>Ga0181594_10004509_pt1 | contig 12367 bp, 5 predicted proteins | sample 071ome_18_FD_145603 | JGI IMG/M metagenome (GOLD analysis project Ga0181594, IMG submission 145603) | Coastal salt marsh microbial communities from the Groves Creek Marsh, Skidaway Island, Georgia - 071413BT metaG (spades assembly) | ecosystem: Environmental > Aquatic > Marine > Intertidal zone... | reverse complement strand
CGGCCTCGTAGGCCGCCCAACCGGCGTCGGTGTAGGGCACGCGGCGCTTGCCGGGCGAGAGCAACGACCAGGATTCGCTGCCCTCCAAGGAGATCGCCGCGACCGTCTCGCCCAGTTCCGGGCGTTGCTTCCGGGTCTTGTTCATGATGTTGCCGCGCAACGTTTCAAGGATTACGAAGTGTTCCCCGCCGCGGGAGGTGAAGGTCGTCCAGGCGTCGCGGTTGCCGGGCGGCGCGAATCGGAAGTCGGGACCGAGATCCAGGTAGTCGTCCTGTTCAGAGACAAGACCATGGCCGCCCGGGTCGGTCGGGCGCGCGGAGGTTTCCAGAATCTTGGCGTCATTGATGAACAGCCGTGCCGTGCCCCGACCTCGCAGAAGCAAACGATGCTTGCCGGCTGGAATCGTCACGATAGCGGCGGCCCGGACCAGCGATGGATTGGCGCGATCCGCGCGCACGCCAGTGGAAACATACTTGTGCGGCAGTTCGAAGAAGCCGAACACCTCTTCCTCATAAGTCTCGGTGACTTCGGGCTCCTCCGGCCAGCCATTGGACTCCGGGACCCCCTGCTCGCTGATTTGCACCAGGACTTTTCCAACCGGGACCATCTTGCGCGTGACGGGCGGCGGGGGCGGGACATAGCGATAGCGCGTGGTCAACTTCTCCTCATCGAAAGCGGAACGATAAATCGCCAGATTGTCCAACCAGCCATGAAAGGATTGCCCCGCGCTGCGGCCGTAACCCGTTCCGATCACGAGGTCGTCCGCGTCTTGAACCGGCGGCAGATCCGTGTCGCCGCCCAGATCCCAGACACCGGCGGTCGGCTGGTTGTCGATGTAGGCGACCAGGCTGCCGGCCTTGCCGAAGGTGTATTGCAGGGCCACGTGATGCCAGCCCGTGGCCGGGATCTCGGCTTCGCTCCACCAGCGATGCCAGTCGCGCTTCTTGGTCTCGGGATGCTCACTGGTGAACAGGAAGCCCAGCTTCGCGCCGGTTCCCGTCCCTTGAAAACGAATGGCGTAGTTCTGGTTCATCTCGCCGAGATCTTCACCGAGCTTGCCATGGCGTCCCTTGCCAAGCGCGTAGACCATGTGCCCCTTGCCGATCGATTTGAATTTCACCCAGGTTTCGAAGGCGAAGGTGTCTCCCTGGCCAAATCGGATGTTGGTGAAACCGCCGCGTTCATGATCCTTGACCAGGATCGCGCCTTCACTCCCGGTGATGGCGACGGCCGTGTTGTCGGCGGGGAAGCCCGGATACTTCGGTGCGCGCGGTCCTGGCGAAGGCGCGCCGTAGTTGCCCTGCCAGTAACCCGGGGAAGCCTTGCCGTCGAAGCGCCATTCAAGAAGGGGTTCGGCCGTCCCGGCTGTGGCTGCGGCCGCCATGACCAAAACGCAAGAAAGCGGATTTCTGAGGTTCACCCGAGCAAGTTAGCCTGCCCTGGTCGAAAATGCACGAAGGGCAGCGTACCACTTTCGTGGGGGGGGCGCCCCTCGGGAAGCTGGCGTTCCCGGGTGGCTTTCCAGTATCGTCGGCTGCGTTTATGAGATTGATCGCGGCTTTCCTGTTGTTGGCAGGCCTGACTCCTGAGGCTCCCGGGGCGAAGGTTGTCGAGGCGGACGTCTGTGTCTATGGGGGCTCGTCCGGAGGGGTGATTGCAGCGGTGCAGGCTGCGCGGATGGGCAAGCGCGTGGCGCTGGTGGAGCCCGGACGGCATCTCGGCGGGATGACCTCCGGCGGCTTGAGCGCCGTCGATATCGGGGATCCCCGCAGCGTGGGCGGCATTGCCCGGGAGTATTTCACCCGCCTCGTGGCGGGCTACGGCAAGCGGCTGAACTGGGGCGAGCCCTTCAAAGGCAAGGGAGGGCCGGCGACGGGGGGCGCCTATTCGATCGAGCCGCACGTTGCAGAACGGGTCTTCGACGAGATGTCGGCGGAGGCCGGGGTGATTGTGCTGCGCGAGGCCGGGTTGGCTGCGGTCGCCAAATCAGGCGGGCGGATCACGGAGTTGATCGCCGACGATGGACGACGCGTGCGCGCCAGCATGTTCATCGACACGACCTACGAGGGCGACCTGTTGGCGGCCGCCGGCGTCAGCCACACCTTGATGCGGGAGGGCAACGCGATGTATGGCGAAAGCTACAACGGCATTCACTACACCGCGAAGTACCGTCCCCGGGTCGATCACAAGAAACCCGGGCCCAACGGTCGAACGCCAAGTGGACAGGGTGTTTGGGATCGCGACTTTCCGCTCGATCCTTACGTGGTGAAGGGAGATCCGGACAGCGGCCTGCTGCCGCTGATCAACGAGGGCGCGCCCGGTTCCCAGGGCGATCCGGCTCCGGGCGTGATGGCCTATTGTTTCCGCTTGTGCCTCAGCACGGCGGAGAACCGGCTGCCGATCGCGCCGCCGCCCGACTACGATCCGCAACGTTACGAACTCGTCGCGCGCTTCATCGAAGCCTGCCTGGAGATCGGCGACGACATGGATCTGCGCTGGTTCAGCAAGCACGACCCTTTGCCGAACGACAAGTGGGACTTCAACACCGCGACCTTTGGCGGCAACCTGCCGGGCGCAAGTTGGGAATGGCCCACCGCCTCGTACGAACGTCGCGCCGAGATCGCCAGGGAGATCGAGAACTATCATCGCGGTCTTCTTCACTTTCTCGCCACCGATCCGCGTGTCCCCGTCAACGTGCGGGAGGACATGCGTCGCTTTGGGCTGCCACCGGATGAGTTCAAGGACAACGGCGGCTGGCCTCACCAGATCTATGTCCGCGAGGGGCGGCGCATGGTCAGCGACCTGGTGATGACCGAACATCACACCTTCGGCCGCAAGTTCGCGCCGCGCCCCATCGGACTCGGTTCCTATGGGACGGACGTCCATGAGATCCGCCGGATCGTCAAGGACGGCGTCGTCGCGCGTGAGGGCAAGGTTGCCGGCGGGCGCGGCGGATTCGGCCCCTATCAGATCGGCTACGGGGCCATCGTGCCCAAAGCGGAGGAATGTGAGAACCTGTTCGTCACCTTCGCCCTGTCAGCGAGTCACACCGCGTTTGCCAGCATCCGCATGGAACCGGTCTTCATGGTTGTCAGCCAATCCGCCGCGACAGCCGCCTGTCTCGCGATTGACGACGGCGTGTCCGCGCAGGAGTTGGACCACGCGACGCTCAAGCGACGACTCATTGCCGACGGTCAGGTCCTCACCTGGCCCGGATCGCGCCCGCGCGCGGAGCTGAAAGGCATCGTGCTCGATGAAAGCGCCGCCACGTTCACGGGGGCCTGGACTCGCAGCAACGGCCAACCTCCGCACATTGGCAATCACTACCGCCATGACGCCAACCAGGCGCGCGGCCGGAAGACCGCCGTATTCCGGCCGCGAATCCCGACTACCGGCGATTACGAGATCCGTCTGCTTCACACCGCCCATGAGAACCGCGCCACCCGGGTCCCGGTCTCCATTCTGATCGATGGGCAGGCAGCGTCATTTCAGGTGAACCAACGAAAGCCGCCCGCCAGCCTCGGCGTGTTTCGCCTTCCCGCAGGCGATCGGGTCAAGGTCGTCGTTTCCAACGCGGGCGCGGATGGGTTTGTTGTCGTTGATGGCTTGCAGCTTCGGCGGTCGCCGATGGCCGGAGAGTTCGGACAACCGCGGGTGATCATTCCGGCGCCGAAGGATCCACGATACCAGCATCTCGCGTGGCCGAAATTGGTCGCCGCCGAAGATGGAACCCTGGTCGCCGCCTATATCGCCGCGCGGAAACACGTCAACGGCGACGGCTGTCCCGCGGTGTCCGTATCGCGCGATGGCGGCGCGACATTCAGTCCGCCGAGGATCCTGCGACATTTCGACAGTTCGATGCCCTATCAGCACGGCGCGAATCTGGCGTTTGGCAAGGCGGTGGACGGCTCCCTGGTCCTCCTGGCGATGGCCTTCACGGACAACCTGCGCAACAACATCTACGGCTGGCGCTCGACCGACCACGGAACGACCTGGAATGCGATCGACACCGCTTCGTTGGGCCCCAACAAGACCGGCTCCGTCTTCGGTCATGTTTTTCCCGTGCCCGACAAGGGTCTTGCCGTCTGCGGTCACTATCGGCAGCCGAAGGGCAACGGAATCTGGATCGCCTGGTCAACGGACCACGGGAAGACCTGGGGGCTTCCCCACACCATAACGACGAACAAGTTCTTCGAGCCGACCTTCGTTCATGCCTCCGGCAGACTCATCGGCCTGGTGCGCGAGAACGCCGCGCACGCCTACCATCAATATGCGAGCGACGACCTCGGCCAAAACTGGGAGTTCCGGACCAAGGCCCTTCAGGGCGACCCCGAGGCCAATCATCCGAGTCCGTTCATTGTGGTCGACCCAACCAACCCCGATCGCCTCTTGGCTCTGCAGACCGAACGCAACGCGGAACGGGCCATCCATCTCTGGGAGGCGGATCTGAAGATGTTGCGTTGGCGCCGACTGGGTCGCGTTGTGTCCCATCCGGCGGCTGAAGACTTTGGCTACCCCTGGATGAGCCATCTGGGGGGAGACGAATGGTTCCTGGTCTACTATGGCGGCGGGAAGGACGGTCCGAACTCGATCTACGGGATGAAGTTCGCCCTGCCGCGCCGTTGATCACCCATCCACCTTCACGATTCCCCGTCGGATGGCTTCAGCCGTCGCCTGCGCGCGGTCGGAGACATCGAGTTTCTCGAGGATGTTGCTGATGTGGCGTTTGACGGTGTCCTCCGCGTTGCCGAGTTCTGCGGCGATCTCCTTGTTCGCCCGGCCTTGGGCGATGAGAGCCAGGATTTCACGCTCTCGCGGGGTGATGGCCGGTCCCTGCTGAAGCGATTTCAACCTGCCCGCCAGATCGGCGGGCAGGAAGGAGCCGCCATCCGCCACCGTGCGCAGCGCCGCCATGAGATCCTCCCGGCCGGCGGATTTCTGCAGATAGCCGGCCGCCCCGGCGGCGAGCGCCGCCTGCACCTCGTCGTCGCGGGCAAACGTGGAGAAGATCAACACCCGCGCCTCGGGATCGATCTCCAGCAGATCCCGGGTGACCTCGATGCCATTCCGCCCCGGGAGTTGCAGGTCCATCATCACGACATCGGGCGAGCGCCGCCGATATAGTTTCACCGCGTCCTCCCCTTGATCCGCTTCGGCGACGACCTCGATGTCGTCCTCCAGTTCCAGTGACGCCGCCAGGCCGCTGCGAACGACAAAGTGATCGTCCACCAACATGACTGCGACCTTGTCCGGTTTCTTCACAATGACAACGGAAGGTGGACGCAAAGGCGCGAGCCCTGTCCCGGTTTGCTTTCCCAAGTCACTTCGGCTCCGATCTTCCGGCATCTTTCGCGGATGCCCATGCAGCCGAAATGCCCCGATTTGCCGCGCGTTTCGGCGGGCGCGTCGAATCCTGAACCGTCGTCCTCGATGCGCATCACGAACTGGCTTCCGTCGCAATCCGCCCGCAGCGTCACGGTCTCGGCGTCGGAGTGTTTGATTGCGTTGGTGATCGCCTCCTGGGCAATGCGTTTCAAGTGGTGGACGACATGCGCCGGCAGGTCCGGCAGATCTGGTCCCGTCTCGCAGCGGACGCGGGGTTTGACGTCCTCCGGGTGATCGGCGGCCAGTTCCTGCAGGGCCGTCCCAATGCTGCCGGTCTGGCCCGGCTCTTCGCGCAGGTCGGAAACCAAATTGCGGGTTTCCGTCTGGATCCGGGTGACCAGACTGCGGGCCCCCTGGATGAATCCGTCGAGCTTCTTGTCGGTCGCGCGGGCGGCGGCGGCATCGAGCCGCAGGGAGAGTCCGGCCAGTTCCTGCTCCAGCGTGTCGTGAAACTCCCGGGCGATGCGCTGACGCTCCTCGAACGCGGCCTCGTTCTCGATGCGCCCGCGCAACGCGTCGGTTTGACGCGACACCTGGCGTCTCAGCGAGGCGATCCAGAGTCCGCCGAGGAGCACGGTGGTCAGCAGGACGATTGAACCGAGAGCCAGACGTCTTGGCGTCCACCAATGGGGCGCGCTCAACAAGCGGATGTCGCCGGCTGACCGGAGGTTCAGGCTGACCGAGGCCGGGCGGGCGCTGTATTGCGAGTCGAGGGTGGATTCGACGCGACAGATGCCGGTGACCTGGAGGCGGGATCCGGGAGCGAACAACTCGGGCAGCAGCGGCGCGCGCGCTTGGAGAGTGTTCTCGCCCTGTTGCAGGAGCAGCACATGACCGTCGGGTGTGCGATAAGAATCCGTGATGGTCGCCTCGATCGAGACCAACTCCCCGTCGCTTTCCCCGTTCAGGAGATCCTCCATCGCCAATCTCACCGGGGGCGGCGGCGGTCCCGGCTCTCGGCGCAACAACGAGGCGTCGACCACCGAGGCGCTGAACTTCGCCATCTCCGGGAAACCGACGACTTCGATTCGATCGCCGATCCGCAGTTCGCTTTCCACATCCCGCAGGCGCACGCCGACGGACGATTCCTCGTCGCGGATGAAGATTTCCCCGTCCGGAAGCATGGCCAGCGTCACGCCGCTGACGCGGATTCGGTGACCTCCCTGGCCTTCGATATCAAAGGTCAACAACTGCGTGGTTGAAACGGTGGGAGCCTCCGCTTCATCTGGCGCGATGGTCAATGACTCAATCTCCGACCAACCGCTGCAGCGGAGATAGGGGCCGACCAGTTGTCGACGGTTGTTGATATGTCCGGCGGCCAGACCGATGGCCCGAACGCGATGGTCGATCAGGGATTGGTCCGACGGCGCTTCCTGGACGCGCACCTCGACGATCTGCGCGCCGAGGGCGACCCGCACAACGCTGGCGTCCTCTTCCTCCGGAACAATTGAGCGCACGATTCCCTCCACCGCCACCCGTTGATAGTGAAAGCGTCCTGAGGTCAGGTCTTCGAAGGTCGCCGGCCGGGCCTCGGGCAAGCCCCGATGGCCGAGCGCTTCAAACCGGGCTTCCTTGATGCCGGGGAGATAGAGACCGGGATAGGTCGTTCCGCGAACACGCACGGCGTCGCCGGGCTTGGGCGGCGTCCTGCCTTCCAGTTGGAAGAAGGTTCCCGCTGTCTCGTCCTGCACGAAGATGGTCCCCGGGGGATCGGCGAAGATCACGATGCCCACCAGGTCGACCGGCTGACCCGCCTCGGCCTCGTCAAAGGTCAGCGATCGAACCTCGAGAGCCGTGCTCAACTGGGCTTCGCTCGAGCCCGCAATGACGACGAACGCGCCGAGGCAGACAAGGTCGGTCCAGCGCGGGAATCCGATTCTTCGGCGGGAGTGTCGCACGGGCGGATGCTGCTCGGGAAACCGACAAAACTCAAAGCAAACCCGCTCCATCCGCGCAATTGACATGGATCGGTCGCGTGCAAAGCTGCAGTCCATGAATCGGATCTGGGTTTCCCGCCTTCGCGCGATGGGTCTCTCGCTCGTCGGCATGATTGGCCTTTACATCCCGGCTGGCCAACTCTGGTCTGCGGATGCCGTCCGGAGGATCGACGGCTACAAGGGAATCTGGTTCACCTTGGGGCAGTATTATGGGAAAGGCGAAGGCGGCGAGCCCTATACCCGGCGCCGGCGCAAACCCACCTTTCCCTATGGCGACAAGTATTCCGGCGGCTTGGGCACCTACACCGCGAAGCACATGCCATTGGCCGTGTACAGCGCCGCTGTTGACAAGACCTTCTTTGTTTACGGGGGGACTCCGTCGGCCGACAAGCGCCACCTTCTGTGCATGATCTCCTACTACGACCACAAGGCGAACCGCGTTCCCCGGCCGGTGGTTGTTCACGACAAGGAGGGCGTCAACGATCCGCACGACAACCCGAGTCTGGCCATCGATTCCAAGGGGCATCTCTGGGTGTTCGTGAGCGGTCGAGCGCGGGCGCGTCCGGGATTCAAGTATCGCAGCCTCAAACCCTACAGCATCGACGGATTCGAGTTGGTTTCGCAGGAGGAGCTGACCTATCCGCAGCCGCATGTGGTCAAGGATCGCGGCTTCCTGCACCTGTTCACCAAGTATACGGGTGTGCGCGAGCTTTACTGGGAACGCAGCGACGATGGGCGGCAGTGGACGGAAGACCGGAAACTCGCGGGGATCCGCGAGCCGGGGCTGCAACGAGGAGGTCATTATCAGACCAGCGCCTCGTCAGGAACCGCAACCGGAACCTTCTTCAATCGTCATCCCAACGGGGTGGTCGACCAGCGGACGGATCTTTACTACGCGCAGACCCGCGACATGGGGAGGACCTGGACCACGGTGGATGGCAGGCCGCTGAGAACGCCGCTGGTCGACGTCGATAGTCCGGCGCGGGTCATCGACTACGCGGGCCAGGGGCTGAACGTCTATCTGAAGAACATGGATTTTGACCGTGATGGACACCCGGTCCTGCTCTACCTGACCAGCCCGGGACACGAGCCGGGCCCCCCGAATGATCCGCGCCTCTTTCGGATCACCCGCTGGAATGGAGACGCGTGGATCACCACGACAATCGGTCGCACGGATCACAACTACGACATGGGCAGTCTCTACCTGAACGAGGACAAGTGGACGGTTGTCGTCCCGTCCGCGTCCGGTCCGCAGCCCTACCACGGCGGCGGGGAATTGGTCTTGTGGGAAAGCCGCGATCAAGGCGCAACCTGGGCGCGACGCAGAAACATCACCCGGAACAGCAAACGGAATCATAACTACGCGCGTCGCCCACTGGCCGCGAAGGATCCCCTCTCTGTATTCTGGGCTGACGGCGATCCGACCGGGCTCAGTCCGAGCCAGCTCTACTTTGGCGATTCCACCGGCGAGCAGGTTTGGGTTCTGCCCTACGAAATGACGGGCGAATGGGCGCAACCGGAACCGGCGTTTCGCGTCCGGTGACCCCGGCGGCGGCGCTGCGCCGCAAGGCTTTTCGGTTCATTGCGGTTTCAGACGTTGGTGAAGTTGTTCACCGGCGTTCAGGGGGGTGGCGGCATGCCCAAGAAAAGACGCCGAAACCGGAGTTTCGGCGTCCTTGTTGCCGGGCAACTGTCCTGTTCGCCGAGAACGGCCTGATCCGAAAAGTAATCGGACCAGGCGGTCCCGGCTGTGTCTCTCTTTACGCCGCCAGCCGCGCCCCCGCGTCCCTGGCCCGGCTCTCGAACGTCAGCTCCCCGTCCTGGTATCCGACGGTGATGTCGCTGTTCTCAGTGACGTCGCCGGCGAGGATCCTGCGTGACAGGGCGGTTTCGAGCTCGCGTTGCAGGTAGCGCTTGAGCGGACGCGCGCCGTAGATTGGATCGTAGCCTTCGCGGGCCACATGTTCCTTCGCGGCTTCGGTCAGCTCGAGGCCGATGTGGCGGTCCGCCAAGCGGAGGCGCAGTCGCTCCAGCTGCAGGTCCACGATGGTCTTGATCTCGTCCAGGGTCAGCGTCTTGAACAGCACCGTTTCGTCAACCCGGTTCAGAAACTCCGGCCGGAAGCCGGCGCGCAGTTCGCCCAGGACGCGCTCTCTGGCGGCTTCGGGAATGTCGCCGTTCTCTGACGCGCCCTCGATCAGATGTTGGCTGCCGATGTTCGAGGTCATGATGATGATCGTGTTCTTGAAGTCGACCGTCCGGCCCTGGCTGTCGGTCAAGCGACCGTCATCCAGAATCTGCAGGAATACGTTGAACACATCGCCGTGCGCCTTCTCGATCTCGTCGACCAGCACGACGCAATAGGGCTTGCGCCGGACGGCCTCGGTGAGTTGGCCGCCCTCCTCGAACCCGACATATCCCGGGGGCGCGCCGATCAATCGCGCGACCGCGTGCTTCTCCATGTATTCACTCATGTCGAGGCGGACGATGTTGTCCTCCGAGTCGAACAGCGACTGCGCGAGCGCGCGCGCCAGCTCGGTCTTCCCGACGCCCGTCGGGCCGAGGAAGATGAAGGAGCCGATCGGGCGATTCGGGTCTTTCAATCCCGAGCGCGCGCGGATGACCGCATCCGCCGCCGCCTGCACAGCCTCATCTTGTCCGACGACCCGCCGGTGCAGGATCTCATCGAGGCGCAGGAGTTTCTCCTTCTCGCCCTCCAGCAGTTTGGCGACTGGAATGCCGGTCCAGCGGGAGACGACCTCGGCGACTTCGTCCTCGGTCACTTCCTCCTGGAGCAGCCGGTTGCCGTGGTCCCCTTCGCGTTGTCGGGCGACCTCGTCCTCGAGTTGTTTTTCCAGTTCGGGCAGGCGGCCGTAGCGGAGCTCGGCGACGCGGTTCAGGTCATGGTTGCGTTGGGCTTCCTCGATCTGGTTGCGCGTGGTCTCGATGGCGGTCTTCAGCGCCTGGGTGTTTTCGATGGCCTTCTTCTCGTTGTCCCACTGGGCGCGCAGGGCGTCGCGGTCGGACTTCTGGTCGGCCAGCTCCTTCTCCAGCGCGCTCAGCCGCTCACGGGACGACTTGTCCTTCTCCTTCTTCAACGCCTCGCGCTCGATCTCGAGTTGGAGGATGCGCCGCTCGAGGCCTTCGAGCTCCTCGGGCATGCTCTCCATTTCCGTGCGGAGCTTGGCCGCCGCTTCATCCACCAGATCAATCGCCTTGTCGGGCAGGAATCGGTCTGAGATGTAGCGGTCTGACAGCATGGCCGCTGCGACCAGCGCCGCGTCCTGAATGCGCGCGCCGTGATGGAGTTCGTAGCGTTCGCGCAGTCCGCGAAGGATCGAGATGGTGTCCTCGACGGTGGGCTCGTCGACCATCACCGGCTGGAAGCGCCGTTCCAGCGCGGCGTCCTTCTCGATGTGTTTCCTGTGTTCGTCGAGGGTGGTGGCTCCGATGCAGTGGAGTTCGCCGCGGGCGAGCATGGGCTTGAGCATGTTGCCTGCGTCCATGGAGCCCTCGGTCTTGCCGGTCCCGACCACGGTGTGAATCTCATCGATGAACAGGATGATCTCGCCGGCCGCCTCGTTGACCTCGTGGAGGACGGCCTTCAAGCGCTCCTCGAACTCCCCGCGGAACTTGGCCCCTGCGATCAAGGAGCCCATATCCAGCGCGACGATGCGTTTGCTCTTCAAGCTCTCCGGCACGTCGCCCTCGACGATGCGGCGGGCGAGCCCTTCCACGATCGCGGTCTTGCCGACGCCGGGTTCGCCGATGAGGACGGGGTTGTTCTTGCGTCGACGCGACAGCACCTGGATGGCGCGGCGAATCTCCGTGTCGCGACCGATGACCGGATCGAGTTTGCTTTGTCGGGCGAGCTGGGTGAGGTCGCGGCCGTACTTTTCGAGGGCGTCGTAGGTTGCCTCGGGATTGGCGCTGGTGACGCGTTGGCTGCCGCGCACTTCCGAGGCCGCTTTCAGGAAGGCGCCCTTCTTGAAATCGAGCTCCTTGAAGATTCTGCCAATCGGCGAATTGACCGGCTCATCGAACATCGCCGCGAAGACATGCTCGACGCTGACGTACTCGTCCTTGAGCTTCTTGGCTTCGTTCTGAGCGGAGACGAGCAGCTTCTTCAGTCGTTGGGTGATGTAGATTCCGGTGTCCGTGGCGGTGTCGCCGCTGACCCGGGGCAGGGCGTTGAGAGCGTCGTCGAGCTTCGTTCTGAACAGGTCTGGCGCGAGGCCGCAGGTCTCGACGAGGCGCGGAATCAATCCGCCCTCCTGGTCCAGCAACGCCAAGGCGGTGTGTTCGACGTCAACCGCCTGGTGCTGCATCTGCGTGGCAATATCCTGCGCGCCTTGCAAGGCGCCCTGCGCCTTTTCGGTAAATTTGTTGAGGTCCATGACTTGGTTCCTTTCTCCGGCTGGCCGGTTGTGATGGTTTGCTAGTGTTCTCTTTCTGAGCGTTCTTAAGCATCGATAGCGCCGGAGGAGAATGAGCGGGGTGGACCTGGTCCCGGAGGAATGACTCGCCGCCCGATCGACGGGGAGGTGTGATGGTTTGAAGCGCTGACAAACTCGCGAAATGTCCGATTTTGAGCTCATTTTGCGCTTTTTCTCCAATACCCCTTGGTGTCTGTCCCCAACACCGAAAGGGGGCGACTCGTCTGGCGGGGCGCCGGCATGTCCCTCGGTTGAGACGAGCGCGTCTCTCAATCCGGGGCATCCAAGCACACCTTGGATCTCAGGTTGGGTCATTATGGCGCACAGTATTGACCCGAGTCTTGACTGAGCATGAGGTGGCCGACATGGTCGGTTCCGGCCTTCGTCAGCGACAAACGTCGCCCGCATCCTCCCATGTCCATCGATCAAATCGCCAACGTCCTGATCGAGCACACGGCGGCGACGTGTTTCTGGGCGGCGTTGCTGTGGGGGAATTCGGCGGCCCTCGTCTTCGCGGTGACGGCGGGGATGGGCGTCATCGACCCGCTGCCGATCGTTGTGTTTTCAACGCTGGGCAATTTCTGCAAGGACACCTTGTTCTTCTACATG
>Ga0181594_10004508_pt1 | contig 12370 bp, 12 predicted proteins | sample 071ome_18_FD_145603 | JGI IMG/M metagenome (GOLD analysis project Ga0181594, IMG submission 145603) | Coastal salt marsh microbial communities from the Groves Creek Marsh, Skidaway Island, Georgia - 071413BT metaG (spades assembly) | ecosystem: Environmental > Aquatic > Marine > Intertidal zone... | reverse complement strand
GAGCTCTATCTCGCAACCGATGAAGACCGCGAGGGTGAGGCGATCGCCTGGCACCTGATCGAAGTCCTCAACCCGACCGTGCCGGTAAAACGCATGGTGTTCCACGAGATCACCTCGTCTGCCATCCAAGCTGCGGTCGAGTCCCCTCGGGAACTCGATCGCAAGATGGTGGACGCTCAGGAGGCGCGCCGCATCCTCGATCGGCTCTACGGCTACGAGGTGAGCCCCGTGCTCTGGAAGAAGGTCATGCCGCAACTGTCGGCGGGCCGGGTGCAGTCGGTCGCCACGCGCATCGTTGTCGAACGAGAGCGCGAACGGATGGCGTTCATTGAAGCGAGCTACTGGGACGTAAAGGGCATGTTCGCCGCCGCCGACGGCGATGATCAGCGAGAGTTCTCCGCTGCGCTCAACACCATCGACGGGGTTCGGCTCGCCAGTGGCCGCGACTTCGGCGATGACGGCCGCCTGGCCCGCAACGATGTCGCCGTGCTCGATGAAGCAGGTGCACAGGCTCTGGTGGGGGCACTCGATGGCGTGCCCTACGAGGTTCGGTCGCGAGAGACCAAGCCGTATCGCCGGCGTCCCGCGGCCCCGTTCATCACGTCGACGTATCAGCAGGAAGCCGGTCGCAAGCTCGGGATGAGTGCCCAGATGGCGATGCGGGCCGCGCAGGGGCTCTACGAGAAGGGCTACATCACCTACATGCGAACCGACAGCACGACGCTGTCGGACACGGCGCTGCAGGCCGCCCGCTCCATGATCTCGGAACGCTACGGCGCGAGCTATCTGCCCGACGCGCCCCGGCACTATGCGACCAAGTCGAAGAATGCGCAGGAGGCGCACGAGGCCATCCGCCCTGCTGGCGATGCCTTCCGACTGCCGGCCGATGTCGCGAAGGAAGTTCCCCAGTCCGAAGCGCGCGCCTATGAGTTGATCTGGCAGCGCACCGTTGCTTCGCAGATGACCGACTGCACCGGCGAGACCGTCACCTTGAAGCTCGGGGCGGCCACGACCGACGGCCGCGATGTCGAGTTCTCAGCCACCGGCACCGTCATCGCCCACACCGGTTTCCGCGAGGTCTACGAAGAGACTCGGGTCCAGGAACGGGGAGACGAAGAGGACGCCGACGAGCGCCGGTTGCCGCCGCTTGCCGAGGGCGATGCTGCTCGTGCGGCCGGTCCGCTCGAGTTTGAGGGACACACCACGTCGCCGCCGTCGCGCTACACCGAGGCGTCGCTGGTTAAACGTCTTGAGGAACTCGGCGTCGGCCGCCCCTCGACCTATGCGTCGATCATCGGGACCATCCAGGACCGCGGCTATGTCTGGAAGAAGGGGTCGGCACTTGTTCCGTCGTTCACTGCCTTCTCGGTGGTCAACGTGATGGAGGGCCATTTCCCGAACCTTGTCGACTACGCCTTCACCGCAAAGATGGAGGACGACCTCGACAAGATCGCGACCGGCACCGAGGAAGCCGAGCCGTGGCTGACCCGCTTCTACTTCGGTGAGGGCGATGGGGGAGAGCCAGGGCTGAAGGAGAAGGTCTCGACGCGGCTTCCTGACATCGATGCCCGCATGGTCAACACGATTCCGCTCGGGATGAGCGAGGAGGGCAAGCCGGTTGTCGCTCGGGTCGGCCGCTACGGCCCCTATGTGCAGTTGGGCGATGGCGAGAACGCCGACGACAATCAGACCGCGTCGATTCCTGACGACATCCCACCCGACGAACTCACCCTCGACAAGGCCATGGAGTACCTATCCATGCCGAAGGAGGGCCGCATCCTCGGTGTGCATCCCGAGCACGGATTCGAGATTTACGCCAAAGCTGGCCGCTTCGGTCCGTACGTCCAGGTTGGGACCTTCGAGGACTGGGAGGAACGGGGCGAAGAGAAACCTCCAACCGGCTCGCTCTTCTCCACGATGGCGCTCGAGACCGTCACGATGGACGAGGCCCTGCAGATTCTTTCGCTGCCCCGGACCGTTGGCGCCCACCCCGAATCGGGCGAGGTCATCACTGTCCAGAACGGCCGCTACGGCCCCTATCTCAAGATGGGATCTGACAGTCGCAGCCTCGAGACCGAGGCGCAGTTGCTCACCATCACCCTCGAGGAATGTCTTGCAATCCTCGCTCAGCCGAAGCGGCGCCGGGGCCAGACCGTCAAGCCGCCGCTGCGGGAGATGGGCGAGGATCCCGAGTCGGGGAAGCCGATGATCGTCAAGGACGGCCGATTCGGCCCCTACGTCACCGACGGCGAGTACAACGCGTCGCTGCGCAAGGGGGACACGGTCGAGGAACTCACGATCGAGCGGGCGGCCGAGTTGTTGGCTGATCGACGGGCGAAGGGCCCGGCCAAGAAGGCGAAGAAGGCCAAGAAGGCGTCGAAGAAGAAAGCCACGAAGAAGAAGGCCACGAAGAAGAAGGCATCGACGACAGCCGACACGCCCATCGGCGACTGATCGGTGGGTTCGGAGCCGACCGCCCCTCGCTGTTGTCTACGGTGGTTGGCGTGAACACCTCCTCCCGGAGTTCGGACCGCATGCAGGATGCGGTGTCGGCGACGCACCCACGTGGGCGGATCCAGTCGATCTTCGGGTCCTGGGAGTTCTTCAAACTTTGGATCGCGCAGGTCGTGTCGGCGACCGGCGATTGGCTCGGCTTGATCGCGATCATTTCGCTCGCTGAGCGGATCAGTGACGGGTCGGAAGGCACGGCGATTGCGCTCGTGCTCGGTGCTCGGATTGCGCCCGGGTTCTTCCTCGCGACAGCGGCTGGTGTGCTCGTCGATCGGCTTGATCGCAAGCGGGTGATGCTGTTCTGCGACGGCGGTCGAGCGCTCGTGATGTTTGCGCTGCCGTTCGTCGACTCGCTCGTCGGGCTGATCGTGGCCTCGTTCGTGCTGGAGATCTTGACGATGCTGTGGTCGCCAGCCAAAGAGGCCGTGGTGCCGAATCTTGTTCCGCGCGACAAGCTGACGTCGGCAAATTCTCTGAACGTTGCGGCTGCCTACGGCATGTTCCCTGTCGCCGCCGGCATCGCCGCCCTGCTTGCCAAGCTCTCGGAGGGCTTCGCCGACGAGGGTTGGGTCGACACCTGGCACTTCAACGAGGAAGGCCTGGCGTTCTATGTCAACGGCATCTCGTTTATCGCCACTGCGCTCATCATCTGGAACATTCACTGGACCCGCCGCACCCGTGACGAACGCCTCTCGGGCGAACGCGGGAATTGGGATCTTGGTGGGGCGATCCGCGAGTTGCGCGAAGGGTGGCGGTTCATCGCCGTCAACCCGATTGTGCGGGCGGTGAACATCGGTCTCGCAACCGGTGTGATCGGGGGCGGCATGCTTGTGCCGCTCGGGGCGATCTTCGTCGATGAGGTGATCTCGGGTGAAGGGGCCGACTTCAACCTGGTGCTGTTCGCGCTTGGCACCGGCATGGCCATGGGCGTGATCGCAGCCTCGGTCTTCCAGGGTCGCATCAGCCGAGCCCGGGCTTTCCCGTTTGCGCTGGTGGTGGCGGGCGGCTCGTTGCTCGTTGCCGCCTCGGCCTCGGTGTTGTCGATCATCGTTCCGGCGATCGCCGTCGTTGGGTTCGCCGCCGGCCCGATCTATGTCCTCGGGTTCACCCTGCTGCACGAAAATGTCGACGACGAACTCCGGGGTCGAATCTTTGCGTCGCTGCTGGTGTTGGTTCGGTTCTGTGTGCTCCTTGCCCTTGCGATTGCGCCGGTGATGTCGGAGTTGCTTGATGGCCTCAGTGATGCGCTGTGGGGTCGTTCGATCGGCATTGGCGAGGTCACCGTGTTCGTACCCGGTGTGCGGCTCACGATGTGGCTTTCTGCGGTCATCATCATGACTGCGGGTGTGCTGGCAATGATCAGCCTTCGGGCCGGTTCGGGGGCGTTCGTCCGAGACGCTGCCGTCGATGCGCATGCGGAGCAGAGTGTTGCCGACGTCGATCGGGCCGAGTCATGAGTGGACGCTTGATTGTCTTTGAGGGGGCGGATGCGTCCGGCAAGTCAACCCAGGCGCGTCGCCTTGCGGAGCGGCTCGGGGCGGGCCTCACCTTTCAGTTCGGTGCAACGGCGATTGGGGCCGCCATCCGCTCGATCCTGCTCGACCCGGCCCACAGCGAACTCGATGACCGGGCCGAAGCGCTGCTGGTGATCGCCGACAAAGCGCAGCACGTTGCCGAGATCGTGGGCCCTGCCCTCGAGCGGGGCGAGACCGTTGTCTCTGACCGATTCACGGCGTCAACCAGCGCCTACCAGGGGTACGGCCGTGGTCTTGACCTTGCTGGGCTCGACGCCATGATGCGCTTTGCGACGCACGGGATCGAGCCCGACCTGACGGTCCTTCTCGATGTTCCGTGGTCGGTGGCTCGGATCCGGTTGGGCGACCAGATGGATCGAATTGAGGGGGCGGGAGCCGACTTCCATACCCGGGTCCGGGATGGCTATCTCGCCATGGCCGCGGCCGACCCCGGTCGTTGGGTTGTGGTTGATGCCGACGGCACTGTCGACGAGATCGCTGAGCGTGTCGATGCTGCGGTTGACGACTGGCTGGCGGCAAACGGGTGACGACCTCAGATGTTCAACAATGGGCGTCGGTCATCGGTCAGGCTGAGGCCGTTCGCCGACTGCAGGCCGCCCTGGGTGCGCCGGTCCATGCCTATCTCTTCGTCGGGCCCGCAGGTGCCGGAAAGTTGGAGGCGGCAAAGGTCTTCGCTGGTGAACTGCTCGCTGCGGCCGACCCCGAACACGCCGATCGACATCGGCGGTTGGCGACAGGGGAGGGTCATGCCGACGTGCATGTCCTGAACCCGACCGGCAACAACCTGCGACGGGAGGAGGAAGCCGAGCCGCTGATTGTGCAGGCGAGTCGGTCACCGGTTGAAGGCAACCGCAAGGTCCTGATCGTGAATCGATTCCACACGGCGACACCGGCGGCCGCCGCGTCGTTGCTGAAAACGATCGAGGAGCCTCCGGCCCCCTCGATCTTTGTGCTTCTCGCCGAGGACGTGCCCCCTGAACACGTCACGATCCAGAGTCGGTGCACCCGGGTCGATTTTCCGCCGGTTGCCTCTGAGGCCATCGCGGCCGCCCTCATCGACGAAGGCTTGGTCGCTGCCGATCAAGCGACGGTCGTTGCGGAGGCTGCGGCCGGGAGCGTGGAGCGGGCGAGGGTGCTGGTCACCGATGACCGACTGGTCGCCCGTCGCACTGCCTGGTGGTCGGTTCCGGATCGGCTGGATGGAACCGGCGCAGCGATTGCGGTGATGGTCGAGGAAGTCAGAGGCTTGATCGATGACGCCAGTGCCTCGAAGGTCCGCCAGCATGACGAGGAACTGCAGACGCTCGATGACCGAGAAGAACGCCTGGGAACCCGGGGCTCAGGTCGCCGCGATCTTGAGGCTCGTCATCGACGGGAGCTCCGCCAGTTCCGGACCGAAGAACTCCGGTTCGGCCTCGCAACCTTGGCAACCCGTTATCGGGAGGCGATCGTCGCCGATCCAGATCGAGCGGGTCTGCATCGTGCGGTCGACGCGCTTCGGGAAACGCAGGAGGCGCTAGTGCGGAACCCCAACGAGGCGTTGGCGCTGCAAGCCCTCTTCGGGAAGCTGCCGGCGCTGGCGTAGCGGCGCGTCGTGCGGCGGCACAGCGTGGCCGGACCCACCCCGCGGTCGACTGTCGCGAGGAGGATCACGGCTCGCTGCTTGGTACCGTTCGGAGCCCGCCCGAGTAGCTCAGTTGGTAGAGCGACGCTCTCGTAAAGCGTAGGTCAGGAGTTCAATCCTCCTCTCGGGCTCTGTCTCTCGCTCCAGCGCTGTCGGAGTCATCGGCTCCCGCTTCGTCGGAGTCCCCCTGGAGGTTCCGTGGCCGATCAAGCCACCTTCGCCGAGGATGCGATGCCGTTGATGGACGGTCTCTATTCCGCGGCGATGCGCATGACCCGCAATGCGGCGGATGCGGAGGATCTCGTCCAGGAGACCTACCTCAAGGCGTATCGGGCCTATGAGCGTTTCGAGGTGGGGACCAACCTAAAGGCGTGGATGTATCGCATCCTCACCAACAGCTACATCAACGACTACCGCAAGAAGCAGCGACGCCCAGACGAGTCCGACATCGACGATGTTGAGGATCTTTTCCTGTACCGGCGTCTCGGTGGGGCGGAGACGGCGACGCTGAGTCGGTCGGCCGAAGACGAACTCATGGACCTGTTCGGCGAGGATGAGGTCAAGGTTGCGCTCGAAGACCTCCCCGAGCACTACCGCCTCCCCATCGTGCTCGCTGACGTCGAAGGCTTCGCCTACAAGGAGATCGCCGAGATCCTCGACGTGCCGATCGGCACGGTCATGTCGCGGCTGCACCGTGGAAGAAAGCAACTGCAGAAGCGGTTGTACGCGTTCGCCGAGGAGCACCGGCTCCTCCCGGATCCCGAGCCCGTGTCATGACGAACCCGTGCGACGACTTCGACTCCAACGAGTGTCAGGAAGCGCTGCTCAGCATCTACGAGTACCTCGACGGTCACCTTGAGGTCGAGCGCCGGACGATCATTGCGACCCATATCGAGGTGTGTAGCTACTGCAACGACACCTACAGCTTCGAGATGCATGTGCGGAAGGTCGTGTCGACGCGCTGCTCCGAGCGGGTACCGCCAGCGTTGAAGGCCAAGATCTTCGACGCAATCCAGCAAGCCCAACTCGAGCGCTGAACCGCACAACGACCACCGGGCGCTCTCACCGCTATGTGACAGTCCGGTGACGGATGGAACCAAATGGCGGAGTCGGTCCGTTGTACCCCACATGAGGGTTATTGGAGAGAAGTTCACCAGCATCGAACGCAACCTTCCGGTGATGAGCGAAGGCCGCGTCTGCCTTGAGCACACCTGCGAGACGCATCTCAGCCGTTACAACGACCAGGAGTACTGCTCGCTGCACGCGCCGATGGTCGTGCCGCGGATGCGAGGCAAAATCCTCGACTGAGGCGTGCCTGGCGTCGCAATAGCGCCGACGAACACGGCGTAGGTCACCCGGCTGTTTTCCTCGTGCCCTTTGGACCCCAGCTGCGGGTTGGATGGACGCGCGACCTACACTGCAAACATGCTTCTCGGCCTCGTCTGGCATTTCTGGATCGCCCCGGTTCTCGTCGGGGCCTGCGTGCTTGCAGTGCTCGCCTCCGTAGTCGGGTACCTGCAGCAGGTCACCTACAAGCGTTACCCGCGGGACTGACGTGAGCGGCGCCGTCGACTGGGACGTTGCGCGCACCATCGCTGCGAAGGTTGCGGGGCGAGAGCCGTATCAAGCGGCGCGTTACCGCGACGGGCTTGAAGAAGATTTCGATCGCTACACGGCGATGGCGGAGGACCTGGTTGCCGAGTGCACTGGTCTCCGGTCGCTTGCTGGCAACGCTCGTGGTCGGGTCACCAACCGAGCGGGCTGGGTCGACGCCAACCTTGCGTCGTTTCAGCGACTCCTGAAGCCGATCACGACCAAGCTCGAAGAGAAGATGGACGGCAAAGAGTCCGTCATCGGTCCGAAGTTCGCTGGCGCCGAGCTCGGTGCCATGCTCGGCTGGATGTCGACCCGGGTGCTCGGCCAGTACGACCTGCTCGTCATTGAGGACGAGAAGCCCGAAGAGCAGGACATCGTCTACTACGTGGCCCCGAACGTTTTGGCGCTCGAGAAGCGGTATGCGTTCCCGCCTCAGGAGTTCCGGTTGTGGCTGGCGCTGCACGAAGTGACCCACCGGGCTCAGTTCACCGGGGTGCCGTGGATGCGTGAGCACTTCCTCGGTCTGGTGAACGGCACCATGGAGTCCGTCGACCCCGACCCGAAGCGGTTCCTCGCCGCAGCCCAGCGCCTGCTCGAGGCTCGACGACGGGGCGAGGATCCGATGGATCAGGGCGGCGTCATGGCGCTGTTCGCCTCCGAGGAGCAGTTGGCGGTGATCGATGAAGTCGCTGGCTTGATGAGCCTGCTCGAAGGTCACGGCGACGTCACCATGGATCGGGCGGGGAAAGACCTCATCCCCTCTCAGGAACGCTTCGCTCGGGTCCTCCGAAACCGCCGGCAGAACTCCAGCGGGTTTACGAAAGTCTTTCAGCGTCTCGCTGGTCTCGAAGCAAAGATGAAGCAGTACGCCGAGGGTGAGCACTTCATCGCCGAGGTCGAGAAAGCCGGTGGTGTCGAGCTGCTCGACAAGGCCTGGTCCGAACCGGCCAACGTGCCGTCGATCGGCGAGATTCGAGATCCTTCACGGTGGATCGACCGAGTCAACGCCCCCGCAGGCGCGGCTGCCTGATTCTTCGATGTCGATCGCAGCGCTACTCGAGCGTTGCCGGTTCCCGGACCGTCACCTGCATCTCGGCGTGAGCGGTGGCACCGACAGTGTTGCGATGGCGGTCCTTGCCCGAGCGACGGGGCAACCGATGACGATCTGGCATGTGCATCACGGAGTGCGGGATGCGGCCGACGATGACGCTGCCTTCGTCGAACGGCTTGCCGGTGAGTGGGGCGTGCCCTTCGAATTGCGGCATCTCGATATGGGGCCAACGCCCAACTTCGAGGCCGTTGCCCGCGCACAGCGTTATGCCGCCCTTCCCGATGACGTGTGCGTGGCCCACACGGCCGACGACCGAGCTGAGACGGTGCTGCTCAACCTGCTCCGTGGCGCAGGGCTGGCTGGTACAGCGGCACGCATGGCGAATGTGCTGCGTCCCATCCTCAGCCTGACGCGACGCGACACGGTGGCGGTGTGTCGTGCCGCCGGAATCACGCCGTGTGAAGACGAGACCAACGACGACGTCTCCCGACATCGAGCAGCGGTTCGGCACCGTCTGTTGCCCGAGATGACGGCCAGCCTTGGTCGTGATGTTGTGCCGATCCTGAACCGGCATGCCGATCTTGTCGCCGATGCGCTTGTTGTCGTCGAGGCTGCGGCTGCGGCGCTTGATCCGACCGATGTGCGTGCGCTTCGGGCTGCGCCTCGTGCCGTGGCGAGCGAGGCCCTGCGGGCGTGGATCCAGGCCGAATCCGGCGATGCGTACGTCGTTGATCTCGCCACGATCGAGCGGGTGCTCGACGTCGTCGATGGTCGTCACCGTGCCGCGGAGACGCTTGGCGGCCATCGGGTCGCCCGCCGGGAAGGCCGACTGTCGTTCTCGCCCGCCGAGCGCGCCGATCGTCCTCCGTCTGATGGAGTGGCGATGCTCGGTCACCGAGCTGAGCAGGAGGTCGGCGGCTCCTGAGCGATCTCTTTGCACCTCCTCCCGGGCGGGGTGGACCCCAGGTCATCCCTCGTCCCCCTCAAGCTGCGGTCGGTGGCCCTGCGCCTTGGTGCGGGCTCAGCGGTCCCGAGCTGACGCCGTCGCTTGACCACGTCGTCGGTCGGCTTCGGGATCGGCGAGACCCGGTCACGATCGGGTCGGTCGCCCCCGCAACCTTCGACTCCGCTGTGCTGTGCGTCCTGTATGAGGATCGTGGCGGACCTCACGTTCTCTTGACCCGACGAGCTCCAACCTTGCGCCATCACGCTCACGAGGTGTCGTTCCCCGGTGGTCGCCGGGACACCACCGACCCGGATCTCTGGCACACGGCGGTTCGTGAGGCCGAGGAGGAGGTTGGGCTTGACCCGACCTCCGTTATCCAACTCGGCGGGCTGGATCGCTTCTCGACGATCGGATCCCGCACTCTCATCCACCCGTTTGTCGCCGTGAGCGAGACCGTTCCTGAGGTCACCATTGCCTCACCCCAGGAGGTGGAGGCGATCATCCGGGTGCCGCTCGCTGAGTTGCTGAGCGACGAGGTGTGGCGGGAGGAGATCTGGGGTATCCGTGACTCTGGGCCGCGGGCGCTCACCTTCTTCGAGATCGAAGGCGACACCATCTGGGGTGCAACCGGTTCGATGCTCCGGCAGTTGCTCGCGATCGTGACGGATACCGATGGGTCGATCCTGGGCGGTCCGGGCTGACCGGTCGGCTCCCGTGTGGCTAGGCCGCAGCGCAGGTCGGGGCGTTCGCAATCGTGAGGTTCGCCAGGATCTGGTGAACACCAACTGCGGTCGGATGCGCATGGTCGTCCCCGCCATCCACATCTCCGAGTGTTTCGACATCTCGGATCCACCAGGGAGCGACGGCACAGTCGGTCGCCGAGGCGACAAGGTGATTCAGACCCCGATATCCGGCGGCCTCCGCCTCGGAGGTCACGACGGTTTCGCCGGGGCCGTACCCCTCGGGGACCTCGACGATCACGACGGGGTAACCCGCTGAGCGGTAGGTCTCGACGGCATTCACATAGGCGCTCGCATCGATGATCCCGACGTCCCACACCGAGATGCCGATGACGACGGTGCCATCGAAATCATCGGGCGGATCAAGCAGGGGATTCAGCGGCAAACCGGGCCATGATCGAGCGAAGCCGACCCCCGGGAACGATGATCCGAAACCGATGTGGTCGGCTGCGGCGAAGAAGGTTGAATCGCCCACCAAAAACCAGGATCTCTCGTCGACAGCGGGGGGCGGCGGCAGCTCGGCCGAGTCGGCGATAGCAAGCACGGCGGCCGGGTCCGTTGCCGATGACGGGTCGCCGACTGGTGGCCCGGGTTGGTCGGCCAGGGTTGTCGATGTGCTGGTTTCGGGTGTGCTGGTCGTGGGGACGGCTCGCTCGATCGCAGGCTGCAAATCCTGCGCGAGTGTTGACGGAGTCTGAGCCATGGCGAAAGCGGCTGACGTTGCGATTCTTGAGGTCTGAGCCGCCTCCGCCGAGGTTGCTGCAGCAAGAAAAACGCCGGTGCCGATGAGCGAGAAGAGGGTTCCAGCGACCACAGTCCCTACCCAAAAGCGCAATGATCGTTGCGATTGAGCACGTGGAAACGGCTCGCCATCGTGGGAACGACTTGATGTGGAATATAAAGGACCTTGGGTCATACTTGAGAATCTACGGCAAACCTTGATATTTTACGCCGGTGCTGGCCTGGGGTGTGCTGGTCGTGGGGACGGCTCGCTCGATCGCGGGCTGGGGGGCTGGTGGGGAAGCTGCCGGGTTCCGAGTCGCGACGAAAACCGCTGGCGTCGCGAGCGACGCAAGCAGCAGCCCAAGCACGACCCAGCCAGCGCGGGCAGGGAGGCTCGGTGCGGCGTCAGAAGGGGGGTGCCGGCGCACAGCGGCAGCGTCGGCTGTTCTCCGCCTAGCATCAGTCCATGCCAGAGATCCGGTTCTCCGCTGACACTCACCCTGAACTCGTGCGGCAGGTGCAGGTCTGGCTCGAGTCGACCGAGGCCGAACGAACCGCAACCGATGTGGTTCAGGCGAGCGCCGATCTCACCAAGGACGCGCTGCGGATCATCGCCGCCACAGCACCAGCCCCGATCGCTGACTCCGATCTCGTGAAAAGCTTGACCGGGCTCGGATACAAGGCAACGGACATGAGTCGCGACACCGTCCTCGCCGGTCTCGACGGGCTCGCCTCAGTGACCGACGGTCGACTCGTGAAACGAGTCGGCGAGGAAGGTGCCAAGGCGGCCTACGAGATGAACACGGCGACCGCAAAGCAACTCCTGAAGTCCATCCTCGGCGGCTAGCATCGGCTCTTTCCTCCCCGCGAGACGGGGTCGATTGGAGGGGACTCCCATGGCCGAAGTGCAGATCGGGCGAGGCAAGACCGCTCGCCAGGCCTATGAACTCGACGATGTGACGATCGTCCCCAGTCGGCGCACCCGAAACGCCGACGACGTTGACCTTTCGTGGAAGATCGACGCCTACAAACTCGGCCTCCCGATGATCGCGGCAGGGATCGAAGAGCCGATGACCACCGAGACGGCGCTGGCGGCCGGTGCGGCCGGCGCGCTCGCTGTCATGAACCTTGAGACCCTGTGGGCTGAGCATGGGAACGCAGCCGGACTCGCGGCCGCGCTCGCTGAAGCTCGCGGGGCGCACCGTATTGCGGTGAGTGTGTCGCCGAAGAACGCAGAGGAGCTCGTACCTCACGCCGTGAAGGCCGAGGTTGAACTGATCATTATCCGGGCCGATGTCGTCTCCGCCCAGCATGTTTCGTCGGTCGGGGACACCCTCGACTTGCGGGAGTTCATCCGAAGCCTCGACACACCGGTGATCGTCGGTGCGTGTCAGAGCTATGAAGCCGGGCTGCACCTCATGCGGACCGGTGCCGCCGGTGTTCTCGTTGGGAACAACGGGGGCGGCGCAGGGATCGACGTGCCGCTCGCAACGGCGATTGCCGATGTTCGAGCAGCGCGTGTTCGTCACCTCGACGAGACCAGCGTGTACTGCCATCTCATCGCTATGGGTCCGATCGGTGATGGCACCGACGTGGCGAAGGCGATCGCGATCGGCGCCGATGCCGTGGTGGTCGACCAATCGA
>Ga0181594_10004505_pt1 | contig 12380 bp, 7 predicted proteins | sample 071ome_18_FD_145603 | JGI IMG/M metagenome (GOLD analysis project Ga0181594, IMG submission 145603) | Coastal salt marsh microbial communities from the Groves Creek Marsh, Skidaway Island, Georgia - 071413BT metaG (spades assembly) | ecosystem: Environmental > Aquatic > Marine > Intertidal zone... | reverse complement strand
GAGTCTCGTTGAGGATGCCAGGGCGTCCAACCCGGATATTGATGTGTTGAACGGAATAGCGTGGGATACCTCAAACCGTGAGCTCTACCTTACGGGCAAGCTTTGGCCTTGGGTTTATAGGGTGGTTCTGGATATAAAAACCCCGCCCGAAGGCAAGTTGGGATTCACGAGTCTGTAGAAGGCAGGGCGTCGACGGCGTTGTAGTCCCAACCTTTTAAAAAATTCGGAAAACTGCCTTTTGAGCAGTCTTCGTGATATCTTATTGGCAGAGCCAAATTCCATTAAAATTTACCGGTTTTAGATCAAATGACCGGTTCAATCTGAAGATTATCAGGGTGAAAACACCTGACCTTTTTATGAACATGAATACAAGTCACAAAGAGTCTCTATTGAGCAAGAAAAGAGTTTGCGTACTGGGTATTGCGCTTTATTTGTTTGCGCCTGCTGTTGTTGCAGCTCAGTTGATCGCTGGCGCCCAACAGACAGCTGAGACACAACCGTCGCATCAGGTTTCCTCCGGCACCTTTTGGCTGCCCTCGACAATTCAGTTGAGTCAGAACTCAAGCGACGATCTTCTGTTGGACGAAGAAGAAGACGAGACATTGTCATCTGACGAACTGTTGCTTGAGGAAAGCGATGGGGGCGATCTGCTGGCCGATGAAGATTCGCTTCTGGATGACGGCGGGCAGGATGACCTTCTTTCCGAAAGCGACGATCTGCTGCTGGATGATGGCAGTGAGGATAGCGGAGAGGGGGATCTCCTTTCCGATGAAGATTCTCTTCTCGACGGCGAAAGTCTGGCAGATGAAGCCGAATCCACGGATGAGGTTGCCGAGGCTGCTGAGGAAGAAACGCTTAGTGCCGCAGAACAGCATGAAGCGCTCTTTGCAGAGAGTCGGTATCCCTCTGCGAATACTTGTGCCGCGTGTCACCCGAAGCAATATCGCGAGTGGTCGGTCTCACAGCATGCCTATGCCCAGTTGAGCCCGGTTTATATGGCCATGCAGATCACCATCAACTCGCTCACCAGCGCCACGAACGGTGATTTCTGTATTCGTTGCCACAATCAGGTCGGAATGAACATGGGGGAGTCAATCTATGCGTCTAACCTTGACCGTCATCCCACCTCGCGCGAGGGAATTACGTGCGTGGTCTGTCACAGGGTGAACAAGAACTACGGCAAGGTCAGCGGCCGTCTCGCGCTGGAAGAGGGTGATCTCTATACGGCAATTTACGGCCCGTCAGGAGGCGGTGAGCTGAATCGGGTGCTCGATTCTCCGGGGGAATATCAGGTCTCCACTGATCGCGACGAACCCGGCCGCGCAATCCATGCGACTGCCGAGCAGTTCTTTGCCCTGACCGAGCCCGCATTCTGTGGTTCCTGCCACGACGTCACCTTGCTGAATGGTTTCAGGTTGGAAGAAGCCTTTACCGAATTCAAGCAGACCAAAGCAGCGGCAGACGGCATCTCTTGTCAGGATTGCCATATGGGAGTGACCCAGGGTCTCGCTGAGGGCTATGAAATGGGCCCAGCAGCTGAGGTCGGTGGCGTCCCAACTGCCTCTCGACGTCTGACCAACCACTTCTTTGCTGGCCCCGATTATTCGATTATTCATCCCGGCCTCTTCCCGCACAGCGTCGAGGCGACTGCGTTGGCCACTCAGCGCGAGTGGCTCAAGTTCGACTATGAGGCGGGGTGGGGAACCGATGAATTCGAAGACTCAGTGGCAGATGACCATGAGTTTCCCGAGCCTTGGCAGTGGGTCGATGCCCGGTATGATGCGCGTGCGATCCTGGATGACCAGTTCGAGCGACTCGAATGGGCGCGTGAAAAACGTCTTGAGGTTTTAAAGCATGGATTTGAGCTGAGCGATATTCGGGTACGCAGCGCCGATGCTTCGGGGATCAGTTTTGAGATTGATGTGATCAACCCCATGGACGGCCACGGTGTCCCAACGGGTTTCGACGCTGAGCGGTTGATCTTTCTCGATGTGACAGTAACTGATCCCGTCGGCAACGTTGTTTATCGATCAGGCGACCGGGACCCGAATGGCGACGTCAGGGATTCGCACTCGCTGTATGTGCATAACGGTGAGTTACCGTTAGACAAAGATCTTTTTAACCTCCAGACTAAATTCGTTGTTCGTCCGGTCCGCGGGGCGGAACGGGAACAGGTCCTGGCGGTCAACACCTCGTCCGAAGCCTTGCCATTCATCCGTCCTGAGACGCGCGCCACCACAATCTATGGCCGGCCGCGGGGAGCAAGAAAACATAAGCAGACCATTGAGCCGAATGGTTCGCGAACTGCGCAATACCGCGTCAACGGTCAGGGCGTATCAGTGCCGGGCGAATACAGCATAGATATCAAACTTGTCTCTCAGATGATCCCCGTCAATCTGATTGATGCAATCAAGGGTGTGGGCTTTGACTACAGCATGAGTCCCAAGCAGATCGCAGATCGGGTTGTAGATGGCGCACTTGTGGTCTGGGAGAAAACGACTACCGTCATGGTCGACAGCCAGACGGCAGATGAAGCAAAGATTGCGACGGCCGACTGACCGCTCAGGTTTATTGATTACGAAAGAGTCGGGATCGGGAGTTAAGGCGTGTTTGTTATTGGGATAGTCAAAGGTGTTTAAGTATGTCGAGCGAGGCTCTGCCTTTGCTGGAGTAGTTGCGATGGCCCTGTGCTTGCTCGTTGGGCATCCCACGTGGGCGGCCGAAACCAGCGAGTTCAGCGATGAGCCGATTCCGATGAAGACGCCGGATGAGTTGCCAGCCCGCACACCCCCACTGGTCGAGGTCGGACCAGATTTTCTCGGCCCCGGCAATATTCCTGAGGGAATCGAACTGCCCACGGGAGCGGTCTGGACACCGGCGCTGTGGGTTTTCGGCAGTTATCGCACTGCGCTGCAGTACTTTGATCGAGGGCCTACAGACCAGCTTGAGGAGTGGCGAAACCGTTTGGATTTGTTCGCCAACGTCCATATGACGCCGACGGAGCGTTTGCTGGTGGGTATCTCGCCCTTGCGGGACGGGAGTGACTTCAGTGGCTGCGATTTGAGTGGCAGCGGAAGCGATTGTGAGTGGCACTCTGATTTAGATGTCACGACCGTCTTTGTTGAGGGCGAATTTGGGGAAATCTTCCCGAATCTGGATCCTGACGACAGCCGAGCCCTGGATGTTGGTTTTTCGATAGGCCGCCAACTGCTGTTCTTCCAGGAAGGCATGATGCTCAACGATACCGTGGATGGTGTCGGCGTAACGCGCGACAACATCATTCTTCCCGGCATCGTTGATCTGCGTATTACCGGCTTCTTTGGTTGGGACAACATTGATCGTGAGCCGAGTCTTGACGGTGGGGCAACGACGTTGCTCGGTTTGTTTACGGAAACCGATTTTCGCAAGTCGACGTTCAATCTCGACGCCGCCTGGGCAATCGGCAGTTCTAATCAGAATGCTATTGGAGATACCTTCAACATTGGCGCCTCCAGTGTTCAGCGGGTTGGGCTTTACAACACGGCGTTTCGGGTCAATCACTCAATGGCATTCAACCCCGCCGGCCAAAAAACAACTGACGGGACCCTGTTTTTTGCAGAGAGCTCCACGACCCCAGCTTACAGTCATGATGTTGCGTACCTGAATGCGTTTCTGGGGTTGGACAGTTTCACGTCTGCTGCAAGAGATCCCATCGCCGGTGGACCTTTGGCACGCGTTGGCATCCTGTTTGCAGGCGTGGGTCTGGGCAACTACGGCTCTGCCTTGAGTAACGATCCGGATGATTCCTACGGGGCGGCATTGGGTTATCAGAAATTCTTTAACCAGCAGCGCACACAATTGGTCCTGGAGTTGGGTGGGCGCGGTCACATCGATGGCGCCAATCCCGCTGCCGGCGCCCTGGGGTTGCGATTGCAGCATGCCCTTGGGGATAGAACCTTGCTTCAGATTGACGGTTTTGCGTCAGTGAATGAAGATCAGGCGGACGGCCAGGGGCTGAGAGCAGAGCTTCTTTTCAGGTTCTGACGATATGCAGTCTGACAAATTCAGTGTGGTGTCATTCGGAGTACCTCAGTTTTGCTAGAGGGACTCTTTCAGCCAGTATTTGTCCAGATTGCGGGGGCCGTGATTCTGGTCGCGGCGCTCGGCCAGGCTCTTTTTGCGGTGACCGGAATCGTGCGTCGGTCTTACACCCAAAAAGAACGCCTCAACGACGCCAGGGAGTACTTGCGATCCCAAACCCGGGCAGTTCTGCGGGAAGCAAAACGTCGAGAGGATCTTTTCGAACATTCCTGGAATGGGATCAGAAAGTTTGAGGTATCCCGCAAGGTTTTGGAGGCGGAGGGTGTTCATTCCCTATACCTGACGCCGCACGACGGCAAGCCGCTGCCCCCTTTTCACCCGGGACAATTCCTGACGTTTTCTCTACGCATTCCTAACCAGTCCAAACCCGTTATTCGCTGCTATTCCCTGTCAGACAGTTTCGGCAAGGACTACTTCCGGGTTAGCGTCAAGAAGGTGCCCCCGCCACGTGACCGGCCCGAGTTGGCGCCAGGCCTGAGTTCGTCTTACCTCAATGATGAAGTCTTCGAGGGGGATATTCTGGATTGCAAGGCACCGAGTGGAAATTTTTTCCTGGATCTGACGCGTGATCGCCCGGTAGTGCTGATCGGCGGAGGCATCGGGATTACGCCGGTGCTGAGCATGCTGAACGCCTTGTGCGAGACGGGTTCGCGACAGGAGATCTGGTTCTTTCTTGGTGTGCGCAATTCCCGTGAGCACGTTCAGAAAAGTCACCTGGAACGTCTGGCCGCTGAATTTCAGAACGTTAAGCTTAACGTTTGCTACAGCGATCCGATTCCGGAAGACGAACTTAACGTGGATTACCAGCATCAGGGAAGGGTGGGCCTTGATCTCTTTAAGCAGGTGCTGCCCTCAAACAATTTCGACTTTTATATTTGCGGTCCCCCGCCCATGATGAATGCCGTGACCGAGGGCCTGGCACAGTGGGGCGTCCCGGAGGATGATGTCCACTTTGAGGCGTTTGGCCCAGCGAGCGTCAAGAAAAAGCCGGCCGATGAGAGCAAGCAGGACGGGTCGGTCGCTGCGGCAGTGGCTGTGACCTTTGCTCGCTCGGAGAAGACGGTGACCTGGGATGGCACCGAGGCGTCTTTGTTGGACTTTGCTGAGGCAAACGGTATCGCAATGGACTCAGGGTGCAGGGCGGGCAACTGTGGAAGCTGTATCACGGCCCTGAAGTCGGGAAACGTTGAATACCTGAATGAGCCGGGTTCGATGCCGGAGACAGGATCCTGTTTAACATGTATCTCGATACCTAAGGGAGATGTGACGCTCGATGCCTGATTCTCCTCAAGTGCCGCGTTGCGGGTGCATATGTGATCCTGACGGCGACTAGCGGCGATATTTCCCTGCTAATGACGGCGACTGGTGTCTCGAACTAATATCTGTGTAATTGTCATGATGTCATGATAAATGAAATAAAAATGCAATCAGGAGGTATGGATAAATGACTCGGATCACACGCTTTTGCAGCAGCCTGTTGGTGGTAATGGGTTTTGCAGTGATGACCGCGGCGAACGCGCAGGAACTGCATATCGACCCGCAAAAGGTCACCGGACCGGATGCCTGTGGGGAGTGCCACGAGTCTTCGGTGAAGGCATGGAAGGAAAGTCACCATGCCAAAACCTTTCACGAATTGCCGCGATCGGACGAAAGCCGCGAAATTGCCAGCAAGATGGGCATCAAGCGGATCAAGGCAGAGAGCGATTGTCTTTCCTGTCATTTCACCTCGGCGATCAAGGAGGGCAAATCAAAGCCAATCGCCGGCATCAGTTGTGAAAGTTGTCACGGCGCAGGGGAGGGCTACATCAAGGTCCACAGTGATTTTGGCGGCAAGGATGCAACCAAGGAAACAGAAACACCAGAACACAAGATTCAGCGATGGGCAGATGCCGAGGCGGCTGGCATGATTCGACCGTCGAATCTCTATGCGCTCGCAGAAAATTGCTACCAGTGCCATATGGTTCCCAATGAAGAGCTCGTTAATAAAGGAGGCCACGCGGCCGGCAGTAAATTCGAATTGGTTGCCTGGAGCCAAGGTGAGGTCCGGCACAACGTGTGGTACACGAAAGAGAATGAGGCTGCCGACGTTAATCGACAGCGCATGATGTTTTTGATCGGCCAGATGCTCGAGCTGGAGTACTCCCTGCGCGGGGTATCCAAAGCGACTGAGAAGGCGACTTATGCCGTCTCGATGGCAAAACGCGCTTCCCGTGCAAAGAAGCGGCTGGCGAAAATCGACGAACTCACCGGCGGTGCAGCACCTGAAATCAAACAGGCGCTGGAAGCGGCATCCGGAGCAAAGCTCAGTCTGAATAATGAAGCCGCGCTCGTCGCAGCGGCAGAGGGCGTTCAGGAAGCGGCCATTGCGTTTGCAGCAAATCACGATGGGTCTGCTTTTGCGGGGATCGATAAGGCGCTTCCCACGCCAGAGAAATATAAAGGCAAGGTGATTCAGCCATAACTGTTTCCCGCTAAAGGGAATCAGCGCCAGTATTCGTTATGGCTGAAGCTCCCCAGCGTTCGATTCGGCGCCCTAAACGCTGGGATCAGCCGTTTGGTCCCGATCTCACGGATGCCGATGTCGAGCGCATCCTCGCCATGGCGCCGTTCGACGGCATGGACCAGTCACGGTTTGCGCCGTCGGCAACCTTGCGCGACATCATCCGAAATGATGCGCGCCTTGTTTCTTTTGAATCCGGGGATCTGATTCTCCGTGCCGGAGATCATGGCACGTCGACGTTCTTCGTGATGGCGGGTACCGTGCGCGTAGTCCTTCCTCCCGGACTGCCGAATACATTGCTCGGGCGGGCGCAACCGAAACAAAAAACGGTGTGGCAGTCTCTTGCGCAGGTCTGGTCCCGGCCCAAGCTGCCTGAGGTTCGGGATATCGCCAGGTTGGATCCAAAAACCGCAACCGATACTCGGGTCACCGAGCAAGGTGAGACCCGAGCGCGAATTACCGATATTGACGATATCTGCGAACGATATAAGACCGTCACTCTCGGCGAGACTGAGATGTTTGGTGAGATCGCCGCGCTGACGCGGGCGCCGCGCACCAGCACGATTTTTGCGCAGGGCCGGGTGGAGTTGCTGGAAATTCGGCGGCCTGGAATCCGGGATATTCGCAATCGTGTTGCTTCTTTCAAGGAGCATATCGATGGGCTGTATCGACAACGCAGCCTAGAAGCGCATCTGCGTGAGTCATGGGTTTTCAAGCATCTCGATCACGAGACCATGAGCCGTATTGTTGATCTCACATTATTCGAGACATACGGTAACTTTGATTGGCAAGCCTCATTCATGCGCGCCGCAGAAGGGACGCCGGCCGAGCGATTGGAAAAGGAGCCTGTCATTGCTCGGGAAGGGGATTATCCTGACGGATTGTTGATGGTGCGTGCCGGATTTGCCCGGGTCAGTCACGAGCATGACCATGGCCACAAAACCACGTCTTATCTGGGGACCGGTGCAGTCTTCGGTTTAGAGGAACTGTTGCATAACTGGCGCGATGAAGGCGAGCCGGTGCAGCTGCAAAACTCGCTCAGAGCAGTGGGCTACAGTGACATTCTCAGGGTGCCCACCCATGTTGTGGAGCAGTATGTTCTGCCGACGTTGCCTGAGCATCGAGTTGGAGGGTCGATCAAGCCCACCGCGCCTCAAGCGCAGGCGCAGGTGTCGGGGTCTGACCCGGCAACCTCGGGTCTTGCCCCAGAGGTAGTCGAATTCCTGGTCGACAGCCGCTATATCAACGGCTCGCAAACGATGCTTATCAATCTGGATCGCTGCGTCAGGTGTGACGCGTGTTCGGAAGCGTGCGCCGTGGGTCATAACAACAACCCGCGGTTCAATAGACATGGCAGGCGCATACAAAACCTGATGGTGGCTAACGCGTGCATGCACTGCCTCGATCCGGTGTGCATGCTCGGTTGCCCCACCGGCGCGATTCACCGTGTCGAGGGATCGGGAGAGGTAGTAGTCAATGACGACACCTGTATCGGTTGCGCGACCTGTGCCAACAACTGCCCCTACGACAACATCCGCATGGTTGAGGTGCGAGATGCCCAAGGCGGGTTTATCTTTGATGAGATTACCGGCCAACCCGTAGTCAAGTCGACGAAATGCGATCTGTGTGTTGACCAGATCGGCGGTCCGGCGTGCCAACGGGCTTGTCCCCACGATGCCCTGGCTCGAATGGACCTGTCTGATACGGCATCACTGGCGAAGTGGATGAACCGATGAAAGGCTTCGCCCGGCGCCGATTCGTTAACGTCACGTTTGCGATACTGGCGGCCTTGCTTGTCGTTGTCTCCAGCACGGTTTACGTAACGGCAATCAATCAGAATGGGTTTCTGACAGGCTGGATTCTCTTTGGCCTGGTGCTTGCTCTATCCGGATACCGTATCCGAAAGAAGGTGTCGACCCTGCCTATCGGCCGAGCATCATCTTGGCTTCAGGCGCATATTTACGGCGGTTTAATCGCGCTGCTTGCTTTTTTTGTACACGTCGGATGGCGAATTCCCGACGGTGTTTTCGAGGGCTTGTTCGCCATCGTGTTTCTTCTGGTGGCGTTAAGTGGTGTGGTCGGCATCGCGATCAATCGAGTCTTCGCCAGGCGCCTTACCCGTCGCGGCGAAGAAGTGATATTCGAGCGCATCCCTGGGTTTATGGTGCGCCTGCGTGAGCAGGCTGAAGAAATACTTTTGGCGAGTGCCGGTGAGACAGGTGCCGCTGTACTTCGGGAGTTCTATTTCTCCCGTCTGTCATCGTTTTTTGCTGGACCTCGGAACTGGCTCGGCCATCTGGTTTCGTCAAACCGGATGCTCTACAAACTCCATAATGAAATGGATAGCCTTGAGCGTTATCTGAATGCAGATGATCGTGAGCGGCTGGCAGAGCTTAGGTATCTGGTTGAACGAAAAGATGAGTTGGATTTTGCCTATGCGCTGCAAGGCGCCATGAAATTCTGGCTGTTTATTCACGTGCCGCTGACTGGCGCCTTGTTGATCGGCATGCTGGTCCATACGGTCCTGGTGCACGCGTTTTCCGGAGGACTGTCGTGAGAGGGCGGTTGCAGAGGTTCGATTACCGGAGCAGTTCCTATCATCGCGTAACACAGGATTGGGTTTGCGGCCACGCTGCAGCCGGCCGACCCTGCCAGATCGGGCCCGATGCGAACGGTCATTGTCGCGCGGACTTTGAATGTCGTCCCAGGCAAAACGAGGATGGTCGTTGGGGGTGCAACCGATCAGAGGCCGCGGGCGGTCGTTGCGAGAATGGCCCGCTTCCTGATGGAACCTGTTGTCGGGCAATCCCAAAATGTCAGCCGGTTCGGAGCCTTCCTGCGAAACGCAGGGCGGTGAGTCGTTGGGTGATGGCGGTCAGCATCGGTTTGATAGCGCTGGCAATGGGGTCATCGGCGATGAAGACAGCTTTCTCTCCCGGCGAGCTGAGTGCGGGGCACGGGTTACTGAACGAAGACTGCAGCGTCTGCCATACCACGTTTGATGCGGGTCCGTCCGGCTGGATTCATGCGGCGTTCTTTCAGAACAACATTGAAGCCGATAGTCACCTATGCCTGACTTGCCACAATCTGGGCGACACGCCCAACACGGCGCATTCTCAGCCGCCAAGTGCCTTGCGAACTGCAGGACTGGATTCCAACCAGACAAGTAGAAAAACGTTGACGCTTGCCATGACGCGAAGCCTGGGGGGTATTCACAATGAAGAAGAGACTCTGTCATGTATGAGTTGCCATACGGAACATAAAGGCCGGAGCATGGACATCTCGCTGATGTCCAATGATCAGTGCCAGTCTTGCCATGAGTCTGCTTTCTTGAGCTTCTCACAAGGCCACCCAAACTTCGGGAGCTATCCATATCATCGCCGCACAGGGATAGCCTTTGATCATGTGAGCCATATCAAGAAGCATTTTCAGGATGAAGAGTTTGTGGCACAGGCGCCTACAACTTGTGCAAACTGTCATACGCCATCTGACGATGGAGCGGCGATGATCACGTCAGGTTTTGAAACCTCCTGTGCTGCCTGCCACGCTGGTGAGATTAAAGGCGACTCTCGAGCGACGTCCAAGGGGATTGCCGTGCTCAATGTCCCAGGGCTCGATATTCTTACGCTTGCAGAACGAGGCGCGCCGGTGGGTTATTGGCCCGAATTTGCCGAAGAGCTCCCAACGCCCTTTATGGATGTGCTTCTGGCTTCTGATCCCCGTTATGTCTCAGCCAAAGCCGTGTTGGATCAGCAGGTTGACCCCTTGGACCTGACGGACGCCGATCATGAAGTGATTTTCGCTGCCACAGAGCTGGCGTGGAGCGTCAAGGATTTGATGCACGATCTGGTTATCGAGGGCGTGCCAGCGCTTAAATCCCGTCTTGAAGCAGCACTGGATCGGGAAATTTCATCAGAGGACATGGCGCTGCTTGGAGCCTTGTTGCCGCAAGACGCGGTTTCAGCTTCTGCGAATGCCTGGTTCCCAGACCTTTTAGACGAAGTCGCGCGCTACCGGGCTGGAGAGGCGGTTTTGTTTCCAGTGCCAGTAGAGGAGCCAGCAATGGCGGCAGACCCGGACTCGGCATCAGCATCAGACGAGGAGGACTCTGGCGATATGCTGGATGACGACGCGCTCGCTGATGGAGGCGATATTCTGGGTGGCGAAGATGCCTCTGAAGAAGACAGTCTGGAGCTCGAGGGGCTGGATAGTGATGCCAGCGATGGCGATATTCTTGGGGATGACGAACTGGCGGACGGCGGTGATATTTTGGACAGCGATGCGGATACAGATGAAGCGTCTGGTGAAGGAGAGATTCTCAGTCTTGAAACGCTCGACGATGCAGCCAGTGACGGAGAGATTATCGGTACCGATGACCTGTCAGGCGCCGATGATATTCTGGGCGAGGAATCAGAGGAGACAGAGTTGTTTGCGGATTCCGATGAGGAAGAGTCATCTCCGGAGGCGATGGCGCCTGTATCGGGAGAGGACTGGGCATCCGCGGGCGGCTGGTATCAAGAGGAGTTCGTATTACGCTATAGACCGAGTGGTCATGCAGATGGATTCCTCAAGTCATGGATAGAGCAGGCCGCCGCGGCGCAGGTCGGCGGTACCCTTTTCGGTCAGAGGCTGTTCGAGTTGGTCGCCGATGCCAAAGCACCCGGTGCCTGCATGAAATGCCATGGTATTGAATTCGAAGGCAATAGCGTTCCTCAAGTCAGATGGCGGGCAAAACAGCCGACGCCTCATGTGCGGGGTTTCACCCGGTTCTCCCATGCGCCGCATTTCAGTGTGTTGGATGAAGAAGGCTGTCTTACGTGCCACGTGCTGGATACCAATGCGGATTACATGGAGTCGTTTGCCGATCACGATCCATTGACCTTTGAGTCGAATTTCGAATCACTGGATAAGGGGCAGTGTAGTGAGTGTCATGTGCCCCAAGAGGCAGGTGACAATTGCGTGATGTGCCACAACTACCATGTTGGCACTTTTCCGCCGCTGACGGTTTCCACCGCGGGGATGACCAAAGAGGCCAAGCCCTCGGAGTTGAGTCAATCCGAGTAGCGCGATGGTCAGTCGGCGCAGCCTGCGCGGAATGGGCCGGCCGAAAGCGAAAGCGAGCCGCAGCGCGCTAAATCCTCGGCAATAGGCGCGTAATCTGACTCCTCACGCGCCACGAAATCGTGGATACCGAGCATCGTACAGCTTTTTTCGTCGAGATCATCTACGGCGCGGGCAAGGGCATCGCGCATTGCGGAGATTGCTTGCGCTGATGCATCAAGATGGGTAATGAGTGGCAGTCCCGGCCGACTCTCGGTATGGCCGATCACTTTGAGGTTCTTGATGGTTGGTTCACATTGCTTTGCCAGATGCCAACTGACGCAGTCGATTGCCGCGATGTCGGCGTTGCCGCTCGCGACAGCACAAAGCGAGGCGCGGTGACCTCCGCTAACGAGTACCGAAGCAAAAGGGCTCTCATCCAAACCGTGGTCGGCAAGATAGCACTTGAGCGCAAGGCATCCTGAATAGGAGTCATTGCCATTGATGACGGCTCGTTTTCCTTCGAGACACGAATCAGATTCATCGTCGTTTTTATGGGAGATGATTAGGCTGTGATAAGAGCCAGCGGGTTCGATTTCCTGATAAGCGAAACTGCCGAGCACTTTCACTTTTTCAGAAAGATCCGCCACGAGCGGTAATCCGCAGGTCTGGCTGAGCAAAAGGTTAGGTGATTGCCAGGTTTCGGCTGGCGGTGACATACGGTCGAGCGAAGTTGGCGCATTAATCCCTGCCTTGTTGA
>Ga0181594_10004495_pt1 | contig 12391 bp, 13 predicted proteins | sample 071ome_18_FD_145603 | JGI IMG/M metagenome (GOLD analysis project Ga0181594, IMG submission 145603) | Coastal salt marsh microbial communities from the Groves Creek Marsh, Skidaway Island, Georgia - 071413BT metaG (spades assembly) | ecosystem: Environmental > Aquatic > Marine > Intertidal zone... | reverse complement strand
CCCGAGACGAGGACTGAGGTAACCCATGCCGGGAGGCAAGGAGCGCGAGCTCCGTAGGCGCATCAGCAGCGTCCAGTCCACCAAGAAGATTACGCGCGCGATGGAACTCATCGCCGCCACCCGTGTGGTCAAGGCCATGCAGCGGGCCGACGCCGCTCGTCCTTATGCCCGGCAGATCACTTCGGTGATTGAAAACTTGGCGGCGGGTGGCGCAGAAGCGCACCATCCCCTTCTTCGTGAGGCGGAAACCGTGTCGACCATTGGGTACATCGTGATGGCCGGCGATCGTGGTTTGGCGGGTGCCTACAACACCAACCCCATTCGGGCGGCCGAACGGGAAATCCAGTCGGAGCGGGCGGAAGGAAAGGACTACCGCCTGTTCTGTGTGGGCAAAAAGGCCGCGGCGTATTTTCGCTTTCGGAACTATCGGGTCGATCACGCGTATCAGGGCTTTACCGACAACCCGTCGTACGACGATGCTCGCCTGATCGCCGACGAAGTGGCTGATGCGTTCATACGGGGCGACATCGACGAGGTGCGCCTGATCTACACCGAGTTCGTGTCCATGGGCGTGCAACGGGTTTCGGTTCGTCGGTTCCTTCCCCTGGAAAGCACGGCAGTGATGGCCGAGCAGGGGCATGGCTCCGCTGAAGCGGTTGCATCGTTTGAGTTCGAACCGTCACCGGACGCAGTGTTGGAAGCTCTGCTTCCCCGCTACGTCGAAGCTCGCCTGTTTGGCGCCTTGCTGGACTGTGCCGCTTCTGAGCACGCGAACCGTCAACGGGCCATGAAGTCGGCCACCGACAACGCAGAGGATCTCATCACCAAGCTCAGCCGTGAAATGAATGCGGCTCGGCAGGCGGCGATCACCACCGAGATCATGGAGATCGTCGGCGGAGCCGAGGCTCTTGAAGGTGGCGACCCGATGGTCGACGCCTTCGAGGCAGTGTCATCTTCTTCTCTTGGTTCATCATCCGAGGGCGCCTAGCCCACCATCTATCAACCCTGTCCACCCCTCTCGTCGAGGAGCATCATCACATGACTGTCACTGACAACGAACTCAAGAACGGCCACATCGTCGGCATCGCCGGCCCGGTCGTCGACGTCGAGTTCCCGGCCGGCGCTCTGCCGGGCATCAACACTCAGCTCGAGTTCGACGTAAAGGTCGGCGATGAGACCATTCGGGTTCCGGCTGAGGTCGCCCAGCAGATCGGGCACAACCGGGTGCGAGCGATTGCCATGAAACCAACTGACGGTCTTACCCGTGGGGCGACGGTGGCCAACACTGGGCACGGGGTTCAGGCTCCGGTGGGCGACGGCACGTTGGGTCACATCTGGAACGTGATGGGTGAATGTCTGGACGAACCCAGCCACACCACGCCAGAGATGTGGGATATCCACCGGTCAGCTCCCTCGTTCGACGAACTTGAGCCCTCGGCCAAGATGTTCGAGACCGGGGTGAAGGTGATCGATCTTCTCACCCCGTACAAAGAGGGTGGCAAGATCGGCCTGTTCGGCGGTGCCGGGGTGGGCAAGACGGTGCTGATCACCGAGATGATCACCCGTGTGGCCTCCAACCACGGTGGTGTGTCGGTGTTCGCCGGGGTGGGCGAACGCACCCGTGAAGGAACCGACTTGTTCATCGAGATGGGCGAGACGGTGATGGGCGACGGCACCACGTCGGTGCTCGACAAGGCCGCGCTGGTCTTCGGTCAGATGGACGAACCCCCGGGGGTTCGCCTGCGGGTGGCCCTGTCAGGGGTGACCATGGCCGAGTACTTCCGTGACGTGCAGAATCAGGATGTGTTGTTGTTCATCGACAACATCTTCCGGTTCGTGCAGGCTGGTTCAGAGGTGTCAACCCTGCTGGGCCGTATGCCTTCCGCGGTGGGGTATCAGCCCACCTTGGCCGACGAGATGGGTGACCTGCAGGAGCGGATTACGTCGACGAGAGGCAAGTCGATCACCTCCTTGCAGGCGGTGTACGTACCGGCCGATGACTACACCGATCCGGCTCCGTTTACCTCCTTCACCCACTTCGACGGAACGACCGAGTTGTCCCGTGACATCGCGGCGCTGGGGATCTATCCGGCGGTGGACCCGTTGGCTTCGAGCTCCACCATCCTTGATCCGCTGGTGGTCGGTGACCGTCACTATCAGGTAGCCCGTCGGGTGCAAGAGGTTCTCCAGCGGTACAAGGAACTCCAGGACATCATTGCCATCTTGGGTCTTGATGAGCTTTCCGAGGAGGACCGAATCACCGTCGACCGGGCCCGGAAGGTGCAGCGCTTCCTTTCACAGCCGATGTTTGTGGCGAAGCAGTTCACTGGTCAGGACGGCGTGTTCACCCCGGTTGAGGAAACGATCTCGTCGTTCGAGGCGCTGGTCAACGGCGACCTGGACCACCTTCCTGAGCAGGCGTTCTACATGGTGGGTGGCGCCGAAGACGCCGAACGCAAGGCCGCTGAACTGCGGGCCGAGGCCTAAGAGGAATCTGGTCATGCTGAACGTGCAGGTGGTGTCCCCAGAGACGGTGTCGTATACCGGCGAGGCCGAAATGGTTGTTGCCCGCACCGTTGACGGTGGCGACATCGCCTTTCAGTCGGGCCATATCCCCTTCATTGGAATCCTCTCGGTCTGGTCGGTTGACGTGATCAAGGCCGATGGGGGTCGGGACACGTTTGCCGTTCACCGGGGCTTTGTGCAGGTCAGTGGCGAGGATGTGACCATCCTCAGCGACGTCAGCGAAACCCGTGAAGAGATTGACGTGGCACGGGCCCAGCGGGCGTTGGACGAGGCCGAGGCGGCATTGCAGGCCAATGCCGACGACACCGATGCTCAGGCCGATCGTTCCCGAGCCCAATTGCGGTTGCGGGTAGCGGGCGGCGTGTCCGCCTGAGGATCGCTGCGCTAGTCGATGTGAAGACCGTTGAGGTCAGGGTTGGCGTCTGGCCACCGAAGGTTCAGGTGGTCGAGTTCAGCTAGCAGGATCTCCGCCACGGCCAGGTTTCGGAACCATTTCTGGTCGGCAGGGATCACATACCACGGCGCTCGACGACGGCTCGTTGCCGGGAGCAAGTCCTCATAGGCGGCCTGATAGTCATCCCATCGGCTGCGTTCTTTGAGATCGGCGGGATGAAATTTCCAGTTCCGGCGAGGGTTGTCGATGCGAGCCTGGAGTCGCTTTCGTTGCTCGTCCTTGCTGATGTGAAGAAAGAACTTGACGATGGTGGTGCCTTCGTCGTTGAGGAGCCGTTCGAAGTGCCGGATGTGTCGGTACCGCCGGTGGCACTGGGCCGGGCTGAGACGTCGGCGGACCCGAGGGACCAGCACGTCTTCGTAGTGTGAACGGTTGAACACCGCGATTTCGCCGGGGGCAGGGGTGTGGGGATGGATCCGCCACAGGTAGTCATACTCAGCTTCTCGTCGGGTTGGCACCTTGAAAGCCATGACTCGAACCCCGGCAGGGTTCATCGATTGGAACACCTGACGGATGGCGCCATCTTTGCCACCAGTGTCGGCGGCTTGGAAGATCACCAGGACTCGATGCCGGCCCCCAGCGAACAACATCTCTTGCCGCTCGGAAAGCTGTTGGCTGAGTTCGCCAAAACGTTGAGCTGCGACCTCTTCGGTGAGGTCATCGAAGGCATTGGTTGACCAATCGTTCAGCGTCCGTTGGTCTCTCCGAGTGACTCGGAGAGACCGAAATCGCTTCGGGAGCGCCGCGGCCGACTCAGTACTTGATCGCCGAGTACTCATTGACCTTCTCCAGCCGGTGGCGGCCGTTGATGCGTCGCACGGTGCCCGAGCGCGAACGCATCACCAAGGAGTCGGTCGTGCAGCCGCCGCTGTCGAAACGAACACCGGGAAGCAGGTCACCATCGGTGATCCCGGTTGCTGCGAAGAAGCAGTCGTCGCTCATGATGAGATCGTCAATAGTGAGGACCCGGTTCAGGTCGTAGTTCTGTGCGATGGCGGCCGCTCGTTCTGCGTCGTTGCGAGGCCAGAGTCGACCCAGTTGCTCACCGCCCATGCATTTGAGCGCGGCTGCCGTGATCACCCCTTCGGGTGTGCCACCGATACCGATAAGGATGTCGGCCCCGGTCCCCGGCCACGCGGTTGAGATTGCGCCGGCAACGTCGCCATCGGGGATCAGTCGAATTCGGGCCCCGGCAGCCCGCACCTCGGCGATGTGGCCGTCATGACGAGGTCGATCAAGGATGACCACGGTGAGATCACGGACCGATTCGTTCTTGGCTTCGGCCACTGCGTGAAGGTTCTCGGTAATGGAACGGTCAAAGCTGACGGCTCCCTTGGCTTCCGGCCCCACGGCGATTTTCTCCATGTAGAAGCAGGGTCCGGGGTCGAACATCGTGCCTCGCGGCGAGACGGCAATCACCGACAACGCGTTTCCTCGGCCCAATGCGGTGAGGGTGGTGCCGTCGATTGGGTCAACGGCAATGTCGGTGGCGGCATCGCTGCCGTTCCCGATTCGTTCGCCGTTGAACAGCATTGGCGCTTCGTCCTTTTCGCCTTCGCCGATCACCACTTTGCCATCCATCGAGACGCTGGAAAGCATGGCGCGCATGGCGTCGACGGCGGCACCGTCGGCTCCTTCCTTGTCCCCTCGGCCCATCCATCGGGCGGCGGCAATGGCCCCTGCTTCCGTCGCACGAACCAATTCCAGGGCAAGGTTCCGGTCGGGGGACGAAGCAAGGTCAGCCATAGGGGGCACCGTAGCCGACCGTTGAAGGTGGTTCACGCCGACGTGTCGTGCCACGATGGGGTTATGCCTTCGTTTCCCCGTCCGTTCCGCAAGTCCCCACCGGTTTCTTCGCCAGTTGAGGGGGCTGAACCTCATCAGGATCAATCGGCCCACGACGCAGAGAGTCTCGTTGATGACGACCGCGGTGAATGGTTGGCCTACGACCTCAATGATTGGGCAGTCGAATCTCGAACGATGCTGACCCAACTGTTGCGGGCCGATGCCGTCGTTCATTCGTGGCAGGGAGCGACCCTGCTGGTCCACGAATCGCTGGAGGCTGCGGTCGACGCCCTGGTTGATGAGGTCAAGGAAGTGGAGAACGCCGAGCTGGATCCCGAACGTGAACACCTTGCCTTTGAGATGTCGGGTTGGTCGTCTGATGTGCAGTCCCAGTTGGTGGAACGTCTCGGCGAGGCTGGAGTTCCCCATGGCTTTGATGAGGATGGCGATCTCGTGGTCCATGAAGAAGACGAAGCCAACGTGGAGTCGGTGATTGAGGACCTTTTGGCTCGGATCGGCGACGAAGAACGAGAAGCCCTTGATGGACTGCTGCTCAACGACCTTTTGTCGGCCATGTTCGGGGCGGCTGATCGTTTGAGACGGGACCCGTTTGACGGGGCGGCCCGAGGCGCTGCGCAGGCGCAGGGGGAACGCATCGCGGGGATCGCGACTCCGTACGGGTTTGCCGCAACGCAATGGGCCGCGCTTCGCGAAGGCAGTCTGGCGCTGGTGGCGTTGATTGAGAGCGCTGATGCCGAACCGGACGACATCGTCACCGTGGCCGGACGGTTACGAGACGAGCTCCAACAGGTCATCTGAACTGGTCCGGTCCTAGGCTTCTAGGGCGATGTTGCTTGCCGAATTCGAGGTCTACCATTCCCGGCCGTTGGCTCCGACCCGACGGATTTCATTGGGGAAACTCAACCTGCCGTGTAGCCCGGCGCCCGGTGTGGGCGGGGTGTTGCTCGGCGCGGTTGCGGCTCGATTCGCTGCGGAAATGGATCCCGATCTGCGGTCAGATGTGGTGGCCCTCACCCACGAAGTGGAAGCGGGCCGTCGCATCGCTCAACCTCGGCTTCGCCACCGGCTCCAAGATGACCGGATCGGGCTGACCCGGAGTACCCACCGGCTTATTCGCAAGTCTGGCAACGGTGAACTGCGCGTGGAGTTCGACGATCAACAGGGCTTGCCGGGCCAGATGGTCTTGGGTTCGGTGTATGCCGCACAGACCCTCCCGTATGTAGACCGGGGTCCGGTGCTGGCCGCCATCCGCCGCGGGATGAGTTGGGGCGGTGACGTTGGTCCGGCCCTTCTGGCGTATTTGGCTGGCCGAGGAACGGTCCGGCTTTCTGCGGATGCGCTCAGTGACCCGGTGGGCTGGGCGTTGCAGGTGCTGGGCTTCAGCCTTGACCAACCCGTCCCGGAGCGGGCCGAGGTGCAGCGTTCGTTTCGCCAGAGTCTTCTGGCCGCCCACCCCGACCACGGTGGGAACCACGATGGGGCAGCCGAACGCATTGCTGAGATCAGCGAAGCTCGACGAATCCTGATGGCATGAGCGGGGCCGTTTCGGGACTGTTGCTGACCCATGGCGCGGGAGGTGGGGCCGACCATCATGTGCTGGTGGCGATCGAGCAGGGGCTTGACCTCCCAGTGCGTCGCATGGAGTTTCCTTACCGGGCCGAAGGCCGTCGGGCTCCCGATCGAGCGCCGAAGTTGATTGCCGCGGTGGTTGAGGAGGCCGGTCGGTTCGCAACCGAAGTGGGATGTGATCCGTCGACCTTGGCCTTCGGAGGTCGTTCCATGGGTGGGCGGATGTGCTCGATGGCAATTGCCGACGGGCTCCCGGCGGCGGGTTTGGTGCTGCTCAGCTATCCGCTGCATCCACCGGGCAAGCCCGAACGTCTTCGGGTGGACCACTTTGATCGGCTGGCGGTTCCAACCCTCTTCGTCAACGGTGATCGCGACCCATTCGGCACTCCGGACGAGCTTGGTCAGCACCTTCCTGCTTTTGCCGGTCCAACCACGGTGAGTTGGTTGGAGGGCCAGCGCCACGATCCCAAACCGAGTTTCGACGACGAGATCGTGAGGATCGTCGGCCGTTTCCTTTCCTCCCTCTAGCCTCCTGATCATGCTCGAACGACTGCACGGTCTTGAAGAGGAGCTTCGCCACGTCGAGGTCCAGCTCGGCGACCCTGCCGTGCAAAGCGACCCGGCCCGCCTGGCCGAGCTCGGACGCCGGTTCAAGCAACTCGAGGAGATCGTGTCGGCGTCTCATCGGCTGGCCGGCCACCGGGACGATCTGAACGAGTTTCGCGAAATGCTCAGCGAGGCCGAGAGCGACGAACGCGACGAGATTCGGGCGGAGATTGCCCGTCTCGAGCAGACCGTTGTCGATGATGAGGAACAGCTCCGGCTGTTGCTCCTCCCTCGCGACCCGAACGATGATCGTCGGGTCATTATCGAGCTTCGGGGAGCGGCCGGAGGGGAAGAAGCCAACCTGTTCGCTCGCGACCTTTTTGACATGTATTCGGCGTATTCCCGGCGGATGGGGTGGCGTCTGGAGGTCTTGTCCAGTTCCGTCAGCGACCTTGGGGGTTTCAATGAAGTCACGGCCATGCTGTCCGGCGACGCCGTCTGGTCGCACCTGAAGCACGAGGCGGGAACCCATCGGGTGCAGCGCGTGCCGGTAACCGAAAGCCAGGGTCGTCTTCACACCTCGTCGGCCACCATGTTGGTCATCCCCGAAGCCGATGAGGTGGAAGTCGAGATCGACGAGAACGATCTGCGGATCGATACCTACCGTTCGTCGGGCCCGGGTGGGCAGTCGGTGAACACCATGGACTCGGCGGTTCGGATTACCCACCTCCCGACCGGTGTGGTGGTGGCGATGCAGGACGAGAAGAGCCAACTCAAGAACCGGGACAAGGCGATGCGAGTGCTCAAAAGCCGCCTGCTCCAGATCGAACAGGAGAAGGCGGCGGCCGAAGCAGCTTCTCTGCGGGGGAGTCAGGTTGGTTCGGGGGATCGGAGCGAAAAGATCCGAACCTACAACTACAAAGAGAACCGGGTGACCGACCATCGGATCGGGCTGACCTTGCACAAGTTGGACCGGATCATGGCTGGCGAACTTGATGAGGTCATCAATGGGTTGATTGCCGATGAGCGGCAGCGTCTCCTTGAAGGCGATGAACGATCGTGACCGAGGACGGAACGGTGGCGTGGTCTGTACTGTGGGATGAGACCAGAGAGCGCCTGAGTGAGGCGGGGGTGGCCACCGCCGAGGTTGATGCCCGACGGATCATCGAGCAGGCCACCGGTTCCGATCCCGCACGCTTTCACACCGTCTTGTCGGAGCCGGCTACCGTCCGGGGAGTTGCCGCCCTCGATGCAATGGTGGCCCGTCGGCTCGCCGGTGAACCGTTGCAGTATGTGGTCGGACGATGGGGTTTTCGACATCTGGACCTCATGGTTGATCGGCGAGTGCTGATCCCTCGGCCGGAGACCGAAGTGGTGGCCGGGCTCGCCATCGAGGAGGTGGTGGCTCGCTCCGGGAACGGTCGAGAGGTGTTGGTTGCCGATCTCGGCACCGGCTCGGGAGCGATTGCGTTGTCCTTGGCCTACGAATGCGAGTCGTGCCGGGTCCTGGCCTGTGACCAGTCGGACGATGCGTTATCCGTGGCTCGAGCCAACCTTGCCGGTCTCGGTCAGGCTGCGCGGCGGGTCACCCTGCATCGCGGCAGCTGGTTTGACGCATTGCCGCTGAGCGTTCGGGGCTCGCTGGATGTCGTGGTGGCCAACCCGCCGTATGTGGCTGACGATGAACCGCTACCTGATGAGGTGGAGAACTGGGAACCGAGGGAGGCCCTTCGAGCCGGTCCACGCGGTGATGAGGATCTCGTTCATCTGATTGATGGAGCCGATCAGTGGGTGCGGCCCGGCGGGGCGCTGGTCATGGAAATGGCCCCACATCAGACTGCGGTGATGGCTCGACGGTGTGATGAACGGGGTTGGCGGACCACGGTCCATCAGGATCTCGCGGGCCGAGATCGGGCTGTTGTGGCTCGGTGGGTGAGCTAAATGGCCGATTCGTTGGATCGGGAGTCGATCCTTCACGCCTTGCGAGAGGGAATCCCCTTCGTTCTTCCCACCGACACGGTGTATGGGCTGGCCGCCCTCGCCACCAATGCCGACGCCGTTGCCGCCATCTTTGCCGTCAAGGGTCGCCCGGTCGACACGCAGATTGCCGCGTTGGTGGGTGGGGTAGAGCAGGCGAATGAACTGGTCGACTTGGGGCCGGTGGGTGGCCGGTTGGCCGAGGTGTTCTGGCCCGGCGCGTTGACCATCGTGGCCCCTCGACGACCGGGCCTTTCGTTGGCCGTCGGCGACTCGGACACGGTAGGTGTCCGCTGCCCCAACCACGAACTTGTTCGCAGTCTTGCCGCCGAGCTTGGTCCGTTGGCCGCCACGAGTGCCAACCGCCATGGAGAACCCACTCCGGTTTCGGCGGCGGCGGTGGCTCGATCGCTTCCCGAGATTGCGTTGGTGGTTGACGGTGGCCAGCTGAGCGGTGAGGCATCCACTGTGGTGTCGGTGGTTGGCACTGGGTATCGGGTGCTCCGCGCGGGGCCGGTCACCGATCATCAGATCGCCGCTGCGTTGCAGGCCAGCATCTAGGCTGGCCTGGTGCGCATCGCTGTTGGTTCTGATCATGCGGGGTTTCATCTCAAACAGGACCTTGCCGAGTATCTAGGAACCCTCGGTCACGAGGTTGTGGACTGTGGTGCGTTCTCGGACGAGCGGGTGGACTATCCCGACTTTGGCGCCGCCGTCGGCCGGGCCGTTCGAGATGGTGACGCTGACGGTGGGATCTGTGTCTGTGGAAGTGGGATCGGGATCGCTATGGCGGCCAACAAGATTGCTGGGGTGAGGGCCGCCACCGTGCACGACGTGACCAGTGCTCGCCTGTGTCGTCAACATAACGATGCCAACGTGATCGCGATCGGCGAACGGTTGACCGGTCCCGAAGTCGCCCGGGATTGCGTTGATGCGTGGTTGGCTGCCTCGTTTGAGGGTGGGCGCCATGCGGGACGGGTCGAGAAACTCAACGTGCTTGGCGGGGAAACCGCATCGTCGTAACCCGTCACCCGGGAAGGCCGAGCGGCTCTGCTCCCGCTACCATTCCGAGATTGCCTTGGGAGGTGCAGAATGCCGTGGCCACGTAGCGACAATGATCATGCGTTCGATCTGATTCGGGCTGAGGAAGTCCGTCAGAACACGACGCTTCAGTTGATCGCCAGTGAAAACTTTGCGTCGCCGGCGGTGATGGCGGCTACCGGATCGGTGCTGACCAACAAATACAGCGAGGGCTATCCGGGTCGCCGCTATTACGGCGGCAACATGGTCGTCGACCAGATCGAGGACCTGGCCCGTCAGCGGATCTGCGAAATCTTCGGCGCCGATCACGCCAACGTGCAACCCCATGCCGGAGCGATTGCCAACATGGCGGTCTATCAGGCCCTGCTTGAACCGAACGACACGATCATGGGTTTGAGCCTTGACCACGGTGGACATCTCACTCATGGTTCGCCAGTGAACTTCTCCGGTTTGATGTACGACTTCGTCTCCTACGGGGTGACGTCCAGCGACGAACGCATCGACATGGACGAGGTTCGAGAACAGGCGCTCGCTCATCGGCCCAAGCTGATCGTGGCGGGGGCCACCGCCTACCCGAGGACGATCGAACCAGGACCGTTCCGGGAGATCGCCGATGAAGTTGGGGCGTTGTTGATGTTTGACGCGGCCCATATCGCCGGGCTGATTGCTGGAGGCGTACACCCCAACCCGATGCCGTTTTCTGACGTCATGACCTTCACCACGCACAAGACCCTGCGCGGGCCTCGGGGAGGTTGCATTCTTTCGACGGCGGAGCACGCGGCAGCGATCGACAAGGCCATCTTTCCCGGTATTCAAGGCGGGCCGGTAGAGAATGCGATCGCCGGCAAGGCGGTGGCCTTTGGCGAGGCACAAACCGATGACTTCCGGGCCTACGCCGCGCAGGTCGTGGCGAACGCGGCGGCATTGGCCGACGCGCTGGCCGGACATGGTTTCCGTCTTGTCTCGGGTGGCACCGACAATCACCTGATGCTGCTCGATCTCCGAAGTTTCGATGAGGAACTCACCGGCAAAGAGGCCCAAGCGGTTCTCGACGATGCGGGTATCAGCCTCAATAAGAACACGGTCCCGAATGATCCTCGTTCTCCGTTCGTGACCTCCGGAGTTCGGATTGGTACTCCCGCGGTCACCACCCAAGGCATGGGAGAGGCCGAGATGTCGATCATTGCCGACCTGATCGCCCGGGCCCTCGGGGGTCGCGGTGATGCCGCCGTGGTCGCACAGGTGAAGGCGGAAGCTGAAGCCCTCTGCCGGCGGTTTCAGCCCTACCCAAACCTTGAGGCCTGAACGGGTTCTGGGACTGGTAGGGGGTCGCTGATGCCGTCGGGATGGGCGTACCTGCTGGTCGGGTTGGTGGCTGCCGGGGTGACCTTTGCGCTGGTGCCCATCGTCATTCGGCTTTCGCCAAGGATCGGAGCCATGGTCGCTCCCGACGAGCACCATATTCATCTTGAGGCCACACCAACTGCGGGTGGAGCAGCCATGATCGTTGGGGTTGTGGCGGCCACCGGCGTGGCCATGGTGCTTCCCGCGTTTTCTGAGGTCACTGCCGCCCGCCTCGAGATGGTCGGGGTGGTCTTCGCAGCGTTGATCATGTGGGGGGTCGGGTTTACCGATGATGTCCGCCGGATTTCTGCCCCAGCCAAGGTGGCGGGAATGGTGCTCGCCGGTGGCGTGTTGGCCCTGACCGGCGTGTCGATCTTGGTCTTTCGTGTGCCGTTCTTCGACATGTTGTTTCTTTCGAGCGACTGGTCGTTTCTGTTCACCGTCCTCTGGGTGGTGGGGATGGCCAACGTCATCAACCTCATCGACGGTCTCGATGGCTTGGCCGGCGGCATCGTGGCCATCGCGTCAGCCACGTTCTTCCTGTACGCCATGCAACTCGGGAACGAACAGCTTCTTGATCCCGCGAATCCGGGGGCGTTGTGGGCCGTTGTGACCCTCGGTGTGAGCGTGGGCTTCCTTCCGCACAACGTGCATCCCGCCCGGATCTTCATGGGCGATGGCGGTGCGTTGTTGCTGGGGTTGCTGATGGCGACCTCGACGATGAGCGTGGGGGGACGCACCAGCGCCGAGTTTTCTGGTCAGGCCTTCTTCTTCTTTGCCCCGATCTTTATCCCTCTGGTCATCTTGGGAGTTCCCGTGGCCGACACCCTCTTCGCCATCGCCCGTCGGGTTATTCGGCGACAGTCGTTTAGCGCTCCGGACAAGGAGCACCTCCACCACCGGTTGATCAAACTTGGTCACGGTCACCGCCGGTCAGTCATGATCCTCTGGGCGTGGACGCTGCTGCTGTCGCTGATGGTGTTGTACCCGACCTACACCGGGAAGGGCGATGGGCTGGTTCCGATCGGTATTGCTGCGCTTGCGCTGGCGTTGTTCTCGGTGTTCTTGCCTCGACTGCGCGGCACCTCGTCGACCGGCCGAACGTAGGTGGCCGTCAGGCGTCTTCGG
>Ga0181594_10004488_pt1 | contig 12402 bp, 8 predicted proteins | sample 071ome_18_FD_145603 | JGI IMG/M metagenome (GOLD analysis project Ga0181594, IMG submission 145603) | Coastal salt marsh microbial communities from the Groves Creek Marsh, Skidaway Island, Georgia - 071413BT metaG (spades assembly) | ecosystem: Environmental > Aquatic > Marine > Intertidal zone... | reverse complement strand
CGTAACGCCGTCAGGTTGATGCAGGCTGCGGTATGGAAACCGCGGCGGGTTTTTTTATTCCGGCAGGGTTTCGCCGGAGCCCCCCATTTCCGCAGGAACGTCTTTCAGCTTGGGTAGACCGTCTTTCACGCTGACAACTTTCTCGCCGTAGAACACGTGCATCATCGGCTCAAACTTGAGGCTGGGCAGGATTGCCGCGTAGACGTCATAGAGCCCCATGCCGGGATGATCCGTCATCAGGTGCCCGCCACACTTGCGGCACCATTTACGATGGCTGTTGTCCGTTTTTGCATAGGTCTCAATCAGGTCTTCGCCGGCGGTGATTTTGACCCCGTCCGGTGCCCACAGCGAAAACGCGTTAATCGGCCCGGCCGACCAGTGCCGACAGGACTCGCAATGGCAGTAGCCCATGGCCGCAGGCGTGCCGCTGACCTCGATTTTGACCGCGCCGCAGAAGCAGCTGCCGTGATGTGTCTCACTCATAGGTTTCCCCTTTCTTCCGACTGATCCCGCACCCGGAGGGTGCTGTCCGTGATGTTGCGCTGCATAGCGCTCAGGCGACAGCCGCCGCGGCGCCGTTCTGCAGAAAATCGACCACCATGCGCGAGAACGCGTCCGGCTGCTCGAGCTCTGCAAGGTGCCCTGCGTCCGGCAGGGTCGTCAAGTGCCCGTCAGTCAGCTCGCTGCACCAGGCAGGGCCGTATGCGGCGGGCACGATGACGTCGTGCTCGCTGGTCACGATCAGGGTCGGCGCCTGGATCCGGTGCAGGCGTTTTTTAATGCCGGTGTCTGGCAGTGGCCACAGAAAACGGGCGCTCGCGCGCAGGTTGAGCAGCTCCTCGACGTGGGCATCGAGCTTGTCGCGTCCTTCGAACAGGTAGCGCTTGCGGCCGTCGGGATCGGCAAACAGCACCCGGGATGGAAACCCCGGATGCTGGGCGAAGGGATCGACCGCCTCGACGCCGTCGATCCACAGCCCCAGCGGGTTTACCAGCACCAGACGCCGGACGCGCTCCGGCCTGATCGCGGCCAGCTCAGCGGCCATCCAGGCGCCGATGCTGACACCGACCACGTCCACCTGCTCAAGCTCAAGCACGTCCAGAACGTCTGTATTGTGCAGCGTGATATCGAGCGGGCCGTCGTCCATCTCCGCCAGTTGATCCTTGGCCGGTCCCCAGCCGGGTGCATGGGGCGCGATCACCTCGCAGGTCTCAGCCAGTCGGGCGAGTGCCGGCTCGAATCCCTGGAGGCCGAGCATGTGGTGCAGAAACAGCAGCGGCCTGCCGGTACCTGCTTGGTAGTACCAGAATTCCCGGCTGCCCGGCCCCGTCCAATGCTGCAGTTCGCTCATTGGCTGCCCTCCGCAATGCGCAGGGTCTGCTCTGCGGGCGCTGCAGCAGCGGGCATCGAGACCGGCCGCGGTACGGCGCGCTCTGTAGCCGGCATCGGCTGCGGGTACCAGTGATCCTCGTGCTCCTGCCAGAGGCCGCGCACCTCAGGGATCACTTTCTCGGCGAACAGACGGGTTGACTGCTGGCAGAGTTCGTTGGGCATGTCCCCGAAGTGCAGCAGGCAGACGAGGTGTCCAACCCTGAGCGTCCTGGCGAGCCGCTCTACCTGTTCGGCGACGGATTCAGGACTCCCTGCAACAATGAAACCTTTCTCGATCATCTCCTCCCAGCTGAGCGCCGCGGCCTGATTGAGTGCGGATGATTGGCCGGCCATCTGCGAGATAAGTCCGGCGCGGATGGTCGCCTCTGTGCGGTAGCCAGGCGCGTCCGCAAATCCGGGGTGGACGTGCAGGCAGCGGGAGAAGAAGTAGCGCGCGTGCGGTTCGTACAGACGCTTGGCTTCAGCATCGGTTTCTGCCACGCAGATCTGCTGCGCAAACGCCGCCTGGTAGGGATTGAAGGTCTGCCCGAGAGTCTCCATGCGCTGCCAGAAACCGTCCATAAGCTGCGCCCCGCGCACATACCCCTGGAAAGACAGATAGCTGTAGTTGTAGCGGTGCTCTGCGCAGAAGTCCCAGGTTTCGACCGAGCCGCCACCGGGGATCCAGATGGGCGGTGGGTCCTGGATGGGTCTGGGCCACAGGTTCACGTAGCGCAGCTTGTAGTGCTTGCCGTTCCAGGCGAAGACGTCCGGATCGGACCAGGCGCGGCGGACCAGGTCGTGGGCCTCAAGGTATTGCTCGCGCAGGGTTGCGGGGTTGACGCCGCAGGCATAGTTGTCGTCCATCGAGCTTCCCACCGGGAAACCAGAGATCAGACGGCCCCCGGACATGCAGTCGATCATGGCCATCTCCTCGGCCACGCGGGTCGGCGGGTTGTACAGGGCCAGCGATTGGCCGAGCAGCAGGATCGCAGCCCGGTGTGTGCGCCGGGACAGGGTCGCGGCCATGAGCTGCGGCGAGGGCATCAGCCCGTAGGCGTTCTGATGATGCTCATTGATCCCAAGACCGTCGTAGCCGACGTCCTCAGCCAGCTCCAGCAGGTCAAGGTATTCGTTGTAGATGCGATTGGCCTTCACCGGGTCGAACAGGCGCGAGTCGACGTCGACCCAGACGCTGCGGTGCTTTTCGGTGAAGTCGTCCGGCAGGTAGGGCCAGGGCATGAGGTTGAACCAGTGAAATTTCATCCGGGAAATCTCCAGTGCAGTTGATGGGGGCCGGACTGCGGACCCGACCCCGCGGGTAAGGCGAGCGGCTGTTGCAGCGCGATGTCAGCCCCCCAGCAGCTTCAGCGTCCAGATTATGGCGACAACGATCTGAACGCTGAAGAACGTCGCCCGCGCCAGTACCGCCAGCACGCTGGTTGAGGCCAGGTGCACGATCGACTGTGCGATGCGGGCGCCGAGGAAAATCATCGCCAGGCCGTCGGTCACAGAGGTCTGTCCGGTGGCCAGCGCGTAGAGCAGGATCCCGACGGGCAGAACCAGCCACTCCAGGGCATTTCCGTGGGCGCGGGTTGCCCGCTGGCCCAGCGCCGAGAGCTCATTGCCGTCCTGGGTGAAGGTGTTCACGGCATGCCCGCCCAGCATGGCCGTGGTGCGTACTGTGAGTAGCACGAGGGTAAGTAAGAGTGCCCAGGCGATAAGCCCGAGCAGGCAGGTTGCGCTTGCAGTCATGGTGAAACTCTCCGGTTTTGGCAGTTTGGGGCCCGGCGCGTAATGCGCCCGACCGCCGCCGGAGCATAGCCGTGTGCAGTGCACAAACTCACGCTGCGCGGGGGTACTCCTCAGCCGGCGCCGCGGTTAAGCAGATGGTCCAGCCACTGATTGGAAAGTTTCTCCTGCATGGAGTTCTGCCGCAGGCGGGCGCGGAGGTTGGTGAAGTCCACCTGGTCGAGGGGTTGATCCTGGTTGTAGCAGGAGTACACGAACGAGACTTCGCCAGTTTCCGGGTCCACGTGTTTGCACAGGCACTGCGCGCATACGCCCTTCATCATGCACTGCATCGGCGAATTGATAGATCCGATCGCGACGTGGTCTGCCTTCAGATAGGGCGCGAGGACTTCGTGCCGGGCGCGTTTCACCGCCGCCATCATGGCATCGGAGCCGATGACGATCAGCTCATCTGCCGAGTCGAGCGTGATCGTGACATCGCCGAGCTCACCCCGCGCATAGGCCAGCATGCTCTGCACGACGTTGCCGACAAAGCTGCAGTCCTGGGGCCTTCCGCTGGGGATCGGTTCGACGTCGGTGCCCGGGTCCACGGCCCAGACCACGACGTCGGCCGCAGCCTCGATATCGGCCATTTTGAAGACATCCTGGGCGCGCTTATAGCCGGCGAAGTAGAGCACCCGGTTGCCGGCCGCGCGCAGCGCCTTGCCAATCGAGAACAGCACGGCATTACCGAGGCCGCCGCCTACGAGAAGGACGGTGCGGTCGCGGGCAATATGCGTCGGCGCGCCGGTGACGCCCATCACGACCAGCGGATCGCCAGGGCGACAGCGCGCGAGCAGACGCGAGGAAGCACCCATCTCCAGCGCAATCAGCGAGATCAGTCCGCGTGCTTTGTCGACCCAGGCACCGGTCAGGGCAAGGCCTTCCGGGCTGAGCGTCGTGCCCTCAATGCGCGGGGAAAATGCCTGTGGATTCTGCACACGGTAGAACTGCCCTGGCTCGAATTTTTCCGCTGCCGCAGCGGCGTGCACGATGACTTCGATGATGGTCGGCGTCAGGCGATTGACCGCAACGATGGTTGCGATGAGTGCTTCATCGAGGGCCTTGAAGAAACGCCTCAGGTCGACCTCACGCTGCGGCTGTGCGGCTGGATCGAGTGCCGCCAGATCAGCGGCAAAACCGGCAACAACGTACGGATAGCCGTCGCGGGCACTGGCCATTGCCTTGACAACATTGCCCGCATAGACCGGATGATTGTCGCCGTAGAAGCTCACCGTCCGCCCAGCGTGCTGGTAGGAGGTCAGCGGGGCTGGGGATGCCAGTTTGGGTGTGGTGGGACTGGCGGGGTCGACCGCGGTCAGCGACCCGTCGCGCCATTCGTGGCGGCGGAAGAACTTCCCGTCAAGGTCGAATGTTCCGGGATGCTCCTGCTCGTAGATGGTGTTCGGCGAGGTGCCCGCGGCGACGAACAGGCTGCGCAGCGGCAGCTCGACTTCGCTTGGTTCCTCATCGGGCTGTCGGTGCTCAAAGCGCACCGCGCAGAGCGCGCCATGTTCGTCGGACAGAGCTTCCAGCGGGTTCATCCAGGGTGCGATCTCGATGCCTTCAGCCAGCGCCTCGTTGACCTCTTCGTGGTTCTGCCGGTACGCCGGCGAATCATTCAGCGCTTTCCGGTAGAACAGCGTGACGCCGCCCCAGCCGGCTACCAGTGCGGCGAGGTCGGGAGCCTCTCCGGCGGCGGCGGCCCGTTCACGCTCCCGTTGTACCGCCGCGGCGTGAGCCAGCGCCTCATCGAGGATCTCAAGTTCCTCCGCATCGTAGCGACCGCGCACAGCCTCAACGCCGAGATCGGCGGTCAGCCGTTCGTAGCGGTGCTGGATTTTTTCGACCTGGCGTGGGTAATAGGCCACGAGCTCAGTGGCGGTATCGACGGCGGTCAGCCCGCCGCCAATGACGCCCGCTGGCAGACGCACCTGCAGATTGGCCAGAGAGGTATTCTGCGCCGCGCCGGTCAGCTGTAGCGCCATCAGGAAATCTGACGCCTTACGCACGCCCCGGATGAGGTTGTTCTTGATGTCGATGACCGATGGCTTGCCGGCACCTGTAGCGAGTGCAACATGGTCAAAACCGAACGCCCAGGCATCGTCGAGGGTGATGCTGCCGCCGAAACGAACCCCGCCGTAGGCGCGGAAGGTGCGCCGTCGCAGCAGGGTCAGGTAGATCACTTTCAGGAAATTCTTGTCCCACCGGACGGTGATGCCGTACTCGGCGACGCCGCCGAAACCGTTGACCGTACGTTGATCGAGGTCTTCGTAGAGGGAGTGGAAGTCCCGCACCGGTCGCGGCGGTGAGGTCGGCGATCCCGTGAGTTCGTCCGGCAGCGGCTCGAGCTTCAGCGCGTCAATCCCGACCACCGCAAAACCCTCGTTGAGCAGGTAGTGCGCCAGGGTGTAGCCGGCCGGGCCAAGGCCGGCAACCAGAACGCGCTTGCCGTTGTAGGGCAGCAGGTACGGACGTTTGGCGTTAAGCGGGTTCCAGCGCGTCAGCAGCGCGTAGATCTCGAATCCCCAGGGCAGCTCAAGGACGTCGGTCAGCACCCCGGTTTCAACCTGCGGAATGTTGACCGGTTCGGTCTTCTGGTAGATGCAGGCTTTCATGCAGTCGTTGCAGATACGGTGGCCGGTGCCCGGACACATCGGGTTGTCAATCACGATCAGCGCGAGCGCGCCGATGTTGTCGCCGCCGCGCTTCACGACGTGCATTTCCGAGATTTTTTCGCCCAGCGGGCAGCCGGTTACCGCGACGCCGAGGGGGTTGATTTTGAAGCCCCCTTCTTTGCGATTGGGCATGCCCTTGGAGCAGGTGTCGTTGTCCCGGTCGTGGCAGTAGATGCAGTGATCGACCTCGTAAAGTACGCGCCGTTGGCCGAAGCGCGGATCGGTCAGGGAAAAACCGTCGCGTCGTCTTCGCCGGCCGGGATCTGCTACCCGCACCGTGTATCCCGTGCGGTCGCGCTCAGGATGGTGCACCAGATGCTGCACGTCGGTTCTGGCGGGCTGGCGGAAACTGACCCAGTCAGCGGTCTGCGGGGCGAAGTCCGGAATGTTCTGAACACAATGGCACCAGCGTTCCAGGGCTTCTCTGGCCGCTGCAAGAAGGGCGTCGTCTGAGGTCAGTGCCGCCCACTCCGGCAGCGCATCGCGCAGGCGGGCGAGAAAACGCTGCGGCAGTTTCTCCTGTCCGCTGAGCACAGCCGCAGCGCGTGCGGCCAGATACTCCTCATCATCCGGGAGACGGGCGCCTTCCCGTGCAGCCGTGCCGAGCGCGCGGAACTGCCGGCTCAGGCCGTCATGGTCGTAGGTCGCTGGATCATCCTGTTTGCGCGATTTGGCCAGCGGCGCAATGAAGTTGTTGCGGAATCCGAGGATGACCGCATCCTCGTCCAGGATCAGCGCGCGCTGTGCCTCCCACGCCGCTTCAACCCGGAACAACCGCGCGATGAAACGCCCGAGGTGCGGCGCCGTTTCGGTGAGCAGCTCAGAGATGGCTTCCGGCCCCAGCGCGCTCCCCTGTGATGCCCGGTAGGCGGCGAAGCGTTCCGCGAGGGCGGCATCGGCCGTGGCCAGCGCCGCGCAGAACTGCTGATCCAGACGCGCCAGTGCGGCCGGCTCATAGAGATCGTGATAGGTGAACCCCGGGAGTCCCAGGTTGAGCTCGTGGGGCTCGGTTCCGCTTGATGACATTGTTGCGTCGTGCGTCCGCTGCGTAAGGGGGCCGCACGATACGGCAGCGCCTGATCTGCCGCAATCCGCGAGGGCTCAGCAGGCCTCGGGGTAGATCACCAGCGTGCGCGCTTCGATGCTTTCACGTGGCTCTGCGCCGAGTGGCGTTGCGGACAGCGCAAATCCGGTGTGCGGTGTGAAACACCGATGGGCCTCGTCACGGGAATCCCAGTTGAGCAGCAGCAGGACTTCCGAGGGCTGCATGGCGGACGCGTAGTACCAGCGGTGGGCCACGTTGTGTCGCACTGAGTAGATTTCTCCGCTGTGACTCGGATTCTCGAGGTCGTTCTCGCCGAAATGGTGGATCAGCGTCCGCGCAAAGTCGGCGGGCGCCGTGCTGCGGGGGTCGCATACGGCGAGCGGCATATCTTCGACGGGCCCACGGATCGGGCGCCAGACGTTGACCAGAGCGAGGTGACGCCCGAGCAGTTCCTCGCGGCCGGCCGCACGCAGTATTTCAGCGGCGCGACGCGGACCTGAGGTCGGGGTGTAGTCGACATGGGCAGCCTGGACCGGAGTGCGTACACCGGACTGACCGGCAGCGGCGCGGGCCGCGCTGCGCTGATTGTGATCGAACACCAGCACCTCTTCCGCGTTGAGTCGGCCGCGCAGCAGATCGCGCACCTCCGTGTAGTAATCAGCGCGGATAGCGTCGTTGTCCCACAGGTCTGGGACGGCTGTGGGCTGCGTCAACAGCTCGAAGCCATGCTGCTCGACGGTCGGAGCGGGCGACAGCCCGCGACAATCACGAATCTGAACAGGATGGAACTCGTGTTCTGGACGAACCAGCCGGCGACCGCTCGACAGGGGGTAGATACGGTGCTCAGCCGGGCCCGTCCCGGCCGCGAGGTAGGCGATTGGCGCGCCGATGTCGCGTGCATCAGGTGACATGGGTGGCGTACTCATGAGGCATTTCAGCGGGTGTTCATGGACTGCAGCAGACGGCCGTGGGATTCAAGCAGGCGGGCACCCAGGACGACGGAAATGTTCTGGTGCAGCTTGGCCGCGATGCGCGGGTAGAAACGCAGCCCTTTGCTGGTGCTTTCTGAATCCAGCCTGACGACCGTGAGGGGTTCTGACGCCCGGATGGTCGCGGTTCGTTCAACACCCTGGCCGGAAAACCCGATCTCCCCCACCAGGTCGCCGGGGCCAATTTCATCGATGTCGAGATTCTCTCCCTCACGCGCGATGCTGACGGTCGCCTGCCCGCTGAGAATGACGTACATCCCGCTGGACACCGTGCCCTGTTGAATGACGACATCGCCGGCGGCGAAAGATTCGATGTTCGACAGGACGACGACTTTTTTGACCGCAAACGGGGACATGTTGCGGAACAGCGGGCAGTTAACCAGCACCTCGCGGTCGAGTTCGAGGGCGACGATGTCCCACACCGTTGCCAGCCGCAGATGCATCAGCAGGATCGGCATCAACAGCAGGTCGGCGACGGCGGCATAAATCATCGTGGCGGCAGCCAGGATCCCGAACTGCGAGATGATGCTGAAGTTGGACAGCGCCAGCGCGCCGAACCCGCAGGTCAGCGCGATCGAGGTTGAAATGATGGGCACTGCTTCGCCGCGGACCGTGGCGCGCACCGCGTCGCGCTCATCGAGGTGACGTTTGCTTTCGGTCCCGAAGCGGGTCATCAGGTGGATGGTGTCGTCGACCGCAATGCCAATGGCGATGGCGGCCACCATGGCCGTGCCGGGATTCAGCGGTACACCCAGCCAGCCCATGATGCCGAAGTTGATCACGATCGGGATCAGGTTAGGCACCAGCGCCAGCGCGCCGGCCAGCCAGGAGGTGTAGAGGAAAGAGAACAGGCCGAAGATGATCAGCAGGATCAGTGCCAGCGAGGAGATCTGGCCCTCCATGAGGGAAGCCGCCGCGCGATTGACCATGAGGTTTTTACCAGTGAACGCCGCGCTGACCCGGTCGCCAAGCAGACCGGGCAGGATCTCCTGCAGGTCGTCGACCGCCTGATTCAGTTTCACGGAGTCCGTGATGTCGTGTCGAACGGAGATGCGGGCGGTGCGGTAGTCCTCGGTCACGAAGGTTTTCAGATCATCACGGGTCAGGGTAGACAGGTAGAGATCCAGGTCATCCTGCTGATCAGGCACTGCAAAGTAGGTTTTGTTGCCCGCGTTCATCTCCTGGTGCATGAGCTTGAGGATGGTCGCCAATGACAGGGTCTTGTCGTAGATCCCCTGCCGATCGAGCAAGTCCTGTACTGACGCCAGTTTGGACAGACCTTCCGGGGTCCGGAAATAGTCGCTCTGCTCCGCGCGCAGGACGACGCTGAAAACCTGCAGACCAGCGAGCTCGTCATGCATGCGGTGCGCGTTTCGGACAAATTCGTGATCTGCCGGGAAATAGGACAGCGGATCGTTGTTAACGTAAATATCGAAAGACTTGTAACCGAACCAGAGCAGGAGACCGACGCCAGCCGCTACCACGATGACCGGCGCGCGTTCGGTGATGGCTTCGACCGCGCGCAGGATCAGTCCGACGGCGCCACGGGGCTGGCCTGACTGGAGGCCGAGGGTGCTGTGGCGCGGACCGGTCCAGCGGAGCAGCAACGGTACCGCCAGTACGGTCACCAGAAAATTCGCCAGCATGGCGAAGGCACTGGCTATGGCGAATTCGAAGATCAGAGGAATATCCGTGATCACGTTGGCGGCGAAGCCGATGGCTGTCGTCATGGACGTGATTAGGACCGGCAGCCCGACGTGACGCGCCATGTGGGCGATCGCGCGGGCGCGGATGTCGGACTGGCCCTCCTCCAGTCCCTCGAAATAAGAGGACACCATGTGCACGTCCTCAACCGCGCCGATAACGATGATCAGCGCGGGGATCATTGCGGTCAGCAAGGTGATGGGAATGCCGGCTGCGGCCATGAATCCCAGGGTCCAGACGACGCTGATCGCGGCTGTGATGAGTGGGATCGGCACCACACGGATGGAGCGCAGAAAGAGCAGGATAATCACGACCAGCAGCCCCAGCGACAGCGGCAGCAGATCTTTCAGATCCTGGGACAGGCCCCGGTCTATCTCCGAGTTGAGACGTGGCCGGCCGAGCTGGAAGACTACTTCGAAATCCGCGCGCAGCGGGGCGAGATACCCCTCGATGAGATCGAAGATCCGCAGCTCGTAGGTGGGGTCTTCGGGATGACTGGCGTAGCTGAGGTTGATTGATGTCGCAAGGCCGTCAGCGGAGATGTAGCTCCGCCGCATGATGGGGCTGTATTCGGCATCGTCGCGCAGCGTCGCGATCTGTGCGGCGTCTTTGGGGATCAGCGTGGCCAGCGGACCTGCTTCGACATAGTCGCCCTTGTCGCGGATGTTGGTCGCGCTGAGCAGGCTGCTGACGCTGGTGATCTCGGGTGTGTCCTCCAGGTCGAAAGTGAGCTGCTGCAGCTGCCGCAAGCGGTCGTAGGTCCACAAATCCGGTGCGCGTAGAAAAATCACTACAGACTGTTCGGCGCCGAAGTCTTCCTGCATGCGCTGAAAATCGGACCAGCCCCGATCGTTCTGACTGACGAGGCGGTCGTCGCTGCGGTCAATCTTGAGATGCGGGAGCTCGAACAGCGCCGCCGCAGTCGCCACCACGAGTATCAGGAGCGCCCACAGGCGCCCCTTCGGTCCGGCTGACAGCAAACGTTCCATGGCGGGTTACCTCCGGCGCGGGGGAGCAGGTCCAGCGCAGACGCGGGATCTTAGTTCAGGTCGGTGAGAAACGGCGCTCGAGCGTAGACCAGCACGTGTGGTAGTCCGCCTGCAGCGCAGTTGAGGCCAGGGCCCAGGGCGTCAAGGTCAGCGGGTAGCGGGTCTCGAACATGAAGGCCAGCGTATCTTCCAGCCGCTGGGGTTTGAGGTCGGCGGTCGTCGCGGCGGCGAACACTGCAGCGTCAGGTCCGTGCGGCACCAGCGCGTTGTGCAGGCTCATGCCGCCGGGTTCAAAACCCGTGGACTTGCCGTCATAGCGTCCTTTAATAAGCCCCATGAATTCGCTCATTACGTTGCGATGAAACCAGGGCGGGCGGAAGGTGTCCTCTGCCACCAGCCACCGCGGTGGAAACACTACGAGATCCACGTTGGCCACACCCGCGCACTCGCTGGGTGCCGTAAGGACGGTGTAGATCGAGGGGTCCGGGTGGTCATAGCTCACGCTGCCCATGACGTTGAAACGCTCGAGGTCGTACTTGTAAGGCACAGCATTGCCGACCCAGGCCACGACGTCGAACGGATTGTGGCTGAGCCGGCTGTGAAACAGCGCACCCTGGTAACGACACACGAGTTCGAAATCCTCTTCCGCGTCCGTGAAAGCCGCGCTCGGGGTGAGGAAATCGCGCCGATTGGCAAATCCGTCGGAGCCGACTGGACCTCGTTCGGGCAGCCTCAGGGCCTGGCCGTGGTTTTCGCACACATAGCCTCGCGCGTGATCCTCTGCCGGGTCTATCGCGAATTTCATGCCGCGCGGAATTACGAGGATCTCGCCGGGCACAACGGCCAGCTCGCCGCACTCCGTGCGCACATCAAGGCTGCCCTGCTGCGGCACGATCAGCAGCTCGCCGTCCGCGTCTATCAGGCAGCGTTGGCGCATCGGTCTGGATGCAGCGTAAAGGTGGATGCTGATTCCGGTGAGCTCCCGGACGTTGCCATTGGCCGCGACAGTAATCAGGCTATCGACAAAGTCTCCGTCCGACGGCAGCGTGGGTGGCGACCAGCGCAGGGGGTTTGGTGGGGTATCGCCTGCCGGTAGGGGCGCGCTGCGCCAGCCATTGTGCTGCAACGGGCTGAACGGTTGTTGTGTGACCGACGGTCTTATGCGGTAGAACCAGGTGCGTCGATTGTTTGCCGTCGGCGCCGTGAAGGCCGTGTTGCTGAACTTTTCAGTGTAGAGGCCGAAAGGTGCGCGCTGCGGAGAAAACTGGCCGCGTGGTAACGCCCCTGCGATCGCTTCGCTTTCGAATTCGTTGCCGAACCCTACCAGGTAATCGAGGTCTGCCATGGTTGCCCGTTTATTGAACCGATGTCCCTGCGTAAGCGTACTGCATGATTGGCCGCCGCTCTCGCTGCTGACGCGGAGGCGGGGACGCTCGGGTCGGCGAGCATGTTACAGATGAGTAACATGTGCGGCGGGAACGGACGCTGAAGGAGAACAGAACATGCTCATGGCATCTCAGCAGGGCGCGCTGCGCGACAGGTTGATGTCCGGTGTAGACGCCATCAAAGAGACCCTGGCGGCGCAGTGTGATGTTGAGGACCAACAGGGTTACCTCACCCGTGCCAGCTCGGACGCGCTCTACGAAACCGGGATCCTGCACATGAAAGCGCCCGCTGTTCTCGGCGGGGGCGAGGCGGATCTGCTGACGCAGTACGAGGTCATCGAGGCCGTTTCGCGCATTAACCCGGCCGCCGGCTGGTGCACCATGGTCGGGGCGACCAGCCTCGGGATTCCTGGCGCTTTCCTGCCGGACGAGGGAATCGCGCAGATGTTC
>Ga0181594_10004487_pt1 | contig 12405 bp, 12 predicted proteins | sample 071ome_18_FD_145603 | JGI IMG/M metagenome (GOLD analysis project Ga0181594, IMG submission 145603) | Coastal salt marsh microbial communities from the Groves Creek Marsh, Skidaway Island, Georgia - 071413BT metaG (spades assembly) | ecosystem: Environmental > Aquatic > Marine > Intertidal zone... | reverse complement strand
CGTATCATCGAGGCACACGACTACGATCTCGTGGCAGAAATCATTGGACATTCCTCTGAAGTGGAGAGCCTGGGATGAGTTCGACCCACCGATCCATCGCGATCGCCCTCGCCGTCCTTGGGCTGAGCTCGGTTCCGGCCTCCGGGCAGGACATCGCCGATATCGACTACGAGTACCTGTCGTTTCGTGGAGTTGCTCTCGAGTTCGGCTATCTGTGGCCGGACCGAGTGCAGGAGACCCAGTCCTACGGTCTGCGGTTCGACATGGGATATGCGGGTACGGGCCTTCGGGTTGTTCCCTCCCTCATGTACTGGACTTCGCCCATGATCGAGAGTGAAATCGTCGAGTTCGAGGGTCGCGTTCAGGACCTTGTCGCCCAGCAGAACGGGGGCGTGCGTCCGGAGTTGGACCTCGGCACGATCGAATACTCCGACATTGCACTCGGACTGGACGTCCAGGTGGTGTGGGAATTGCCGCTCGATGTATTGACGTTCGGTGGGGTCGGAGCGTCCGCACACGTAATGAATGGCGACGGTGACGTCATCAACGGTACGTTCGTGGAGGACCTCCTCGATTCGGTCGAGCCGGGTTTCAACCTCCACGTGGGCACGGAGTATCCGATTACGGAGACGATGCGGCTGTATGCCAGCGGACGGTACGAGGTGATGCCCGACCTGCGGTACCTTCAGGTGCGGGCTGGCTGGCAGTTCATGTGGGGTCCCAACGCGCCCGGCGAGGGCCGGGGTAGCAACTAGACTGCGGCGTTGTGCCGCCATGACGCCGAGGCAGACGGATGAGTGAGAAAGCGCCGGTGCGGGTCGGGATCATCGGTGCCGGTGCCATCAGTCAGGTGGTTCATCTCCCGATCCTCGCGGAGCGTCCAGACGTAGAGGTCGTGGTGCTCGCAGATGCTGACATGCACAAGGCCGAGACACTTTCGCGCCGCTTCGGTGTTCCGCTCGTGATGGAGACCGAGGCCGTGCTCGGAAGCGACGAAGTGGACGCGATCGTTCTGTGCACGCCGAACCATCTTCATGCGGATATGGCGGTCACGGCACTCGAGTCGGGAAAGCACCTCCTCGTCGAGAGACCATTGGCGGCGACGTCGTCCGGAGTGGAGAAGGTCGTCGACGTTGCCGAGGAGAGTGGTGCGATTCTCGCTGTGGGTATGCCTCACCGCTTCCGCCCGGAGGTTGCGGCGTTACGCAGCTTCGTCGAGGGCGGAGAGCTAGGGCAGGTGTTCGCCGCGCGGGCGAGCTGGCTGACTCGCAAGCTTGCCGGTCAACGGACGAGCTGGAGAGCGGATCGCGAGATCTCGGGGGGAGGAGTACTCATCGACCTCGGGGTCGTTGCACTGGATTTGTGCCTCTGGTCGATCGGGTACCCGGAGGTCACTCGGGTCACCTGCTCGTTGGAGGCCGAGGACGATGAGGTCGAACACTCGGGAACCCTGATGCTCGAAACTCGGTCGGGTGTGACGATCTCGGTGGAGGTCTCCAATCGCCTGTTTGCGAGCAAGGACCGGTACTACTTGCGGGTGATGGGCGCCGAAGGCTCGGCGAGCATTCCACCCCTGGAGGTTTTTCGGCTCGCCGGGGGACGGCCGATGGACGTAACGCCCCGCCAGCCTCGCCCACAGGGTGGCGAAAACCGCTACACCAACGCATACCGGCGCCTTCTCGACGCGTGGATCCGAAGCCTTAAGGGAACAGCGGAACTGGAGATCCCCAGAGAGCAGGTCGCGCTCATGAAGATTATCGAGGCCGCATATCGCTCGGCCGAATCCGGGTTGGATGTCGAAGTTACAGGTTGACTGAGCCGGACGGTTGACGGTGTCTGGACCCTCGACGGTTGCTCGTTTAGCTTTTTCTGCTCTACCCCGACCGAACTGTTGGAGCAGCATATGAAGCAGGGGATCCATCCCGATTACATGGCGGCGACCGTCACGTGTGCCTGTGGAAACAGCTTCGAGACGATGGCGACTCAGGAAGAGGTGAGCGTCGAAATCTGCGCCGTGTGTCACCCCTTTTACACGGGCAAGCAGCGTCTCGTCGACACGGCCGGGCGCGTGGATCGGTTCAACAAGAAGTACGTCAAGACCGCGAAGTAGAAAGGCGGGCTGCGTGGGCGGCTATTCGTCCCACGAGTCCTTCGTCCGATGAAGGCCCCCACCCTCGACCCGCGTCTCGACGCGCGCCTCGCAGAAGCGGAGCGTCGTCTCGAAGGAGTCGAGGAAGCCCTTGCAAGTCCGGACGTTCTCTCGAGTCCGGACCGTCTGCGGGAGCTCGGTCAGGAGCGTGCCTGGCTCGACCCTATTGTTCGCGCCGGCACCGCGCTGCGAGGGGCGTTGGCCGAGTGCGACGGGGCCGTGGAGCTGCTGGATGGCTCGACGGACCCCGACATGGCCGCATTGGCGGAGGAGGAGGTCGGGCTACTCCAGCAGCGAATCGAGGAGTTGTCCCAGAAGGTGAAGGAACTCCTGATTCCCCCGGACCCTCTGGGTGACAGGCCGGCCGTCGTCGAGATCCGCGCTGGAACGGGCGGGGACGAGGCGGGACTCTTCGCCTCGGATCTGATGCGGATGTACCGTCTGTACGCAGAACGTTCCGGTTGGTCCATCGAATTGATCGACCTGTCCGATGGGATTCCGGGTGCGATCAAGGAGGCTGTCTTTACCGTACGCGGGAAGGGGGTGTACGGCCGTCTCCGCTGGGAGTCTGGCGTTCACCGGGTCCAGCGTGTGCCGGCAACAGAGAGCCAGGGGCGCATCCATACATCTGCTGCTACCGTCGCTGTTCTGCCGGAGGCGGAAGAGGTCGATGTGGACATCGACCCCGGTGAATTGCGGATCGACACCTTCCGGTCGTCGGGACCCGGGGGGCAGTCTGTGAACACGACTGACTCGGCGATCCGAATCACGCACCTTCCGACGGGTCTGGTGGTGTCCTGTCAGGACGAGAAGTCTCAGCACAAGAACAAGGCGAAGGCCCTCAAGGTCCTGAGGAGCAGGCTTCTGGATCTCAAGATTGCCGAGTCCGAAGCGGAGCGGGCGCGAGAGAGGAAAACTCAGATCGGGACGGGAGATCGCTCTGCCAAGATCCGGACGTACAATTTTCCGCAAAATAGGGTTACGGATCACCGCATCGGTCTGACCCTGTATCGCCTTGGCGAGGTTCTGGACGGTGATCTCGAAGAGCTGACGTCTACCCTTCGGCTCGCCGAGCAGGAGGAGCGGATGGACGCGCAGGACACGTGACCCGATCGGGCAGAGCTGCCGGCGGGGCGGTCGTTGCGGGTGCTTCCGCAAGCCAGTGGAGGGATACCGATCCGTGGACGGTCCTCCGGCTGATCCTCTGGAGCTCCGACTATCTCACTGAGAAGGGCGTTCGATCCGGACGGCTCGATGCTGAGCACCTGCTCGCTCACGTTCTGGGCACGGGGCGGCTTCAGCTTTATCTCGAGTTCGAGCGGCCGCTCACACCGTCCGAACGGGATGCCTTTCGGCCTCTGCTCAAGCGAAGGGCTTCGCGCGAGCCGCTGCAGTACATCGTGGGACATCAGCCGTTTCGAGAACTCGACCTCAAAGTCGCTCCGGGGGTTCTGATCCCGAGGCCCGAGACCGAGCAGCTGGTCGAGCGCGTGCTTGCGTGGACGCGAGCCGAGTCGCTTCTGGCACCGTCGGTTCTCGACATTGGCACGGGGTCGGGAGCGATTGCGCTCTCCCTTGCGTTGGAGGGGAATGCGGTGGTCGTCGCGACCGATGTATCAGAGGTCGCGCTGGAGATGGCGGGGGAAAACCGTGATGTGGCCGGTCTGAACGAGACCGTAGCTTTGCGCTGTGGTGCGCTGTTCGAGCCGGTGTGCGGCGAGGCTCTGTTTGACGTTATCGTGTCCAACCCGCCGTACATCGCGAACGAAGATGCAGTGGAGCTGGACCCCGAGGTTCGTGACTGGGAGCCCCGCGAGGCGCTCTTCGCCGGGGCGGACGGGCTCGACGTGATCCGGGAGGTCGTCCGGGGGGCGGGACGGCACCTCCGCGTCGGGGGACTGCTCGCCCTGGAGGTGGGCTTGGGTCAAGCTGAGATCGTGGCTCGCCTCCTTGAGCAGGAGACCCGTTATAGTGACATCCGGATCGAGCGAGACCTCGACGGTGTTGAACGGTTCGTTCTGGCGCATTGCGCCGCAGGGAACGACAGGGCGTCCGATGAAGCGGCGTCCCCGACAGGAGAAAGATGATGGCAGGGATTCATGATATGGCGAAGGACCTCGGGAATGCGCTGGCCCGTACCGACGAGTACCAGGCCCTCAAGCGTGCATCGGATGCCGCCGAAGAAGACCGAGAACTCGTCGAACTGCGGAACCGCATACAGTCCGTCGAAGCGGAGCTTCAGGCCACATTGCAATCGGGTCAGGAGCCGAGCGAAGAGTTGAAGTCGTCCTATGCGAACGTTGCGGAGGAACTCCAGGCGATGCCGGCATTCCAACGGGTGATCGCCGCGCAGGCGAACTTCGAGAAGGTGATGTACAAGGTGAACGAGACGGTGGCGAAGGGCATCGAGGAAGGAGCTCAGAGCCGCATCATCATTGCTTCATAGCCACTCGCCGGCCCAGTGCTGGCGGCCAACATCGAACGTATTGAGGAAAACGTGAAGAAGCCTGAAGAGATCAAGCCGGCCGATGGCAAATTGGGCGTGCTCCTGCCCGGCTTTGGCGCAGTCGCGACGACGTTCGTCGCCGGTGTCGAAGCGGCGCGTCAGGGCCTGGCGAAGCCGATCGGTTCACTGACCCAGATGAACACGATCCGGCTGGGCAAGCGCAGTGATGACAACACCCCGCTGATCAAGGACTTCGTCCCGCTGGCTGGGATGGAAGACCTGGTGTTCGGCACGTGGGACCCAATGCCCGACAATGGCTACGAGAGTGCCCTGAATGCGGGGGTACTTCACAAGGAGAACCACCTCGATCCGATCAAGGACTTCCTTTCGTCGATCAAGCCGATGAAGGCGGCCTTCAGTCCGGATTACGTAAAAAAACTCGACGGGCCGAACACGAAGACGGGTACCAAGAAAGAGCAGGCCGAAGAGATCCGCTCCGACATTCGCAACTTCATGGCGGAAAACGGGTGTGATCGTGCGGTCATGGTCTGGTGTGCCTCGACCGAGGTGTTCCTCCGTCCCGGCCCCGCCCACGAAACGATCGAGGCCTTTGAGGCCGCGATGGAGGCCGATGATCCGGCGATCGCGCCCAGTATGCTCTACGCATACGCTGCAATCATGGAAGGTGTCCCGTACGCCAACGGCGCTCCGAATCTTTCTGCCGACATCCCCGCCCTGGAGGAGCTTGCGAAGGAGAGAGGCGTCCCGATCGGAGGAAAGGACTTCAAGACGGGCCAGACCCTCATGAAGACGATTCTCGCTCCGGGGTTCAAGACCCGGATGCTCGGGGTTTCTGGCTGGTTCAGCACCAACATCCTCGGGAATCGGGACGGTGAGGTCCTCGATGATCCGGCGTCGTTCAAGACGAAGGAGGAGTCCAAGCTCGGAGCGCTCGAGTACATCCTCCAGCCGGAGAAGTACCCGGACCTGTATGACGACATGTACCACAAAGTCCGGATCAACTACTACCCGCCGCGTGGTGATAACAAGGAAGGGTGGGACAACATCGACATCTTCGGGTGGATGGGGTACCACATGCAGATCAAGGTCGATTTCCTGTGCCGAGATTCGATTCTCGCGGCCCCGATCGTTCTCGATCTGGCGCTGTTCCTCGACCTCGCGGGTCGGGCAGGCTTGAGCGGTATACAGGAGTGGCTGTCGTTCTACTTCAAGGCTCCCCAGACAGCCCCGGGCCTGTACTCTGAGCACGACATCTTCATTCAGCACTGGAAGCTCAAGAACACGCTTCGGTGGATGATGGGTGAGGAAATGGTCACGCACCTCGGCGTCGAGTACTACGACTGACGTGAAGACGGAGGGGGCGCAGCCGCTTTTCATCGTCCTGGAGGGCGGGGATGGTGTGGGAAAGACGACGCACGTCGCTCTTCTATCCGAGTGGTTCGACACCCTCGGGCTGCCGCACGTATCGACGCGGGAGCCCGGGGGTACGCCGGTCGGTGAGGCGATCCGTGAGATCGTCCTGGCGGGGCCGGAGATGGACATGCCGGCCGAGACCGAGCTTATGCTCATCCTGGGAGCGCGCGCTGCATTCGTACGTGATGTGGTGCGTCCGGCCCTCGCGCATGGCCACTTCGTGGTGGCAGACCGCTTTTCCCTCTCTACCCTCGCCTACCAGGGTTACGGGAGGGAGCTCGATCTGGACGACGTGCGGAATGCGATCGAGATCGCGACGGCGGGCCTGGAGCCGGACCTGTACATCGTACTCGATCTCCCTGCGGATGAGGGGGCGGAACGTCAGAGACACGATGGCTCCGAACTCGATCGGATCGAGGCGGCCGGTCGCTCCTTCCGCGACTCGGTTCGAGACGCGTACCTTGCTCTGGCGCGGTCGGAGAGGCGCGTGGAGGTCGTGTCGGCTCGAGGCTCCATGGAAGAGGTCCATGGCAGAATCCGGGCTCGGCTCGCGGCCCGCTTCCCGGCCGTGTTCCCGCACGCGGAGATGACCGAACCCGGGCGGCTGGGGTAACTGTTACTCCGATGTCGATCCAGACCGAGCGTCGCGAAAGACGACAAGCATGGGGCGAAAGCCGATGAAGCGCAGCACCGTGGCACCGTTCCTCGTCGTCCTCGTGTCGTCCGTCGCCGGGGGATGGCTGCTTCAGCAGGGAGCGGATCGTGCAGACAACGTCTACGTCCGGGTTCGCGTGCTACAGGAGGTGGTCGATCGTGTGTCGAACAGCTTCGTCGACGAGGTGGAGCGCGACCGCCTCTACGAATCGGCGATCGATGGTCTGATCCAGGAACTCGGGGATCCGCACTCGTCGTTCATGCCTTCGTCGGCCTATGAGGACCTGCGGATCCGGACCGAGGGCGAGTACGGAGGCGTAGGGCTCGAAGTGGTCGACCGCGGCGGATTCGTGACCGTCGTAAGTCCGATTCCCGGGGGGCCCGGGGAGCGCATGGGCATTCGGGCCGGCGACCAGTTCTACGAGATCAACGGCGTTGCGGCGGACACAATGGTCACCGAACAGGCTGTCGACCTTCTTCGGGGGCGCCCGGGAAGCGACGTGACCGTCCGGATGCTCCGACCGGGCATTGAAGAACCCATCGAGTTCACCGTCCCTCGGGAGGTCATCGTCCTGAAGGCTGTCCCGTTCTCGATCATGCTCGACGATCGAGTGGGGTATGTGCCACTCCTCTCATTCCGTGAAACCTCGGCGTCCGAGATCCGGGCGGCCATCGATTCCCTCATGGCCGAGGGGATGAGCGCTCTGGTCCTGGACGTTCGCGGGAACCCCGGTGGACTGTTGGACCAGGGCATCGCAGTCAGCGATCTCTTCCTCTCCGAGGGGCAGCGGATCGTGGAGACGCGAGGACGAGATACCCGCCAGAATGAGACATACGCCGCACAGCGGCCGGATCAGTACCCCGATCTCCCCCTGGTCGTCCTGATCGATCAGGCAAGCGCATCTGCCTCCGAGATCATCGCCGGCGCCCTGCAGGATCATGATCGAGCCGTGCTCGTGGGTGAAACGACGTTCGGAAAGGGTTCGGTTCAAAGCCTCTACCGGCTCACCGGCGGAGATGTACTGCGTCTGACCACTGCCAAGTGGTACACGCCGGTCGGACGCTCCATTCACCTCGACCCGGACGCGAGGTTCGCTTCGCCCGACGGGGAGATGGTCCGCGCCTATTCCATTGACGGGCAGTTGGTCGAGCCGGTCACGATCGCAGGGCGCCCGGAGTTTCAGTCCACGGGTGGCCGAACGTTGTACGGCGGTGGAGGGATCACGCCCGATCTGTTTGTGTCCCCGGAGACGCTCGCCTCCTCGGAATCGACCGGGGTACTTCGCTTATTCCGCCGTGGTGGAGGGTTCTCCGTCGCGTTGTTCAACTACGCCGTCGAGTACATCGCAGCGCACCCGGACCTTCAGACAGGGTTTTCACTGACTGCCCAGGACATGGCTGCCTTCTACGAGATCCTCGGAGATGGCGATGATGGCGTCGGCCCGGAGGAGTTCGCTGCCGCTGAGCGGTTCGTGCGCTATCACCTGGAGCGAGAGATCGCCCTGCAGGCGTGGGGACAGGAGGGTGAGTTCCGGCAGCTTCAGGGTCACGACCGGCAACTGGCCCGTGCCGTCGAACTGCTACGGAATGCGGAATCACCGGACGACCTCATCGCATCGGCGTCCGACACCCGGGCCGATTCTCTGGCGGCACGTCGGTAGATCGCCGGCGACGGGGGGTCGGTGGCGCAGCTCCTCTCGTTGGCGGCGGGGTTTTGGGCGGGCAGGCCGTGAGACCAAAGGGACTCGCGTGACTCGTGCGGGATGCGGCCGATCCAGGGGTGTGGCGCCCGTTCGGGTATTCCCACGCACCTTCCACAGTGGTTGATTTCGGGATATGAGCACGGTCGAAGTCGTACGCGGCGATGTCGTTGAATCGCGTCATCGGGTGCACGTTGCCGTTGTAACAGGTGACGGTGATTTGCTCGCGTCCGCCGGGGACGTGAGTCAGCTGACTTTCTACCGGTCGGCTGCCAAACCCATGCAGGCGTTACCGCTGGTCGAAGAGGGCGTGGCCGATCGGTTCGGCCTGACTGTCGAAGAACTCTCGCTTTGCTGTGCCTCTCACGAGGGAGAGCCGGAGCACGTGGCTGGAGCGCGATCGATCCTGTCCAAGGTGGGTGCGGACGAATCGATGCTGAGCTGCGGTGCGCACGTTCCATTCTCGTCGAAGGTGGCCCGCGAGTTGATCGAAGCCGGCAAGATGCCCGGGCGGATTCACAACAATTGTTCAGGAAAGCATGCCGGGATGATTGCGCTGTCCGTCGCGATGGGCTGGGATCCCGTCGACTATCATCGGGCAGGGCACCCGGTTCAGCAGCGAATGCTCGACGAGATCGTCCGGTTTTCCTCCGTTGGTGCCGATCGGATCCCCACCGGTGTCGATGGATGTGGAGTCGTGTGCTTTGCGGTCGCCCTCTCGGACATGGCCCGGTCGTTCGGTGCCTTTACCCATGCGGCGGATGAGGGAGCGCCAGCCGAACGGATCGTGGATGCGATGACCTGTGCTCCGTTCATGGTTGGTGGGACAGGTCGGACGTGTACGGACATCATGGCGCTTGCGGGTGACCGCGTCTTCGTGAAGCTCGGGGCGGAGGGCGTCTACGGAGCAGGGTTGCGGGGCCGTGGCCTTGGGGTTGCGATCAAGGTGGAAGATGGGGGGCGCAGAGCGGTGGAGGTTGCGCTTGTTCATACACTTCGGTCCCTCGGGAGTCTGACTGACGACGAGGTCGAAGAACTTCGGATTCACGGCCGTCCGACCGTCCTCAACACCCGAGGTGAGACCGTGGGTGAACTCCGACCCGCGTTCGACCTGACCTTCGCCGAGTCGTGGGTCTGATGTTCGTCGACCGGGCAACGATCGAGGTGATCGCGGGGACGGGTGGCTCGGGCGCGGAGGCGTTCCGGCGCGAATCCGGTGTGCCGCGTGGTGGTCCTGCCGGTGGTGATGGTGGGAGGGGTGGGGACGTGATCCTGGAGGCGGATGGTCAACTGACGACGCTTCTCGATTACAGCTATCGCCGACATTACAAAGCCAAGCGAGGTATGCACGGCGAAGGGAGCAACCGCACGGGGAAGTCCGGTGAGCACCTGATCCTCCGAGTGCCTCCGGGCACGGTCGCATACGACGCCGAATCCGATGAGGTGATCGGGGAACTGCTCGAGGAGGGGGAGTCGGTCGTGATCGCCCGTGGAGGTCGGGGGGGCAGGGGCAACGCCCGCTTCACGACGGCCACGAACCAGGCACCCACCCGCTGGGAGCCTGGTGAAGAGGGGGAAGAGAAGACGATTCGACTCGAGCTGAAGCTCATCGCGGATGTCGGTCTGGTGGGAGAGCCGAACGCGGGGAAGTCCACGCTGCTTTCGACAGTCACCGCCGCTCAGCCGAAGGTGGCCGACTACCCGTTCACCACGCTGTCTCCGAACCTTGGCGTCGTGCAATTGTCCGATTTCCGGACCTTTGTCATGGCCGATATTCCGGGGATCATCGAGGGTGCTCACGAGGGCAGGGGACTGGGGCACCAGTTTCTGAGACATATCGAACGCACTCGAGTTCTGCTTCTGATGGTTCCGGTCGACTCGTCGGACCCTCAGGCCGAGCTCGATCGGTTGCGAGCCGAACTCGAAGCCTACTCAGTGGACCTCGCGGCAACTCCGTACCTGGTTGCGCTCACGAAGGTCGACATGCTGCCACCCGACGAGCCGCTTCCGGAACTCGATGTCGGCCGTGCGCTGGATGTGGTCCCGCTGTCCTCCGTTGCCCGAATGCACCTCGATGATCTGCTCGAGCGCCTCTGGCGCGCGAGTCAGCAGGTCGTTGCGGAGGAACGTGGTAGCGATTCGGAAGACGAATGGTGGGCGCCCTGACGGGCAGGTCGCACTCCATCAACGATCGGGCACGGGACCTCTTGCTTCTCGATTCCCTGCCCGGGGTCGGTCCGGCGCGGGTGCGTAAGCTCGTTCGTGCCTTCGGCGGCGCTGCCGCGGCCGTGGCAGCGCCGCACGCTGCCTTTTCCGCGATCGCGGGAGAGGCTGCTGCCCGGTCGCGGACGGATGCACTGATGTTGGAGCAGGTCGAGCGGGGCCTTGCCCGCGCCGCCGATATGGGCATGACGGTACTGACCTGGAGTTCATCGAGATACCCCGGAGATTTCGTGCACCTGGCCGACCCGCCGCCGGTACTCTTCCTGCTCGGGAAAGTGGAATTACTCGAGCGGAGCGCGGCCGTCACAATCGTCGGGTCGCGACGGGTGACTGCGCGTGGGCGAGAGGTCGCCAGAGCCCTGGGGCGGGCGCTCGGACGCCGGGGTGTCGTTGTCGTCAGCGGCCTGGCTCTGGGCACTGACGGTGCCGCTCATCGTGGAGCTCTGGATGTCGCAGGCGATTCTCTGGCGGTTCTGGGGACAGGAGCGGATGTCCCGTATCCGAGGACCCACACGAGGCTGTTTCGCGCACTCTCGGAGCGTGGGCTACTTGTAAGCGAGTTCATGCCCGGTACCGAAGCGACTCGTTACAACTTCCCGCGCCGTAACCGGCTCCTCGCAGCCCTCGGCTCGACCGCGGTCGTCGTCGTCGAGGCAGGGCCGCAATCCGGATCACTCATCACCGTTGACCACGCTCTCGACCTTGGTCGTGACGTATGGACCGTGCCCGGTCCCATCGACGGCCCCGCGTGTGCAGGGTCCAACGCATTGCTGGCCGATGGCGCTCGCCCACTCCTCTCAATCGACGATTTCATTCGAGACACGCTGGGACCGTGCGAGACGGAAGAATGCTTGCCCGGAGTGAGAAACGACGCGTTCGATGATTCAGAACTCTCTCTTCTGCGGCACCTCGAGCACGGGCCGCTCGCCCCCTCGGAGCTGGTGGACCGCACTGGTCGCAGCCTTCCCGATGTGCTTGCATCACTGACCGCACTCGAGGTGCACGGACAAGTCGTTCGACTGCCCGGGCTACGGTACCGGACGGCCGCGTGACGGTCCCCATGCCACCGGCGCCGTCGCCCATCACCTCGCTGTACGTTCACGCGCCATTCTGCGCCCGGCGGTGCGTGTATTGCGATTTTGCAGTCTCCGTCAGCAAGGGCGGCGATCTGACCGCGTGGATCGAGGCGCTCGACGGGGAACTCACCTACATTCGTCGTGCGGGGAATGCTCCGCTGTCAGATCGCCTGAGCACTCTATACGTCGGCGGAGGTACACCGTCGCTTCTGGGGCCCCGCGCCATGGCGGAACTCCGAACCATGATCGGACACGACCGCCTTTCCAGTCCGGACCTCGAATGGTCGGCCGAAGCGAACCCGGAAAGCCTCACCGAAGAGATCGCGGGCGCGTGGTCCTCGGCGGGCGTCAATCGGCTGAGCGTGGGTGCCCAGAGTTTCCACCCGGGTGCCCTGCGCTGGATGGGGCGGCTTCACGGCCCGGAGGGTCCAGCGAGAGCGGTCGAGTTCGCGCGGGGTGCGGGCATCGAGAACATCAGCGTGGATCTCATGTTCGGCCTCCCGGCTCATGTCGGGCGGTCCTGGAAGGACGACCTCGCTCGTGCCGTGGACCTGGATGTCCCGCACGTCAGCCTGTATGGCCTTACCGTCGAGCCGGGTACGGCACTTGGCAGGGCGGTCCGGGAGCGCCGCGAAGGTCCGGTGGACGAAGAGCAATATCGCGACGAATTCCTCATGGCCGCGGAGGTCCTGACGTCCGCAGGCTACCATCACTACGAAGTCT
>Ga0181594_10004484_pt1 | contig 12408 bp, 10 predicted proteins | sample 071ome_18_FD_145603 | JGI IMG/M metagenome (GOLD analysis project Ga0181594, IMG submission 145603) | Coastal salt marsh microbial communities from the Groves Creek Marsh, Skidaway Island, Georgia - 071413BT metaG (spades assembly) | ecosystem: Environmental > Aquatic > Marine > Intertidal zone... | reverse complement strand
CGCGCACGTCTGCGTTGTGTTCATTCTGTGCGTACAAGCAATGGTGCCCCGAGTTCGGTGGTGATCCGCGACGCGCAGCGATCGAGGCACCGGAGGTGTATCCGGGGCTTGAACGATGACAACCGGATGGCATCGAGGTCTGCTCGACCGAATCGATGCCCTCGATCACAGGATTGACAGCTGGGTCGAGCCCGCGCGTTCTGTGCGCCAGCTCAATCGGGTGATGGACATGGCATCGGCGGCCGGCGATTGGAGCAGGGTGTGGCATCTTGCGAATCTCGCACTCATCGCCCGTCGTGGCCATCGCCGGAATGCTGCGCTGTTCGCACTCGCGCTCGGCGCTGAGAGCCTGGTTGTGAACCAGGGCCTGAAGCGACTCATTCGCCGCCCTCGACCGACCACGAGTGGCGACGAGCGCTCTCATGTCCGCACCCCGAGCACATCATCGTTTCCCAGTGGGCACGCATCGGCAGCCGCATTCGCAATCTCCTTGATGTCAACGCTGCGTGGCCGTTCCACGGCACGGTGGTTAATTCCAGTGGGCGCGACGGTCGCTTACAGCAGGATCCACGTTCGTTTGCACCACGCCAGTGACGTTGTCGCTGGAGCGTTGGTAGGCATCGTGCTCGGGCGCCTCGCCCGCGGATTACTCAGACGCGGGTAAGTAGAGCCCGCACATCCAGAAGCAGATCGGTCATCTCACCCGATGACACCAGGTCTCGGCTCACCAAACGTCCCAATGCTTCATCAAGTTGGGCAACAGCGGCATCGAGATCAGCGACCGTAACAGTGGGTGACTCGGCTACTGCACCGATATCGGTCGGAGTTGCGTCGATCACGGCGGTGGTGTCTGCGTCACTGCTCATCAGTGACAACCGTACCGTCCGAGGAGGCATCGTGCGTGCACCTTCTCGCCTACCATGCTCATATGGATCTTCACGACCGTCATGTTGTCGTCACCGGGGCTGCAGGAGGTATTGGTGCCGCGTTAAGTCGCGCGTTTGCCGCCCGCGGCGCTCGGGTCAGCGCGACGGACATCACCGCTCCGTCTCTGCAGGGGATGCCCAACGCCGTAGCGCTCGCATCAGACCTCTCGTCCGAGGCAGGCAATCGCGCCCTGATCGATGAGGCGCGTTCACAGCACGGCCCAATCGATCTGTTCTTCGCGAACGCCGGCGTCGCTCTCGGGATCGATCCTCTCGATGATGAGGACCTGTGGGATGCCTCATTCAATGTGAACATCCACGCGCACCGTTGGGCTGCTCGGTATCTGCTTCCGGAGTGGCTCGAGCGGGGTGAGGGCTATTTCGCATCGACCGCATCGGCCGCTGGCCTTCTGGCCCAGATCGGATCTGCGCCTTATTCGGTCACCAAGCACGCCGCGGTTGCCTTTGCCGAGTGGATGTCCATCACCTACGGCGCTCGCGGAATCAAGGTCACGTGTCTGTGCCCACAGGGTGTCAACACGAATATGTTGAATGCCAGCGAGGTCCTCGGTGACGGCGGTGAAGTGGTTCGCTCCGTTGGCGAGGTGTTGGAGCCATCCGCTGTGGCCGATCATGTGATTCAGGCAGTCGAGGCCGAACGATTCTTTGTGCTCCCCCACCCGGAAGTCGCCGACTACATGGTCTTTCGAGCGACAGACACCGAGAAATGGATCGCCGGCATGCAGCGCCTCCAACGGCGGATCATGGGCGTGTGACGCCGGTGATTACCGGGGGCGGTTTGACCCGTCTCGGACTGCGTCACGACGAGCCAGCACGATTTCGACCGGCCGGCAGACGTCGCTGGAGATCTGCTCGAATCACCGGTGTTGACACCGATGGCAGTTTGCGGCTCATCGATGCTGATGGAGCAACACGTTCGCTTCCGGCCGATGCGGTTGAAGTACGCAGAGCTGGGCGACAGGGTGGGCTGAAGTGGACATCGGTAGAGGTTGTCGCCACCACATGGCAACAACTCGAACTCTTCTGACACCGTCGATCGACGTCTAGCCCGACACGGTGGGATACCCCGCTGACTCCCATTCGAGAATGCCGCCGCCGAGTTCCACCACGTTGGTGAATCCGAGGTCCCGCATCGCCGCGGTCGCCACCGCGGAACGGTTGCCCGACCGGCAATAGACCGCGTACCGCCCATTGGGATCCAGGGTCGAGATCATCTCGATGAAGTCGGGCGAGGCAATATCGAACATTTCCGCACCTTCTAGGCGCGATGTCGTGAACTCCTCCGGGGTCCTCACGTCGACCACGGTGACATCTGGCTCGCCCACAACAGCGGCAAATTCCATGGCGTCGACAACCTGCACAACCGGTGACGTCACAGCGAGTGAGGCATCGGCCGAAGGTGCCTCTGCTGTCTTGTCGTTACCACCGCCGCACCCAATCGAGACGAGCACAAGCGCACCCGCCAGTGCTATCACGACCGAAGGCGGGAGATTGCGACGACCTGAATCGCCCTGACGGGCACGATGATGAGGGTTGGGGGACGTCGGCATCACCTCATTCACGCTAGCGAGCGGCGATGCCGGCCCGATGTCGGAGCCCAAAACCCGGTTGCCTGCGCACACGGGCATGGTGTCGTGCAGGCCGATGCGTCGATGCTTGACGAAACGTTAATTTGTCCGTACATTTCTGTGCATGTCGCCCCTATCGCTTCGACGCGTGCTGCCCATCACCTCGTGGCTGGGCAACTACCAGCGGTCTGATCTGCGCAGCGACGTGGCCGCCGGTCTCACCATCGCGGCAATGCTCATCCCCCAAGGCATGGCCTACGCCTTGCTCGCGGGTCTACCACCCGAAATCGGCCTCTACGCGTCAACACTGCCGGTGCTCGCTTATGCGGTATTCGGCACCTCTCGTCAGCTGGCTGTCGGACCAGTGGCCATCGTGTCGCTGCTCACGGCGAGTGCGCTGAGTCCGCTCTACGAGCAAGGAACCGTCGGCTACGTATCAGCGGCCGCCCTACTGGCGATCATGGTCGGGCTGGTGCATCTGGTGCTGGGGCTTGGTCGCCTTGGGTTCATCGTCAACTTTTTGTCGCACTCTGTACTCGTCGGCTTCACGGCCGCGGCGGCCATCATCATCGGCTTCTCGCAGGTCAAACACATCTTGGGTGTGAGCATCGACCGTAAAGACCACTTCTACGAGACCGTGACCGACGTCGCCCGAGCCCTCGCCGACACCCGTGGCATCACTCTTGCGCTTGGCGCCGCGAGCATTGCCGCCCTGCTGGGAATCAAGCGCATCGCGCCACGTGTTCCGGGTGCGCTCATCATCGTCATCGCGACAACTGCTATTTCTGCCGGCGCGGACCTCGCCGACCACGGTGTGTCGACTGTCGGTTCGATTCCTGACTCACTGCCAGCATTTGGGTTTCCAGATATCAGCGGTGGCCTTGTCGGCGATCTTGTCGTGACCGCCCTCGTCATCACCATGGTCGGGTTCATGGAATCCATCGCGGTGGCCAAGGTCTATGCGCGACGTCATCGCTACGAGGTCGAACCCAACCAGGAACTGGTGGCGCTTGGAATGGCCAACGTGACATCGGGTGTGTTCGGCGGCTACCCGGTGACTGGCGGATTCTCGCGAACGGCGGTCAACGACACCGCGGGCGCACGCACCCCACTGGCATCCATCATCACCGCGTTGCTGGTGCTGGTGTCGATCGCCTTTTTCACACCTCTCTTCACCAACCTGCCCAAGGCAGCACTCGGTGCCATCATCATCGTCGCGGTCATCAACCTGATCGACATCTCCGAGATGCGCCATATTGCCACCGTGAAGAGGTCCGACACCGTCGGGATGGGTGTTGCCTTCGTGGGCACTCTTGCGGTGGGCATTGAACTCGGCATCCTGATCGCGGTCGTTGCATCGATGCTCGTCGTCTTTGCCCGGATGTCGCGACCGCATACAGCCGTCCTCGGACGCATTCCCGATACCACCAGTTACCGCAACGTGATCCGATTCCCAGAGGCGGTCCAGACCGATGGCGTGCGCGTCATCCGAATTGATGCCGCGTTGTCGTTCGTGAACAGTCAGTACGTGAAGCGATTGCTCCTCGCCGAAGCCGATCCGTCAGATGGTCGGCGCCGAGTGGTGCTCGACTGCTCTGGTATCAACGACATTGATGCCACAGGAGCGGAGACACTGTCTGAAATCATCACCGAGTTCACGGACTCGCCAGTTGAGTTACACCTCTGCGACGTGAAGGGCCCGGTTCGAGACGTGCTGCACCGCAGCGGGCTATGGGATGAACTCGGCGGACGCATTCACGCGACACCCCACCAGGCCGTCGACGGCGAATCCACCATGGATCCGCGGTCATCCGGCATTGACGAACGCGGGGTGTCGGTGTGAGCGCTGCCCTCATCGATCACGACACCGGCGAGATCGCCACCATCGAGTCATGACAAAAGACCCTTGACGACAAAATGTCCGTACATTAGGATCGGGCGTAGGCGAAAGGAGCCACAATGAAGTTCGTCCAGTACTACCTCGATTGCCTCTCCCACGCGTCGTACCTCATCGGCGATGAGTCAACCGGTCGCGCGGTGGTCGTTGACCCCCAGCGCGACGTATCGGAGTATCTCTCCGATGCCGCTGAGGCCGGACTCAGCATCGAGTTGGTCATCGAAACGCATTTCCATGCTGACTTTCTGTCAGGGCATCTAGAACTCGCCGCAGCAACCGGCGCGGAGATCGTCTACTCCTCCGTTGCTGAAACAGAATTCGCCCACCGCGGCGTCGACGATGGTGAAGTGATCAGCCTCGGCGACGTGACTCTCGAATTTCGGCACACGCCCGGCCACACCCCTGAATCGATGAGCATCGTCGTGCGCGAGCGATCCGACGCAGAGCCGTACGGCGTCCTGACCGGCGACACGCTGTTCATCGGTGATGTCGGCCGTCCCGACCTGTTGTCCTCTATCGGCTTCACTCGTGATGAGTTGGCCGACAAGTTGTACGACTCACTGCACAACAAATTGATGACCCTCCCCGACGCAACCCGCGTGTACCCAGCTCACGGAGCCGGCAGTGCCTGTGGGAAGAATCTGTCGACCGAGCGTTCGTCCACCATCGGTGAACAAAAGGCGACCAATTACGCATTGCGCGCTCCGGACCGAGAGACCTTCATGGCGTTGGTGACCGAGGGACAGCCACCGGCACCGGGGTACTTCGTGTTCGATGCCGTCCTCAATCGCAAGGAGCGCCCTCTCCTCGACGAATCCGAGCAACCAACACCACTCACACTCGACGCTGCGCGCACGGCAATGCACGCCGGGGCGATGCTCATCGATGGCCGCGCTCCCGAGGACTTCGCCCGAGGCCACCTTCTCGGCGCAGTCAACGTGGGCCTCGAGGGGCGCTACGCGGAGTTCGCCGGCTCGGTTGTTCCGAGCGACGTGGACATCATTCTCTTCGTGGAGCCGGGTTACGAGCTCGAGGCCAAGAACCGACTGGCACGGATCGGTTTCGATCGTGTCATCGGCTGCATCGACGACCCGTACGGCACCATGACCGCCAACCCGGACCAGACCGCCCGTGCCAGCCGGCTGACACCCGAAGAATTCAACGCACGCCACTCGGAGCTCGACCATCTGCAGGTCGTGGACGTACGCAACCCGGGTGAGACCGCCGACGGCACCATTCCTGGTGCGATCTGCATCCCGGTGGGTCAGCTGCCAACCCGTACCTCGGAGTTGTCCGCAGGCGTGCCGACAGTCGTGTACTGCGCAGGTGGTTACCGCTCGTCAGTTGCGGCCAGCGTGCTTCGCCAACGTGGTTTCGGCGATGTCAGCGATGTTCTCGGTGGATACGGCGCATGGCAGGCCACGACGCAGAGCGCCTGAGTCCGGCAACGCACAACATACGCGGGCGCTAGCAAGGACCCGTGACACACGTCCAAGGGGGACAATGACCACAACGCGACACCAGATAGTGATCATCGGGGGCGGATCGGCGGGAATTCCTGTTGCTGCGCGCCTGCTCAAGAAGGGGTACAACGACATCGCGGTTGTTGAACCCTCCGACAAGCACTTCTACCAACCACTGTGGACCTTGGTTGGCGGTGGGTGCGCCTCGGCCGCGACCTCTGAGCGGAGCGAGGCGTCCGTCATGCCGAAGGGTGCGACATGGATTCGCAAGGCAGCAGCAGCCTTCCGGCCAGATGACAACGCTGTTGTTCTCGACGACGGCAGCGAATTGGAGTACGACGTCCTCGTCGTGGCACCCGGAATTCAGTTGGACTGGCATCGCACCGCCGGCCTGTCCGATGCACTCGGGATCGACGGCGTCTCGTCGAATTATCGTTTCGATCTAGCCCCTCGAACCTGGGACTTCATCCGTGAACTTCGGTCCGGAAGTGCGGTGTTTACCATGCCATCCGGACCGATCAAATGTGCTGGAGCGCCACAGAAAATCGCATACCTCGCGGCCGATTACTGGCGCCGAAAGGGAGTGCTGTCCAACATCGACATTCATCTCGTACTCCCGACACCACGAACCTTCGGCATACCCGAAATTGCCGACGGACTCGACAAGGTGGTTGATGGCTACGGCATCAATGTTCATTTCCAACAGGAGATGACCGCCGTCGATACAGCCGCCAAGTCGGTGACCGTGTCGTCCCTCGACGGGTCGACAACCACAACGCTCAACTACGACGTGCTGCACGCGGTACCGCACCAATCCGCACCCGATTGGATCAAAGCGTCACCGTTGTCCACCTCCGAGCCGACCGGCTACGTCGAGGTGGACAAGCACTCCATGCAACACGTGCGGTATCCCAACATCTTCAGCCTTGGCGATGCCAGTTCGACACCGAACTCGAAGACCGGTGCCGCCATCAGAAAACAAGCCCCGGTCGTGGTAGAGAACATCGATCACCACTTGAAGTCCCAACCGCTCGCTGCCGAGTACGGTGCGTACGCATCGTGCCCGCTCACTACATCCCGCGACAAGATGCTGCTCGCCGAGTTCGACTACAGCATGCAGCGCACACCGAGTTTCCCGGTGATCAACCTCGTGAAACCTCGCCGCGATATGTGGTTCTTAAAAAAGTACGGTCTTCCGTTCCTCTACTGGAACCTGATGCTCTCAGGAAGGGCCTGATATGACGCGACTCGGTTTTGTCCTCGCCAGTGATTCCTGCATTGGCTGCCACGCCTGCACAGTTGCGTGCAAGAGCGAGCATGACGTCCCGCTAGGGGTGAACAGGACCTGGGTGAAGTACATCGAGACGGGAGCATTTCCGAACACCGGGCGCACCTTTTCGGTCATGCGGTGCAATCACTGTGACGACGCACCGTGTATGACCATCTGCCCCACCAGTGCCCTGCACCGCACCGACAACGGTGTCGTCGACTTCGACGACAGTCGCTGCATTGGTTGCAAGGCCTGTATGAATGCCTGCCCGTACGACGCCATTTACATCAACCCGGACTCCGGCACCGCACATAAGTGCAACTTCTGCAACCACCGGGTCGAGGTGGGTTTGGAGCCCGCATGTGTCGTCGTTTGCCCCACGCACGCGATCATCACCGGTGACCTAGATGATCCAGAATCCGAGATCAGCAAGATTGTGGCGCGCGACGCTACTGCGGTTCGCGCTCCCGAGCAGGGAACAAATCCGAAGGTGTTCTACCGCGGGGTTGATCAAGCATCTTTAGACCCCACACGCACGCGCATTGCCGACGATGGCATGATCTGGGCCGACACAACCAAGGACCACCCCACGATCAGCCCGGTGATGGCCGACCATTCCGGAAACGGTGTCGTTGCGCGTACCGCGTACACCACCACCCACCCGATGACCTGGAAATCGAAGGTGTCGGGCTACCTCGTCACGAAGGCCGTGGCAGCCGGTGTCATGGGTATCGCCGCGCTCATGGTCGCCATGGGTCACGGCACATCGTCAAGTGCCGCGGGTGTCCTGCCCGCCGTCGTGGCAGCGATCTTCACGGCGATCACCGGGGCCTTGCTCATCGGTGACCTCAAACAGCCAGGACGGTTCTTGTACATCTTGACGAAGTCCAACACCTCGTCATGGCTGGTTCGCGGGGCGTGGATTCTGGGCGCCTTTGCCGGGCTCACCGGCGTATGGGGCTTGGTCGACCTGATCAACGCCGAAGATGTTTTGCCGTGGCTCGCCCTCCCGATGGTCGCGCTCGGAGCGGCCGTCGCCGGATACACAGCTTTCCTCTTTGGCCAATGCGAAGGACGGGACCTCTGGCAGACGCCACTGTTGCTGCCAACGCTGCTCGCCCAAGCGGCTGTCGCTGGTTCCAGCGCCTACGCCATGCTGGATCTCGTCATCGATGTTCCAGAACAAGACGCCATCGTGATCGTGATGCTGATTGGACTGGGCTCTCTTGGCGGACTTATTGCGACGGAATTGTGGTCTCACCCATCCCGTTCGGTGGAACTCGCCGTCCTCGAAATGACCAAGGGTGCGTACGCCGGACGATTTTGGTTCGGCGGCGTTCTCGCGGGGATTGTGATCCCGTTGGTTCTGGCAGCGATCGCCCTCATGAGCAGCGGCGATACCACTACCGCCCTGGCCGCAGTTGCCGGCCTCAGCGCCCTCATCGGCCTATTTAGCTACGAAGATGCCTACGTTCGCGCAGGCCAGTCCGTCCCTCTCTCCTGATCGGAACCCACGATGTCTTTGACCAACCATCCACCACACGAGAAGTGGCACGACTGGACAGAACTCGACGCCAAGGCATGGCCCGAGCGGCGCGAGCGCCACTACACCTTGGTTCCCACGACGTGCTTTAACTGTGAAGCGGCCTGTGGCCTTGTTGCCTTCATCGACAAGGAGTCGGGTGAGGTCGTGAAGTTTGAGGGCAACCCCGAACATCCGGCCAGCCGAGGGCGGAACTGCGCCAAGGGCCCGGCCACCATCAACCAGGTCCACGACCCCGAGCGGGTGCTGTACCCGATGCGACGCGTTGGAGAACGTGGATCGGGCCAGTGGGAGCGCATCACCTGGGATGAGGCACTCGAAGAGATCGGGGGCCGGATCCGCACCGCGATCTCTGAGGGCCGTGGCAACGAAGTGATGTACCACGTTGGCCGACCAGGCGAGGATGGTTACACCGAGCGAGTTCTACACGCGTGGGGCGTTGACGGTCACAACAGCCACACCAACATCTGCTCCTCTAATGCCCGGATTGGCTACCAGTCGTGGATGGGCTTTGACCGCCCGTCATCTGATTTCGCCAATGCCGAAGTGATCTTTCTGATCTCCTCACATCTTGAAGCGGGCCACTATTTCAATCCACATGCACAGCGCATCATGGAAGGCAAGGCGGCGGGCGCAACCGTGATCTGTGTCGACCCACGCCTGTCCAATACCGGCGCGAAAGCCGACCATTGGCTCGCCCCATGGCCCGGCACCGAACCATTCATGCTCTTGGCCATGGCCCGACAGTTGCTCCTCGATGGGACGTGGGAACGCGACTTTGTGCGCCGTTGGGTCAACTGGGAGACCTATCTCACCGAAACCCGTCCGGATCTTGACTGCACCTTCGACTCGCTGGAGACCGCTCTTCTCGATGAGTACGCGGAGTACACACCCGAGCGCGCGGAACATGTATGCGGTGTGGCGGCCCAGACCATCGTCGACATTGCGCGAATCATCGGCCGTCACCCGACGAAGTTCGCCTCGCACAACTGGCGCAGCGCCGGTGCCGGCAACTTGGGCGGTTGGCAGGTCGCCCGGTGCCTCTTCTTCTTGAACGTGTTGACCGGTTCTGTGGGAACCCCCGGCGGCACGAGCGCGAACGGTTGGAACAAGTTCACGCCCGCCGCCCCGAAGGGAACACAGCCCATCCGGGAATGGAACGAGATGAATTGGCCGACGGAATACCCGCTCGCCTATCACGAGATGTCCATCCTCCTCCCCCATTTCCTGAACGAGGGTCGAGGGCGGCTGGACACCTACTTCACCCGTGTCTACAACCCGGTGTGGACGAACCCCGACGGCTTCTCATGGCTCGAGGCGCTCAAGGACCCCAACAAGGTCGGGTGCCATGTTGCTCTCACGCCGACGTGGTCCGAAACCTCATGGTTCGCCGACTACGTCCTGCCAATGGGTGTGGGCTCTGAGCGTCATGACATCGCCAGCTACGAGACCCATGCAGGACGTTGGATCGGCTTCCGTCAACCGGTGATGCGCCGATACGCAGAACTGAATGGCGAGGAGATCGGCCCGGACCGTCGCACGTGGGAATTCAACGACGGCGAGGTGTGGGAGGAAAACGAGTTCTGGATTGATCTGTCGTGGCGCATCGACCCTGACGGTTCGCTCGGTATCCGTGAACACTTCGAGTCGATCGATCACCCTGGCGAACCAATCGGAATCGACGAGTACTACGGACGCATGTTTGCCGAGGGTGTCCCCGGTCTGAGCGAGGCTGCGCAGGCTGCTGGTCAAACACCACTCGACTTCATGCGTGATCGAGGTGCGTTCGCTGTTCCAGGTGACCCCTACACCCCATACGAACGTGCAGTTGATGCCTCGGCGGTGGATGGTTGTGTCCGTGACGAATCTGGCGTGTACCGCAAGCCTGGAACCCCAGGAACATGGGATGGCTCACGCGAATCGTTGAGCGAGTTGTCGATTCCAAAACTCGGTGATGGTTCGCCCGCTGTTGAGGTCGACGGCGAGTTGAAAGAAGGCTTTCCCACTCCCTCCAAGAAACTCGAACTGTTCTCCACCACGTTGCGTGACTGGGGGTGGCCCGAATACGCAACGCCGAAATGGATCCCGTCCCATGTGCACTGGGAGGACCTCGACATGGAGAACGATGAGCGCATCCTGCTGCCGACATTCCGTATCCCAACCCTCATCCACACACGCTCGGCGAACTCCAAATGGCTGAATGAGATCAGCCACCGTCATCCCCTGTGGCTGCACCCAAGCGACGCGGAGCGACTTGGCATCGATGAGAACGGTCTCGTGCGTGTCACCACACGCATCGGGCACTTCGTGATTTCATCGTGGCGCACAGAAGGCATCCGACCTGGTGTCGTCGCGGCCAGCCATCACATGGGCCGTTGGCGCATCGAGGAGGAGAAGGCACGCTCGTGGGGCGCAGGTCTCGCTCGTATCAACAACGACGGAAGCGAGTGGTCGCTACGTCGAACCAAGGGAATGTCGTCGTACACATCAGAGGATCCCGACACCGAACGCATTTGGTGGAACGACACCGGAGTGCACCAGAACCTGACGTTTGCCGTGCAACCCGATCCGATCTCGGGCATGCAGTGTTGGCACCAGCGCGTGCGAGTAGGACCAGCACAGCCCGGTGATGAGTACGGTGATGTGGTGGTGGACACAGCGAAGTCGCGCGAGGCCTATCTGGACTGGCTGTCCAAGACGCGTCCCGCGCCGGGACCCGGAGGCCTTCGCCGTCCGCTGTGGTACGCACGGCCACTCAAGCCCGTCCCATCAGCATTCCACTTAGGTCATGATGGCTGACTTCGGTATCGGCGCACTACAGATTGATCGCTTGGGCCACGAGCCCCTGTGGGCTCAACTCGAGCATGAGTTGCGGCGGCGACTTGATCTCGGGCACTTCTCTGAACGCTTTCCGACCGACCGTGAATTGATGGAGGTGTACGGCGTCTCCCGCCACACCGCACGTCATGCTGTGCAAGGGCTCGGCAACGACGGCATCGTTCGGCGCTCGAGAGGCATTGGTACCACTGTGGATGATGGTCGCCTCGAGCAGTCCCTGGGCTCGCTGTACAGCCTCTTTCGAGTCGTAGAAGATGCCGGTCATGAGCAGTCGTCAACTGTTCTTGCTCTTCGCGAGGACACCGATGACGTCGCTGCTCAGCAACTCGGACTTCCAGCCGGTTCCATGATGATCCATCTCGATCGACTCCGCCTCGCTGCGGGCGAGGTATTGGCACTCGACCGTGTGCGACTTGATGCTGATGTTGCGCGTTGTTTGCTCGACGTTGATTTCACTCACACCGCTCTCTACGACGAACTCGAGGCCTCAGGTATTGGTCGGCCGACGTCGGGTATCGAGACGATCACGCCCGCGACCGTTCGAGGCGCGGACGCCGACCTCTTGGATGTAGCCCATGGATCTCCGGTGTTCTGTGTGGTTCGCACCGGCTGTGTGGCTGGCCGACCGATCGAACATCGCACCACACTTCTGCGTGGAGATCGAGCGTCATTTGTTGCTGATTGGCGAGCAGGACGCCGCAGTGACGTCCGTGCCGAATTCACCCTGTAACCGCCCGGTGACGCCCAGCACCACCAATGGCGCCGCAATGCTCCATGAGACGTAGGGTGGCGCCATGACATCGCCAGATTCACCTCTCGCTTCGAACGACGTCGTCATCGTCGATGCCGTTCGCTCCCCTATCGGTCGTCGTAATGGTGGGT
>Ga0181594_10004482_pt1 | contig 12410 bp, 12 predicted proteins | sample 071ome_18_FD_145603 | JGI IMG/M metagenome (GOLD analysis project Ga0181594, IMG submission 145603) | Coastal salt marsh microbial communities from the Groves Creek Marsh, Skidaway Island, Georgia - 071413BT metaG (spades assembly) | ecosystem: Environmental > Aquatic > Marine > Intertidal zone... | reverse complement strand
TTCGCCGGCGTGGAAGATGAACGCCCGACCTTCGGAGGTCACGGCAGCGATCGCGGTGCCGGTCGACGTGACCAGCGCGGACGCGACGAGGTCGTGGCGGCCGGCCACGCCCTTCTTGGCGCCCTCGGTCGGGACCCGGCCGAGGTTGCCCGAGGACGACAGGGTGACGACACATGGCTCGTCGTTGTCGGTGTCGAACGAGGTGTCGTTCTCCTTGGGGCGCTCGAAGACCGGAATGTCGTCGGCGTTGATGATCTCGGCCCGGCGATCCTGGCCGTGCGTGTCGACGAGTTCGCCGAGCTCTTTCAGCACGAGCTTGCGACAGCGATCCTCGCTGCCGAGCAGTCGTTCGTACTCGGCGATGTCGGTGCGCAGGCCGGCGGCTTCGTCTTCGAGCTCGAGCTTGGCGAGCGCGGTGAGGCGACGCAGCGGCATGTCGAGGATGTGCGTGGCCTGGATGACCGACAGCTCGAAACGTTCAACGAGCCGATCGCGAGCCTCGCCGGCGTTCTCCGACGAGCGAATGATGGCGACCACCTCGTCGATCGCATCGAGGGCGATCAGGAGACCCTCGAGGATGTGGAGGCGATCCTGCGCCTTCTCCAGTCGGAACTGGGTTCGGCGGACGATGACCTCGAGGCGATGCTCGATGTAGGCCCGGCACAGATCGTAGAGCCCGAGCGTGGTGGGCACGCCGTCGACAAGCACCACATTGTTAATGCCGAACGACTCCTCGAGCGGGGTAAGGCGATACAGCTCCTGGAGCACCGCCTGTGGGTTGACGGCCGGCTTCACATCGATCTGGATCATGAGGCCGTTCATGTCGGACAGGTCGGCGATGCCTTCGATACCGACGAGCTTGCCGCTGTTGGCGAGCTCCTGAACCTTGCCGATCACCCGCTCCGGGCCCACGAGGTAGGGCAGCTCGGTGACGATGATCGACTGGCGATTTCGGGAGGTCTGCTCCACGTGCGCTTTCGCCCGAATGCGGAACGTGCCGCGGCCCGTCTCATAGGCGTCGCGTAAGCCGTCGTCGACAACGATGCCGCCCGACGGAAAGTCGGGGCCGGGCAGCACGGCCATGAGTTCGTCGATCGTCGGCTTGGGCCGACGTTTGGTCATGACGATCTCGATCGCATCGGCGACCTCGCGCAGGTTGTGCGGGGCCATGTTGGTGGCCATGCCGACTGCAATCCCGGTGGTGCCGTTGACGAGAATGTTGGGCAGCGCCGCCGGCAACACGATCGGCTCATCACCCTCGCCGTCGTAGGTGGCGCGGAAGTCGACCGTGTCCTCGTCGAGTTCGCGGACCATGTCCATCGCCGGCTCGGCCAGCCGGCACTCGGTGTAACGCGCAGCAGCGGGCGGATCGTCGAGCGATCCGAAATTGCCCTGCGGATCGATGAACGGAACCATCCGTGAGAAGTCCTGACCCATGCGGGTCAAGGTGTCGTAGATGGCGGCATCACCGTGCGGGTGGTAGCGGCCCATCGTGTCGCCCACGATGCGAGCCGACTTGCGATACGGCGTGCCGGGACGGATACCCATCTGCAACATCGACCAGAGAATGCGGCGCTGCACTGGCTTGAGGCCGTCGCGCACATCGGGAATGGCACGAGACGTGATGACCGAGAGGGAGTAGGCGAGGAAACTCTCGCTCATCTCCTCGGCAACGGGGACCTCCACGACTTCGCGAGCGAACCCGCCGTCGAATTCGAGCTGTCGAGACATGGCGCCGACCGTAGTCAGGGGCTGTGACTCTCAGGTGGAGGGGCGGATGCCTCAGCTCGTCGTGCGCTCAGCTCAACGTGTCGAGGTACTCGGTGACGAGCGGCAGGCCGGCGTCGAAGGCCGCGGTGTTGTTCCCGAAACCGACCCGGACAAAGCCCTCCATGCCCAAGGCGCTGCCCGGCGTGAACATCACACTGCCGGCACCCTCCACGAGACCGACACAGAACTCGCGGGAGGTCAGGTCGGCGTCGTAGCGCAGCAAGGTGACCGTGCCACCCTGAGGACGGGTCCAGGAGACACGCGACTCCGTCTCGACCCACGCAGCGAGCGTGGCGAGGTTGGCTCGCACGAGCGCCCGGTTGCGATCGAGGATCGCCTCGGCGTTCTCCAGCGCGAGCGACGCAAGATGGTCGTCGATCATGCCGACACTGATCGTGTTGTAGTCGCGGTGGATTGTGACGTCGTGCAAAAGCCCGGCTGGGCCGGTAATCCAACCGAGGCGAAGCCCGGCGAGCGAGAACGCTTTCGACATCGACCCGACGGCGATCGCCCGATCGGAGAGATCGACCACCGACACCGTCGTCCCGCTCCCCCGCTGATCGATACCCCGGTAGACCTCATCGCAGAGCAGCCAGGCGCCGGCTCGCTCACACGCATCGGCGATCGTCTGCAGCGTCGACCGCTCGAGCAGTGCTCCGGTCGGATTGTTCGGGTTGGTGAGCGAGACGACCTTCGTTCCTGGCGTGATCGCGCCGACGAACTCGTCGACATCGAGCTGCCAACCGCGCTCCTCGCGCAGGGGCACCCGGGTGACCTTCGCGCCGAGCGACTCGGGGATTGACGTGTGCTGCTGATAGCTCGGCACGACCGATACGACATGGTCGCCCGGCTCGACCAGGGCCAGGTACACGAGCTGATTCGCCCCGATGGCACCGTGGGTGACCAGCGTGTTCTCGCCGGTCTGGTGCTCGTACAGGGCGGCGATGGCCGAGCGCAGACGATCGGATCCCTCGATGGCGCCGTAGGTCAGCTTCATGTCGAGGAGTTCGTGGAGATGCTCGGGGCTCTGACCTGACAACTGCAGGAGCTCCTCGACGGTGATCGAGTCACAGCAGGTCTCGGCCAGGTTGTGTCGGCAGCGGGTCTCGTATTCGTTCATCCACTGCTCGACACCGAACGGGGCGATCTGCATGACGGCGAGGCTAGACCAGCGATCGTGCCCGACTCAGATCGGTTGCCAGGCCCGCGCCAGCGCAGCCGGCAGTACCGCGGCGCCGAAGTCGGTCAGGCAGTTGTCGGGGTCGACCACACCGAGGGGGCCCCAAGCCTCGACCGCGACGGCGAACGCCCAGGCGACCCGAGCCCGATCGGTCTTCGGGATCGTCGACGTGACCTCCGGACAACGGTTCACGTGATCGACCAGGACGTCGGGGTCGACATGAGTCCCGGTGCCGGCCCGCACGACTCCGAGCACAGCGCCGAGCCAGTCGGCGAACTCGAGTTCCAGCACGGCCTGCCGGGCATCGCCGGTCAACGGCATGAGCGATGCCGGCGCGACTGCGGCAGCAAGCACGGCGAGCACGACATCGGCGTCGGGTTCGTCGAGATCAATCGGCCCGACCGAAGCGGCCAGCCACTGGGCAAGTTCGTCATCGGTGTCGGCTGCAGCGCGCAGGGTCGCGGCGGCAGCGCCGACGGCAACCGGATCGAGCGCGTCCGGTGTCAGAGGCTCACCGAGGGCGCGGCGCACCACGTCCGCAGCCCACGCATCGTCGTCTGGATCCCGCTCCGGAAGATCAGGCACATCGGGTTCGATCCAGACAGGCGGTTCGAGATCGTCGATGCCGAAGGACGAGAGTCGGGCCAGCACCACCCGACCAACAGCAACGAACGACGCCGACGGTTCGGACGTCGCCCGCATCGCCCGGGCGACCCGCTCTGCGAGTTCGGGCGCCGGAACCGAACGGCTCTTCAGACCTGCGGACTCGTCCGCAGTGGCGTCGAGAAGTTCAGCGGGGCCAACCGTGGCCTCGCCGATCGTCTCACCGGTGTCACCTGCGCCGGGGACCAGGTCAAGGACGAGCACGTGACGTTCGTCGGCAGCATCAACGAAGCGGAACGCTGCCGAATCGCCCCGCCAGTCGCCGACAACCCACGCCGCCTCGCAGATCGACGTCAGCAACTGATCGGCCCAGGTCGGTGCCGGTTCGAGCGCGGGGTCGCCGAGGTCGACGAGATCCGACACGGCGTCGATCGCCCAGAGCCCAGCGGCAGGACCCGAGCCACCGGCGACAGCGAGCGCCTCGACCACCGCTGCAGGCCCCTCGGGATCGATCTCGGCTGCGAGCGCAACGAGGTCGGCAGCCCAGACTTCGGCACGAACAGCGGCGAGGTCGGGCAGCTCGTCGGCCTGCTCGATCGCATCTGCGATCAGGGAGGCGAGGGCGGGGTCCGGGGAGTCGGGGTGATGGTCAGGCACGGGCGGCTGAGCCTACCGGTGGCGTCTCGGGGAGGACGCGGCGGGCGTAGGGTGCAGCCGTGCCCGAACTGCCCGAGGTCGAGACGATCCGTCGCCAACTCGAACCAAAGCTGATCGACGCAGCGATCGTCGACGCGGGTGCCCATTGGTCGGCAAAGTTCACACCGGCACTCGACGCCGTCGGCACGGAGATCGTCAGCGCCCGTCGACGCGGCAAGTATCTGCTGTTCGACCTCGATCCGGGCGCCGACGGTGGACCACCGCGCGAACTGGTCGTCCATCTCGGGATGACCGGTCGCCTCGCCGTCCACGAACCCGGCAGAGCGCTTGCACTCGACGACCCGGCCGCCGAGCCGCACCTGCGGGCCTGGTGGCGCCTCGATGACGACCGGGTGTTGACGTTCCACGACATCCGCCGCTTCGGGCGCATCCACGTCGTCGACACAGGCGACTACCGCGAAATTCCGACACTTCATGCCTTGGGGCCCGAGCCATGGGATCCCGACTTCAACGGCAAGCACCTTGCTGCGTTCGTGAAACGCAGCGACCGGCACCTCAAGACCATCCTGCTGGCGCAGCGGGCGGTCGCCGGTGTTGGCAACATCTACGCCGACGAGGCGCTTTGGGATGCCCGCATCAACCCGGCGACCCGGCGGCTCTCACGCCAACGAGCCGACGAGCTCGTCGTCGCGATCCGGCGAGCACTCGAATCCGGACTTGCGCATGGCGGCACGACCCTTCGGGACTATGTCGACTCCGACGGAGCGCAAGGCGGCAACCAGCACGAACTCGCCTGTTATGGGCGAGGAGGCGAGCCGTGTCTGCGCTGTGGCGAGGAGCTCCGCACCCGAGTCATCGACGCTCGCACGACCACCTGGTGTCCGGTCTGCCAAGCCCGATAATCGGGGTCAGCCGGTGCGGGATCGGGGGCGTTCAGGAACGCGTCACCCGGGTGGACTTGCGAGCTTCGAGTGCTTCGGGCAGGGCCGTGAACACGACGAGTTCGAGCCCGGCGAGCACACCAACCGCGGCGACGAAGCCGACACCAGCGGCGGACTGGTCCTCCATGACTTCGAGCGGTGAACGACCGGCGACCGCACCGAACGAGCACGCGGCAAGGGCGAGGTTGCCAAAGACGTGCAACCAGGTGGGCGGCGCATCGACACGACCGAAACAGCCGCACGACTCGGCACCGACCGATATCGCCCGCCACACCGCAATGGCGAACACGACGTAGAGGACGCCGACGACAACACAGAGCGCCGCCACATTGGTCAACAGGGCGGCGATTCCGAGCGTGATCTCGGCGAACCCGAGCGCACGCGCGAGATGGGTGCCGGCGACCGACCCGCGCAGGAATGCGCCGAGCATCTCCATCAACGCAGCGGTGGTCGCTGGTCGGACCACCTTCGCTGCCCCGGCGATCACCAGCACGACCGCTGCCGACGCATACAAGGCGGTGACGGCGTCCATGTCGCACGCAACCCTAACCATGGCCGGCGACACCGCAACGAACCCGGCACCGGTACGGTGGCCGCATGGCTGAGCGGCCCGACTTCTACAACCTGATCGCCCAGAACCGACGTCGAACCTGGGTACTGATGTTCTCGTTCTTCGTCCTGCTCATGCTGGTCGGCATTGCCGTCAGCATCATCGTGGGCGGCGGCCTCATCGGCGTCATGTTCGCCGTCGCCATCTCGTTCGGCATCTCGTTCAGTTCGTACTTCTCCTCGGCGTCGATCGCGCTCACCGCCACACGGGCAGAGCCGGCCGCCCGAGAGGAATTCGGGCGCCTGCACAATCTGGTCGAGGAGGTCTCGATCGCTGCCGGCGTCCCCAAGCCGGGCGTCTACGTCGTCCACGACCCCTCCCCCAACGCCTTCGCCACCGGCCGCAATGCCGACAACGCAGCGGTTGCCGTCACCACGGGCTTGATGGACAAGATGAACCGGGCGGAACTCGAAGGGGTGATCGCCCACGAAGTTGCCCACATCCGCAATGGCGACATTTTGGTGATGACTGTCGCCGTCGCCACCGTCGGCGCCATCGCGATGATCTCCGACATCTTCTTCCGGATGCTCTACTGGGGTGGCGTCACCGGCGGGGGTGCCTCACACCGAAGCCGCAGCAGCAACAACGACAACAACGGCGCGATGTTGCTGATCGTGCTGGCCGCGATCGTCTTCGTTGCGCTTCTCGCCCCACTCGCAGCAACCCTGCTCAAAGCCGCGGTATCTCGCAGCCGGGAATCGCTCGCTGATGCCACCGCTGTCGAGATCACCCGCTACCCGGGCGGCCTCCGCAGCGCACTCGAGAAACTCGACGCCGACATCACCGTCGTGAAGCGCACCTCCCACGCCACCTCCCATCTGTGGATCGAGTCCCCCGACGACCACGAGACCGACGACCGCGGCCGCAAGTTCAACGACCGCTTCTCGACCCATCCACCCCTCGCCGAGCGGATCAACATCCTTCGCGAGATGGAGGGCATGCCGCCGTACGAGGGCCCCGACCCGGCCGTGTCCGAGGCGCTGCGCACCATGCAGGACGACCGCAACCACCCCGAGTCGATGGCCGCCATGGTCGAGACTCCGGGCCGTACGGCGCTCTTCGAGGGCGCAGCCTCCCGCTCCGTCGATCTCGACTCGATCTTCGCCGGTGCCGGCGACGTCGCCGACGAGGACGACGATCCCGATCACGCCCGGGCCGGTTGGTACGCCGATCCGTCGGGTGAACCCGCAACCCTGCGCTACTGGAACGGCTCGGACTGGACCGACCACGTCCACACGATCCCTGGCGGCAACGATCTCTGCGACTCCGGCGCACGCCGCGCATCGTGAGCGAGCCAGAGCCGACCGTCGGCCTCGGGCCCCATCCCGAACCGTGGCCCGACGACCCACGCCTCGATCCGGTGCTGTTGGGCGAGGGTGATCGCCGCAATGTGCTCGACGTGTACCGGTATTGGTCGGTCGAGGCGATCGTCGCCGACCTCGACACCCGTCGGCATCCGTTCCACGTTGCGATCGAGAACTGGGAACACGATCGCAACATCGGCACGGTGGTGCGGACGGCGAACGCGTTCCTGGCCGCCGAGGTGCACATCGTCGGGAAACGGAAGTGGAACCGGCGCGGCGCAATGATGACCGACATCTACCAGCATGTCCGGCACCACGAATCGATCGAGTCGTTACTCGACTGGGCTGCTGCCCACGACGACGGCCCGCTTCCGGTGATCGGGGTCGACAACCTGCCGGGATCCGTGCCGATCGAGTCGACCGAACTGCCCGAGCGATGCCTCCTGCTCTTCGGTCAGGAGGGTCCGGGCCTGTCGGCCGCCGCTCATGCCGCCGCCGAGCAGGTGTGTTCCATCGCCCAGTTCGGCTCGACCCGCAGCATCAACGCCGGTGTCGCCGCCGGCATCGCGATGCACGCCTGGGTGCGCCGCTGGGCTGGCTGACGCGTTTGCCGGAGGCGAGACGCCGCCGGCTATTCGACCATGGCGATGAGTTCCTCGTCGGACGGGATCTCCACGCCCGGGAGGTAGTACGTGTACAGCCCACCGATCACGGTCTCGAGATCGCCGAAGTCCGACGAAGCGAGCGTGACCGTGACCATCGAGCCGTAGACGTGCACTGCCGAGACGCCACCGGCATCAAAGAGCCGCTTGGCCAGCTCGGAGGCGGGATCGTCGGCTCGGATCTCGTCGCCCATCTCGTAGCGGACGTGGCCCATCCCGGTGAGGCTGCGATTCAGCTCGAAGCGCAGGATGCCCGGACGGGGCGACGATGTCGTGATGAGGGTGACCGGCTGTCCCATAGCGCCCCGAAGACTAGCGACTCCGCGTCCGCCAGACCCACATCGCCACGCCGATCGAGATGACCATCAGCACCAAGTGGACCACCTTGAACGAGGCATCGTGGTTCGCATCGAGCACGATCCCGCCACCGCGGACGAGCCAGTAACCGATCGTCCACCAGACCAGCACCGGCAGGACCCGATTCCGAGCGGATCGACGAAGCGCGACCACGGCCAACGCAACGAAGACGACAACGACCCCGAGGCGCCAGGCAGCCCCCCAAACCGACAGCGCCTCGTTCGACACGACGTTTCGGGTGCGCGACGCCCACAGGAACAAGGTCCAGCCGATCAAGACGGTGAACGCCGGCCAGGCGCGGAGACGGTCGAGCACGATCAGAACAGACCGAGCTGGGTGTCGTCGACGGTGCGGGCTTGGCCGGTCCAGCGGAGGTCGTCCATGAACGCCCATCGTCGACGATGGATCGCCGAGGGGCCGAGCCCGGCAAGCGCCGCCTTGTGGCGGGGGCACGGGTACCCCTTGTTTCCGGCAAAGGCGTACGCCGGATAGATGCGGTGCCAGCGCTCCATCATGCGGTCGCGGGTGACCTTGGCGACGATCGATGCCGCGGCGATCGACAATGAGACGGTGTCGCCCTTCACCAGCATCGTGGTCGGGTGTGTCTCGACGAAATCCCAGTTGCCGTCGACGAGGACATGATCCACTGCGAGACCGAGCCCGCTGATGGCCCGTTGCGCCGCAAGCTTCTGGGCTGCCGACATGCCGAGTTCGTCGCACTCGGCCTGGCTCGCATGGGCGACGCTGACATGGTCGGCCCATTCGTTCACCCGATCGAACATGACCTCGCGCTCTGCGGCAGTGAGCATCTTGGAGTCGCGCACCTTGTAGAGCCGCTTGTCGCGCGGCACGACGACGGCAGCGAGTGTGAGTGGCCCAGCCCAGGCCCCGCGACCGACCTCGTCGATGCCGACGACGACCTCATCGCCGGCATCCCAACGTGCGCGTTCGACCCGAAGGCCGGGCGCCTTCGCCTTCAGCGCTCCGCGCAGCTGCGGTGCTCTTGAACTCACGACAGCGACGGTGGCGGATCGTTCGGGTCGAGCCGGAAACCTTCCCGCTGCGCCTCCGGTGCCGGCGCTGCGGTGGGCGCCTCGTCCACATCAGCGACGAGCATCGTCTCGGCCCCGGCCGGCGCCGCAAGCAACGCCTCGCCGGACCGTTCGGAGCTCGACCAGTCCGGGTCGAGGCCGGGGCAGCGGAGCACAGCGCCATCGGGGCCCCCGTCGCGCTGCCACAAGACGGCGGGGCGTTCGCGGTGCCATCGGACACTGAACGACAGCGCGCCGAGGCCGGTCACCATGCCGCGAACGTCGATCGGCTGACCGAACCAGGTCGTGGGCACCTCGGGCAACATGTCGATCCGGTCGACGAGATCGATGTCGCGGAAGAGATGACCGAGCACTCGCTCGGCACCACGAGCGACGGCGGAGCTCATGGCCCGATCTGCGAGGGTCAGCGTGTCGAGCAGGGCACGGGCGTCGGCGGCGGCCCTGGGATCGGAACCCTCGAGCGCCCGGGCAACGAGCGACACAGTCTGACGGTCGAGTCGATCGCGGGCAAGCTTGGCAAGCGGGCCCGCGACCTCCGCGAGCGCCGACGATGCGCCCTGACGCAGCTCCTTCGACGCAAGCGCCCGCAGGGCCACGACGGCGGCGTCGGAGCCGAGTCGGTCGCGATCGGCGGCGGCAAGGACCGCCTCGCGGCCCCGGTCGGCTTCGTCGTGCATGCCGGCCAGGTCGAGCCACCAGGCTGCTTCGCCGGCGGCGATCGGGTCGTCGTCGCCGACCGCGAGCACGAGGTCGCCCAGCACTCGGCGCCAGGCGGCGGACAGATCGACATCGGGAACATCGACCGTCATGGCGTCGGCGGTGATGGCCTTCCATCCGGCGGCGACATCCTCGGGCGCAGTCGGGCGGGCCGGGAGGTCGCCGGTGATCGACACGAGCACCGTGATGGTCTGACGGTGTGGGAGCGGGACGAGCACGGCCACTTCGTTCTCGCCGTCGGCCGACGCGGCAGTGGGATCGGCCTCCACCAGGGACCAGATTTCCGGCCCGGCGATGACCGCACCAGCATCGACACACGGCCGGATCCAGGGCACGCCATCGAGTTCGGTGGACGACAATTCGGCGTGGACGCGACCCTGCGTGAGACCGACGACGGCGACCACGACGGCGTCGGGCGAGGCGTTCTCGAACTGCCACACCAGGGTTCGGCCGCCGCCATCGGCGGTGATCGCAGACCGCTGGATGACATCGCCGCCCGGGACCCGCATCCAGGTCTCGTAGACGGGCGTGTCCTCGAGACGGTTCTGGCGCACGGCGGCCGAGGTCGACGAGCGCTTCCACTCCCGACCGGTGCGGACACCCCATTCGAGACGCCACGATCCGTCGAGGGTGGCGACGGCACCGTCAGGGGCGATGCGGGCGATCGGCCCGGCGAGATCACCGATCAGGGCGCCAAACGACGGGTCGAGTGGCGTGAGGTTCCGGCGCCGGAGGCGATCGAGGAGTCCCATGGGTTCGTTCGTCGTCCTTTCGAGCGCCCTAGTGGGGATCGATCTCTCTGGCGGCAGGGGTATTCACAGGACCGGCATAGGCCTCGAGGGCGGTGCGACCCTCTTCGACGCATGCCCGCATCTGGTCGGCGATCGGCGTGTACACGCCGTTGGCCTCGGCCAGCTTGCACACGATCGAGTTACGAGCCAGATGGGCGACCGTGGTGCCCCAGGATCCGGCGCCGACGACGGCCACACGCATGGACATGGCCCCACCCTAGACTCGCGCCGTGGTCGCCACCGACGCCGCCGTGCTGATCCCGCTCCGGTCGTTCGACGACGCCAAGACCCGCCTCGCCGGCGTGTTGACCCCTGAAGATCGTCGGCGCCTTGCGATGGCGATGGCGGAACGGGTCGTCCGGGCGGCACGAGATCTTCCGGTGCACGTCGTGAGCGACGACGCTGACGTGCTGCGCTGGGCCGAACGCTTGGGCGCCAGCGGGCTTGCACCCGCCGTCAACGGGCTCAACGAAAGCATCGACGCGGCCATCGCTCTCGTCGCCGCCGAGGACGATCCACCGAGCCGGGTGATCATCGCCCACGCCGACCTGCCGCTCGCCGACGACCTTCGCCTGGTCGACGGCCCCGGCCTCGCCATCGCGCCTGACCAGGCTCGCGACGGCAGCAATGTGTTGTCGATCCCGCTCACGTCGGGCTTCACGTTCCACTACGGCCCCGGTTCGTTTGCCGCCCACTGTGCCGAAGCTGAGCGCCTCGGACTCGAGATCACCGTCGTCGACGACCCCTCGCTCGCACTCGATGTCGATGATCCCGGCGACCTTGCCCGCCTCCAGGTGGAAGGATCCTGACGATGCGTGTCGATCTGCCCGTGCCGTCCAGCGCGCTTGCGGTCGGCGCTCATCCCGACGACATCGAGTTCGAGTGCGGCGGCACGCTTGCCAAGTGGGGCGCCGCCGGCGCCGCGATCCATCTTCTGATCTGCACCGACGGGTCCAAAGGGACGTGGGATGTCGATGCCGACACCGACGTCCTCATCGCTCGCCGGCAGGCCGAACAACGAGAGGCCGCCCGTCGTATCCACCCCGACGCCCAGGTGCACTTCCTCGGCGAAGTCGACGGCGAACTCGCGAACACGGTCGAGCTTCGAGGGCGGGTCGCCCGGGTGATCCGTGAGACCACCCCCGACATCGTGCTCGGCCACGATCCCTGGCGCCGGTGGCGCATGCATCCCGACCACCGCAACGCCGGTTTCCTCACCGTCGACGCCGTCGTTGCCGCCCGTGATCCGCACTACCACCGTGAGCACATGGCCAACGGCCTCACCCACCACCGTCCACGAGCGCTTCTCCTGTTCGAGTGTGAAGAGCCCGATCATGTCGAGCGCATCGAGCAGCGACATGTCGACGCCAAGGTGGAGGCGCTGCTCGCCCACGAGAGTCAGTTCGAGACCACGATGGTGATCGCCGCCGACGACGATGGCACCCAGGCAGCCGCGTTCCGTGAGCGAACCGAGCGCGAGGCCCGCACCCATGGGCGAATCGGTGGTGTCGGACTCGGCGAGGCATTCCGCCTCATGGACCCGGCGTCGTGAGTCGGCCGGTCGAGCAAAGAACGCAGTGAGACGTTTCGCCGGTCTGGTTCGACTCCGGCGGCGTTTCACGACACGTGGGTGCACATCGAGGTTGTTTGACGCTCGACGATCCGGTCGACCATGAAGAGGTGACCGTCACCCTTGTCCACGCCGCGGCGACCTGGTTTCTCGTCGGGCTGATCTGGATCATCCAGGTCGTCCACTACCCATTGTT
>Ga0181594_10004480_pt1 | contig 12412 bp, 9 predicted proteins | sample 071ome_18_FD_145603 | JGI IMG/M metagenome (GOLD analysis project Ga0181594, IMG submission 145603) | Coastal salt marsh microbial communities from the Groves Creek Marsh, Skidaway Island, Georgia - 071413BT metaG (spades assembly) | ecosystem: Environmental > Aquatic > Marine > Intertidal zone... | reverse complement strand
AGAAGAACAAGCGCGAGGGACTGGCCCGGAACGCCGAGTACGAAGGTCCCCGTGAATCCCGTGTGTCCAAACGAGCCTTCCGGACCATAGGAGGGCAGCTGCCAGCCCAGCGCCTGGCGGTCGCCCGTCGTCTCAAGGAAGCGCGCGATCGTCTGCTCGGACACCACGTCCTGCCCGCGATAGCGACCGCGCTGAAGCAGCACCTGAAGCAGGACATTCAGGTCATCGGCTGTGGAGAACAGGCCCGCGTGACCGGCAACACCGCGGAACGCATGGAAGGCGTTGCCGTCATTGACCTGCCCGTCGAGCCAGTCGCTCCGCCACCCGGACCATGCGTCCGGATCTCCGTCGATCCGGTACCCGAAGTCCGGGTCATGAACCATCCGATACTCGAACGGGTTTCCACGCGATGTTCGAGCGAACCGGATCTCCCCAACGCTCCCGGCGACCGACCCCTCGTTCGACCCCTCGTTGGGACCCGCGACAGGGATGAATCCCGTGGACTTCAACCCGAGCGGTTCGTAGATCTGAGTCCGCACGAACTCATCGAGGCCTTGCTGACTCACCTCTTCGACGACTCGCCCGAGGACCATGAAGCCGAGATCGCTGTAGTGGCGCTCTTCGCCGACCGGCCAGGAGAGGGGCAGAGAGCGCACGTACGCGTACGCTTCCTCCGGGTCGCTCGCGTGGTAGTAGACAGGGACCCATTGAGGCAGTCCGGACCGATGGCTCAGGAGATGGCGAACCGTGACGCGCTCCCGTCCGTCGCCCACGAAATCCGGTAGATACGTCATGACTGACGCGTCGATATCGACCTGACCCCGGTCGACCAGCAGCATGAGCGCGAACGTCGTGGCCATGACCTTCGTCACGGACGCCAGGTCGAAGGTCACGGACTCCGTCATGGGAATGCGATCTTCCGCAGAGGCGAGCCCATAGGCCTGTCGATGACGCACGACCCCGTCCTGCGCGACGAGAAGCACCGCCCCGGGCACGCGACCGCTGTCGATCCACACTCGTACGAGGGAATCTGCTTCTACCAGACCGGGGTCCGTGGTCGTCCCGGGATCAGGCGCACAAGCAGCCAGCCAGGTGACGGGGAGAACCGCGACCCACATCCACCTCGCCATCACCGCTCTGCGCTCTATCGTGTCTTCGTCCAGACCACGATGACACCGCAGTTTCCGCCCTGACTCGACCCGGACTGGGTCATGCCATATTCGACCGGTATCTCGGCTGGACGCCGATAGATTTCGACTGCGTCGATCGTTGCAAGGGGAGCAATGACCTCGATCGGCAACGACGCGGTCATTTCCACCGAGAGCCTCGTGCCGTCGAGATAAATGGTTGGCGTACAGTACTGGCCGGTCCCCGCCAGACGGACGGTCGCTCCCTGGAACGAGTTGATGCCACCCTGTGGGTACACGAGGCCCACACCGGGAATGCCCCGAAAGAGGTCCTCCGAAGACATGGCCGGCGACTCCTCGATCATGACCGGTGTGATGAACTGACCCAGGCCACGCGTGACCCGTCGCACGAACCCGTTCTTCACCAGCTGGTGCTCGAGCGCCGGGCGCTGAAGGGACACGAGAATCCCGTCGATCGGCATCGGCGCGGACGCGATCCGGAATTCCACGTCCATCTGCCCGTCTGAACCGAGCTCGAAGACCCCCGCCCGGGTTTCCTTGAAGCCGAACGCGGACGCCACCAGCACGAATGATCCACCCTCGGGTGCGGTCACGGAGAAACGACCCTGACCGTTGGTCACACCGGAGGTCACCGAATCGCCCGCCTCGGTCATCATGATGACGAGGCCAAGGGAGATCGGCTGACCCGTCTGCACCTCCATGAGGGTCCCGTCGATTGTCTGCGCCTGTGCCGGGTGCGTGACCGCACCGAACAACAGCGCGGCTGCCGCGAACGCCCATGCACCGAACGCGAGATCGCGTCCGATCCTCATACCAACGACCTCCAGACCCTGAAATACATCCTGATCGACCAATATATCGAAGTAGTCACGTCTGTTCATACCTCGGCTTCGCTCAAAAGGATCGCGCCCCGATGCCCCGAGCCGTCACGGGCGACCGGGTTTTCCTGAAGCCGCGTGATGACCCCAGGCCCGACACTCGCCTCAGCTACCCCACGGAGGAGGCGGGATGTCTACCGGACGGGACAGGTCGAACTCGACACGGAAGCGGCGATCCGAACCTTCGCGCCTGAGGGCATAGGCGAACGACTCACCCGGCCGGACCTCGATCGTCCATATGTTGGTTGCCGCCTCGGGCACAAGTTCCGCCGTGAACGGATCCGCAAAAAAGTCCTGCACGTTGGCGTCCCCCTGTCCCCTGGAATCGCCACCGTACTGCGTCAACTCGTCCTCGGTACCGTCCGGATGCCGATGATCGTGCTTCAGCCTGAGCCCCACCGCGGTCGGCGTGATGACCCATGTGCGCGATCGATCCTCACCGACATGAAAGGGAATCCGGATCTCCGCGAAATCACACGACCGGACGTGCATGACAATGTCCACGTCCTCGAAGGAGGAGTCCGGCGGAACGCTCTCCGACACGCGACCCTCGAATGCCTGACCGCAGAGCGACTCGAGGTGAGCCCAGAAGACGATCTGCGGATCACTTTGCGGATCCGGACGTCCGTCCGCCGAGGCTTCGGCCTGAGAATCCGTTCCACCGCAGGCCCACAGCGCCGCGCCGAGGATCGGTACGAACAATCGGACAAGACGCTTCGATTCGGGGCGAAGGGCGGATGCGACAAGCAAGCGATTCATGTCCCGAGAGTATCGCAGCTTCCTGCCCTACTCCAGCCCCGCGGCTATATTGCCGCCTTCACTCCACCGGCTGGGCAGCGGGTGGATCGTCTCGACCGCCAGGAACTCTGATGCTCAGTTCTCTCCTGTTCGCCACCCTGATCCAGGTCCCCGCTCCAACGCAGGAGCTGGCCCCCGGAACCCGCTACGACGCCAGCATCCCCACACTCGAGGACGTGGTCGGACACGACTTCCGTCAGGAAATCACCCACCCGGACGAGATCGCGACCTACTTCCGCGCCCTGGCGGACGCGGCGCCCGACCGAACCAGGCTGATTCAGTACGCCGAAAGCTGGGAGGGGCGCCCCCTGCATGTCCTGGTGGTCGGTTCCGCCGAACGCATCGCACGGCTCGACGAGATCAAGTCGGACCTCCAGCGCTTTTCCGCCGTAAAGGGCCTTTCCGACGAAGAGATCGAGCAGCTGATTGCCCAGCTCCCGGTGGTGACCGCGCTCATGCACGGGGTGCACGGCAACGAGATCAGCTCGAACGGGGCCGCCATGGCCGAGGCCTACCATCTGCTCGCGGCCGACGGGGACCCGACGGTCGACATGATCCTGCGGGAGTCTCTGGTCCTCATCGACCCGGCCGAGAACCCTGACGGGCGAGCACGATTCGTTCAGCACACCACGATGTCCCGCGCCCGGTGGCCCAACCAGGCCACGTACTCCGCCGAGCACGACGAACCATGGCCGGGGGGACGAGGCAACCACTACCTCTTCGACCTCAACCGCGACCTGTTCATCCAGAGCCAGCCGGAAACCCGCGGGAAGGTCGACATCTTCCTGGATTTCAGACCGAACATCGTAGCCGATCTCCACGAAATGGGGGGCAACTCGACCTACTTCTTTCCGCCCACCGCGCCCCCCGAAAATCCCTGGTATGGCGAGCGCCAGATCGCGCTGATGGACGTGTTCGGGCGCGCCAACGCCACGGCGTTCGATGAGCGTGGTTTCCCGTACTTCAACCGTGACGTGTACGACCTGTTCTACCCGGGCTACGTCGACATGTGGCCGATGAATCAGGGAGCACTCGGCATGACGTACGAGCAGGCATCGGCGCGGGCGCTGGTCCTGAAGAAGGCAGACGGCGACGTCATGACGTACGGCGACGGTGTCCTGCACCACTTCACGGCAGCGATCACGACGGCAGCTACGGCCGCCTCGAACCGCGAACGCATTTTGCGCGACTACTTCGAGTACCGACGGCAGGGCGTCGCGCTGGCACGTGACGGCACGGCCGAACTCGTCCTTCACTCGGCCCACGATCCAGCCATGGCCGGGCGGCTCGCACGGATGCTGGCGTCCAATGGAATCGACGTCTACGACGTCACGGGGCCGGTGACCGTCGAGGGCCGGCAGCTTTCCGAATCCGGCACCTACATCGTACCGCTCGATCAACCGGCAAGCCGGATGGCGCGTAATCTTCTGGATCATCATGTCCCCATGGACGAGGCGTTCATCCAGCGGCAGATCGAGCGTCGCGCCCGACGAGAAGGGGACGAGATCTACGATCTGACGGCGTGGAGCCAATCTCTGCTGTGGGACGTGGAGGTCGTCGAAGCCGGCCGGGCAACGGGTGCCATCGGTACGCTGATCGACCCGGATGCGGAGCCCGGCACCGGCGTCGCCCTGCCACCGGCGACCGTGGGGTACCTCATGCCGTGGGGAACGGCGACTGCTTCAGCCGTGGCCGAAGCGATGTATGCCGGGATCCGGGTGCGGGCCTCCGGTGAAGCCTTTACGCTCGACGGCCGGGACTACGGTTCGGGAACGGCCATCATCCGGGTATCGGAGAACGACTCCGACCTCCCGGCGCGGCTTGGGGACATCGCAGGTCGCCATGGAGCCGAAGTCGTGCCGATCGACGACTCCTATGTGAGTGCCGGAGCTTCGCTGGGAGCGAACAGCGTCCGTGCGCTCAGAGCTCCCCGGATCCTGCTCGCCTACGATCAGCCCGCGTCGAGTTACTCGACGGGGTGGGCCCGATACGTCCTGGAACAGCGGTACGGGCTGCCCGTGACGGCGGTGCGTGGTCGGAGCCTGGGCCGGGCGAACCTCTCCGATTATGACGTCATCGTGCTGCCCAGCGGCAATTACTCGGGGGTGATTGGATCCGGTCTGGTCGAGCAGCTTCGAAACTGGATGTCCGACGGCGGGACACTGATCACCCTGGCAAATGCCACCTCGTGGGCGACCCGTGCCGGACTGCTCTCGTCCACGACGGAACGTCGTGGCGGCAGGGCGGCAGGAACGGACGCTCCGAGGGACGGGACCCCCGACCAGCCGATCGAATACCTCGACGAAATCGTTCCTGAGGATGAAGCTCCGGAAGGGGTTCCGGGCGCCATCCTCCGAGTTCTGCTCGATCGGAGTCACTGGATGTCGTCCGGAACGGACGGAGAGATCGGAGTTCTCGTGGAAGGATCGAGAGTCTTCAGTCCGATGACGCTCGACGACGGCACGAACGTGGGTCGTTATGGGACGCTCGACGACCTCGTGCTCAGCGGGATCGTATGGGAGGAGGCACGGCCGCAGCTGGCGAGCAAGGCATTTCTCATGGTCGAAGGGTACGGTGGCGGACAAATCATTTCGTTCGCCGAAGACCCGAACTACCGCGCCTACAGCGAAGCGACACAACTCCTGTTCCTCAACGCGATTCTCCTCGGACCGGGCCGGTAAGCATGCCCGGAGGACCGGGTACGCACACAGTCATGATCATGGCCCTTGCCGCTGTGGTCATCGGATGTGGCGTGGACGCTCCGGAGCCGGTCATCACTACGGTCTCGGACAGTGCCGGCGTTCGGCTCGTGCAGCATGACCTCTCCGGGGTCGAGCTGCCTGCCTGGCGAACGCTGGCAATGCACGACCTGCAGGTCGGCGGAAACGGGGGAACAGGCGACACCGCCTTTTCGAGCATCGAGGACATCACGGTCGCTCCCGACGGTCGTATTCTCGTTTCGGATCGCGATGCTGCGGAAGTTCGAGTGTACAGCGCCTCCGGAATCTGGGAGAGAACCCTGGGCGGGGCGGGGGACGAGACCGTCAACTTCGAGAGCCCGCCGGCGTTCGCCGGGCTCGCTCGGGATACGCTCTACGCATTCGACCCGAGCCAGGGGAGCGTCACACCGGTGCATCTTGACGGAGGGGGCGGTGAACCCCTCTCTCTGATCGCGATCGGGATCGATCGGCCCGGCGTCGTGCTCCGGAGGTCCGACGGCTCGTACGTGGTCCAGTCGCCCTGGGTGGTGGCCGGGCCGGCGGAGGCCTACGGTCCACGACTCGAGCAGGATTCGGTCGTGATCACGACCGCCGCGCAAGACGGGTCACGGGTCGACTCACTCACGGTCCTGCCCGACATGTACTGGGGCCGCAGCGTGGAATCGATCCCGGATGGGAGAGTCAGAGTTCGTCAGGCCAACCCTCCGTACTCGCCCCGCGCGTTCCTCCTGACGGATGGTGTGCTCACCACGGTTGCTCACAGTTCCGAATTCGACTTCTCGGTGCACGACGAACGCGGCCGGGTTGTGGACCGCATCCGTGTCACCGGCGTTCGGCACCCGGCCACCCGCCACGACATTCGGCAGGAGCAGGAAGCGCGACTGCGGGCCGACCTCGGGGACGATATCCCCGAATCTGCTCGTCGGCTCTTTGTCGACTTCGCTCCCGAACAGCTCCCAGCGTTCGCCGACGCCCGCTATTCGGAAGCGGGTGACCTGTGGGTCGCTCTGCAGGATCTCGGCGAGACGGAGGGGACGGACTGGGTGGTCCTGTCATCGGATGGCACGCTCAGAGGATCCGTGCACACGCCCGGCACGCTGACGCCTCGGTACATCTCCGATGAGTACCTGGTGGGCGTCGTAGTCGACGCGGTCGAGGGGCCGATGGTGCGACGGTACGCGCTGATCTCTCCGCCGGGCGAGCCCGACCAGCCATGAAGAGTCTCAGCCGGAGCAGCCGGAGCCCGTCCTTGAAGTTCGAACACGGAGCAGCGCTCTTTCAGAGCCTTCGAACGGTGGTCTGATCCTGGGCCGCCGCGTCGAACGGAAGCTGCAGGAGGTGGTCGTCGCCCGGTACACGTGGCGGCATGACGCCGAATTTGCGGCGGGATTCCTCCACGATGCGGGGATCCCCCATCGACTGCAGATCGATGACCCCGCGCTCGGGATCCCTGTGTCCATGGCCGCGACGCTGTGGGTGCTGGGTGCGGACGAGGCTCGTGCTCGGGAAGTTCTCGACATCACCGACGAGCATACACCCCAACTGTCGGCTTCGAGCTCCGGGCACCACCGCACCGCGCCCCGAGGGGGCCACCGCCCCACAGCCGCGGATGCAGGTCGGGATCGCGGGATCGCCTCCGCCCACACCACGACCCGGCCGGAGCACAGACGGGGGAAGACGACCCTGACCTTCCGCGCCCGGGTGCTGGCACTGCTCGCCGGAGCAGGCCTGGCCGGGGCCGGTCGCGCCGGCGAGGCACTGCCGTCCACACCCGAATTGGGGGCCGCGATTCTGGTTCTCGCATCCGGCCTCATCCTCATCGGTGTCGCAGGACGGGCGCCGCGCTTTCTACGCGAGACCCTGGAAGGGCTGTCTGGCAGTGCGCCATGAGGTCAGGCCTCCTTGCTCCCGGAAACCCGGTGCCTCTTCTTCTACTCCCTGACCGTCCACCCCAGCGCACGGGGCCCTCATCATGCAGGCCGTAACATTCAACGTCTCGATCCCGAGCTATATCGTCGGCAAGACGCTGGGCAAGGTCACGGAGGCGGCCGTCTTCGGAGGGCTGAGCGGGGTCCGCTTCGGAGACGTTGCCGACCCCGCGCTACCCGGGGAACGCTGGGTCAAGCTGGAGGTTCTGCTGGCGGGTATTTGCGGGTCCGACATCGGCAACCTGACACTCAAGTCCAGCCCGGCCATGGAGCCGTTCGGGTCGTTCCCCGCGGTGCTGGGCCATGAGATTCTCGCGCGAGTGGTTGAGGTCGGTTCTGCAGTAACGCGCGTCGAGCCGGGGCAGCGGGTGACCGTCGACCCGGGCGTCTCCTGCGTCGTTCGGGGTTACGACGGAACGGATCAGTGCCCTTCCTGCACTGTGGGTCTACCGGCCACGTGCACCCGTGCCGGGGAGGAAGGGCGAACAAGGATCGACGGGGCCCCCATCCAGCGCGGGATGACGATCGGCTACCACGGGAGTCTGCCCGGGGGGTGGGGCGAACGGATGGTCGCGCACGAATCCCAGTTGTTCCCCGTCGACGATGGAATGAGCGACCACACGGCCGCACTGATGGAACCGCTCGCGGTAGGGATGCACGCCGCCCTGCGGTCCGAGCCCTTCGGCACCGGTCCGATTCTGGTCCTCGGCAGCGGCCCCATCGCACTGGGTGTGATCTGGGCCCTGAGAGCCGTGGGCTACGCGGGTGAGATCATCGCACAGGTGCGCCGGACACACGAAGCGGATATGGCTCGAGCATTCGGAGCCTCCTCGACGATCGCGCCGGGCGACGAGGCACGTGACGCCATGATCGGCACCGGCGCGAGTGCGTACATGCCGATCGTCGGAGACGAAGTATATGCGGGTGGGGGCTTCCCCCTGATCTTCGACTGCGTCGGCAGCGAGCAGACCATCAAGCAGGCCCTTCACTACGCCTCCGTGCGCGGGCGGATCGTCCTCCTCGGCTGTGCAGCCGAGATCTCGAAGCTGGACCTCACCTTCGTATGGGCGAACGAGCTACAGATCCAGGGCTACCAGTGCTACGGTGACGAATCGTGGCGAGGAAAAACAGAACACACGTTCCAGATTACTCACGATCTTCTTCTCGAGACGGGAGCGCCGGTGCACCAGATGGTCACCCACATCTATCCGCTGGCACAGTATCGCGAGGCTCTCTCCACCGCGGCCAACCGCAGAAAGACAGGGTCGGTCAAGGTCATGCTGCAGCCCAACGGGTGAGCGCTCGAAGGTCGACATGAGCGGACGCTACGACCGTGGTCAGGGCCCGATGCCGGCTCCCTCCACCGGACCCCGCGTCATCGTGGTCGGTGGCGGCGTGATCGGGACCAGCGTCGCCTACGAATTGGCCCGCGCAGACGCCGACGTCACGCTACTGGAGCGGGATCGGATTGGCGCGGGAGCCTCCAGCGGGAACGCCGGCACCATCGCCGTCGGACACCCGCCTCTCAACCGACCGGGGCGCATCGGTCAGGCGATCCGACAGATGACCGATCCGTCGAGCCCGTTGTACGTGAAGCCGCGCATGGACCCCGGGCTGTGGCGGTGGCTGATCGGCTTCGCCCGATACTGCACCGACGCGCACGTCCAGCACTGCATGGACGTCATGGCACCCCTGGGGCGACACGCTCTTTCGGCATTCGACCGCCTGCTGAACGACGAGCGCATCGAATGCGACTACACTCCCGGGGGGTACCTCGAAGTGTGCTCCACCGAAGCCGGCATGAAGGCGGTCCAACATGAAGCCGGCATCATCGAGGCGCACGGCTACGACCCCGAGGTCATCGACGGGGACGAAGTACGCAGGAGGGAGCCGGCGCTGGGCCCCGATCACATCGGAGCGGTTCACTACCCCGAGTCGGCCACACTCAATCCAGCACTTTTTCTCGCGCGCCTCGCGGCGGAAGCCCAGAAGCGCGGTGTCGTGATCCGGTCCGGCTCGGTCGTCACGGCCGTGACCGAGACGGCCGGACGAGTCACGGGTGTAGAGCTGAGCTCTGGAGAAACCGTTGAAGGTGACGCCGTCATTCTTGCGACAGGACCTTACGACCAGAAGCTCGTGCGCCCGTTCGGGCTTCGAGTCCCCGTTCAGCCGGGCAAAGGCTATCACCGCGACGTCGACATCGGGCCGAACGGTGCGCCCCCGCTACGGATCGCCTGCGTGCTGGCAGAACATTCCGTGTTCTGTACGCCTATGGACACGGCGATCCGCTTCGCCGGCACGATGGAATTCTCGGGGCAGAACCACCTGATGCGACCGGAGCGTCTGGCACAGCTCACTCGGGCGGCACAGGCCGCGTTTCCCGGTATGGGAACGGCGCGTCCACGTTCCGAATGGTGTGGTCTGCGGCCGATGTCCGTCGACGGACTCCCCATCATCGGTCCTGTGCCCGGTGTGACCGGGCTCACCATCGCCACCGGTCACGGCATGCTGGGCCTCACGCTGGGACCCATCACCGGAGAGATCGCCGCCCGTCAGGTGCTGACTGGGTCCGATCCCAGGGCACGACACCTGTTGCCGGAGCGATTCGTGTCGTCGGCTCCGCATACCGCATAGAACCTCCACGTCCGCATACGAGCCAGGACATCTGTTCCTTCGCTGATGCGACGCAGCCCCGCTACAGATCCAGCGGAATCACCTCCGGGTGAACTCTGCTTTTCGCGGATGACCCGTCGACACCGACTCCCTCGAGCTTCAGAAGCTCGACTTTGCGTTTCAGCCCGCCGGAAAAGCCCGTAAGTCGTCCATCCGAGGAGACGACCCTGTGGCACGGGATCATGATCGGAATCGGATTCGCACCGACGGCCTGCCCCACCGCCCGAGCTTGATCGGGCTTGCCCATCTCCCGGGCGATCTGACCGTACGATGTCACATGCCCGTGCGGCACTCTGATAAGTCTATCATACACCACGCGCTGGAACTCCGAGGTCACGCCGGAGAAATCCAGGCGCACGTCGAAGGAGGTCCGGTCTTTGGCGAAGTACTCCTTCAGCTGCTGGACAGCATGTCGCAGCTCCTGCGGCCACTCCTCCTCGGGGTCCGTATGGCGATCTCTGGGCAGAGGACCGAATTCGATCCGGCGAACTCCAAGCCGGGACGTCCAGACAGTGAGGGCGCCGACCCTGGTCCTCGACAGGTGCGCGGAGTGGATTTCGACCGGAGAGGTCAGTTCAGCTCTCCGCCGGAGTCGCCGTCTTCCTTCTTGAGGGCTTCCTGCAGCGCATCGAAACCGAGAAGCGCGCACTTGATGCGCACCGGGAACTTGGAAACCCCCTGAAGTGCACGAAGGTCGCCAAGCTCCTTGTCCCGCGCTGCCGCCTCATCACCATGCATCATCTCGGTGAAGCGCTTCGCAAGAGCATCCGCTTCAAGGACGTTCGCGCCCTGCAGCCGCGTCGTCATCATGCTGACAGCGGCCTGAGAGATGGAGCACCCGGTACCGACAAACTTCGCCTCGGCAATGCGATCTCCCTCGATCCGCAGCTGGAGGCGGATCTCGTCACCACAGACCGGATTCGCCATGTGGACCTCCACCGTCTTCTCATCGAGTTCCGCCTTATTCCGCGGATTTCGATAGTGCTCAAGAATGAGCTGCTGGTAGAGCGAGCTGAGCTGAGGGCTTTCCATCGTGACCTGCGCAGGTTTTCGGGGAGGCAACATACGTCGAGATTCGCTCGGCGGCACGTCGAGGAGCGCGGAGCGGGTCCGAAGACCCCTGGCTGCTGAGCGTACTCAGCCGAAAATGGTGGCGACCTGGACCAACCCATCCACCAACCGGTCCACATCCTCAGTCGTGCTGTACAGATAGAAGGAGGCACGCGCCGTAGCCGACACACCGTAGTGTTTCATCACGAGCTGGGCGCAGTGGTGCCCGGCACGAACGGCGATCCCGTTGGAATCGAGGATGGTCGAAATATCGTGCGGGTGCGCGTCGCCCATGGTGAACGAGATCACCGCCGAGCGCTGAGCGAGATCGCTCGGGCCAAAGATCCTCATCTGAGGCAGCGAACCGAGCTTGTCGAGGGCGTAGGCCGTGATCTCGCGTTCATGGGCCTCGATCGTTTCGATGCCGATCCCAGAGAGGTAGTCGATCGCGGCACCGAAGCCGATCGCACCGGCGATGTTCGGCGTGCCTGCCTCGAACTTGTGGGGCACGGCAGCCCAACTACTCGCGTCACGTTCCACGATGTGGATCATTTCACCGCCACCATGGAACGGGGACATCCCCTCCAGAAGCTCGCGTCGGCCCCAGAGGACACCGATCCCTGTCGGGCCACACATCTTGTGGCCACCGAAAGCGTAGAAGTCACAGCCCAGGTCCTGGACATCCACTTTGGTGTGCACCGCACCTTGAGCTCCATCCACGACCGTGATGGCGCCGACGGCTCGCGCGGCCTGCGTAATCCGCTTTACGGGATTGATCGTGCCGAGACTGTTCGAGACATGCGAGATCGCAACGACCTTCGTGCGCTCCGTCAGAACGCTCTCGAGGTCATCCAGAACGAGACATCCTTCGTCATCGATCTCGATGTACCGGAGGGTCGCGCCAGTCCGCGATGCAAGAATCTGCCACGGGACGATGTTGGAGTGATGCTCTATCACCGAGATCAGGATCTCATCACCCGAACGGAGGTTGTCGAGCCCCCAGGCAATGGAAACGAGGTTGATCGCCTCCGTCGTGCCACGGGTCCAGATACACTCCGAGGAATCCGGTGCGTTGATCCAGCGGGCTACTTTCTCTCTCGCCCCCTCGTACGCGACGGTCGCGCGATGCGAGAGTTCGTGGATCCCTCTGTGGACGTTCGCATTGTCGTTCCGGTAGTAATCGGCAATCACGTCGAGAACGAACTGCGGCTTCTGGG
>Ga0181594_10004476_pt1 | contig 12418 bp, 12 predicted proteins | sample 071ome_18_FD_145603 | JGI IMG/M metagenome (GOLD analysis project Ga0181594, IMG submission 145603) | Coastal salt marsh microbial communities from the Groves Creek Marsh, Skidaway Island, Georgia - 071413BT metaG (spades assembly) | ecosystem: Environmental > Aquatic > Marine > Intertidal zone... | reverse complement strand
CACGGGTGCCTCCGGTCTGCAGCGTCTGACGACATCACTGGAGGCCGGGGTGGGGAGCTACTTTCCGGCCTTTTTTCCTGACGGCGCCCTTTTCTTCGTCTCCAACTCGCTCCCGCGGGAAGCCACAGCGGATAAGGAATTCCGCTTCAGGGTCGTGGATCCGGCGTCGAGGGGCTGGCGGACGACCGACATGACACGTGCGGGCGATGCCACCCTCTGGCGTGACCTGGGTGCCCTGTGGCAACGCGCCTGTGTGAGCGAAGTCGTGGACCCATTCCCTCTGCAGCCACACGAACTCGCCGGTCAGGCGATGTCGCTGACACCTGCCCAATGCGTTGCCCTCGTTCGCGACGCGAGGGGCGACGAAGTCGCCGGGGAACGGGATTGGGCCGCGCTGGAAGGGCTCTGCCAGGCAATCGAGCCCTGACACCCGTTCGGCCTTCTACTCTGCGGGATCCGCGTGGAAGGCCCCGAGGTAGCGGCGGTACCCCTCCTCGGTCCGATAGCCAGGCAGCACCGCAGAGACTCGACTGCGAGAAAAGATGACGATCGACGGCGCGTGAACCTGCGCCTGCCGCGCCAGCAACTCGATGGATGTGATCTCCCGAAGCCCGTCGTCCGGCATGCCGACCCGGTGCGCCTCCCGAGACGCAAACGCACGGTCTCCGTGGGCGATGAGTGCTGGAACGACGCGCATGCCTGCGTCAGAGGCTGCGCGCTCGATTTCCGGCCACCCATCGGGTGCGAGCGGCATGTGGGGAGACCAGACGTATACGACGAGAGGAGCCGGAGCGGCCGCTGCGATCTGTCGATGGAGATACTCGTCGTCGAACGAGAACCCCTGACCGGAGGTCGTACGGCTTCGACGCACGGGAGCCTCCGCCGTGCAGTCCTGACGCATGCGGATCTCGAAAATGGAGTCGGACGTCACGACTGCCAGAGGAGGCGGCCCACGGTCGGGCAGGGTCAGCGCGACCCACGCCCCGAACGTCGAGGTCGGGATCCAGGCACCGCGCATTCCGTTCGGACCGGGAGGCGCAGGCAGGAAGGTCTCGTCAGCGCCGAGAGACCGAAGAGCCTCACGGACACCATCATGGCACTCGACCCCCGAGAGAATGGCATCGACCGGCGTTCGCCGAGGTCGATCCGGCGTGCACCCGACCGCGAAGAACACACCGACGACCACGCCGAAGGCCCGGGTGCATCGAAGGGTCATCCTCCCGGTCGCATGCCGATCCGCTCAAACCTCACGTCGCGGGTCCGAACGTTGTCCAGGTAGAAGCCGATCACGCGCCCGTTCCGGTCGCGTTCGAATGTGAAGTTCAGATCACCGCCCGAGAATCGATCCCTCTCCCCGGGAGACAGATCGACGTCCGGAATCCGGCGACGGCGAGCGATGATCCCGTCACCTTCGATGTGGATTTCATAGAACGTTTCCAGCTCTTCACTGAAATACCTGCCGGTAAAGGCACGCAACTCGTCCTCCGCCGGCGCCCACCGGTCTTGGTCCTCGACCAGGCGGGTCGCACGCTGCTCCCCGCCCTGGTTCAGCGTCAGTGCGTCCACCTCACCATCCTCGTTGCGGTGAAAGAGGATGGTCGCCGAGACCTGCTGGATCACGAACGTGGAGTCGGAGGTCGGCTCGATCGAGATCCGGGACTGTCCGGTCGCCTGGGTATAGAGCGTTTCGCCCTCCCGGAAGAAGGACAGGATGAAGTTGGGTGCTGCGTCGATCGCATACCGACCCACGAACTCGTCGAAATCCTCCACATCGTAGGATTCCGGGTCGAAAACGGATGGATCGACCGAGGTCGCGCCTTCCGGCTCGATGGCATCGGCGAAGAACGCGCCCGCGAGGCGGAACGCGACGTTGCTGTTGAACGCAGCATGGTTGCTCTGCGTCGTGATGCCCGCATTGATGTCCGGGTAATACACCAGCTGAGAGCGGTGGGCGATGTCCGCCCCTCCGTGGTGAACGCGAAGTTGACCTCCCTGTTCGTCGATGCTCAGCCCGTAGCCATATCCGGTTTCCTCGCCGTCCGTGAGCACGTAGGAGGTCATCATCTCCTCGACGATCGCCGGGGATCCAACGACCGGATCGGGGCTCGCGAGGTTTTCCGCCCAACGTTGAAGGTCTTCGACCGAGGAATAGATCGCACCTGCGCCCACCGCCGCGCCCAGGTCTCGTGCCTCGATGAAGCCTTCACGGCCGGGCAGATACCCCTGGGAGGCGTTCGGTACGATCGACTGCGCATGGGCTCGAACCATAGTGGAGGTCATACCCAGCGGCTCGAATACACGCTCCTTCATATAGACCGGAAACGGCATCCCGGAGGTCCGTTCGACGATCAGCGCAGCCAGGGCGAATGCCGTGTTGTTGTAGTTCCACTCCGCCCCGGGTGAGTTCTGCAGCTTCGGCTGAGCCTGCACGACCTCGATGATCTCATCTCGGTCGACGAAATCGCCCCGGTCGATCCTTCGACCCGCCATCACGAGGAGATTGAAGACCTCTCGCAACCCAGACGTATGGGTGATGAGGTGCCGGATGTTGATGGTCTCGCCGAAGTCCCGGAGTTCGGGGAGGTGGGTCCGGATATCGTCGTCCAGAGACAGAGATCCGCGCTGTGCCTCCAGCATGATCGCCATCGCGGTGAACTGTTTGGAGGTCGAGCCGATGTTCGTCCGTGTCCCCGGCTCGAAGGGTATCGAATAGGCGAGATTGCCCATTCCCCATGCCTTCGAGTAGAGCGTCCGGCCGTCGCGCCACACCTGAATGGCAGCACCCGGGGTGTCGGCGCCGTCGTATCGAGCCATGAGCTGGTCGGCGAGGTCCTCCGGATCCGTGGCCACGGGCTCGACGCGATGCAGGACGATGTCGTAGCGGCCGGCCTCGTCTCCGGCAGGTGTCACGAGAATGGTGTACGTGCCCGCCTCATCGAATTCACCCGCGAACCGTTCCCCCCCTCGAGCAGATCCGTCAATCCGGGCGACCGGAGTCCCGTCCGCCCCCAGGACCTGAACCACGACATCCACGGAAATCTGGGTGACCTCGCCGTACAGGTAGTACCGCTCACCGAGCTCCACCTCGAAACGAGCGGTATCGCCCGGGGCGACCGTTGCATGAGCAGCCTCGCCCTCGCCCAGTCGGGTCTGCCCCAGCGCGGGAGCCGACACGGCCAGAAGCAGAGCAAGCGCAAACATCGGGGCGGCACAGCAGTTGATTGAGCGAACCATGTCGGGCGGGCAGTTATGGGCGGCGGGGGGATCACGCCGAGGCGTTACTCCATCGAGGAGGGCGGGGTGATTCCGTTGAGTCGCATGTAGGTCACGAGATTCCCGTAATGCTCGTAATTGTGCGCTGCATTGAAGGCGAGGACCCCGAAGGCGGTGTTCGGGCCGGTGAAAAAGTTGACCGGTCGTGCGCCAGCCTCATCCGTCATGTTCGCGTAGACCTCGTCGCAGTAGCGGAACCCCAGGGCCAGCGCCTCCAGAATCTCGGCTTTCGTGCTGCGGGTCTGCTCGAAGTTCTCGGTGGCCGGGCTCTGCTGACCCGCCGCTGCCGAGCAAAACGAATACTGCGCATTGGCAATGTGCGCGAAGAGTTCCCCCATCGACCGAACCTCCTCCGTCGGGCGGAACGAATAGAGGTCGTCCTCCAGCATCTCGGCGCTGGCCGTGATGTTGTTCCGGGTCACCTCGTACAGCCCCGTCAGGGACTGAGCCACCGACTGCCCGGATACCGCGGGCGGTGCGAAGATCGTGATCAAGAGCGCAAGCGAGCACAGGCATCGAGTCATGTACGGTCCCATGTCAGGAATCCTTCAAGGTGGTTGCAGAGGACAACGAATCGGAGACGTCGGAAGTTCCCCGAAGGAGACCGAAGAGCCAAGAGCCCCCGACGACGAGTGCCGCCAGCGCCCCCGTCACCAGCAGCGCAGGAATCCACTGAAATGGCACGAATCCACGCGTGGCGAGGAAAAGCAGGAGGCCCACCGCGCTGCCCGTGACCCATCCAAGGCGTTCGAGGACCGACATTCCATGGAGAAGTGAGGGCCCGGGACGCTGACCGAGGATCATGCTCGTGGCTGCCCAGACGCGGTCACCATCCCAACAGATCAGGTACGCCGCCGAGAGGGTCATCCCGGCCGCGATGAACACGGTGTTCCCGAATCCCACACCAACCGTGATCAGAAGAATGCTGAACGCGACCGGAAAAGACACGAGCGCTCCGAGCAGGGCCGTGCCCGGGATGAGGAGCATGACGGCGGAGGCCACCTGCACAACGCCGATGAACCGCCAGAACGGTCCCGTCCGATACATCGCCTCGAAGAAGAAGCCGACCGGGGTATCCACGGGCAGCAGGGTGAACCTCTGACCCGTCGCCTTGACCAGGCCGGTGGGCAGAAATGCCATCGCCAGAAGGATCCGGTTCATCAGGGTGAACCGGGCGAGCCATGGCTGACGTCGAACCCAGGCATGAAGTCGAGCCAGAACAGGCGTCATCGGTATGGAGAGAGCGCAGACATCTGGACCACCGTTGCATCGAAGAAAGGGCATGCCGTCGTCACGGCTCCCACCCACGCGCGAGATCGGCGACCGAGTTGCCTATCGGTAGGTCAGGTCCACCCGGCCGGATGTGATGTCCGCAAACGTAGCTCCGCTCGGCCCGATTTCACCCTCCACGCGAGGGTTCGCCCGAAATTGGAAGCTCCCCACCACGCGCTCCGGGGCGATGGACGTCAGGGTGAACGCGCCGGGAGGTGAGAGTCGCGTCGTATCGAAGCCGCTGAACGTCACCGACGTGGGATCGGGATGGTACAGTCCGTAGAAGGTGTCCGAAGCGCCGGGCACGTTTTGAACGGTGAAGCTGCCAGGCTCCAGCGGCCCCGGGCTCCCATCGATCTGCAACTTCACGAAGCGCTCACCCGCCGAGTCTGAATACTGCCCTTCGATCAAAAGCGAAGCACCGTCGACATCCACCCCGATTGTGACCAGGTCGAAGTCGATCTGAACACCATCCACCTCAGCGCGAAGGAGCCCAACCCAGTTCCCAAAGCCATAATCCACACAGCTGACCATGGAGGAGACAGCCGCGAAGTCGCCTGAAAATCCGGTTCCTTCCAGCTGAAGACGGCCCGCAGCCAGTGTGAACGAGTAGTTTTCCACCGAGGAGGCCGGGGCACCATTGACCGCGTTGACCTGCATCCTGAGCACATCTCCTTCGGTCCGCCAGGAACCCGCGGAAGACTCGCACGCTCTTCCGCTGAGGTCGGCGACGACCCGCGTGAACGAACCGTCGTCAGAAAGACGCAGCGTCGACTCCGACACACCGCTTTCAGCGGCACGCCACGTTCCCTCAGGACTGACCGGCAGGGGTGCGACCGTCGACGCCTCCCCACACGCCGTGATCGAGACGCCGAGCGCGATCGCTACCCAACGGAGCCTGACCATCGTCAGATCCACACGTCATTCGGAGCCGTGTGTTCCCCTCCGACCTCCCCCGTGTTGGTCACACCGCGCGGTTCGACCAGCATGATCCGCGCTTCCGAAGCAGCCCGGGGGCGGTGGCGGACGCCCTTCGGTACGACAAACATCTCCCCTTCGCCCAGACAGACCGTGCGATCGGGGAGATCGATTTCGAGCTCACCCTCGACGACAAGAAAGGCCTCATCGGTGTCGGCGTGATCGTGCCATACGAACTCCCCCGAGACTCGAACGAGCTTGAACTGCACGTCATTCATCTCGGCCACGACCTTGGGTTGCCACTGCTCGGAGAAGAGTTCGAATTTCTCGCGGAGCGAGACAGGTTCACGACTCATGCGGCACCTCCTGCACCCGGATCGTCCCCGGAGGGGAATGCGAAATCGAGGGTGTGTCTGGCAACGTCCTGAGGGGGGATCACGCAATCACCACTCGACGGTTGGAGCAATCGCTCCTCCAACTCGGATCCCCGACCTACCTCGATCGCTACGCGCAGCCGGTATCCGTCGCACACCCGGGTGCCCGGGGCGAGGGTGAGCCCGATCAGATAGCGCCCGGTCTCAACACGAGTCGTCACCAGAAGCGTTCCGGTGGGATCGACCAGACCGGCCACTCCCCGGGCAGGATTGCCCCGCGACATCACATACCCCCAGATCAGCAGCGTCCGATCGTCCTGCTCCGCCTCGGTCGGCAGCTCGGTGGCACACCCGACCAGCGGCAGCGAGAGAACCACCGGGATCAGCCAACCCGCGCGGCCAAATTTCGCTGGCGGCAACATGACATCGATCCTCTTCGGGTGCGGCAGCGGACACGATGCCAACACTCTTATCACGCCGGCGTTCCTTGCGATGGCGGGAGCCGACCTTCCCGGCACCCCGACATGGGGCCCATCGGACGTCGGACCGGGCGATCACTTCATGACGCTAGCGGATGAGGTACCAGGCCTCCTGACGAGGGCGAAAGAAGCGCCATCCCTCACCCGTCAGATAGGCCGGGTCCTCGGCCATCACATAGATCTCCTGGCCACCCCACTCGGGAATGGCGGTCCGGGTATTCAGCTCGATGGAGATGTAGGCCCCCTCCACGAGGGGGCGCGCGTCGACGTCGGACTGGCCCGCGCTCCGAAAGTCGATGCTGGGACCGAGACCGTGACCGTGGTTCCCGAGCGGATGAGAGTAGATCTGGGCGTTGATGCCCTGCTCCTCCATCTCGGCCATGGTCATCCGGTAGGCCTCGCCGGCCGTGCGCCCCGGGCGAGACGCGCGCAGCATGAGCGCATCCTGCAACGCGTTCGTGTTGGCCATCGCAGCCTTGAGACCGTCAGGCACGTCATCCTCATCCGGCTGCAGGATGTACGCCATCTTCTGCCAGTCCGAGTCGAGACCCATGTAGGAGATCCCAAAGTCGACATGGACGAGATCGCCGTGCTGAAGGACGATGCCCTCCGGGGCCACGGCGAGGAAGCCGCGACTCCCGACCTCCTCCATCCCGCGACGCTGCACCCGGAGATCCGGCTGAAACCACGTTCGAACGCCGGCACGCCACAATTCGTCGTACATGAAGCGCCGTACATCCCCGACCGTTGTCGTCCCGGGAGTGATCGCCTCGCTCGAGAGCGCCCGCCTCGTGATCGTCTCCGTCAGCGTCACGAGGTCCGTGTACACGTCCAGCTCCCCGGGGATTCGGGTCGCGAGGAACTCGTTGATCAGGGGTTCGGCGGTGACGAAGCGCTGCTCGGCCTCTGCGCCCAGGGCGTCCGCCAGAAACTGGTAGGAGTCGTAGGTCAGACTTCTCGTCATGCCGCGGCTCCCACCGAAACCGAGCGCGATACGCTCAGGCCCGTGGGTTTGGTAGAGCTCCCGTAACACCTCGTCCGACGGTCGCGGATCGATGGGTGACTCGAAATAGCGAGCTACGGTCTCTTCCCAGTACCCGGTCGCAGCCACCTTCCTGAGTCCGTCGGGCCCCGCGTCCACGAAGACGAATACGTCACGCCGACCCGTATAGGGGCGTGCCGGAGCGACATACTCGGTCAGCGGATCATCGTGAAACTCCTCATTCACGACGATCCACATGTCGACATCGTGTCGCCGCATCATGGGCAGGATCATGGCATGCCGAGTCTCGAGCCAGCCGTCACGGACGGCCATTTGCTCGGACCAGTCCAGAAGCCGGACGTCACCGTCTGCCTCACGGGTGCCCTCGGGGGCACTCGAGCCGGAGCAGGCGGGCATGATAAGCACCACAGCGATCAAAACGAGGCGATGTCGAGACAGTCGGGACACGAAACGGCTCACGGCGGAGGAGTCAGGGGGTCGCGGTCAACCATGGGACTCTATCGATGTGGCCCCAACCGGCGCCACGTCTCAGCGAGCGTTGCTGCCATTCGCTCGATGACCTTCGAGGCGGTTTCGTAGCCGTTGTGCGACAACGGAGTTTCCCGCCCGATGATGCCGCCCGCGTTCACGGGAACGTCCTCCGTGACCGCACGAGCGTACGCATCATTCAGCGGGCGCAGTGGATAGGCGAGGACGTCATCCCGGTCGAAGAAATTCAGCCATGAGCCCTCGAGTCCCGGGTGATGACGGGCGAGCTCGGCGGGAGGGACCTGTAGCGGGCATCCAAACTCCTGGTGGTGGAGCGCCCATACGGCGAGCGGACTACCCAGTGTGAAGAAGTGCGTCAGCGTCTCACCACGCTCGAGCGGGGCGTCCTGCATATGTGACTGGACCTCGGAACCGACGAGTTCCGGCTTGCCGAGATCGTAGAGGTAGTTGCTTGCGATCACCGACCCCAGTGAATGAGCAATCACACACAGCGGCGCATCCGCGCCGGCGCGACCCGCAAGCCGATGGAGGGAACGCGCCACGACGCCATGGATCGCATCATATACATGGCGATCATGAGACGTCAGTCCGTAGGCGATGCCATCTCCGACGAAGGAGATCATGAGGTGCCGAAGCCACCCCCAGTCGAGATCGTGCTCCGACCGGACACGGCGTGTCAGCTCCTCCTGCGCACCTTCGAGGACCGGGGCCCAATGGACCGGCTCGAAGACGAGTGCGCCGTCGGGAGCGGCTGGAGCGAGTCGGTAGAAGGCCCGACCTATGGCGTCCATCATGTCGTCCGCGAAATCGGACCCCTGCCATCCGACACCGTGAATGATGGCTACGGCGACCCGACGTCTCGGAGCCCCGTCAACCGGCACACGCCGGTCCCCGTCCGTGCTCAGCGACCGGGCACCATCAGGTGTGCGGTGCTCGTCCCCTCGGACATGATCCACAGGCCGCCCTCGCGACCATGAGCCGGAAAACCGATGCCTTCGGATGTGGCGAAGGGCACCGCGACGGTCATGTGCATTCGCGCGCTCTCCTCGTCCTGTCCTCGAAGAGACCACCAGATCGAACCGTACACGGGTGGGACCCGGGTACCGTCCGCTTCCGCCGCCTGAATCCGGGCTTCTTCAGCTTCACGGTCCGGTGATTCCGCTCGAAACCGACGGCTCTGCGCCACTCGTTCGAGGTTGCCCATCGACGTGCACTGAACATCGAACGCCGCTCGGCGAGCCTCATCGGAACGGTCATAACAGACGAGCGGGCCATCACCTTCCCGGAGCACCTCATAGCTGTGATCGGCATTCCATCGAATCACCGTCGTCGCTTCGCGGGCTCGCTCGGGAACGGCACGTAACGCCTTGTCGATTGGAGACTGCTGAGACTCGACGTGCGCAGGAGCGAATCCTCCAACCACGGAGAGGGTGGCCAGGAGGAGGGCTGCGTCCGTGAGTCTGCTCATCGTCCCTGCACCACGGAGTTACGGAGGACCCCCACCCCTTCGACCTCCACCTCGTAGGTATCTCCGGGCTCCATCGGCCGCGTCGAACCCATCGTACCCGTCCAGATCAGGTCGCCGGGGTAGAGTGTGAAGTGCTGGGAGATGTAGTGCAGCATGTAGTCCAGGCTGTGGATGAGATCTTTCGTGTTCTCACCCTGAACCACCTCGCCGTTGTGGCGACCTTCGATCTCCAGGTTCCCGTAGTCGAGGCCAGTCACGAGGTGCGGGCCAACGGCGTTGAACGTCCGACTTCCCTTTGCCCGACTCCACTGGATATCCCGCGCCTGCCACGTCCGCTCGCTGACGTCATTGCCCGCTGCCACCCCAAAGACATAATCCGACGCAGCCTCCAGGGGCACATTCGAGGCTTCTCTCCCGACGACCATCACCATTTCCGCTTCATAGTGGAGATTACTCGACGCCGGCGGACGCACGATGTCCTCACCCGGGCCGATGATCGAGGACGGCGGGACCAGGAAGAGGCCTGGATACTCGGCGGGCTCGCCGGAGATGTGGCTGCGGAAGTTGAACGCCGTCATGAAAATTTGCTGAGGGTCCACCGGCGCCTTCAGCGTGACCCCGTCCAGCGCGGATGTCTGTCCGGTGCGCTCTCCACCGAGGTACGGAGCATCCGAGAGTCGATGGACCGTTCCACCGACGAGTTCACCCCATAGAATCGACGAGCCCTGCTCGTATCGCACGAATCTCTGTACCTCCTGCGAGATGGCAGATTGGGCCGTGAAGCCCAGGCCGGTCAGCACGAGGGACAGCACGAGGGCAGATCGCTTCCAGGGCATCAGGTCTCCAGAATGTTTGTTTAAGTGTGCGAGTCGCGCAGTCTTGGCGCCGGGAGCCTGTGTTCGAGGGATCCCGACGCGCATCATCAGCGGTAGGGAAGGAAGAACAGGACCATCGCGAGGAATGGTACGAGTAGGAGCATCATCGTGATGCCGTACCCGAACATGTCACGCGCACGCAGGCCCGTGATGGCGAGAAGCGGGATGGCCCAGAACGGATTCAGCAGGTTGGTGTGCGCATCTCCCACCGCATACGCAGCGATCGTCTGACCGATCGGGACGGAGAGTTCCTGAGCCGCAAGCAGCATGGGGGCGCCCACGATCGCCCACTCACCCCCGGCCGACGGGACGAAGATGTTCAGCGCGCCACCCGTGATCCACGCGACGACCGCGAAGGTATCCCGGGTCGCAATCGAGAGCAGGGCTTCGGTCATGGTGTCCACCAACCCCGTCCCCGTCATGATCCCGATGATGCCGGCGTAGAACGGGAACTGGAGAATGACCCCGGCACTTCCTTTCACCGCATCATTGAACTCCCGCTGGTACCGGGCCGGACTGCTGTAGAGCAGCATGCCGATCACCAGGAATCCGAAGTTGAAGACGTTCAGGTTCAGCGCACCCAGACCCTGGGTAAGGAAGGCCCGTCCAAAGAGGATGACACCCGTAAGCGCGAGCACACCGCCAAGGACCCGAGAGTTGTCGATCCGGTCGGCCGGAGATGCGGCTGTGTGCGACGCCGCCTCCCCGGCGCGGCCGTCACCCGACGCGGGCGGCTCTCCCGCTGCCGCCTCCTGATCGGGAGCCACGTCGACGAACTGCTCGATGCCCCGCGCATTCTGATCGGGCGGCGCAAGAAGCCAGAGCATCAGCGATCCGTACACGATGGATAACGCCGTCAGAATGAGCGGGTAGGGATGGAAGACCCACTCGGTGGCCGGCACGACTCGATCGATGATGCCCTGCGCCATGAAGATGTTGCCGTCCGTGGCCTGCAGGAGCCCGGCCGAACTCGACAGACCCCATCCCCACGTGAGACTCATGCCCAGGTACCCGGCCACCGCGAGCAACGGATAGTGCACGGCGATCCCGGCCTTGTTGGCAGCCTTGCCCATCTCTCGTGCCAGGATCGCGCCGAAGATCAAGCCCAGCCCCCAGGAAATCCATCCTACGAGCATCGACCCGACCCCTACCAGCACGACTGCCTGCCTCCCGTTGCTGGGAAGCTGGACCAACCGCTGAATGCCTCCCCGCACGCTCGGGTGATAGGCGACGACCGTCCCGGTCACGAGGATGATCACCATCTGCATGGCGAACGTGAGGAGGTTCCAGAACCCTCCATACCATGCGAGGGCGATCTCTGCGGGTGACGATCCTTCCGATGCGAAGGCCGCGACGGCCGCGACATAGGTCAGCAGGATCGCGAACACGAACGGAGACGGCATCCACCGCTCGACCCGGTCGGCGATGCCCTCGCCGAACTTCTGGACAACAGTCAGCTGCGGTTCACCGTGCTCCATACCTGCTCCGGCTCATAGGATGAAGACCCAGGGACGGACGTCCGGCGTCAACGCGGGCCCGACGGCCCACGCCGGCGTTCCGAGGGTTCGGGGCGCCCTGCACCGTCACCCTGCCCGGGAGCCCGGCCTTCGGGCTGCGGAGAGTCGCCGACGACAGGGGTCGCCCAGGGATCGTTCGTGCCCGCCAGGTCACAGAAGTCCCCGGTATCCAGAAAGTGCGTGTGCAGACACTCGGTCGTCGAGCCGAGACTCGTCAGCAGGTCCACCGTTTCGGGAAATGCGACGCGCGTGAAGAAGCCCGCCCGACCTCCCCGTGCCATGTCGGCCGTGGACTGGCCGAGACGGGTGATTGCCGTGACGTCGCCACCCCTGGAGACCAGGTACTCGATCAAGTCGTTGTCACCCCGGGACGCCGCATAGTGGAGCGGCGTATAGCCCCACGAATCGCGCGTGTTCACATCGATACCGTGTTCCTCGACCAGATATCGGACCGCTGGAATGAAGGTCTGGGGCACGTTTCGAATGCTGAACGATCCAAGTCCGGTGAAGCCGCCCCCGGCAGCCACGTGGATTGGGTAGGCGTTGAACGCATCCTCGGGAATCCACGGAAGTCCCGAATCCTCCTGCTGGCGGCCGTCCTGCTGCCGACGCTCACGCATGCCCACAGCCGGCCACGACGTCGGGATGTTGGGGTCGGCACCATAAGCGGCGAGAAGCTCCATCATCTCCAGATCCTGAGCGTAGGCTGCCCGCCAGAATGGAGTCGCCCCCTTAAGGTCGGTACCGATC
>Ga0181594_10004467_pt1 | contig 12434 bp, 12 predicted proteins | sample 071ome_18_FD_145603 | JGI IMG/M metagenome (GOLD analysis project Ga0181594, IMG submission 145603) | Coastal salt marsh microbial communities from the Groves Creek Marsh, Skidaway Island, Georgia - 071413BT metaG (spades assembly) | ecosystem: Environmental > Aquatic > Marine > Intertidal zone... | reverse complement strand
TCAGGCCCCTCTTGAGGTCATAGGGCGCTCTTGGCTCAGAAGGTGACCTGTGCTTCATGGAGCCCGCCACCCAAGGTCTCTTAGCCATGTGACATGAGACTGAGAGCGCAGGAGTCGCTCCCAAGCGCTCAACGCCTCTGAGCGTCTCGCTCCTAGCTCCGATGACAGGTACCACAGGTGAAGCGTGACCTCCTTCGCGGACTCAATCTGAAGTCGAGCGAGGGGAGCACCAAACTGCCTCAGCCTACCCGCGTCGAAGAGCGCGATCGCGTCACGCCTCTTGAGCAAGTGGCGTAAGAGCGCCTCCTCATCATAAAAGATCAAGGCCCTCCCGGTCCGCCTCAACGCTGTCAGCAGAGGGGCGTCTTGCGGGTGTCGCTTGACCCAGGCTCGCTCAAGGGGGTCGGGGAGCGCCCTCAAGCAGAGCTGCCGTGGGGGCGCTGTAGGCAGGCCTCTTAGGAGCGCGCTCCACTCTGTGGCTGTGATCGACCGCTCATCCGCGCGCGTAGCCCACCACAGCTCACTTGTCGCCACGCGCACCGCGGTAGAGCTTGGCGCCTCACTCTCCATCAGCATCACGCCGTCAACGACGCCATCCGCTAACGCGTCGAGGGCCCCATCTACCCCCTCAATAAGCTCAATGGGCGCGCTTGCCCCCTCCCAGACCACCTGTAAGAGCTGACGGGAGAGCGGGCTCGCCTCAGGGGTTGAGGCGATCTTCACGCTAGGCTCAGCAGAGGCGCCCCCAAGGTGAGCGACGCTACACAAGAGGAGCGCAGAGGCGAGCGAGTCTCGTATGGTAGCGCGCATAGAGTGAGGGGCCTCGCTCAAGCCTGAGGGTGTACCGTCCTGAGCCACAGCGCTCGGAGGAGCCCAACGCTCCCGAGGACCCAAAGCCAAAACGACCCAATCGGGGCGTGAGCTGGTTGCTGACAGCCCGAGAGCTGATCTTCAAGGGCGCGCTCCTTAGACAGCTCTCCACCTGTAGGCTCCTGCGCTCCTCCTCCTTCGTTCATCCCAGCGACCTCTACAGAGCCACCCATGACCCCAGCTGTGCCCAGGTCCTCTTCGAGCTCTACGATGGAGTCTGGCGCTCGCTCTGCTCCTGCTACGATGTCCATATCTAGGTGACCCGCGGACCCATCAGTCTCTGTGAACAGCTGATCCTCGGGTTCAGGGGACGCGTCTAACGGAGACACAGCGAAGCCGTCCTCTACTGGAGGTCGCTCAAGCCAAGCGTCCCAGACCTCTTGATCGGGGATCGCTTGATCGACTGGGAGCGCCATGTCCATCGCGAGATCAGGGAGCGTCATGTCAAGCCCAAGGTCAGGGGGCTCAATGGGGAGGCTGCTTGGGTCACCCGGGTAAGAGATGATCGCCCCCTCATCGGGGGCAGGCCCCGCTCCGATCCTCCACGCACACGCCTCGTCTCCGAGCTCTACCGCGTTGCTGTAGCCATCGAGGTCCGAGTCGAGCTGACACACCGCCTCCCACTGCGCCTCACCTCCAACTAAGGTCAGCTGTACATCATAGCCAAAGGCGTTCACCGCGCCACCAGCGGGGCTGAAGTGACAGGTCTGACAGCCTAAGTCAACGCCAGATGGGACGTGGTTCACTCGCTGAGGCCTGCCATGAGCCCCCCCGGCGCTCATCGTGAGGCTCAGGGCTGTGCTCAGGGCTGTGCTCAGGGCTGTGCTCAGGGCTGTGCTCAGCACAGAGGTCTCCGCTGATCGGCGATAAGAGGGGGTCATGGCGCGCGCTCCTGTCTCGAGGAGGGGTAGCTGACGTCCCCCTCTTGCCTCAGCTCCACAGCCTGCTGTATTCCGCTCTGATTGTCGAGCGAGAAGCGCTGAGCGCCTGAAAGGTAGCAGCGCTTCCACCTTTTCTAGGAGGTTTACATCCATCCCTTTGCTCGAGCGAGGAGCGCTGAGCGCCTGAAAGGTAGTAACGCTTCCACCTTTTCTAGGAGGTTTACATCCATCCATTTGCTCGAGCGAGGAGCGCTGAGCGCCTGAAAGGTAGTAACGCTTCCACCTTTTCTAGGAGGTTTACATCCCTCCATCCCTCCCCTCACAAAAGGTAGAACCCCTTCCACCTTCTTCTGCCTTCTGCCACCTTCTCTCATCTTTTTACTTAAAAAGATCAGTAAACGAAAAAGATCAGTAAACGAAAAAGATCAGTAAGTGAAAAGGTGGAAACGCTTCCACCTTTATCGCCTTAACAGCAGAAGACAGCCGAGAGAGGTCAACCTAGGAGAAGACCAAGCTACCGCTCGCCTCGAAGCATGAGCCAGAGAAAAGACAGGGAGAGGTCGATCGGGGTGAGGAAGGTCTCAAGCGCCCATGTTAAGGAGCTGAAGTCCGTAGAGAGCCAGCCTGCGAGTGAGTCCAGGGCGATCGTAGCGTTGACCACGCCTTGGCTCGACGCCATCAGCGCGAGGTGCAGTAGGCAGATCGGGACCCCAACCACAAAGAGACGAGCGTAGAGTGAGGCGGTCCCAAAGCCCAAGATTGAGCCGAGCAGGAGTGAGATCCCCGCGTGACGCGCTCGATCAGTAAAGAGCCTACGCCTTGGCACATAGTCATCAGCCTCAGCCTTATCTTGAGCGTCATCTTGAGCGTCATCTTGAGCCTCTGTGGCGTCCTGGGTCGTCTGCTCTGCGCTGAGCTGAGCGCGATACTCTGCCATCAGCTCACGCGCTCGGGTCTCATACGTGTGTGGGACGAGGAGGCGGAGCGGGACAAAGCCACCCCCCAACACCCCCATCATCGCGCGATGGGAGAGCCCCTGAATGACGTGTGGGACCTCATTGGCCTCAAAGATAGAGGCGATGATGGGCGCCTCATAGTCCATAGAGAGCTCTGTGATGAAGGTCAGCTCAGCCTGCTCTTGACCAGAGCGGTCGCCCTCGCTGTCTTGTGTGTTCGTAGACGTCATCTTGCGCTCCTTAACGCTCGCTCGGCGACTTGGGGTTCGGCGACTTGGGGTAAGGGATGGGTGAGCTCTTCGGGAGGTCAAATAAATGCCGAGACAGAGGCTCATAGTTATAGCCGATCTGTACTTGGTCACCCTCAAAGACCCGCTCTCCATCTGCAGACATTCGGGCGCTCATCGTCGCCTTACGTCCTGAGCGACACACGGTCTTCAGCTCAACCAGCTCCTCCGCCCAAGCGAGGAGGTACTTGCTCCCCTCAAAGGGCTCTCCACGGAAGTCAGTTCGGAGCCCATAGGTGAGGGCTGGGATCTTCAGTTGGTCACAGATCATCGTCAGCTGAAGGACCTGAGTAGGGGTTAAGAACTGAGCTTCATCTACAAAGACGCAGTCTACTCCATCCGCCTCCACCCTAGACCGGACGTCCTCAAAGAGATCAAAGCGCTCACCAAATGGGGTCGCCTCAGCCTCAAGCCCTAAGCGAGAGCGGATCACCCCTCGACCCGCTCGGTCGTCTCGCTGAGGTAAATACAGCACGGGTCGCATCCCACGCTGTTTATAGTTATAGGCGGACTGCAAGAGGCTCGTCGTCTTCCCTGCGTTCATCGCAGAATAGAAGAAATAAAGCTTAGCCATGTGGGTCTTCCTGGGTTGGGACGGGAGCGAGCGCTCGATAGCCTCGCTTCGCATAGATGAGTGGGTCAAGGCCCTCGGTCGAGAGAGACAGCTCTTCTACACACCCGATGAACAGCGTGTGGTCTCCTGCGTCGACTCGATTGACAATCTTACATGTCAGCTGAGCGAGGCTCCCTTGGACCGTTGGGAGCCCTCCTAGGTTCGCTAAGGTCGGAGTGAAGCCCTCCTGACCCCAGCCCGCGAAGTGGTTGCTTACGAGGTGCTGACCCTCCGCGAGGATGCTGACCGCGTAGCGATCTGTTCGCATCAGGTGCTCATGCATTTGGGCGGTCTTAGCGATGCTCTCTAGCACCAAGGGGGGAGTCAGGGAGACGCTCACGAAGGCGCTCGCGGTCATCCCTACAGGCTCACCTGCGTCGTCGCGCGTCGTGATGATCGTGACCCCGCTCGGGAAGAGGCTCATCGCCTCCTTGAAGGAGTCCATAAAGCGACCTTGAGGGTCATCAGTCTGCTGGGTTGGGTGGCTGTCAGTGCTCATGTTGGTACGCTCCTTATGATCCAAGCCTTATGTATAGGCGCGCGTCATCTAGGTTAAAGTCGCTCACTTCTGCTCTTCATCCTCAAAGGTCCGGCGACCCATGACGTCTGAGACAGACTGGATCGAGAGGAGGTTCGTGCTACCCGTGCGACCTACCGGGACGCCTGCGGCGACCGCGATGAGGCCCTCCTCAGACAGGACGCCAGCGTCTAACATCACCTGACAAGAGCGCCTGACCATGTTCTCGACGCGCCCAAAGTGCCTCGCTGGGAGCGCGTAGACACCATAGCTCAAGGCGAGCCTACGCGCGGTAGCCATGTCAGGGGTGGTCGCGAGGATCGGCGCCTTTGGCCTAAATCGGCTCATACGCCTCGCTGTTCGACCGCTTGAGGTTGGGATTAAGATCGCCTCGAGGTTCAGCTCGTGAGCCGCGAACCACGCGCTCTTACAGATCAGCTCTGTGACCTCGCCACCCTTCCCTCCCTTTGGGGGGCGCGTCGCGCGACGGGCGACCTCAGCTTCGGTGATCTCTGCGATCCGACCCATCATGCGGATCGCGTCAAAGGGGTGCTTACCTACGCTCGTCTCTCCAGAGAGCATCACCGCGTCGGCGCCCTCGAAGATGGCGTTCGCGACGTCAGAGGTCTCGGCGCGGGTAGGTCGAGGGTTGTGGATCATCGACTCGAGCATCTCGGTCGCTACGATCACCGTGCGACCTGCGGCGCGACAGGCGTCAATCATCCTCTTTTGAGCGATAGGGACCTGCTCTGCTGGGATCTCAACCCCAAGGTCACCACGCGCGACCATCACCCCATCAGAGGCCTCAATGATCGCGTCGAGGTTATCGACAGCGTACTGGCTTTCGATCTTAGAGATGATACAGGTCTGAGCGTCTTCACGCGCGATGAGGCGTCGGACCTGCTCGACGTCCTCGGCGTCCCCCACAAAGGAGGCGGCGATGAAGTCCGCTCGCTGACGCGCTGCGAAGGAGATATCAGAGGCGTCCTGCTCTGAGAGGAAGGGCATCGGGAGCTTCACGCCAGGGATGTTAACCCCCTTCTTAGAGGTGAGCGTGCCCCCTCTGTGGATCCGACACCGTAGCTGGCCTAGCTCAACTTTTTCTACCCGCAGGTCGATCTGACCATCCGCGATCAGGACACGAGTCCCCTCATTAATCACCTGTGGGAGCGCCTGATAGCTGACGTTGATGACCTCAGCGGTAGAGGGCTCTTGGTCACCTCGGATCAAGACCTCCCGCCCCTGTACCAACTCAACCGGCCCCTCAGTGATGGTCGTCCGCACCTCTGGGCCCTTGGTGTCGATCAAGATGGCGACCTCATCAGAGAGGGTCCTGACGTCTTGAATGATCGCGTCCGCCTCCTCTTGTGAGCTGTGGCTCATGTTGATACGGATGACGTTACAGCCCGCCTCGATCAGCTCCTCTAGCGCCTTGAGCGAGCGAGTACTTGGGCCAAGGGTAGCGATGATCTTTGTCTTTCTCATGTTTGCCTCACAAGCGTTATGATGTAGACGCTCTACTAACGGAATGAACTGAGCGATGCTAGTCTGTTTTTCTCAGCGGGAGGATACCTGCTCAGAGGGAAGATGACTAGACTCACGCTTCGGATCATACAAGATCAGCTCACCCGTTGGGTGATCTGCCTGCTTGGTTGCGCCGTGCTCTTGAGCCTGAACCAGATCGCTGAACAAAAGTTCAACCCCATATGGGCACTCAAGCTTAGCTTTGGCATATCGCTCCACGCGACTCTTGCATGGGGGCTATATCATATACGGAGTAGCCCTAAACGGACCCCTTTGGCGACCGCGAGCCTCGGGCTCCCCTCGGTCAGCTGGTGGGGCCCTCTCCTGCTGATTTGGCTGGCGGGGAGCCTGCTCCTCTATAGCGGTGAGCGTCACCAAAACAGGAGCGCCTCTCAGGGCTACCAAGCTCAGCTCTGGCCTTGTACATGGCGCTCGACGCCTTCACCTCACGTGACCCTGACAGGGGTCTGCTTTGCCAAGGATAACGAGCAGGGGGGAGCACAGCTCAGTGGGTGGACGATGAGCTCAAGCCGTGGCCCGGTGACCCTACGCCCTGAACAGCTCACTCAAGCGCGCCCTAGCGTCAACACGAGCCACAGGTGGAGAGGCCCCCTCACGCGCTGGGTGTGCCGGTTACTCCTCATGACGCTCATCAGTAGCCTCCTCCTCAACGCCCCCCTAGAGCGCCTTGGTGTCTGTAGCCTTTTTAGCTATGCTCTTTCTTGGCTCTTTGAGCGCGCGCTGATCCATTAATGAACCTCCTTGGGTGGTATGCTTGTGATGATAAACTCCCTTCAGCCCTCCATCCTGCGTAGCGCTCAGCTCAAGTGGAGCTGGGCGCTCACCTGCGTCAGCGCGCTCGCGTTCGCGTGTGAGACCATTGAGGTCGACGACACCATGTACCTCGGGGACGCGAGCCCGCTCGCGACAGGGGTGAGCGACATGGAGATCTCAGCCCCTAGTGAGTGGTTCTCCGAGGTGGATCGTGACCCCCCCTCACCCCCAGCCCCTGTCGCGGGGGTGAGCGCCCCTGTACCCCAAGGGGGTGTCGAGGCGGGCGCTCAGGCAGGCGCTCAGGCGGGCGCGCCTCCCCCTCCTCCTCAGCCCACCGCTCAGATCGAGACGACGGTTCGCCTTGCGGGCGGTAGCCTTGAGCTCGAGACCAACCTGCCTGCCTTTGCGATGGGCTGTGACCCGAGCGCCTTGATGGACCTCAGCTGTGATGACCTCGATGAGGATGGGCTCGTCGACGCCTGGGAGGAGGCGCTCTTGGAGCACTTTAGACCAGCGCTCCGCTTTCACCCTGAAGAGCCTCTACTCAGCGGTCCTAGCGCGCCCATCATACAGCTCGGACGGGTGAGCGTCCGTACCACCTCCCCACTTGAGGTCAACCTTAACATCGTCACTCTGTTCCCGAACAGCGAGTCCATTTGCTTTGTGCCCTCTCGCTCCGGGGACCTTGAGCTCAGCATGCTCAAGGTCACTCAGGTCGACAATGACGTGTACCGCGTGACGGGCACACGGCTCCCTCCTACTCGGCTGATTAGCTCAGCTCGATACACAGACAGGACAACTGAGGTCCTCTCGAGTGGAGGAGGGGCTGGGCCACGTTGGCTACTGTACTCCCTCCGGAAGCAACACACCTTGTTTGAGAGTGAATCGAGCTGTGTCAACAGCACGAGATTCGTCTGTGAGGGGCACTGCTCATCTGATCGCTCTACTCAGCTCGGGGTACATGACCGGCTCCCCCCAATCACACACGTAGGCGAGCGCTCACGACCCCTGATCAATGAGCTCGACACGCTCGGCTATCCAGAGGAGCGCGCTTGGGATGAAGGGGTGTTTTGTGGGGGCATGGACGTAGGGCGCTTTGGTCGCTGTTCAGAGCAGTCGATCCAAGAGCTCCTCCTGACCTTCTTTGAAGGTTGAGATGATGCCCGCTCACTGCGCGAGCTCCGCGCTCAGGGCTACGCGCCTTCTACGCTCAACCCTGACCTGTCTCATCACGCTCTGTGTCGCTCAACAGGGGGTCACCGAGCTTGGGGTCGCTCAGCCTCCTCAAGCCCAGCCTCCTCAAGCCCAGCCTCCTCAAGCCCAGCGCGAAGCGCCTGACCGTGACCCGACCATGGCCACCCTGTCCCTGCTCCGTCATGACGCGAGCGCCTTATCCCAAGGGGAGGTGTCGAGCGCTCAGCTGAGCGTGTCGAGCGGGGCTCAAGGTGTCTATATGAGCCTCTGGGGGGCCTGGGGCAGGGTCACGCTCTCCAATCAAAGCTGGACGACCGTTCACAACGAGCTACGCCTCCACCCCCAGGTCAACCTAGCGACCCGCGTGGGTCGAGCCTCCTTAGCGCTCACGAGTGGGGCGGGCGTAGCTACGGTCTATGAGCGTCGCTCTAGGCATCAAGCCGAGCGACTTGGGCTCAGTGGAGTAAGCGCTGACACCAGCGCGCTTCGTTGGGGTTTAGAGCTCAGCGCGGGCGCCTCGATCTCTCTGCCCCTCTCTGAGCGTGTTGGGCTTCAGCTGAGCTCGCTCGCGCTCCTGAGGCCTTGGGCTTTCTCAGCTGAGGCTCGCTCGCTCACCTATGCACAGAGCCTCGGGTTAAGTTGGAGCTTCCAATGAGGTCACGACTGCGCGCGCTCATGACCTCCTCACTTTTGTCGCTTATCGGCCTCAGTAGCCTGAGCTGTGGGGATCCGCTCATCGGTAATCAAGAGTCACTGAGTAGCCTGATGACCTTAAAGGTGGAACTGCTTCCACCTTTTGAGAACGCGCGACCCTCTGGCCCTGTGAGGGTTGGGGTCTTGTGGCTCGACACTGGCGCCCCTGACGCGTGGTGTTCAATCCATGCGGGCATAACCCTTGGCCTCCCCCCTTCAGCTGGATTTGGCGCCGAAGCTGGGAGCGCGCCCCTGAGCCCTGAGCTTGCTTCGATCACCGCTGAGCGTTGCCGAGACCCGCTTGGTGTCACCCCTGCGCTCGCAGGAGAGAGCGCCCCTGTCCCTGCTGAGCTCCTTGGGTCTGGTGGGGTGATCGAGCTCCCTCTCACCCGCCTCCCAAGCGCGGAGGTGCTCTATGGCGCTCCAAACGCTCGCCTTGGCTACGCGACGGTCGTGCTGTTTGAGGACCTTGATGGCGACGCCACGCTGACGATCTCTGAGCCCAAGGGCTGGAGGCGAGGGGGGCGACGTGGAGGTAGAGACGAGGAGCTACCTGAGCCAGACCGAGTCTGGGGCGCCTCATTTCAGAGCGTCACGACCCCTCATCAGCGCCTAGTGTATCATGAGGGGAAGCAGGTTGAGAGCCTGCTGTTCTATCCGACCGCGGGCTGTCCACCCCTACCCAAGGGCTTCGCGATCTTAGAGAGTAGCCTGGAGCTCCTCGACCTGCTCGCGGTGCTCGCGCCGTTCTTTATGGAGGAGGGAGAGACGCCAGAGCCCCCGACGCTGAGAGCGGGCCTCTGCGCGATCCATGAGCTAGATCGCCCCATTCAGGTACAGGTGAGCCCCCCCTCGAGTCGCCTCCAAGAGCTGGTCTGTGAGCCTCTGGAGGACGCGGGTGAGGAGCCCCCTGAGCGCGCGCCCGAGGAGCTCGAGATGACCTGTGTCTCACGAGACGAGCTCATCGCCATCGACCCGAGCTCACCCTGTAAATCCATCCTGTATTGGAGGCTCGTAGGCTGTCCACTTGGACAAGAGCGCTGTGAGGAGCCAAAGTGGGACATGCGGACGAACATCCCTCAGTGGTGGCCATGCGATGTGGGGGGGCAATGAGACGTATCCTGTCGCGTCTCGCTCGATTCTGTCTGTTGAGCTCAGCGCTAAGCGCTCTGCTGTGCCTCCCAAGAAGCGCGTACAGCCTTGATCCACCGGCCCTCAAGCCTCCCCCCCCCGCCCCCGACAAGTTTATCGAGGGTGAGGAGCTCCGTAGCGTCGATCAGCTGTGGTCTGAGCCTGGCTTTCGCCTGAGCTTGCATGGGCTGTATGGGGCGCTCTACAGCGCTGATCTCTACAGCGCTGATCAAGAACTAGACGCGAGCCTCAAAGGGGTTGAGGTGAGCGCAGGCGCACGGCTGTCGCCTCAGTGGTCGCTCAGCGGGCGACTACAGTACGCCCTCGCCGAGGGCACAAGGCTCTCAGGGCTCCACTTTAACGCCTCTTTAGAGCCAAGCCTCCAGGTCACCTCTTGGTTAAGCGTAAGCGCCTCTCTAGGCCTCGCGGGGATCATCGAGTTTGATGACATCAGAGCAGACCAGCAGGCGGAGCTGAACGGTCAGCTCGTCGCTCCTTATGATCACCCACAAGGCGACCCTCCCCTCGCGCGCTGTGAGGGATTTGGCCGATCCGAGGCCCTCAGGCTCAACCTGCGTTACCTCTTAGGCGCTCACTCAGCGCTCTCAGCGGGCGTCTATGTGTCCCATCAGCTAGTCACCTGCCTTCAGTCCACCGACCGCGTAGAGCCAGACAGCGCGACCCCGATCGAGAGGAGACAGCGCTGGGAGCACCTCAGCTGGGGGGTGACAGGGGGCTTCTCATGGAGATGAGCTACCCAAAGGGGAGCGTCAAGCCTAGCGTTTGGCTTCGCGATCGCCTCCCCGCGCTCTTGATCCTCTCTTGTCTTCACATACAGCTGGCCTGGGCCGATGAGCGCCCTGAGCCTCCTTCAGACACAGCGCCACCCGCTGAGGAAGCCGCACAGGTCACCCCCCCTGAGCCTTTAAGCCCAATCTCTGTCCCCTATCCAAAGGGCGCGCCCCGTCATCAAGAGGCCATAGAGGTCAGCGCGACGGTGACGATTAACGAGCGTGGACAGGTGACAGAGCTACAGATCGAGACGCCCCCTCAGCCACCTTTCGATCAGGCCTTGATCGACAGCCTCAAGGGAGCTCGATTTAGCCCAGCCTTGCTCAACGGCGCCCCGATTGTGGTCCAGCTGACCTTTGAGCAACGCTTTGAGCCCCCTCCACCCCGCGCGAAGCTCAGCGGGTGGCTCAAAGAAAAGGGCACACGTCAGATGCTCCCTGGGCTGACGGTGGTCATCTCAAGTGTCGAGGGTGGTGAGCCTGTCATCTGCTCAAGTGATGAGGCGGGCTACTTCGAAGCTAAGCTCACCTCAGGTGAGCATCGGGTGATCATCCAAAGTAACACTCACAAGACCTTTAAGCACACAGAGCGCCTCAAGGAAGATCAGTCCATGAGCGTCGCCTACCTACTCGAGCGCGCTCGATATGATGAGGATGAGCTCGTTGTGATTGGCACAAGAGACCGCGCGGAGGTCTCGAGCACGACCCTCACCGGCCGAGAGCTCAGGCAGGTCCCCGGCACCTTTGGGGACCCCTTCCGTGTCGTTCAAGCGCTCCCTGGGGTCACGACGCCCGTCTCACTGCTCCCCCTCCCTGTCGTGCGAGGCTCAAGCCCTAGTAGCACGGGCTTTATGTTAGATCAGGCGAGGCTCCCCCTGCTCTTTCACCTCCTAGGTGGGCCGTCCGTCATTCACCCAGAGATGATTGAGGAGATTAAATTCTTCCCCGGGGGCGCGCCGGTCGCCTACGGAGGCTACACAGGGGGGGTGATCGATGGGCTCACCCGCCCCGCCCGACCCGATGAGCGGGTGCTCGACATCGACCTCAACCTCGCTCAGACAGGGGTATTTCTCCGGACCCCTATCCCAAGCACAGACCTCCGCCTGTCTGCAGGGGGACGAGTAGGCTACCCGGGGGTCTTGCTGAGCCTCTTATCGGATGAGGTGAGCTTGAGCTACTGGGACTATCAAGCGAGGCTCGACGCGGGTAGCGCTCGGACAGGCTGGTCGCTCATGAGCTTTGGGGCGCGAGACTTGATCCTCACCCAGCCTGCCGACGGAGGTGAGCTCGCGCCTACCCTGCGCTATGAGTTCCACAGGGTAGACCTCACGGGTCGGTACGCGAGTGGGGCGTGGGCGGGGCGCGCGATGGTCGCGCTTGGGCTCGATGAGACCCAGCTTGGTGAGGGGGCCCCCCCTCTGTCCCAGCTCCACGTCACCCCGAGGCTAGAGGGTACCTACACACCCTCCACACAGCTCAGCGCGCGGGTCGGCTTAAATGGCTCTTTTCGTAGGAGTGAGCTAGGGAGCGCCAATGAGGGCGCAGACCCCGGTGGCCCTGTGCAAGCCGTCGCAGATGAGGGGGTGACGACCCCACCGAGTGACAGCCTCACGACAGGTGGCTATGCCGAGCTCCTCTGGGGGCTCACTGACCGCCTGTATATCACGCCTGGGGTGAGGGTAGACCTGTGGCGAGATGACAGCGCGACGGAGCTCACCTTTGACCCAAGGCTTAACCTCCGGTACCTCGCGTGGGGGACACGCGAGCGAGGGTCACAGCGAGCGGTAGAGGGGGAGGAGCGTACGCCCCAAAGCGAGGACACGCTTGAAGAGCAAGATAAGCGCTCGCTTTGGCTGAAGGGCGCGCTTGGTCGCTACCATCAACCCCCGCGGTTCCTCGTGCCGATCCCAGGGTTAGATCAGCTCCCGCTCGACTATGGGATGCTCGCCTCAACCCAAGGCGCACTCGGCCTTGAGTGGAGGCTGGGAGGGGGCGTCTCCTTCGACCTGCAAGGCTATTACAGCGACATGGACCCTGTGATCTTTGACCTGAGCATCAATCAAAGCTCACTGCAAGACCTCCCGACCTCGCTCCCCGGGCAGGCGAGCGAAGATGAGCGGGCAGAGGACATCGCGATGAGGCTCCTCACCCCTCAAGTCGGGCGAGCCTACGGCGCAGAGCTTATGCTACGAAAACGCTCTCG
>Ga0181594_10004465_pt1 | contig 12436 bp, 11 predicted proteins | sample 071ome_18_FD_145603 | JGI IMG/M metagenome (GOLD analysis project Ga0181594, IMG submission 145603) | Coastal salt marsh microbial communities from the Groves Creek Marsh, Skidaway Island, Georgia - 071413BT metaG (spades assembly) | ecosystem: Environmental > Aquatic > Marine > Intertidal zone... | reverse complement strand
CGCGGTTTGCTCATCGGTTGTCGGTGCGTCACGAAGATCGACGCGATAACTGCCAAGGGGTATCAGACCACTGCGAGCAGTCCAGACGGTGTCTCGAAGCGAGATAACGCCCTGGGCGCCCTCGATGCCCTGCGGCCCCCACACGACGTGTTCGAACCTGCCTCCGGCAGAGCCGCCCAGATAAATCGGCAGAAATCTCCGCAATACCTCGGAATCAAAATTGATGCGCGCGTCGCTCATTACCAACCTACCGGTGAGCCTCACACCCAAATCAGTCTGTAAAACCTGATCTCCCCAAGAGGTCGTAATACTCAAGGGCTCACTCCACAGCAGCCGCCAAGGCCGAAACTGCCAATCAACGCGCCCCAACATCAAAGGTTGATCATCCACCACCAGCCACGCTCTGGTTGCGTTTCCCGACCAGAGCGTCCCAGTGAGCCCCGAGAGCACCAGACGGTCGCGGGGGAATAACCACTGCAGGGGCCGGGCTGGCATTTGAACGACCAGTAATGTGATGAGCAAAATGGCAGCTAGGGGCTTCCTTCTATGCCATAACCACTCCACAACTCAGCTCCCTGAAATTCTCAAGGTTGCATTAACGCCGCCGGCCCGCCCCGCACTGCTAATGGATGCCTCGAGGACCGCCAAACCGGAGGCCCCCTCAATTTGCTCAAGAAACTGCAGCAATCCATCGAAATCGACAGCCTCAAACCGGATCTGCACCTCGCCACGGCTATTCGGCTGCAGCCGCTTTACCGGCAATCCGTTTGCTTGACTGGCCTGATTGAGTGTACGGGTCAAATTAATTTGACCGCTGTTGCCTCCCGCTCGCAAAACGGTCAACTGCTCCACCTTCAGGTCTACCCGGTTGAGCTTTTCCACCAATCTCTGATTACTGTCAGCAAGACGCTTGCGCCCACCGTCCAACTCAACGAAGACTACCTGGATGAAGAGCCAGGCGCCGATGGCGAGCGCCAGCACCAGTAACGCCAACTGATCCCGGCGCGACAGCGATTCGAACCAGCGGCGTATCATTTGAGCTCCACCCTGAGTCTCGCCACCACACCCTCGCTCCGCGCATTGGAATTCTCAAGCTCGGCGGGCAATGAGTATTTGCCCAACTGCTCTCTCAGTTGTTCTACCGATTGAAAGTCAGGCGCCGCTACGTTGATTCGTATTTCTCGGCCGCCGCTATAGTTGACCGAACTGAGCTTGATACCGGGTACACTGGAAGCGGCGCCCAAAAGCGACACGAGGCTTGGCGTAAATAGCTGACTCTGGGACCCTGCGCCGTACTCCGCGAGCTGTCGATTCAGTTGCTTTTCGACATCAACGACAGCACCCTGCGGATTCACTCTTCGATAACTCTCCTGAATGGCTTGGCGCAGCTTTACATCCTCTGCCCTAAGCACCTGATAATCGGCCACCGACAGGCCCGTTTTGAAAATGAGTGCCACACCCAGCGCGATCGCGACTCGCTGCCAAGTCGCCCACCAACGCAATAGCGGCAACCTCGGGGCAAACTCCCCCTGCCGAAGATCAGGCCCCGCCAAATCCCCATCAGTCAGCAGTAACAACTCAGAAAACCCGCCCTGGCGCCATTGCAGAATATTTTGGAAGGCTTGAGGCAGGACACTTCGCGCCAACATCTCATCGGCACCATAAGCAATACAGGCGGTCACCTCGGATTCCAGGGTATCCAGTAAGGCGGGCAGTAGTGCCGTGCTGACCCGCGCCCCGTCGGCCCGCGACCAGCGCGCCAACACGTGGTCCGCTTCGAAGAGTAAAGTGCATTGACCCTCTGACCAGGGCAGGCACAGGGCCTCAGGTATCCAGGGCAACTCCGTGAGTTCCTCGGGCATGTCCTCAGCCCACTGGGCCATGGCACCTTGTCCCACTACGGCTACGGCATGCGATTCGTTGTCGAGCGGTGCGTGGGCAAAATGCAACTCCGTCACGTCTTCGAGTAGAGAATCCTCGAGCATGAAGGGCAACGCCTGTCGTAGATGTTTCACTTCGTCGGGTGCCACGGGCACGGACAGGCTCCTCACCACGTCGGAGGGCAACGCCAAAAATGAGTGCGCCGGCAGGCTCAGGCCATCAGGGTTGAGTGCTTGGGGGGGGAGTCCCGGCCGTATCAGCAACCCCTCTCCCTCGTGCCACCGCACAATGTTGAAATTCTCAGTTGTCATGGGCGAGGACTTGACTCGGTCAACGCACCTCTGGTCATCAGCAGGCCGCGCATCATAGCTCGCCCTCCGAACGAAAAACAGCAACGACCTGCTCTTCACGTCTTCGCAGAACGCTAAATAGGTGTCGCTCCCGATCCACGAGTTCGACCGTAGCATCGAGCAAGAACCAATCACTTTTCACATCCAACAGCGGTTTCAACGCCGCCAGTTGCTGTCCCTCCAGAGCGGGGTCATTGAGCAGATCCTCAACACTTGTAATGGCGCCCTCACGACGCAAGGCATCGATGCGCTCCGCCTCCATTTGAGATAGCGGCGACAACTGACCATCTCCGTTGAGCGTCCGCAAAACGGGCAGCGGGCAAGTCAATATGTTCAATCGGCCCGGCACGTCTGGCCATACGGTGACAAAGGGTGCCAAGGCCTTGTAAACCGGCTCCGTCATGCCCTGCACCGCCCGCAGTTCGCTGACACTGGTCAGCGGGCGATTGGCCGGCAGGTACGGAAAATCAGCGTAACGATACTCCCCTGCCTCGGCGCCTTTCTCTCGCCGATCGTTATCACGATCAATAAAATCTGTAATCGCGTCGGTCAGCGCCATTGCCTCTTCCTGCGGCAATGACGCCTCGCCGAGTGCCTGCAACAGCCGGATCAGTAACTTCTGGGTGATATTCCAGCGCTCCCCAGAGCCCTCCAAGCCATTCGGCTCTTCACTCGCTACCGGGTTGTCATCGCGCGGGTCCGCGGCTTCAGTGCCCGCACCTGAAGTGGCGGCATCTGATACCGGTGCGTCAACCAGCGAATTTAGGTTGATGCGTCCCTGTAAATCCTCGAGCCCGCCTTGCATCCAACCCCCCGCCTCCAGTGGATACGGTGTTGGCGGTTGCGCCCAGACTTCACCAAGGTGGTCAGAGGGCTGCTCTGTGCGCGCGTCGATGCGGCTGTCTGCGCGCAGCGCGAGCTGTGCCAAACCCTCCGCACCCATCAGGTAAGACCAGGCCTGCTCAGAGAAGAGTTGATGCGTGCCTCGTTGCAGCATGAGAGAAAAATCACGCTGCAAACCGACCATTAGCGCAGCGACCAACGCAAATACCAGCATGGCGACCACCAGCGCGGCGCCAGTTTGTGCAGCCCTGCGTTTAACTCGCGGGTAACACATACAGCCTCCTGATCTCGCCCAAGCCTGCCACCTCGAGCAGGACCTCCACCGCCACCGGGGGGAGCGGCAACTGATCAGGCTGGGAGAGATCTGCGACCCAATTCTCCTGCCAGCTTCGGCGATCGATCACGTCGTCACGATCACTCTCCAACTGATCGAGTGAAGGCAAAAAGCGCAATTCAAATCGCGTAACGTTGTCGATCATCGGGGTTTCAATGAGCTCCGTACCGGCGGTCCGATCCAGGACGGGGAAATGGCCACGCCACAGTTGCTCCTCTTCCAGCCACCAGCGCACTCGCTGCAGAGTGCTCCGCGGCGCGGCGGCAGAGTTATGCCAACCCGCCCGCGTGAGAGAGAGCGTGGTCTGGGCCAATTCACCTCCCGTCAGTGCCGGCACCCGTTGCCCGAAATCATCGATTACCGGGCGGTTGACGACCTGACGCAAATCGCGGCTCAAAAGCCCGAGCGTCTGCTGTAAGTCATGTGACCGAGCCGCTGCACTGCGCAAGCTCTCAGCGCCAGAGAGTGCGGCAGACAACCCACTGTACGCGACAACCGAGACCAGCGCAGTGATGGCCATGGCGATGAGCACCTCGACAAGCGTAAAACCCCGTTGTATTTGCTCATCGCCGGTCACTGACCGTCTCCCTGGCAAGATAACCATCGAGGGTATGAAGGGGGGCATCTTGACCAGCTTCACTATCGGCAACGGTAATCTCGTAGCGAAAAAAACCGGGCAGTTGCGTCTCAACGCCCTCGCTCCACCAATACCACTCCCGACCGGCAAGTTCCTCAATGCCTGATAAAGTCCCATTTTGCAGGGTGCCTTTTGCAGTCAATATCAGGCGTAATTCTGCGAGGCGGTTAGCGGCCACCCACTGTGCCTGAGCGCGATCATCCAGGTAGCGCACCGCATCCAGTTGCTGTGAAAGCGCCAAAAGCAGTGCCGGCAGGGCTACCGCAACGACCGCGAGCGCAACCATGACTTCTACCAAGGTGAATCCGGTAACCCGTTCGTGCTGCATCGAGGGTCGCGTCAGCCGGCGAGACCACAACACGGGTTTAATCAGCTTCATCGGCGACTCCCTTAGGCATCACGGTCATTCGCCCTAACAAATCCCACTCGAGTCGGTACAGCAGGTCGCCAGTGCGCGGGTCATTCCACTCCAGCGATCCCGGCGTCATCTCGCCACCCGCCCAAGCCACGACCTGCGGCGCAGGATTGAGTTCGGGGTCAACCGAAACGAGGTCTATTTCAGGCTGCCCCTCAAGCGCGAGTCGTAGATCATATCCCTCTGCCAAAGAGAGCGGCCGGAATAGCTCCGTGCTGGTGCGGGGGGCAGCCCAACCCTGATCGAAGCGTCGCAACCATGTGGCTCGGTAGCGTGTTCCCTCGGATGAAGCGTCTTCGCTTAGCAGCAGGCCGTGATCAATCGCCGACAGGCCGGCTTCGGCACTGGCAAATGACAATAGTCCGGCAACATGCCGAACCTCGCTCTCAAGCACGAGATCAGCACCGCCACGTCCAACGCTCAGGCTCACCACACCGGTTAACAGCACGATAACAAAGACCGCAACCAGCAGTTCTACCAAGCTGAATCCGCGCCGGGGTGCGCCCATCAACCCCGCGACCAAGAGACCGGTCGGTAAATGGGTTCTAGGCGTCTGCCTCATTCCAATTACCGATGTCAGCATTCTGGCCCTCACCCCCGGGTAGTCCATCGGCGCCGAGCGAGTAAATATCGACTTCTCGGTACTCACCGGGCGACAAATATAAGTACGGGCGGCCCCATGGATCCATCGGTGTTTCCGCTAGGTACCCGCCTTGTTTGAAATTGCGAGGCTCCGGATCCAGGGTGCTTGGCGTCACCAGCGCATCCAACCCCTGTTCGGTAGTTGGGTAAACGTAGTTATCGAGACGGTAAATCTTCAAGGCAGTCTCGATCGACTTAAAGTCGGCCTGCACTTTCTGAATGCGCGCATCATCAGCACTGTTCAGTACCGTTGGCGCCACGACACTGATCAAGAGCCCCATAATAACCAGCACCACTAAGATTTCGATTAAAGAAAAACCCTTAGGTCTTCTCATGGCCACCTACCTCACCATTGTATTCAAATCAAAAATCGGCAATAGAATTGCCAGCACGATCGTCAGCACCAGCCCACCCATCAAGACCACCATTGCCGGCTCAAACAACCCCATAATAGTTCCCAAAGTCATCTCAAGCTCGCGCTCCTGATTCAACGCGGACCGCTCTAGCATGATCTCCAGATCACCACTGACCTCCCCCGACGCGACCATATGGATCATCATCGGCGGAAAAAAAGATTCTTGGGAGAGTGCCCGGCTGAGGCTGGACCCCTCCTGCACCGCCAGCGACACTGCAGTGCTCGCCTCACGAAGCACCAGATTCGTCATCACCGAGCCGGCAATGCGCAGTGCGTGAATCAACGGCACGCCCGACGCCATCAAAATACTCAAGGTCGATGCGAATCGCGCGCTATCCAAAGCAATCAGAACACCCCTCAGACCCGGCACGCTCAAAAGCATTTGGTGCCACCGTTTGCGACGCCCGGGGTGGCGCAGTGCGCGTCGGCAACTCCACATAAAAACGCCCATGCTTATGAGACAGATCCATGCGTAATCGCGCATAAAATCACTCACCCAGATCAGTCCGACCGTCAGCGGCGGAAGCGACTTTTTGGTATGCGCAAAAATGCCGATTAGCTCTGGGACGACAAAAATCATCAGTGCCGATACCACCGCGATCGCCACTGCAATGAGCACAAAAGGATAGATCAGGGCCATTTGTAGCTTCTGAGCAGTGTGCTGACGGGTCTCGGTGTAGTGGGCTAGTTGTTCCAAAACCGGCGCAAGCTGACCCGCCTCCTCACCAGCGTTGACCATTGCTCTGTACATCTCTCCAAAGGCTTGGGGGAATTGATTCAAAGCATGCGCCAGAGTGTGGCCCTCCGATACTTTGGAACGCACCTGCAGCATCATGGACTTGATGGAGGGCTTGCGGCTTTGATCTGCTACGGCCTGTAAACACTCATCCAAGGGTAACGCCGACGCAATCAAAGTTGCGAGTTGCCGGGTAATTAACGCTAGATCACCTTTACCTAATCGCTTGCGCAGCAGGCGAAAACCGCCCATTTCACTGGAAGGTCCAGTTACCGTCGCCTCAGCAACCTCAACAGGTCGCAGGTGCCGCTGCCGCAATGTGCCCCGGACCTGTCGGTCAGAGTCGCCCTCTAGCACCCCTTTGACCAACTTCCCGTCACCGTTAAGGGCCTTGTATCGGAACGCGGTCATCGCTTAATTGACCGCGGTCACCCGCAGTACTTCCTCCAGACTGGTTTCGCCGTCAAGAATCCTGCGACGTCCATCGATGTTAATGCCGGGGCTTCGCTGCCTCGCGATACGCAGTAACGCCTGCTCCCCCTCACCAGCATGAATCGCCTCGCGGAGTGGCTCATCAATCTCAATGAGCTCATAGATACCCGTTCGTCCTCGGTACCCTGTCATGTTGCAGTGCTCGCAACCCACTGCGCGGTATAACAGCGCGGGATCACTACCAAGCTCTAATCGATCGCGCTCCATTTCACCCGGCTCGAAGGGCTCCCGGCACTCGATGCAAAGCAATCGCACCAGCCGCTGTGCCATCACCGCAAGCAAACTGGACGACAACAAGAATGGTTCGACACCCATGTCCTGAAGTCGTGTCACCGCCCCAATGGCCGTATTGGTGTGCAGGGTTGATAGCACCAGATGGCCCGTTAGCGAGGCCTGCACGGCGATCTCGGCGGTTTCAATATCGCGGATCTCCCCCACCATCACGACATCCGGGTCTTGTCTGAGAATGGCGCGTAAACCTCGCGCAAACGTCATATCGACCTTTGGATTGACTTGCGTTTGTCCAACGCCAGGCAGCATGTATTCGACGGGATCCTCGATCGTCAAAATATTCCGAGAACTCTCGTTGATGCTCGACAGGCCTGCATAGAGGGTGGTGGTCTTCCCCGAGCCGGTGGGTCCTGTCACCAAAATGATCCCGTGCGGGCTGGCCAGCGCCGACCGATATGCCGAATCGACCCGCTGATTCATCTTGAGTTCCGATAGGTTCAGCTGACCCGCCTGCTTATCGAGTAATCGGAGTACCACGCGCTCGCCGTAAGCAGACGGGATGGTGGACATTCTGATGTCGATGCCATGTCCTGCAATGCGGATGGAAATACGGCCATCCTGGGGCACGCGCTTCTCTGCGATATCCAGCTTTGCCATGACCTTCAGCCGCGAGACCAGCAGCGGCGCCAACATGCGCTTGGGCGATAACACCTCGGTCAATACACCATCCACCCGATAGCGGACGCTGAGACGCTCTTCGAAGGTTTCAATATGAATGTCAGAAGCCTGAGCTTTTACAGCCTGGGAGAGAATAGCGTTGATCAAACGAATGATCGGGGCGTCGTCCTCCGCATCCATCAGATCACCGACATCGGGTAACTCTTCAACCAGACGCGAAAGATCGACATCCGATGACAAGTCTTCAGCCATCTGGGCCGCTTCGTTTTGGGTGCGCTGATATGCCAGCGTCAGTCGCTGGCGAAAAACGTCATCGGGGACGGGTTCCAGTGAGAAGCTGCTACCAAGATGCCGCTGCACCTCCAACAGCACCTCGGTAGCCAGCGGCGGGACGTAATACAACGTGGTCGAGGACGCTGATTTTTCCAGCAACACGCCGCGACTTTGTGCAAACGCAAACGGCAGGGCGGAGGTTAAAACGGTTTCACTGGGCCCAGCGAGGTTGGTCTGCGCAGACTCGACCATGGACCTTTAACCCTCACCGGTCGCGCTTTCAGGCACCTCGGGGAGTTGCTGAATTTGCTCCTCCCAGGTGGGCAAGACGGGCAAATTGCCATCATCCAGAAACATCAAGCCTCGCTCGCGACGCTCCATCTGTTGCTCTCTGATATAACGGTATTTTTCCGCGGTAGCGCCCGCCAGATCTTCATCATTGCGAATGATACTGGGGCGAATGAAGACCAGCAGATTATTCTTGGTGACCGTCACCGAATCATTGCGGAACAAGCGACCCAAAAGAGGAATACTGGACAGCACCGGCACACCTTGACTCGTGTCCAATACCTTGTCTTTTACCAACCCACCGAGCACCACAATATTGCCGTCATTGGCGAGTACCATCGTATCGATCACACGCTCGTTGGTGATGACATCGGTGAGCGTGCGACTGCTGCTGAGATCGTTCACCTCTTGGACGATGTCCAGCACAACTGCGTCGCCTTCATTAATCTGCGGCGTTACTTTCAAGGTCACACCCACGCTCTGGCGCTCAATGGTTTGAAACGGATTCTGCGCGCCATTCCCCACGCCGGTATTGGTGTAGGAGCCTGTCACGAAGGGCACCTGCTGGCCGACCGTGATGTAGGCCTCCTCGTTGTCCAACGTGAGCAGACTGGGGGTGGAAAGCACGTTGGTATTGCCCTGGGATTCCAGCGCATTGAGGATCACGGTCATGGTCAGGGATTCGTCGACAACACCCCACCCCAAGGTGGCGCCCGGGATTCGAGAGAGCGCGCCCGCCATAGACCGCGTATTAATATCCTCCGAACCGTCGCTGGGCAGCAGCGCCCCCGCGATGGCTTGGTTTTGTTGCTGCGTAGCCGTGCTGCTACTGATGTTCCCACCATAAAACCCGCTGTCGTTGGCGAACAGCCACTGCAGCCCCAAGTCCTGACCTTCTGTGACGTCTACCTCAACGATAATGGCCTCGATCAGCACCTGAGCACGGCGAATATCCAGCCGCGCAATCACCGCCTCCAGTGCCGCCATTTCGTCGGTGTCGGCGGTAATGATCAGACTATTAGTACCTTCGTCGGCCTCGATCGTCGATTCACCGCTGCCCGCGCGTTTGTTACTGCCGCCTTCCTCCAGCCGGGAGATGTTTTGCATGACCCGGGTCAGCACTTCAGCGGTCGCTATCGCGTCGGCGTACTCGAGATAAATCACGCGGACGTTGCCAGATTGCTCAAGCGGCGTGTCGAGGTACGCCACCAGCTTGCGAATGCGATCAACTGTCAGCTCGTCTGCCGTGACCACCACGCTGTTAGTGCGCTTGTCGGCCACCAGCACCGCCTCTTTGTCTGCGTCGGCGCCCTCACCCTGCCGGGACTTCTCAAGCGTGTTGAGCATGCTGACCACGTCCTCGGCAACCCCGTACTTGAGGCGGATGATTTCGGTGGTCTGGATCGCCGAGCGATCCATGCGCTCGATGATGTCGACGATCCGGCCGATGTTGGATCGAATATCGGAGATGATGATGGCGTTACTCGGTGCATAGGAAGCCATATGCGCCTGCTGAGGGACCAGAGGCCGCAGCACCGGGATTAACTTGGCGGCTGAAATATTGTCGAGCCGAATCACCTGGGTCACGTACTCATCGTTTCCCACTGCGCTCTGATCATCCATGATAGGTACGGGGGACGAGCGCGCATCCTTGCTTGGCACAATGCGGATCACCTGCCCGCTTCGGACGGCCGTATACCCCTGCACGTCAAGAATGGAGAGAAACAGGTCATACAGCTCTGCCTGACTCACAGGTTTCGAGGAAATAACCCGGACCTTTCCTTTCACATTGGGGTCAACCACCATCGTCGTGCCCGTCACGTCGGCAACAAACTTGATGAACTCCTGAATATCGGTGTCCTTAAGGTTCACCGTGTATTCCTGCGCCATCACCACAGAGCTGAGTAGGAGTAGCATCGCGGCACCGACTGTGCGTAGCGCTCTGCATATGGGTCTGGTCGGTTTTCGAGTTTTCACGAGCGTCCTGTCAGGGGTTGGCGAGGTCGACGTTGATGGTCACGTTGCCACCGTCCCTCTCAATGTCAAATGCTGCCTGGGAGGCATCTTTCATCATCTTGTAAAGCTTGACGGTATTACTCGCATCACTGAGCGCCAAACCGTTCACCGCGGTAACGATATCTCCCGACTTAAATCCAAAGGCGTCAAAAGCCTTCCGATCTTTGCCTGGGGCGATCCGGTAACCGGTAACGCGATCGCCGCTGCGGACCGGCGCTACCGACACCACGTCGGCAAGCGATTCAGGGTTGTCGTACAACTGCTGTCGGTACTGTCCGGCAAGCGAACTGCGTTGAGCGTCATTCATAGGCGTTCTTGTATCTCTGGGGCTCGATTCACCGAGCGCCCCTGAAGACGCGGCGGGCGCCGCCGACCGCACCGGTATCGAGAGCCCCGGCTTGTCGTAGAGCTTGATCAACTCATAGGTGCCGTTATTGTCGATCACCACCTGCTCTGCCATCACCTTTGCCAACACCACCCTCCCTGATGCCGGCAATGAGTCACCGACATCAAAGACCTGCTCGGATGCCCCGGCCTTGATCACCGCGCTGCCCAATCCGTCCTCGGCAGAGGCCACTATGCCGGTCAACGTCAATGCGAGACGCGTCTCTCGCGCATTGGCCTCAATACCCTCGCGACCGCCCGATGCGACTGTCTCGCCATCCATGGCTGCCTCAGGCAGCTCGGGCGCGGCTCCGAACAACCCCGAACCCAAGACGGCTGAGACATCGATCACAACCGATCGACCACCACCCGAAAGCCTCGGCGGGTTCGCCACCGCCGCGGGCACCGCATCGATCGCATCGGTGCGCACCGGAATCCAAATCAGTTGACTGACGCTGATCAGAGACCAGAGCAGGCAGATCGCAATCAAAAACTGTTGCAGCCGAACTAATTTGACAGGGTCACGGGCATAACTTCGCCACAGCTCGCCAGCACGGCCCTCAAAGGCATCGACTGCATCGTGGTATCGCGCCTTCCATGCGCTGTAATCAATCGTATTCACAATGTTGCACTGCGTCCCTGAACGCCATCATTAGACCACATGCGGAGACGGCTCGTGATGCCTTTCCTTGACCGGGCGGCTACTGTAACAAAGCTGGTGTGACAACTCTGTGACAGACTGCCAACACCACCGCAGCCCCTTGAAAGCCAGATGTTTCAACCATTGTGCTAACCTAGCGGCTTCCTGCGGGGTGGTAGAAACCTGAGATGCCATAGGGCGAACCCGTTGAACCTGATCCGGATCATACCGGCGGAGGGAACAGGGTATGGGTCAACAGACGGCCCCTCGCCGTAAGCCCCCCTCCAATTAGCGAGAGGAGTGCATGGCGTGCTTACCTATACGATCGACTACCCGACATTAAAGCCGACCCGCATACCCACCCGTTGCGAGCGGCAAACCTGTGCGCTCTGCCGAGTTGCGGCCGGTGCACTGTGCAGGATCCCTCTGTTGCTTGGGCTCATTCCCTTGGCGTTCGCTCAGGAGGCACCGTCGGCTCTCGAGGAAATTGTGGTCACCGCGACATTGATCGGCGAACCGTCCGCGCCGATCAGTGCCAGCGTATTGACCGAGCGCAGTCATCGTTTGCGGGGGGCGGCACATTTCGAGGATCTCGTCACATTAGTGCCTAACCTGACGAGCTCTTCGGGCGCTTCTCGCAATCGGTTCTTTCAAATCCGCGGCATTGGAGAACGCAGCCAGTTTGTTGAGCCTGTTAACCCGTCAGTGGGGATCTTGCTCGACGGCATCGACCTCAGCGGCGCCGGCGGCGCGCTCACGCTGTACGATCTGAGTCAGGCAGAAGTACTGCGCGGCCCACAAGGGACCTTAATGGGAGCCAACGCACTTGCAGGCCTCATTGCACTAAAAAGTCAGGGCACCGACTCCCAAATCAACACTGCCAGCGTGGGTATGGAAAATTACGGCGGCCGACGGCTTGGCATCCGCACCGGCGGCTCCCTGTCTGCCAATCTTCGTGGACGCATCGCCATTCAGCACTATGAGAGTGATGGCTATGTCGATAACCACTGGTTAAATCGCAGTGATACCAACGCGCGAGACGAACTCACAGCACGTGGCGCTCTGACTTGGGAGGGCGGCAACCATTCTATGGAGGCTGCCGTTTATTACACCGACCTCAATAATGGTTACGACGCCTTCTCTTTGGATAACACCCGCTGGACCCTTTCTGACCAGCCTGG
>Ga0181594_10004462_pt1 | contig 12439 bp, 15 predicted proteins | sample 071ome_18_FD_145603 | JGI IMG/M metagenome (GOLD analysis project Ga0181594, IMG submission 145603) | Coastal salt marsh microbial communities from the Groves Creek Marsh, Skidaway Island, Georgia - 071413BT metaG (spades assembly) | ecosystem: Environmental > Aquatic > Marine > Intertidal zone... | reverse complement strand
GTCAAGCCGTGCCTTTTGCCGGTCACCCACAAAGGCCCAGCTGGCATAGGCCACGGGTCGGCGGCCGCCGCCATTGGGGGCCTCCGCATGCCAGATCTTGAACTGGTTGAGCGCCACCGGCGGCATCACCCGCCATTCCAGGTCACTGATGAACAGATCACGGGTTTCCGCATCCCGCGCCAGCAACCAGCCGACATGGCCCAGCACGCCGATAGGGTCGAATGTCGGTTGTGCCATCATCGGAAAATAATAACAGCGGCCCTCGCACGCCGCTATTCATTTTCAGGTATGGGTTGCAGGAGGTGAAACGGGTTTTCAACATCACGGGTTCGCGGCCATACCGGCGAAGGGTGGTGCCGCATAAGACGCAAACGAAACGGGCGCCCCGATGGGACGCCCGCCCGCCGCCTAAAGGATCGTATCCTAGAACTTGTAGCCGACGCCGATCCCGACCACCCAGGGATCGAGCTTGGTGTCGTCCGCCCGGATGGTCCCGTTATTCGCGTGAATATCGGTATCGACGAAGACTTTCTTGATGTCGAAATTCAGGCTCCACTTGCCGTCCAGCATGTAATCCACCCCGACCTGAAGCGCCCAGCCGAATTCGTTGGAATAGCTGACATCGGTGACGCTGCGCCCGGTTTTATGGTTGGCGATGATCACGTAATTGATGCCGGCGCCGACATAGGGGCTGATTTTCTGATCCGGCATGAAGTGATATTGCAGCGTCAGCACCGGCGGAATGGTGCGGACCGTGCCGAGATCAAGATCACCGCCGGTTGAATCCTTTACCTCCACCGAATGTTGCGTCGTCGCGAGAATAAGCTCAGCGGCGATGTTCTTGGTGAAGAAGTAGGTGAAATCGAGCTCCGGCACGTAATCGTCGCTGGTGCGCGCGCTGCCGCCGAGCACGTCGGTCGTGCCGTCCGTTACCGTCAGGAAGCCGATGCCACGCAGGCGAACCACGAGATCTCCCGCGTCCTTGGCTCAGGCCGCGATGGGCACATAGATCGTCAGGGAAATAATCGCCGCGGCGAATACCGCGAGAAGCCGGTTGGTAGTCATGGTTCTCCTATCCTTTCAGAATGGCCGTCCCTGTCCCGCCGGAACCGGGAGGGCTGCCGCTCTATTTCAGCGGTAGGAAAATTTTATCGCGAGGGGTTCTGGCCGGCACCACTATTGGCTGTAACCGATGGTCGCAAGCCGTTAGGCAGAAACTCATACGGGGGTGGCCAAACCTTCGTAAAATTTTATCCAGCGCTGTATGACGAATTCTTCGCTGAAATCATCGCTCAGGCGCCGTTTGCCATTTTCGACAATTGATTTTTTCGTTGCCGTGTCGTCGGCCAATCGTCGTGTCGCCATGACGAGGGATTCCACGTCGCCGTTCCTGAATAATAGTCCGGTGTCGCCATCGGCGATCAGCGCTTTCGGACCGATTGTGTCGCTCGCGATCACCGGAACACCATACGCCCAGCTTTCCAGGACCACATTTCCAAACGGCTCGATCCGGGAAGGCACCAACCAGATATCCGCAGCCTTGGCATAACGGGTAATGTCGTCCGCCCAACCGAATATATGCACCCGCTCTCGCAGTATCTCAGCGTTGGCCCACGCCGACAATCTCTCCGCCTCCACGCCATCGCCAATCAGCAAATAATGAAAAGACGCGGGCAACCGCTCCAGCGCCTCCAATGCGAGATCGTATCCCTTGTTTTCATGAAAGCGGCCGGCGGAAAAAAGAACCGTCGCGTCTTGCGGAATCCCGAACTTAGCTCGAATAGCCGCTTTGCTTTCGCTGATGGCGCTAGGCGCAACCGAGGCAAAATTGGGAAGGTAGCGGACTCGGTCCTTCGCCCATCCATGGGTACGAATATACCGGCAAATGTCGTCGGTATTCCCGACCAGACAATCCGCGCCGTCATAATATTTCAGATTGTAATATCCCCCAAGTCGGCCAACCCATTTCACTGTTGTATCGCGCGGCATGTGACGGCTAGCCCGGCTCATCCATGTCTGCGCGATATCCGGTTGTTCATCCGCGATCAGACGGGAAAGCCGGGCCCTTGTCTTCCAATCGAGATATCCGCCGAAACGCACGCAGACGAAATCGGTGCCCGCGCGATCAAGCTGCGTCGCGACCCAGGAACCCGTCCTGACGACGGGTATCACATCGCAAAACGGCCGCAGCGCACGGACAAAGCGGGTATAAAACGTCTCCGCGCCGCCGGAACCCGACGATCCTATGATTTGGAGCAGTTTCAGCCTTTTTTCCACGGGATGTGCGACAGGTCAATTATGGTTTTTTCAGAACGTCCAACTGTTCGCCGATTTCAGATGGAGAAAAGCGATGGTGCCCCCGGGGAGACTCGAACTCCCACATCGTTGCCGATAACAGATTTTGAGTCTGCCGCGTCTACCAATTCCGCCACAGGGGCCCTGATACGGATCAGGAGGCGCGATCATACAGCCCGCGCCGGTACGGTCAATAATATCGGTTGCGCACGACAATCCGCGCCGGGTTCCCCCGAATTTCACTCAAATACATCTGAAAACCGGTTGGGGTTTTTCTTGCCGTGACTCCGTTACACTGTTATTAACCCGCGCTAATCAAACACATTTCCGCGAGGGGTTACCGTGCTCCAGGGTCTTTATAACTGGGTTTTGAACCTGTCGGCGAAGCCGAACGCCATCTGGGCCCTTGCGGGAATTTCCTTCATCGAAAGCTCCATCTTCCCGATTCCGCCGGATATCATGCTGATCCCCATGGTGCTGGCGGCGCCGACGCGGTGGTTCAAGATCGCCTTTGTCTGCACCATCGCCTCTGTCCTCGGCGGCATGGCGGGATACGCCATCGGCTATTTCGCCTATGAAACCGTCGGCCGGCCGGTTCTGGAACTTTATGCCTATGGCGATAAATTCGTCGAATTCCAGAACAAGTATAACGAATATGGCGAATGGATCGTCTTTATCGCCGGCACGACGATGTTCCCGTACAAGCTGGTGACGATCGCCTCCGGCGTAACGCAACTCGACATCACCAGCTTTACCCTCACATCCATTCTCGCCCGCGGTATCCGCTTCTTCCTTGTGGCCATGATCCTCTGGTGGCTGGGGCCGCCGGTCAGGGAATTTATTGAAAAACGGCTGGGGCTGGTCTTTACGGTGTTTATTGTCTTTCTGGTCGGCGGGTTTCTGGCGATCAAATATATTATCTAGCCCGCGTCACTGCCGGACTTGCCGCCGGCAACGGCAAGGCGCATATCTCTTTTCATGTTCGGCCCCGTTCAGACAATTCTCGATGATCGCCGCCTGTCCTGCGGGGCGTTGGCTCTGCTCTCGGCGATGCTGCTGGCGGGCGCGCTCGGCAGCCAGTATCTCGGCGGGCTGGAGCCCTGTTCGCTATGCGTTATCCAGCGTTTCCCGCATGTCGCGGTCATCGTTTTCGGCTGGCTGGGCTTCAAACAGGTTCTGACGGACGACCATCGAAAGCGGCTTCTCTGGCTGATCGGCCTATGCCTGTTGGGGACGGCGGGGGTTGGTTTCTGGCATGCCGGCATCGAATACGGACTTTATAGCGGCCCCTCCGCCTGCACGGGAACTGCGGCGGGAACGACTGTCGAAGCGCTCCGTGAGCAGCTCATGACAGCCGAAATCGTGCGTTGTGACGAAATTCCGTGGTCGTTGTTCGGCATATCGATGGCCGGTTACAATGGGCTGATTTCATTCGCCGCCGCGATCACCGCCTTTTACGCGGCGCGAAACAGGGAAGAAACCGCATGACGGGGAAAAAACCGAAACGCACCGCAGAAGACCGGTTGCCGGGCGATCCCACGCGCGACGATCTGGTCGAGGGCATGATCCGGGTCGACCATGCGGGAGAATTCGGCGCGGTGCGTATCTATGAAGGACAGCTCGCCGTGCTTAGGGGCGGCCCGGCGGAAGCGACGATCCGCGAAATGGCGGAACAGGAACGGCGCCATCTGGACGGGTTCGACCGGCTGATCAGCGAACGGCGCGTCCGTCCGACCGCGCTTTCGCCACTTTGGCATGCGGCGGGGTTTGCCCTGGGGGCAGGAACCGCGCTGATTGGCCCCAAAGCCGCAATGGCCTGCACCGAGGCGGTCGAGGAAGTGATCGACGAACATTATGCCGCACAGGCCGAAAAACTCGGCGAAGATGAAAAAGAGCTGCGCGACATGATTGAGGATTACCGGCGGGACGAAGTCGCGCATCGCGATCTGGCGCGGGAAGAAGGCGCGGCGGAAGCCCCGGGCTATGAATTGCTGACCGGCGCGGTAAAGGCGGGGTCGCGCCTCGCCATCTGGCTCAGCACACGAATTTGATTAGCGTTTCTTCGCGCGGAAGGTGCGGTGACAATCCTTGCAGGTCGCGGCAACGGCCTTATAGCGCGCGTCCACCGCAGCCCGGTCTCCGGTCGCGGCGGTAACCGCCAACGCTTCGGCATTCGACACAAGATCCCGCGCTATCCAGTCGAACGCGGCCCTGTCGGTCCAGATACTGTTTTTCGCTTCGCTGACGCCGCCGCCACTGCCGGCGGGAAACAGGGATGGGATGGCCCGCCCATGCGCCGCGATATTTTGCGCATTGGCCGCGACGCGGTTGCTGTCAAAAGAAAGCCTGCCCCGCAGCATGGCGCCGATTTCCTTCATCGCCTTGCCGATATCGCTCATCGCGTCCATGCGCTGTTTGACAACACCCGCGGCGCCCATATGCGCAACGGCTATGTTCCCGGCCAGCAGCAACAGGAAACCGGAGAAGATTGCGGCGAAGAAGAATGGGCGCTTTGCCATGGTCAGACTCTGCACGCCAATCATGGCGGGATTTGGGCAGTGTCGCCGTTTACACCGTCGCCGGCTGATCGAATACGGTGATTGCCGGCAAATCGCCGTCGAACCGCTCGACCTCCACCAGCGCGGTTTGCGCCGCCGGGGCCTGGGCCAGCTTTGAGGTTCCCTTGTCCAGCGTCAGCATGTTGGGGTTGCCGTGCTTATCCAGCGTCCCCGGCACGCCCGGCTCCAGCGGGTCATACCAGGCGCCGGTCGGCAGTTGCACCACCCCGGGACGGACGTCATCGGTCACATAGACACCGGCGAGGCAGGCGCCCCGGTCATTGAACAGCCGCACGATATCGCCGTCCGACAGACCGCGCGCCGTGGCGTCCTCCGGATTGATCCAGACGGGTTCACGCCCCCTGATCTTGCTGTCACGGCTGACCGGGCCGCTATCGAGTTGGCCATGCAGCCGGGTGCGGGGCTGGTTGGACACAAGATGCAGCGGATATCGCGCCGTCTTTTCGCTGCCCAGCCATTCCGCCGGTTCCAGCCAGGTCGCGTGGCCGGGACAATCATCGTAACCGAAAGAATCGATTTTTTCGGAGAAGATTTCGATCTTGCCGGACTCCGTCCGCAACGGTTTGCCCTCGGGATCGTTACGGAAGCTCTCCAGCAGCACCACCGGTTTTTCCGGGCGCGGGAACTCATAATAACCCTGTTCCCAGAAATCATCGAAAGACGGCATCTCGATCCCGTTCTGCGCGTTGGCCTGACGGGCGACGTCATAGAGATGGCGCAGCCATCCCATCTCATCCCGCCCTTCCGAATAGTCATCGGCGAAACCCAGCCGGTCGGCGAGCGCGGCAAAAATCTCGAAATCGTTCATCGCCTCGCCCGGCGGCTCAATCGCTTTTTCCATCGCGAACAACATGGCGGGGACGGAGGCGACGCCGATATCGTTGCGTTCCAGCGTTGTGGTCGACGGCAACACGATATCGGCGTGACGCGCGCAGGACGTCCACCAGGGCTCGTGCACCACCACCGTATCGACCCGCCGCCAGCCTTCCAGCAGGCGGTTGATATCCTGATGATGATGAAACGGATTGCCGCCGCCCCAATAGATCAGATGGGTGTCGGGATAGGTCCGGGTTTCACCGTTATAATCATAGGTACCGCCGGGGTTCAGCAGCATATCGGTAATCCGCGCCACCGGGATGAATTCCTTGATCGGATTGGACGGCACCGGCAGGTTCGGCGTAACGGCGCGGGCACGCGGCGTGCCGATCCCGCCAAGACAGCCATAGCCGAACCCGACACCGCCGCCGGGCAGGCCGATCTGACCCAGCATCGCCGCCAGGGTGACCGCCATCCAGAAGGGTTGTTCGCCGTGATCGGCGCGCTGCAGCGACCAGCAGGCGGTGATCATCGTCCGGCCCCCGGCAAGCTGCCGGGCCAGGGCGCGGATGCGGTCCGCGTCCATTTCGCAAATCGCCGCCGCCCAGTCCGCGTCCTTCGGCTGGCCGTCCGTCTCTCCCGTCAGATAGGGCAGAAAACGGTCAAACCCGGTGCAATATTTGTCGAGAAACTCCACGTCATGCAGCCCTTCCGCGACCAGCGTATGGGCGAGCCCCAGCATCAGCGCGGTATCGGTATTCGGCCGGATCGCCAGCCAGTCCGCACCGGCCAGCCCGGCGACATCGTCCTTCAGCGGCCCGGCATAGACGATCTTTACCCCCGCTTCCGATATTTTTTTCTGCCAGCCGCGATCATCATGTTCCGGAAGCCCGCCATGATTGATCTGGGTGTTCTTGAGCGGTACACCGCCGAAGCAAAGCAGCGTGTCGGTATGGTCAACGATCGACGCCCAGCTGGTCAGCGGCCCGTTCACTGCCTGACCGGAGCCGAGGATATAGGGCATCAAGAGGTTCGCCGCGCCGTTGGAGTAATTGCCGACCGAATTGGTGAAGCCGCCGAACATGGCGAGAAAGCGTTTCAGTGATCCTTGCGCGCGATTGAAGCGCCCGGCGCTCGCCCAGCCATAGGACCCGGCATAGATCGCCTCCGGTCCGAAACCGTCCCGTACCCGCAGCAACTCCTTGGCCAGCAGATCGAGCGCGGCCTCCCAGCTTACCGGTACGAACGGATCGGCGCCGCGTCCCGCGCCGGTGCCTTCCGGACCGTGTTCCAGCCAGCCCTTGCGGATCATCGGGGTCTGGATGCGCGCCTCTTCATTGGCGGCCACGGAACTCTCGATCAGCGGCGTCGGATCGGGGTCGGAGGCCAGCGGCGTGGTCGCCACCCCCTTGTTGTTTTCCACGCGGAGGCGGAAAACGCCCCAATGTCCGCCGGTCATGAATTCGGATTTATCGGCCATCTCTTACCCCTTGCACTGTCTTACCGGATATACGGCGCGGGTCGGGCCGGATCAAGTTATGACGAAACGGGAAAGGGGACGGGAAACGCCTAGGCGTCTTCGTTTTCCAGTTCGGAATCCCAATAGAGATAATCCCGCCAGCTTTCATGCAGATAGTTGGGCGGAAAGGCGCGGCCGTTTTCCTGCAACTGCCAGGTGGTCGGTTGATGCGGTTTCTGCAGCGGAAACATACCGGCGTCGCGCGGCATCAGATTCGCCTTGGCCAGATTGCAGGTGGAACAGGCCGTCACCACATTGACCCAGCTGGTCTCGCCGCCGCGCGAACGCGGAATGACATGATCGAAGGTCAGTTCGGGTGTCGGGAACGGGTCGCCGCAATACTGGCAGGAAAACCGGTCGCGCAGGAAAACATTGAACCGCGTGAAGGCCGGCCGCCGCGCCAGAGGTATATATTCCTTGAGCGCGATCACGCTCGGCAACCGCATCGAAAAGCTGGGCGAGGAAACCTCGCGATCATAGTGATCGACGATATTTACCCGGTCGAGAAACACCGCCTTGATGGCGTCCTGCCAGGACCAGAGAGAAAGCGGAAAATAGCTGAGCGGCCGAAAATCGGCATTGAGTACGAGGGCGGGAGAATCCGGGATCGACACCACTACACCTAGTCTCTATCTGTCCAATCAGCCTCTGTATATTGTGTGTTATGCGCTTTTTATGCGCAAGACATTACAGGTAAATGTCACTGTGGACAATTTTCCGGATTTTTTTCAGAGGCGCTAACCCGTCCCCTTCCCCATGCCGAACTCCTCCTCCAGCTCTCGTTCGAACCGGGCGAGGTCGTCGGGCACGGGCATGCCCATCGCGCGGAGCCCTTCGATGGTCTGGCGCAGTTTTTCATAGATTTCGTGCGCGTCCCCCATCGGCCCTTCCATCTCGTCGATGAGATCCAGGACCGCAGCCTCCAGCTCCACCTTGTCCACGGCGCCGCCCCTATTTCACGGTGACGCAGGTGCAGTCGCAGAGATGGCTGACCTTGTGCGATACGCTGCCCATCAGGAGCCCGCCGATATTGGAAAGTCCACGGCTGCCCATTACCACCATATCGGCGTTCTCGCCCTTTGCGGCGGCGACAATGGCGTCGGTCGGCGAGCCGTCGAGAATCTTGGCGTCGACATCTGACACGCCCTTTACCTGCGCGGTGGCCTTCGCGTCATCGAGAATGACCTCCGCTACCTCGCGCAGAATCTTATCCGGCATTGGAATGGAAATCGGCGCGGCGTCATAGGCGGAAGCGACGGCCTCGATCGCGTCCTCCTGCAATTTGTCGAGTTCCGCGCGGAGGGTATCCGGAATTTTGATGGTGTCGGACAGCGCCTTGATTTCGCCGGCGGTGGTATTGCGCATCAGGCTGTGAATGAAGACAAGCCGCGCGCCGTATTTCTCGGCGATGTCGGCGGCGAGCCCGGCGGCTTTCTTGGCGTGGTCCGATCCGTCAACCGGAACGACGATGGTCTTGATCATTGATTTTCTCCCCTGGAGCTGTTGCTTGCTGTAATCACAACCGAATTTCGAGTTTTGCGTCTTGATACAGGTTAACCTGCGACAACATTGGAGAAAAACCCGGATTTCAGCTAATCTCCAACAAGCAATCGAGGTTTTTGCTATGCAAATTAAGAAATTGTCAGACGTTCTGGGTGCCGAGATCACCGCTATCGATCTGTCCCAACCGATCAGCGATGCCGATGAGGCCGCGATCAAGCAGGCGTTGCTCGATCACCACGTGCTGGTGATCCGCGATCAGCATCTCGCGCCCGACGACCAGGTGGATTTCTCCGCGCGTTTCGGGGCGCTGGAAATCCCGGCGAATGTCCAGCATACGACGGAGGAAAGCCGGCATGTGATGATCCTCTCCAACGAAATCCGGCCCGACGGCACAGCGGTGGGCGTTGTGGATGGCGGGGATTTCTGGCATTCCGATTCATCGCATATCGAAATCCCGAGCAAGATCACCATCCTGCAATCGGTGCGTAATCCCGAACGGGGCGGCGACACTGAATTCTGCAATATGCACGCGGTCTATGACGCGCTGCCGGACGACCTGAAACAGAAAATCGCGGGCAAGCTCGGTATCCATCATGTCAGCAAGGTGCGCAACAAGCGGGTGACGATTTCGCCCGACCGGCCGGGCGCCAAGGATTTTTACGAACAGCAGGCAAAAGAACGCCCCGACGTGGTGCAGCCGCTGGTGCTGGAACATCCGGAAACCGGGCGCAAGACGCTTTATTGTTCGCCGCGCTTTACCATCGGCATCGTCGGGATGGCGGAAGAGGAATCCGACCCGATTTTGGATCAACTATTCGCTTACATCACCGACCGGAACCGGCCCTACCATTATCGCCACAAATACAGCGAGAACGATCTGGTGATGTGGGACAATCGCTGCCTCTGTCATCGCGCGGTGGGCGGCTATGGCCTGCCCGATATCCGGCGCATGCACCGCACCGTCGTCGGCGGTGACGGGCCCTTTGCGGATCAGGCGGCGGCGTAAATAAAACCCCGCCACGGCCCCGAAGACCGGGCGGGGTTTATTGTACCGCGGCATTGCCCGTCATGCCCCGGGGTTGAGGCCTCCCTGTCTTGGCCACATTCCTTCAAATCGATCAGACAAAAACGCCCGCCGCGCCGATCACCATGCCGCACATGATTACGGCCGAGAAAGCGGCGCCGCTCAACAGGGCGCCGATATAGAAGGCGGGACTGCGTACTTCACCAAACATCGCTCCACTCCTTGGGTTTAGCGGGCCTTCATGGCCCTCGATAGAGTACGATCAAAGTCACGCACAGCCTGTCCGGAAATCCGTAACGGCGGGCTAAAAACTGTCGGTAACGGAAAATGAACAAAAACCGGCGGAATTCTCTAAAATTTTAGGGGAATTCGCGGGGCGTTTGACGGGTTTCGGCCGCCGGGCATTTGCACGCGGTCAGGAATTTCGAAAAGAGACGTTTTTTCAACTTCTTGCGGGAAATCGGTATCGCCAGTTCCCGCAGCGGAAATTTGCCCGACGCCACGCGCCATAGAGACACCCGCCCATTTGCGCCGAATTTCCCTCGAATTTTAGATAATTCCGTACTGATCCACGCGCGCGAGCGCTACCTGACGGCCTCGCTCCTCGGAGCCACAGCGCGCTGGCCGGCCTTCGAGGTCGACAAGGAACTCCTCGAACAGGGGGACGGATGAATCACTAGTATGAGAAATATATCGAGCACGCCAACCGGCCGATCAAAGAAGCGGTTTAGTTCTCCGCGCCGGAATAGGCATACATATCGACAAGCTCCAGCACATTGCCGTCGGGATCGGGGAAATAGATGCTGCGCCCGGTCACCACGGCTTTTTCCTTCCGCTCATCGACCAGAATGATCTCAATGCCCTTGTCCTTGAGGTATTGGAGCGACTCATCGAACTTGTCGGCATCGATGTGAAAGGCGTGATGCGCGTCGCGCTGCATCACCGGCGCGATGGAGGTGTCCGTTTTCATCAGCACCACGCAGTCGCCGCCCGTATCGAGAAACACCATGCCCCGGTCGTGATTGGCGTTAAGCAGCCGAAAGCCAAGAATATCGGTGTAGAATTCCGTGCTTTTACGGCTGTCCGTCACCGCGATGGTGAAATGGCACACGCCCTTTGTCTCGATCATATCCGGCCTCCCGTTGGTTTCTTGGCGGAAGTCTAGGGAGCGGCGCGGGGCGTGTCTATCGGCGACTACCCACCCAGGCAACGCGTCAGGAAGGCGGCGCCGAGCTTGAGCCCATCCGGGTCGATCCCGTGCCCGAGACCGGGACGGCGAAAGGTACTGACGTCAACGCCGTTCTCCGTCAGTGTTTGCGCCGCCGCATCCATCAGATCGACCGGCAGCATCGGGTCTTCCTCACCATGAATCAGCATCACGGGGGGACGGGATCTGATTTCATCCCCGAGCAGTTCCGGCGATTCAAGCCGGCCCGAATAGCCCAGAATACCGGCGCAGGGTTTTTCGCGGCGCAACCCGGTCTGCAAGGACAACATGGTGCCCTGGGAAAATCCAAGAAAGACGAGCTTTGACTCGTCCAACCCGCGCTTTTCCAGTTCCGCATCGATAAAAGCGTTGACGATCTTTTCCGCATAGCGGACCGCTGTGAGGCGGTTTTCGTCCTCTTTCTGCCAGACATCGAACCACTGAAACCCGCCGAACGGATTGCCCTCGCACGGATAGGGCGCATTCGGCGACAGAAAAACCGTATCCGGCAGGGCCTGCGACAAGGGCGGGGCCAGCCCGATCAGATCGTCGCCATTCGCGCCATAACCATGCAGCAGCAGGACAACGGATGTCGCCGGCTTTTTGGAGGCCGGTTCGAACACCGGCCCGGAAAGTTGCGGCAGATCGTCTGTCATGTCGGTTTCGCGCCTCCTCCGCGCCGTGGGGTCGACAGATAATGATGCCAGAGAATGCGCGCGGCAACCGCCCGCCACGGGCGCCAACCCCCGCCGATTTCTTCCAGCGCCGCCTCATCCGGCCGCTCCGGAAGCCCTAATACCTCCTGCGCCGCGACCGCCAACGCCAGATCGCCCACCGGCCAGATATCGGGGCGGCGCATCGCCTCCATCATATAAACGTCGGCCGTCCAGTTTCCGATGCCGGTAATGGCGGTCAGTCTGGCCCGAACGGCATCGTCATCGAGCGATTGCAGCCGGTCCGGTTTGAGCGACCGGTCCTGAACTGCCCTGGCCAGAAGCCGGCCATAGCGCGTTTTCTGACGCGAGAATCCGGCAGAGCGCAGCGCATCATCCGTGAGCCCGAGAAAAAGATCGGGCGTCGGTTCTTCGCCAAGCAACGCGACCAGCTTTTCCCAGGTCGCCCGGGCGGAGGCGAGCGAGACCTGCTGCTCAAGGATCAGATATAGAAGCGTTCTGAACCCGGGCGGGCGGTACCATTGGGGTGGCGGCCCGAACTGGTTCACCACGGCCCGCAACCGATCATCCCGCGCGCAAAGGACGGCAACGCCTTCCGCCAGCCGCGCCCTGGTAAGGATCCGGTTCACCGGTGCATCCCGCGCAGGATCTCCAGATAGTCAGGATGGTCGGGGGTCAGAACCCCGTGGCGAACAAAGAAATCGATATTGACGACGGCGCAGTTGAATTTGAAATCGCGTGTTTCGGCGCAGATCCGCATCACCTCTTCCGCCGGAAGACACTCAAACGCCGCCATCTCACCATCGGCGCTGACAGGAACAA
>Ga0181594_10004461_pt1 | contig 12440 bp, 15 predicted proteins | sample 071ome_18_FD_145603 | JGI IMG/M metagenome (GOLD analysis project Ga0181594, IMG submission 145603) | Coastal salt marsh microbial communities from the Groves Creek Marsh, Skidaway Island, Georgia - 071413BT metaG (spades assembly) | ecosystem: Environmental > Aquatic > Marine > Intertidal zone... | reverse complement strand
TCGAGGTCGCCATTCGTTTAATCTTGTCGACAACGCTCTCATCAATATTCTTGTACTTTGTTTCTTTCGTCCGGTGCGAAATAGCGTCAGTTGTCGCACATACGACAGATTCTTTTGACACCCTTTGGCCAACGGAAGGAAGTCCATCATTGTCCACAATGTTGTAAGTTGATGTTCGCCCTGTATGGGGACGTCTCAACACGTCTGCGCTGCTCAATTGCAATGTTTCAGTTTTGTACAATGTTGCGTGCGCAAACCCTCGATCTACGGCAGACTTGTTGACAATCATTGCATCCTCCATGTCATATCCGGTATGTGATAACACAGCGACAACTGCGTTCGTGCCGAGTGGATATGAATCGACATCGTATAAATCATACGTAGATGTTAATGAGATCGGCCTCTGAGGTGTATGTAATCGATAGAGTTTCGTGTCTGATCGAACGTGAAAAGAATGGAGGGGAAATCCCATGGTTTGCTTCGCCATCTGGCATTGGTACATGTTTCTTGGACTTTGATTGAAGTCAGACCATGGTGTAAGACTTGCTACAGCGCTCAGTACATTTCCAGGGTTTAGCTCTCTGTGGGAACCATTGTTCATCGCTTTATTATCTGAACCTTGAATGTAAATTGAATCTTGTTCCATTGTTCCAATCAGCTCGACATCATTCAACTGTGTATTCAAGACTGGCCGCATCAGACGCGATCCAGTTGAAAACATAGCAATACATGAGTATGATGTCGACATATCTGAAGGCATCATGCTCGCGATCTCCAGTGTAGAAATCAACCTGGAAGGATCTGTTACTTTTCTGAGACGAAGAGTTTCAATAACAGTAGTGACTGCACTACGCTGAATGTATCCAAGAAGAACACCGTCAAGCATGATTGGTGTAGCGCTGGCTAGCTGGCTTCTGAAATTTTCAAGTCTCACTAGTTGACAGCACTGAGCGATGATATCGCACACTATTTCGTATACTGCACGCCGTGAAAGCTGTGGGCGACACGAGCACGTGGTGATCCGACATGATGAACTCAAGTGCGTCAACAGTCCACACGGTGAACCATCTGGTGTATGAACTGGGCAAAGGAAGCCCCAAGATTCTGGCAAAAGTTTTCTCACTGTGGTGGTTCGTAGTTCAGCAAAATATGCCCCGCGGTGCACCGATCGGAAGTGTGAAATGTACCTTAGGTAGTTGAGTTTTTCGGCAACAATGGTAAATCCAGAAGTCTGGCTCAATCCCAGGCCTGACTTGCTAACAAGATTCCCAGTTGCTAGAAAGTATTCCATCTGGCGACCGATGTCTATTCGCTTCATCGCAGTCATGATGGATGCTTCAACTTTCTTTGAGATACTCGTGCTATCGCCGACGATATCTACGTGCTTCAACTCGTCTTTTATGCGATTCAGAGCTTCAGCTATTTTTTCTTGAAGGATGTTTTGTATGAGGTATCCAGGTAGTAACAGCTCTTGATTTACGAGCGAATCCGGGTTATCAGCTTTACACGTACCAGATACAAGACTCAGAAGTTTATTTAGCATAAATATGAGAACATCTTGCTTTGCCCCGCTTGTCTGTAAATGAACGAACACGTGCTGTTGTAAGATAAAGTCTCCAATTTCATACAGGCTTTTGTCTTCTCCATGGAACTGAGCACTAAAAAGTCCGCCGATATACTCTACAGCGCCTTTCCTTGTACTCACACCACCTAATTGTCGTGATTCGAATGTTTTATTCAGGCACTCTCGTGCATAACTGACTTCAACACTCCCCCCGTTTGTAACTCCGCAGAGAACCCTATCGTATAGCTCAGTATCAGAAATATCTGTTAAAGCTTGGAAAATGAGAGCCAATGGAAGAAAAACCTCCTGTCGTCCTATAGATATTCCAAAACATACAGAACCGTCATGTAAGTAATGTAGACGCACGGTGCTAGAGCGCTCACAAGCATCCACACAACGCATCACTGTTGCATATTTCGTGAACTTGGGTCCCCGAGAACAGAAAGAGCTTCGAATTAGCCCCATCACATAATGTCGACGCTGCTGAATGAGTAATCGAACAACGCGCTCTATACCACTAACAATGAAATAGCCGCCAAACTCTGTTGTCTCTTCTCCCTGGCGAATGAGTTCATCTGTAGTAGAGGCCTTCAGTGCACAGGTTTGTGAACGCACCATGTTTGGAACGTCACATAGGTGAAACATGGATGTTTCGCTTTTCGTCCCGTTATTGAGTGACCAACGAATGTTAGCCATAAGCGGGAACGTGTACGTCGTCGCGCCTTCTCTGCAACGCCGAGGTGTTGCAACTTTTTGCACCTGCTTGCCAACTTCCAGTTGGACGATCTCCACTGAGACTGTATTCATATCGCCGAGGCTGAACTTCATCGGCTGGAACGAAGCGACAATTTGACCAAGGCCATATTCAACAAAATCGTTGAACGAGTCGAGATGAGACTGTGCAAGCCCCCCGTCAGGTTGATCAAACTGTTGTCCAACTCTCATTTCGGAGTAGAAAAACAAAGAGAAAGAAAAGAACACACGGTTTGAGTGCTCTAGGGACTCGAGGGGACGACAAGCAGGTTATCACTGTTGAGAAATAGCCTCCCCAAAGATTTCGGGCGGCGCGAGTGACGCTTCGATGTGACCAACCCGCAGACTCTTTTGTTGCAAAGTTGCGAGCCGCCGAGGTCGGACACGTGCGTGTGTTGCGCGTTCTTGGCGGCTCGAAAAAGTCTCGTCTTAGTGTGAAGAAACACACATATAGAGACGTTCATCGAGCTCAAAAAATCACTTTCAGTCCTCGTAAAAAGGATAGTACTATCCTCCCTACCATGGAAAACCTGACTAGAGCCCCATTTTAGCCCGATGTTTGGTCTATGATCATGCCAAGCCCCGCGTTCGAAAGCTCTCACAAAATGCTGTCTAATCATCGCATTTGCGCTATTGTTTTTCTCGCGAAATACGCCGGAATCGAACGCTGAAAATTTTGCTCATGGATCAAAATGATAGCAAATGTGTGCAAAAGTTGAAAATGTCCGAGCTGATTTTCATAAGTTTTTTCCTCTGTTAGGGTTGTTCGCACGTCTTTACGGCAACGGTAATCGAACACGAATGTACACATAACGTCCCTCGACGCGCGTCAGCGTCGCGCGCGTTTTGCGCAGACCGATTCGGCCGGGCATGAGCGACACGAGTGCGAAGTCTCGACGCAAACGGCCGCTTCGCGAGCTAAACCGAGACACCGAGGCACCGGGTGTCGAGGATGTGTCGACGCCAGCGATTTCGAAACGCGCCAGACGTCGGACGCAAAAGGAGGTCCACGGCTCCGTCAGGACGCGACCGACGAGTACGCGCCTGATGACGGCGTCGAAAACACGTAGTGTGATGAGTTCCCACGCGTTGCCGGGTACGTGTAGGCCTACGCTCGCCACGGTCGAGCGCGGAAGACGACGACTCACGGATGGAGAGAGGACACAGCTCGCGACGGCGGCTCGTTACGCGCGGCATACTGGCACGCCGAGCATGAAAGAGCTCGCGAGAGCATGGAAAATCAGTCCTCAATCTCTTTACGACATCATAAACAGACAGCGTCTGACAGGAAGCGCGGCTGCGCTCCGCAGAACCGGCCCAGCACATCTGTTAGGAGACGCTGACGAGACGGTGCTTGCAGAGTTGTCTGAGGAGCTCGATGGAGAGTACACATGGGAAGAAATCACGGAACGTTTCAACGAGAAAACCGGCAAAAACGTGAGTACAATGACCGTGTATAGATTTTGTAAGAATAGAGGATGGCGTGACGTTTGTGACAAGTACGTACGTTCTTGACGAGGGCAGACGTCAAAGTGCGGCGAGTGGTATGAAGTTGACTGCGAGGTGAAAGGTGAAATGTTTCGCCGCATGGTGCAGACCCAATTGACACCTGACATACAACGTAAATTGCTGAGGTGCGATCGCGTGTACGTTCAAATGGACGGCGCTAGAGCGCACGTGAAATTCTGGGAAGATTTGAAAGAACTCGGCGCCAGGCGCAGGCAGATCGACGGCCAGAAGACACCCGTCATCAGGTTTGTCAGACAGCCGGCGAACTCGCCCGACACAAATGTTCTCAACCTCTGCTTCTTTCGGTCGCTCGTAAAGCTCGTGTCTTTTTTCGAAGAAAGAAAGGAAGTCCAAACAAGGTTATGAAGGCAAGGAAGCATTTTTGAAGCATGTCATGCAGACTTTCCACGACTATCACGACAAAGAGACGATGGACAGCTGCTGAAAGATGAAGAGCACCGTCGTCCAACCGATCATTGACGCACAAAGGACGAACGATTGCGAGCTTCCGCACGGCTACATCGAGTCGAAACCAATTCTTCAAGAACTCAACGCCGTTTCGAGCGACGACGACGAGCCCTTGGTACGAACACTGTGCTTCGAAGACGCCCAAGGAGTGCTTCCTTGTGCACACAAAGTCGCCCATTAATGATGGCGCTCATGCGACGACAAGACGATAGAACTATTAGATACGTCAATTTACAAGGACCAGAACTGATTTCAAAATCATGAGAAGCACGGGCCCTGCAAACTCCTCCAGAGTCAAGAACTTCGGACCGAAGCCTTCGGTCCAACTCATTCCATGACAACCAAATGTTCAAATGACATTTGTAGATCTTGTTTATGACCCGTAAGCGCCTCCAGCACTAATAGGACGAGCTGCTGAACTTGATACCGTTCATGCGAAATAGTAGCCTCGCTGTGAGTGAGGGCCGCCTGGTTAACATTTCAAAGGCTGTGAGAAACGTAGCATTTGAGCTATCAAACCTTGACCGTTGTCAACTCTTGAGACGTTGTGTATTGAACATCAACAGGCATCTGCAGTGCGTTAGATTGGTATGCTCTCATGAAGAGGAATACATTGAATACCGTATTCTCGAACTTATCGAGCTCTAAAGTAAGCAAACGAATGGCGTCATCTATTCTCTGTCTTTCGTGATTGTATTCCAACTGTCGTTCCGCAAGAATGTTGTTCAATCGTTCGCATTTTTTTGAGCTGTGCCCACTGTTCAAACTTAACTTGAGTCTTGTCAAAAAATGTACCTCTCGTCAAAGGCAAATTCTGCCTCTCTCTTTAGAGCGATCTGATCTTTCAAGCGTTCGTGAGCATTCCTTCAAAAAATTAAGATTGTTATATATGCGTTCGTTACTATGGAATACCGTAAAGTGTCAGACTCTTTCAGTAGAACTTGCTCAAGAAATCTGACTGTGAGCCTCTTTGCCTGGAATGACTTTCAACAACGACCAGGAGTCATAACAATCACGAATATCACCATGTTTTCCAGCTGAGTCTGATAAGAATATGTCTGCCATGTAAAACTGGGGAGCGGAAAGCCAAGTTCTTGAGCAAAACTAAAGTGCTGCGTGATGAGGGTACGTGCATTTTTTGGTGACGGTTGGCAACCGGTTGAAGAATATCTTTGTCCTGTCTTCGTTTGAACCTCCTTGCGATCCGCTCAATTGAAACCGTAGATGCAAACAATAGTTGATATACCATAGAGAGATAGCGTTTTGTGGCGCCATCAGTGTTAGACCTGCCCGTTTGATGTGAGGCCGTAGAAGCTTCGACCAGGCTTTGTTTCAAGGCTTGCAACCGACGTTGTACCGCCGCTGTGGAGCCTATGCGGTCAACAAAATTCTTCATCGACTGCATAAATTTATCGTGCTTTTGGAGTATTTGTACCTTGAATCATATGTCACGTCGCATTTCAAGCAAGTTTAGGAACGAGTACCTTCGAAACAGTACCCCTTTCAAAGTTATTACCCAGTGTGGCTCTTAACTTTATGTTCCCCTAAATTTTCGAGTGAGGTTTGAATCTTAACGTAATGGCTCATATCTTACTCCTTCCAAACGCTGACGCATGCGCTGAATCAATTGCGTCCCTTCTTGGAGCGTTTTCATTCCAAACACTCGTGCACTAACACTCTCTGCATCTTGGCCCAGTAGAAAAAGCTGTCGAGTGGATATCACTTAAACGCGATAGAATTGATGTTCTAATCACCTTATACGATGATATACATGTCTCATGCAGTTGAAAATCTTGCTTTAGAGAAGCCTACGTAGCTCATCAGTGGTTTCCCTCTAGTTCAGTCAAAATTTGAAACCTGATGCGTTGCTCTCGCGTACTGTTGCAGTGTACGCTCCGTTCTTTCGATTTTCGGTGCACAGTTTATTTCAATTGAAACATGGCCACGTTCATCCGCGTTTGACGTTGCGCGCATATTCCATCAGTGTAACGCGGCTAGTGTGTGGCAGTTGTAACCGTTGGTCGACCGGCAGAGCGACGCGATTTATGATAAATCATTTATCGCGATTCCCATCGTCGATTCAAGTTGTTTCAGGACGAGTTGTCCGGATGCATACAAAGATGATTTTCTACTTCTCTCTCCAAAAAGTTTTTGGACAAGTCGTGACTCGTCGAAATTTGGTAATCGAAGTGCCTTAACTATGGGGTGCTCGTAGACTTAGGGTTTAGGATCATAGCCCCAGAATGAAATATTATACGTCTATATCTACATATTCTATCTCTTCGTCGTCCTGGATTTCTCGCCACGCGACTGAGTGTGGCAGAGGGAAGCCGTTCCGCCCTTCGAACAAGAATATTTGTCGCACCATGGCCGTCTTCGTGCGCCAGAAGCGTGCTATTTCGTCGGGGGTGTGCTCATTGTACTTCACTTGCAGCGTCTGTCATAACCCATTCAAATCTTCGGCACCAAACGCTTCGCGTTCGACCTTGGACATGCGGTTGGCGAGGGAGTAGAAGACCCCGCAGTCGAGTACGAAAAAGGCCTGGCAAAATTTCACTTTTTTCATAAAAAGTAGGGTTTAAACCCAGACCCTAGATATATTTAGGGTTTGGAAAGTGCTAGGGCTTAAAAACATACTGTTAAGAATGATCATTGTACGTGTCGAAAATTGCATTTTTGATAGGAAAACTTCCGGAACGTTTATCTCCGATTTTTTTTTCAATTTTCAAATAGAAAATGCGACTCAACGCGAAAACGCGAAAAATGCAACCAAACTAGATACTCCGCGTCTAAATTGGCCAAATTCTCGCTACGCTATGTCGAATTGTCTAAAAACTTTTTGGAGGGAGAAGTATGTTCATGAGACTCATAAGTATGAACTGATCGATCACTGAAGTAACTGGGACAAGTTGGCACGTGCAGTAGTTGAAGGCGTAGTTCCGACGTGGTATTCGCTTCGCTTCGACGAAGGATTTCAGGGCACTTCGCATCCTAGTACCCAGTGCAGGTGCCGAGATGCTCTTAAATCATCTAACACGCGTGAGACGTGTCAAAAACATTTGTCGAGGACTAGACCAGTCGCTAAAGATTCGCTACGCTGCCCAGCCTACCTTCAGTGTCCTGCGTCGACACGGCAAAGTTTCAGGTTTAAGGTAACAGTCGTACTTTAGTGAATGAAACAACCATTTTAAAACTTAGTGCCAAAATAGGGAAGATAGTCAATCGAAGGCAAGTGCTCAGGTAAGGGCTGGAGTTTCTTATGTGTCTGATTTCTCAGTACATTCACATAGAGCACAATCACGCTTTGTGTTGAAGGAAACATAAGTGTTGGCAAGTCAACGTTTCTCAAGCAAATACTCGGAGCAGATGATAATCCGCTCAAGGTCTGTTATTATACGCTCGGTATTTCAAACACTTGAGCCAGCAACAGGAATTTCTCCACTTAGTTCCTGAACCGGTGGAGAGTTGGCAGCACGTTACAAAGAAAAATATTGGGGAGCATGCTGATTTCAATATTTTAGAGGAGTTTTACCAAAATCCGGCGAGATATGCCTATAGTTTTCAACAGTTTGTGTTCATGACGAGATTTTTGCAACATGAAAACACGAAAGATGCAAGTTTACCAATACGGGTGATTGAACGTAGCGTGTTCTCTGATCGAAATGTGTTCACAGAGGCTCTGTATGACAACAGCTGGTTGAGTGATTTAGAGTACTCTCTCTACCACGCTTGGTTCGATCCGTTCATCGAGGTAACTCCTCAGTATTTTTAAATGGTGGACAAGTAATTTGTCGGTAGTCATTCCCTGCGCTAGTTCCAGATGGCTTTGTTTACCTTCGCGCCCAGCCAGATATATGCTTGCGGCGAATGCATCAGCGAGCACGTGGAGAAGAGTGTGACGTGAATGTAGAGTACCTGACATCGCTTCATCGCAAGCATGATTCTTGGCTCTTATCCAAGCTGTCAGGTTTGTATCTTTCGTCATGGAGAAATTTCAGCTTGAACTCCCGTCAGATAAAGAGAGTATAGGTCGTGATATATTTACTTGTACAGTTGATATCCAGAACAGTGGTAAGATAATTGAGGTACGGACAAACCATGTTAATTGTTCGTAATTTCAGAGTGGGATAGGTGCCTGTCTTGGTCATCAACTTCGATCATGATCTCACTGTAGAAGTACACTCAGCTCGTGTTCGAGAGCTGCAGTCGTGCATATTAAACTTTGTAAGATCGCTTCAGAATAAGTAGTGTCGAGTATGAATGAACTACTTAGTGGACTCGTTCCTTGGCATGAATCTGCGCAACTTTTGGCTTTTTCTTACGCGCTGCTTCGACAAAAAACTGTCTAACTTGCCACTCTTTGTAAGCTCGGCATATTTGCCAAGTAGGCTCTCAATTTTTACAGAAGCTGTTGAAACGGATTAGAACAACTCGCGAAGGGCGGAGATATACTAGAGCGTACATTTTTTCTTAAAGAAATGTGTTTTCTTCGCACGCACGACCCGTTCTTTCTCACTATCACGGAAAACGTCAACAACGTTGCTCGGCACGAGCAGCCGGCTTGCCACTTACCTAACTAGCGTTTGGAGCACGTGTACTGCAGGCTGAGCCTCACATTCCACCTTTGTGACTTCATCCTTCATTTCATGCACACGGGAAGACTTGTGAGCTTTGAATGAACAACGAGCTCCAAGCTCACGACTTCACCGGGTGTACGGCGCGTTAGTGACAACCTTCTGACTGGACGGTCCAGGAGCTGTGACGTGCTCTTGGATGAACACGCGTCTGATTTATGGAAGCGATTTATGGAGGCGAACGTGTTTTTCACCAAGGTAGGAATACTCTATTGCAGATGGCACTAAACTATGTAAAATATGTATTTATAGACGGTTCATGACTCGTCATGTGTATATGTACTCTCTAAAGGTGCGATATATTTTTCCGGGAGACGCGGAAAAATTTATATGTACTTATCGACGGTTCGTGACTCGTCGTGCATGTAGGGACTCTCCCAACCGGCGATATATAAATTTTTCCTCCCGCCCTGGGAGTCTAAACTAAATCAACACGGTTGCATGACATAGTTGTACGTGTGGCGGAAGTATTGCAGCATCGTGCCTGTTACGCCGAACGGACAACTCTCGTCTTCGGGGCGAACGAGCGCCGCCACGCGCGTCGGCGGCGCTCCTGGCGCTACCTTAACATCACTGCTCGGCACGATACTGACTGTGGGCGTCATCGTAGACGGTACTTGATACGAAGTATGGCTACGCGGCATAGCTTCGAAAATAGGTAACACGCCCATCGCTATTCCCCCGCGGTCCGAGCTGAGTGTTGGTTGATACAGCAATGAAATCGGTGTCTTTGCGCAACTTACCAACGCGTACTGTTTAGTCGCAATCGGTGGATCTGAGAACTTTTACAGGTAAGTACTTGTTTATAAAAGGCGAAAACAGTTTCTGAAGCCACGTTGAAAGCGTCTTTGAAGGCGAACTGGCTAATGAAATACCTGTTATCAAAGCATCAATAGCAGGTACCCGGCTCGTGGGCCGCATGTCAGTAGGTGAGTTAAAGCGAGAGAAACATCGAGTTATCATTCAGTCTGTAATAAGGGAATAAAAATGGCCTGCTGTTGCCTAATTCAACAACCGACCAAGGTTAGTTGATTGGTCCCCATTGCTTGTAGAATATTTAGCAAGTGCAGAGGCTTTACATATTCGGAATAGTTTACCTGATGAAGTGCTAGTTCAGCGGACACAGGAGCGTTTATCAGGTGAATCGCAGTACATCATATTTATCATGAACCCTCTAACCTACAATCCATTCGAAGCTTTAGGCAACTGTATAGCTTGCAACGATCACGTTGCACTCGTGCACCCTGACATTGACCAAGAGACTGAGGAGATCATCTCTGATGTATTAGGCGTGGAGGTCTTTCGGCAGGTATGAGCTCAAATCAACATCCCATACTTCGATTTGAGCGATCCATGTAGTCGATCGCAGGCAACATGCTCGTTGGGAGCTATTGCAGGTTCACTGGCCATGGTGGCATCGTACACCCCGCAACGCCGCTGGCTGATTTGGACGAGCTGTCATCGCTTATACAGGTGAGCTAATCTATAAACCACCAAATTTGCATTAGTTGATGTATTAAGGTACCTCTCGTCGCTGGTACCGTCAATAGGGGAAGTGAGGTTGTTTCGTCTGGTCTGATAGCAAATGACTGGAGTGCTTTCTGTGGACTTGATACTACAACAACTGAGGTGGCGGTAAGTCCGGTTTACGGTTTACTTGACTGTGATGGAATTCTGAACGATATGCAGGTAATTGAGAATGTTCTCAACCTCAAGGGACTGGCATCTAATGACACCATCCATGGTATGCGATCTGCATTGGTGGACATGTTAGTCTGAGCTACTGATCAATTTTTATCTGTTCACACTGTTCGTCTCCTTAGAGCTTTCAGTTGTAATTTCGTTCACAAGCTACTTCCAAACATATGCAAAACTCCGCGCGCTCTGTTTATCGCTTACTTGAAAGAAATTTGATGGACTTTCTTTATGAATTAATTCATTACAAGTGCAACATAAGCACATCTTGCACACACGAGTTTAACCGAGTAAAAGTCTTCGCATAGGAGCTCTCTCTCTCTCTTTCTCTCAAGCCTTTCTCTCTCCCCTCCGCCCAGCCCCACTCCCCGCCATCCCTCCATCTCTCTCTCTCTTTCTCTCTCAAGCCTCTCTCTCCCTCTTTTCTGTATCTGTCTCTCTTCTCTCCTTACGCGCGTACAGACTTACTTTCTATCCTAAGACCTACGCAAATTGGGTCACATCGACGCTAAAAATAAGAAAGCCATTGAAAACACCTTATCAATGATTCCGAATTGTTTCGCCCCGTGGGCATCAAAGTACTTTGGACGGCTGATAGCCTTCTCAATTTCTGCAGCCGTCTTATCAGTTGCTTTTGCTAGAATTTCGACCTACACCGTCTCAGCTTAGTCTGAAACGCTAGATGACAATTTCACGAACCATTTGTGTTTTCGTATGTCGCATCTCTTGCCGATGTATTTCCAACTCGGTCGCCTAGACTCCACGTCAGAGGAAAATTTTGTGCGGAAACAAACACACACCTGGCCGCGATACGAGCTTATGGGTTCCTTGATCATGATGCTTGCGGCGGGCAATGCTGACCGATGACCCTTTAGCATACTTAGTTTAATGATGAGCAGCCCTTATGTGTGTACATACCTGTGCGCCTGCAGCCAAAAGCATCGCAGCTTCTCCCCAGGCGGTGCCAACAGCGACTGTGTGCACAGGTGGCTTAATATATTGGATCGTATCATATATTGCGAATGCCTCCGTGTCGTATCCGTATTTTTGACCATCCTAGCGCGAACAAATTATGAAATAGAAGATGTACAGTCTTCATGTAGTACCTTGGAAGTTCCAGTGGAGTTGATATACAGCTGAATGGGTTTGTTGCTGTCCTCATACTGCAAGTACAGCAATTCAGCCAACATCAACTCTGTGACCGACGGTACAAGCGTCATACCCTACAGTGAAAGCTCTCCATTAGTACTTTGAAGCATATGCGTTGGAAGTTCGAATTTACCAGGTACACAATTCTCTCCTTAAAAATGTATGATGGGAGATCTGGTGGTGACTGAGTCGAAGCATCTCCCTGGAGACTTGGGATGACCTGCTGAGGGTAAATATGTGTGAGAAGGCCCCCAGGAAAGCACACTTACCGAAACGATCGTGGAGCGCCGAGCTAGTTTGCATGCTCTACTCTTTATAGCAAACCTTTTCACGCGTGATTCATCTGCTCCTAGAGTAGATGAAGTCCGGGCGTGAGGAGCAAGACGCAAAGAAGTCATCCTTGGCGGAAGGGTTCCTTGCCTGGGCCGACTTTTAGAACGTCTCAACTTCTGAGTCAACTTCTTCGCAGTATCACTGGACCACTTGAATCTGTGCAGGCAGAATCAGGTGTGAAAAGCGCGCACGCTGGAGCTCAATAGAATCTACAAATACCGCGGCGTGGACGATCACTGTGCCGTTTCTTTCATACACACCGACGCGGTCAACGCGTTTTGCCGCCACAGTAACCCTACGCAGGTCATACCGACGCGGGATGATTCCCTGCTGAT
>Ga0181594_10004454_pt1 | contig 12454 bp, 9 predicted proteins | sample 071ome_18_FD_145603 | JGI IMG/M metagenome (GOLD analysis project Ga0181594, IMG submission 145603) | Coastal salt marsh microbial communities from the Groves Creek Marsh, Skidaway Island, Georgia - 071413BT metaG (spades assembly) | ecosystem: Environmental > Aquatic > Marine > Intertidal zone... | reverse complement strand
GACCGGGGCGCATTTGAAGCGCTCGGCGGACGTCGCTACGCCCTGGATTTCCAATGGATGAGGGTGATGCGCAATGGTTTCGATCTGGTTCAGCGCCGCTGGAACGACTGGGTCATCGCATTCAATGCCGATCGGCAGTCACGGTTGTTCGAACCCCTGGGCATCCGCAATTTGAGCACGGGTCAGCTGGTCGCTTTGATGCTGTCAGCCGCGCTGGTGATCTCGGCGCTGATGTTACCGTTTATATTGCGCATGCGGGTGAGCCGAAAGCCGGATCCGGTGGTGCGTGCCTGGCACGTTTTTCGCCAGCGGCTTAAGCGCTCGGGCCTGGACCTGGAGCCCGGAATGGCACCCATGGAACTCGCCGCGTTCGCCGGCAGTCAAATGAGACAGTCAGCACGCGAGATACAGCGAATAGCCACGCTGTATCGGGACATTCGCTATGCGGACCATCAAAGGCGCGCGAACGAATTCATCAGGGCGGTCAAGATGTTTCGACCAACGGAAAACCTATCGTGAGGATGACATGATCAAATGGTCAGGCATGACGGCCAGGGGCTTGTACTCCGCCGTTGCGGTCTTATGGTTGCACGGCTGTGTCTCCGTTCCGGAACAGTTTCGGGGCGAATACCCACAAATTCAGCCCCAGGCTGCCCAGGACACGGATATCGGCCGTCGTATTCGTTGGGGTGGTGTCATCCTGGAGACGCGACCCGGGGAAAGCGATACCTGTTTCGAGATTCTTTCCAGGCCGCTGTCCAGGAATATGCGGCCAGCGGGCTCAGATCAGACCCTCGGCAGGTTTATCGCCTGTCGGCCGGGGTTTCTGGAACCCGAAGTATTTGCCCGCGGACGCGAGGTGACACTGACGGGCACCGTGGAGCAGTTGGAACTGCGCAAAGTCGGCGAATTTGATTATCGATATCCCCTCGTCCGGGCCGACTTCATCACCATGTGGCCTGAACGCATTGACGTCATTGTTCCGGCATACGACCCGTTCTACAGCCCCTGGTACTGGCATTACCCGTACTACGGGTACCCGCCACGCCACCCGCCCATGCCGGTACGAAGGTCAATTGATGACGGCCCCAGAGTGGATGTGCCGCCCGCTTCCGAAGGCGGCGGATAGAGAACGCAACGGGTATGACAGCGCCCCGCAGTCCGCTGTCTGCTTTATAATCAAACCCGATGATTGAGTGGATCATGATCACGGTTCTGGCGGTCGTTGCCGGCTACGCCGTCCGGGTGTACAACCGCCTCGTAGCCAGCCGAAACCAGGTGGCGGAATCCTGGGCAGGGATCGACGTCCAGCTGCAAAAACGCCATGAACTCGTGCCCAACCTGGTCGCCACCGTGAGGGGCTACGTCGATCACGAATCTGGAGCGCTTGAGAAAATCACCCGTCTCCGCAGCATCGCGGCATCTGATGTTTCCGAACGCGCCGAGAGCGAATCATCACTGTCGCGTTCCATCGGGCGTCTTTTTGCCCTGGCCGAGGCCTATCCGGACCTCAAGGCGAGCGAGGGCTTCCAGCAGTTGCATGAAAGCCTGGTAGACATCGAAGACCATCTCCAGTATGCCCGCCGTTACTACAACGGCTCTGTGCGCGATAACAACAACCTCGTGGAAAGCTTTCCTGCCAACCTTGTTGCCGGTGTTTTCGGTTTTCATTCCCGTCGGTTTTTTGAGATCGAACTGGCCAGCCAGCGCGAACTGCCCGATGTGGCGCTGTAGGCAAAACATCCGCCGTCTCGGGCGATGCTGCCTGCTGGTCTTTTTAGGCCTGTTGCCAGCGACCCCCACCATGGCAGATGAGCGTATCCTGGAATTCGCCTCCGAGATCAGAATCCAGCTCGATGCCAGGCTCACGGTTGCCGAGACCATCACGGTGCGAGCCGAGGGCGATCGGATTCGCAGGGGCATATTTCGCGATTTTCCCACTCGCTACCGCGATCGGATGGGAAATCGTTTCAACATCACCTTCGAAGTGCTGGGCGTGCAGCGTGATGGTGAGAACGAGCCCTGGCATACCGAGAACAGATCCAATGGTGTGCGCGTGTATATGGGCAGGGCCGACCGGGTGCTTCCGCCCGGCACATACCGTTATACGCTCCGCTACGCTGTGACACGCCAGATCGGCTATTTTGAGGACTATGACGAACTTTACTGGAATGTCACCGGCAATGGCTGGGATTTTCCCATCGACACCGCCAGCGCGCGCATCGAATTACCCACCGCGGTCAACTGGCAAGACCTGCGTCACGACGCGTTCACCGGACCGCAAGGCGCCACCGAACGTGCCGCGGAGTACAAGGTCCTGAGTGATCGCGCGGTCGCGTTCAAGGCCCAGCGAAAACTGGATCCAAGAGAAGGGCTGACGGTTGCCCTGGGCTGGCCCAAGGGCCTGGTGCACGAGCCGGGACCCGGTGCGCGCGCCGTCGAGTTCATTCGCGACAACAATGCGGCCCTGATCCTCGCGTTGGGGTTTCTTGCACCATTGCTATGGTATCTGTGGGCCTGGAACGAGCATGGCCGCGACCCGGCCAGGGGCGTTATCATTCCTCGCTTCGAACCACCGAAAGGTCTGTCGCCGGCCGCCTGCCGCTACGTGCTGGATATGGGTCTGAAAAGCGATGCGGTTACCGCGGCCGTAGTCAGCCTGGCCATCAAAGGCTATCTGACCATCGAGGAGAAAAATGATGACTTCGTCCTGTACCGGCAACCGACACCCAAATCCGCGAAGGCGACGCCCGGTGAGCTGGCGATTCGGGAAGAACTGCTACCTGAATCCGATGCCTGGATAGAGTTGGACGATGACAACTACCAGGCGTTCCAGCGGGCCAGGGTGGGTCTCAGGGACACCCTGAAATCTGAATATCACGGGCGGCTGTTCCAGCTCAATTCGGTGTACATGATTCCCGCGCTGATGCTCTCAGCCATCGCCGCAGCCATTGCCGCAACTCAGTCCGGCGGCCCGGCGCCCTGGATCGTATTTGGCGTATTCACCGCCGGCATGCACCTGCTGTTTCTCTTTCTGATGCGTGCACCCACGCCCGCGGGCCGTCGTGTGATGGACGAGATCGAGGGTTTCAGGAAGTACCTCGACACGGCGGAGCAGGACCGGTTGAATCGAATGCGCTCGCCCCGACTCACCCCGGAGGTGTTCGAGACTTTTCTTCCCTACGCGTTCGCGTTAGGCGTTGAAAATCACTGGTGCTCCCGTTTTGCGCGCGAGTTTCCACGCGAGGTCGAATCGGGCGCCGCATACACGCATCGCTGGTACGTTGGCAGGCGCAGCGGCTTAAGCGCGCTACACCATATCGGCAAAAACTTTAGCAGTGATTTATCCGGAGCCATTTCCTCGGCATCATCCCCACCAGGCTCCTCTTCCGGCTCGGGTGGTGGCGGGTTCGCGGGCGGCGGTGGCGGCGGCGGTGGCGGCGGCGGCTGGTAAGCTGCACAAGTATGTTACGGTGCCATTTTGAGCCATGGAGAGACCATACCATGTCGATAACAAGGCCCAATCGGATCGGTCTTTGTCTGATGCTGTTCACACTGCTGTGTGCATGCAGTGGCACAACCAGCCTGTCTGAGGGGTTTTCGCTGTCTGAGCAGCCACTGATCGGGAAAATCGTCTGGCACGACCTGATGACGGAAAACCCCGCTGCCGCCCAGGCGTTTTATGCCGAAATTCTGGGCTGGTCATTCGTTACGACCGAGCGCCCGAATGGAGGCCCCTACATTCTGGCCCGTTCGGGGCAGCGCTTCGTCGCCGGCATACTCGAGGTGGCCGACCCACCGGATGGAGCGGAGTATTCTCGGTGGCTGGGTTACCTCTCGGTTCGGGACGTAGATGAGGCGGTTGCCCTGACGATCAGTGAGGGCGGCACGAGTGTGCTCGCCCCACGGGAAATAGGACAGGTTGGGCGGGGCGCGGTGATCAGCGATCCGCAAGGCGCGCTCATCGGCTTGCTCCGGAGCCGCCGGGGCGACCCGGACGACAGCATGCTGGATATGCCGGGAACCATCGGATGGCATGAGCTTCTGGCGGAAGACGCCCGCCAGGCCACCCGTTTCTATGAACGCCTGGCGGGACTGCAAGGCCGCAGCGAAGAGCGACGCAACGGAACCTATTACATACTCAACGATGGCGGACGTGACCGGGCAGGCATTCTCAGCAATCCACTGGATGACACAGAGCCGGCATGGCTGGCGCACTTCATGGTGACCGATCTTGAACAGGCAGTGTCCAGGGTGCCTGCCCTGGGTGGACGGGTTCTGCTGGCACCATCAGAAGAACTGAGGGATGGCACTATGGCACTCGTGCTCGACCCGGGCGGCGCGATATTGATTCTGAGCAAAATACCATGAAATCCGTAACCAACCTGATCATCAAATGGCTGTTGTTGGCCTCAATGCTGCTAAGCAGCCTGGCGCTGACCGGCTGTTCCGGAAACGTGGGCGTGGGTATGAGCGTCGGCGTGCCGGTGGGCAACAATGGCTACGTCAGCGTGGGCGCCAGTTCAAACCGCTGGCGCTGATTGTTTGGGCCGGTCTTTCGACTGGGTGACTGCCGAAAAAGCCGGGCGCATACGGTGAGATCACGATGTTGCGCCACCCATCGGCATGGATGTCGACGGCGGCGAGCCGGGCGAAATTCGCCTGGAGTCTTTCTCAGCTCGTCTCGTTGAGGTAATGAATGATCCCCTCAGCGGCCTTACGGGCGTCCGCGATGGCTGTGACCACCAGGTCCGCGCCCCTTACCATGTCACCCGCCGCGAATATCTTTTCACGGGTGGTCTGGAATGAATAAGACCCAGGCGGGCAAATCACCTTGCCTGCCTGATCCACTTCTATCCCGAATGGCTCAAACCAGGCAGGGGGAGAAGGCCTGAACCCGAACGCGAGTATGACGGCATCCGCTTCGATACTTCGCTCGCTCTCGGGTATCGGTTCGGGCCGGCGTCTTCCGCTGCCATCCGGCGCGCCCAGTTGGGTCTTCACCACCCTGACCCCCGTGGCACGTTCGCCTTGCTCCATCACCTCGATACCCAATGGCTGGATATTGAACTCGAATTTGACCCCCTCCTCGATCGCGTGGGTCACTTCACGCTGCGATCCGGGCATGTTTTCCCGGTCGCGACGATAGAGGCAGTGGACTTCCCGGGCGCCCTGGCGTATCGCCGTTCGCACGCAGTCCATCGCGGTATCACCCCCGCCCATGACCACGACCCGCTGGTCCTTGAGATCTATGAATGGATACTCCCCCGGCGGCATCTGCAACAGGGAGCGCGTATTGCCGATCAGGTAGTCCAGCGCCAGGTAGACGCCGGGCGCATCACCATTTTCCAGCTCACCCGTGAGCGGCGTATAGGCGCCCATTCCGAGAAAAACAGCGTGGTGATTTTCCAGCACCTCTTCAAAAGAGATGTCTTCTCCGATGGTCGCGCCCAGGACGAAACGAATGCCCATCCCCTCGAGAATGGCTCGCCGGGTCTTTATAACCTCATGCTCCAGTTTGAACTCTGGTATCCCGAAAGACAGGAGCCCGCCTATTTCGGGGTGGCGGTCATACACGATGGGGCGAACGCCATTTCGCGCCAGAATGTCAGCGCAGGCCAGGCCGGCAGGCCCCGCGCCGATCACCGCTACTTTCCTGCCAGTATCTACCACGTGCGACAGGTCTGGCCGCCAGCCCTGCGCGAAAGCGGTATCGGTGATGTGACGTTCGATCGCGCCAATGGTGACCGCGCCGAAGCCCGTGTTCAGCGTGCAAGCGCCTTCGCACAAACGATCCTGCGGACAGATTCGGCCACAGATTTCGGGCAGGCTATTGGTCTGGTGGGCCAACTCGGCAGCCTCGAAAATACGCCCTTCCGCCGACAGCTTGAGCCAGTCCGGTATGTAATTGTGCACGGGGCATTTCCATTGGCAATAAGGATTGCCGCAGGCAATACAGCGCTCAGACTGGTCGGCGGCGCCATCAGCAGGGAATTCCTCGTAAATTTCCCTGAACTCATGACGGCGTACGTTGATGGGAATCTTGTCCGGCTCGTGGCGGACGTTATCGATGAACTGATACCCTGGCCTGGCATTCTGCTTGCTCATGTCATCTTCCCTACCTGACCAGCTTGATGGGTGCCACGGTGGGCGCCGCGCGCGTCTCGCGCTTGGGGTCGATCACCCGAAAGTAGTAGGCAAAATGATCGAAGTCTTCCAGCAAGCGGGCCGCCCAGACACTGCCTGTGCATGTCGCATGACGTCGTAACAGGGACTTCAGAAGCTCGAAATCCTGGCTGTGTTCCCAGGCGTCAAGATTGTGGACCTCGACGCTTTCCATGTTGCAGCGCCGAGAGAACCGCTCATCCATGTCCAGCACAAATGCGCGACCGCCGGTCATGCCGGCCGCAAAGTTGGACCCGACTTTGCCCAGCACGACAACCAGTCCGCCGGTCATGTATTCGCAGCCATGATGCCCCAGGCCTTCCACCACGGCCGTGGCGCCGGAATTCCGCACCGCAAAACGCTCGCCGGCCTGGCCAGCCGCAAACAGCTCACCACCGGTAGCGCCATAGAGACAGGTGTTACCCATGATGACGCTGCGTTTAGCCACGATGCGGGCGTCGGAATTTGGCGAAATGGAAATTCTGCCCCCGCTCATCCCTTTACCCACATAATCGTTGGCGTCGCCAACCAGGTGCAGGTTCATACCCTGGGTGTTCCAGACGCCGAAACTCTGCCCCGCCGAACCCATGAACGTCAGGTGGAAAGGTTCACCCGGCAGCCCGGTCCTGCCGTGGTTTTTTGCAATCTGGCCCGCCACGGTGGCGCCAACAGATCGATCATGGTTACGAATATTGAAGCAAAGCGCAGTGCCCTCACCGGACCGGATCCCGTCCGCGCAGGCAACCGCGATGGTCTGATTGAGCTCGCCCTGATCATGCGGGTCATTGCGAACACCCCGATAACCGGATTGTGGCCCACCCGCGGAGGCGCTGGTCAGAATAGGCTGCAAATCCAGCGACTGCTGCTTTTGGGTCAGCGAAGGGTTGTCTTCCAAGGTCAGCCGCTGCAGCAGTTCACCGCGGCCAATGATCTCATCCAGGCTGACATGCCCCAGGCTGGCCAGATGCTCACGCACCTCCTCGGCCAACATGCGGAAGTAGTTCATCACGCGCTCCGGCAGACCGTGGAAGTGCTCCCGCCTCAGCTGCTCGTCCTGTGTGGCAACACCGGTAGCACAATTATTCAGGTGGCAGATCCGCAGGTATTTGCAGCCCAGGGCCACCATGGGGCCCGTGCCAAACCCAAAACTGTCCGCGCCCAGTATGGCGCCTTTAACAACGTCCAGCCCGGTCTTCAGCCCACCATCGACCTGCAGCCTGACTCGCTCGCGCAGGCCGTTTTCGACCAGCGCCTGGTGCGCCTCAGCCAGTCCTGTCTCCCAGGGTGAGCCGGCATATTTCACGCTGGTGAGCGGGCTGGCGCCGGTGCCCCCGTCATGCCCCGCGATGGTGACGCAGTCTGCATAGGCCTTGGCCACACCTGCGGCAATGGTGCCCACGCCGCGCTGTGAAACCAGCTTGACGGAGACCAGGGCATCCGGGTTCACCTGCTTGAGGTCGAAAATCAGCTGCGCCAGGTCCTCAATCGAGTAGATGTCGTGATGCGGCGGTGGCGAAATCAAAGTGACGCCCGGCACTGAAAAGCGCAGCGAAGCAATCAGCGGGGTCACCTTCTTGCCGGGCAGCTGGCCGCCCTCTCCCGGCTTGGCGCCCTGAGCAATCTTGATCTGCAAAATATCGGCGTTGACCAGATAGTGAGCGGTCACGCCAAAACGCCCCGAAGCCACCTGCTTGATACGGGAATTTCGCTCAGTGCCGAAGCGGGCAGGATCTTCACCGCCCTCGCCGGAATTGGAATGTCCACCCAGGCGGTTCATGGCGATCGCCAATGCCTCATGCGCCTCGGGTGACAAGGCGCCAATCGACATCGCCGCGGTATCGAAACGGGGAAACAGCTTTTCCGCCGGCTCGACCTGATCCAGCGGCACTGGCTGCGACGCCGGTTGTAATCTCAGCAGGTCGCGCAACGCAGCCGGCGGTCGATGATTGACCCGGTCTGCAAATTGGCGGTATTGATCCATGTCGCCGGTGGCCACCGCCTGTTGCAGACCCAGTACGACGTCCGGATTGTAGGCATGATACTCACCACCATGAGTGAACTTCAGGAGACCGCCCTGAGCGACCGGCATGCCCTGCTTCCAGGCCATGTCATGCAGTTCGCGCAAGTCCGCCTCTATTTCAGCAAAGCCAGCGCCGCCCACCTGCCCCGAAGCGCCCGGAAAGCAGAGCCCTGTCACTTCGCTGGAAAGCCCGACCGTTTCGAACAGTTGGGCGCCGCGGTAGGACGCGACGCAGGAAATACCCATCTTTGACAGGATTTTCAACAGCCCTTTTCGCACCGCCCGACGGTAATACTTGCGGTGTTGAAGCAGGTCGCCGTCCAGTGCGCCGCGCTTGTACAGGTCGTTGATCACCTGGAACGCCAGGTAGGGATAGATCGCCGTCGCCCCCACGCCCAGCAATACTGCGAACTGGTGAGAGTCACGGGCCGTGCCCGTCTCCACCACGATATTGCAGTCGCAGCGCAGGCCCTCACGAATCAGGCGCTGGTGCACCGCCCCAACCGCCAGGGCGGCATGGATGGGAATGGCATCGGGTGAAGGGTGCCTGTCTGTGAGCACCACGATCACCACGCCGCGCGACACGGCCTCAACGACGTTATCGCAGAGCGCCCGCAGCGCCGACTCCAGGTCACCCTCCAAGGGGTAATTCAGATTGAACACTTCGTTGCGATACCACTTGTCTGAAAGCTCCAGCAGGCGGCGGTATTTGACGATGTTCAAAACCGGCCACGGCAGCAGAACCCGATGGGCGTGCGTGGTGGTTTCCAGAAATACGTTGTGCTCACGTCCGAACAGGGTCTCCAGCGACATGGCGGACTGTTCACGCAGCGGGTCGATGGGCGGATTGGTGACCTGCGCGAACTGCTGCCGGAAATAATCGTAGAGCGCCCGCGGCTGCCGGGACATGACCGCCATCGGCGTGTCATCTCCCATGGACCCGGTGGCCTCGACCGAATCAGTGGCCATCACCCGTATGACCTGTTCGCGCTCCTCGTTGGTGACGCCATAAAGTTTTTGGAATACGGGCAGCATCTGGCTGCCGTCTCGCATGTATTTCGCGGCTGCTTCGGCTTCCTGCTCGTCGTTGTTGTGTATACGAATGACATTTTCTGTCAGCCAGTCGCCATAGGGCCGCCTGGCTTTCAGATGATCATCGATTTCCCGGGATCGCCACAGCTTGCCCTGCGCGGTATCCACCGCAAACATTTCACCCGGGCCGACCCGTCCTTTTTCGACCACGCTCGACTCGGCGTAATCCCACACGCCGACCTCGGATGCCAACGTTACCCACCCGTTGTCGGTCATCACGTAACGGGCCGGGCGCAGGCCGTTGCGGTCCAGATTGCAGGCAGCGACGCTGCCGTTGGTCATGACGATACCCGCCGGTCCGTCCCAGGGCTCGACATGCTGAGAGTTGAACTCGTAGAAGGCCTTGAGATCGGGCGGCATGTCGGGCTCAGCCTGCCAGGCGGGCGGTATCAGGATACGCATGGCCCGGAACACGTCCATACCGCCGGCAAGGAACAACTCAAGCATGTTGTCCAGCGATGATGAATCGGAGCCTTCCTGGTTGACCAGGGGACGGATGTCCTGCAGATCCGGCAGGAGCGGGGTGGCAAATTTCGGCGTTCTCGCCTCCGACCAGCTGCGGTTACCCTCGATGGTGTTGATCTCGCCATTGTGTGCCAGGTAGCGGAAGGGCTGAGCGTACCGCCATTGCGGCAGCGTGTTGGTCGAAAAGCGCTGATGAAATACGCAGATATGGCTGCTCAGGCGTTGATCCTGTAAGTCGGTATAGAAATGCGGCAGGTTGCCCGGCATCACGAGACCCTTGTAGACCGTTACCATGTTGGACAGGGTCGCTACATGAAACGCCGGATCCGGTGATGCCTCGCGCATACTCTCCGCGGACGCGAGACGGCGCGCTACGAACAAGCGCCGCTCAATATCATGTTCACCCCAACCGTAGGGGGCATTGACGAATACCTGTTCGATACAGGGGAGACTGGCGCCGGCCACCTTGCCCAGTACAGTGGTATCAAGGGGGACTTTTCGCCAGCCGGCCACGGTCAGCGTTTCGTTCCGGATGTGCTTCTCCAGGAGCGCTCGGGACTGCGCGGCCCGTTCCGGATCGGACGACATGAAAACCATGCCAACCGCGAAGTGATCCTCCAGGCGTATGCCCTCCTCCCTGGCCACCGCCCGGAAAAAATCATGCGGAAAGGCCATCAGCACGCCACAGCCATCACCGGTCTTGCCGTCTGCGTCGACCGCGCCGCGGTGCGTCATGCGATCAAGCGCGCTGCAGGCCGTGGCCACCAGTTCGTGGCTGGCCTCACCCTGCATGTGCGCGATCAGCCCGAAACCACAGCTTTCCCGTACATCTTCCGGCCGATAAAGACCCTTGTCGTATAGCGCTTCTGACATATGGCTAAGCCCTTGCAGCATTCCCTTTAAACACGACCCCCATACTAATTAATGAGCGGAAAAATGGAAGCAAAAGTCACAGCTGTAACTACTTCCATGCCCTGCTGCGAGCCGAACTTGCCGTAAAGCGAATAACTGTATATATTTACAGTATACCCAGAACAGGCCAGACCATGAGCGAAAAAACACTGACCAAGCGGCAAGATGAAATCCTCCGGTTCATCTCGCAATACATCGATAAAGAATCTTTTCCACCTACCCGCAATGAAATTTCACGGCATTTTGGCTTTCGCTCGCCCAATGCCGCTGAGAGTCATTTACGCGCCCTCGAGAAAAAAGGCGTCATCCGGATGGAGCCCGGGCTGTCGCGCGGCATCAGCCTGACCACCCTGGCCCGGGCGCGACTGCCCGCCTCGCAGCGTGCTCCGTTGCCGCTGGTCGGGCGCGTGGCCGCAGGCAGCCCGATACTGGCGCAGGAGAATGTCGAGCAGGAATACCGCGTTGATCCCGCCCTGTTCCGGCCAAGGCCGCACTATCTGCTGCGGGTGGAAGGCATGAGCATGCGAGACGCCGGCATTCTCGACCAGGACCTGCTGGCGGTGCACCGCACACCCGAAGCCCACCGGGGCCAGATCGTGGTCGCCCGGGTGGGCGACGAAGTCACCGTCAAGCGTTTCCAGCGCCACGGGCACCAGGTCAGCCTGCTGCCCGCCAACCCCGATTTCTCGCCCATCGAGATCGACCTGCGGCAGGACGATTTGGTGATCGAAGGCCTGGGCGTCGGCGTCATCCGCAATCATCTGGAGCAGTAGGTGCCTCGACCTGGAGAGCATCTCGCGCGGACCTTACCGGGAATCTGGCAAGGGCGCAGCCTGCGTCGCAACCTGGCGACCCTGCCTACCGGCCACGCCGCCCTGGACCGGCAACTGCCCGGCCACGGCTGGCCGCTGGGCGCGATCAGCGAACTGCTGACCGAGACCACGGGCCATGGCGAGTTCAGCCTGTTGATGCCGGCACTGGCGGAACTCAGCGCACGAGGACAGTGGGTGGTGCTGGTGGATCCCCCGTGGATACCCTACCCGCCCGCCATGAGTGGTTACGGTATTTCAATGGAACGGGTCATGCTGATACGCACCCGCACGCCTGAGGAATCCCTGTGGGCCTGCGAACAGGTGCTGCGCGATATCCGCGGTGGCGCCGTACTGGCCTGGCACGACGACCCGGGCTTCACCCGCCTGCGACGTCTGCAACTGGCCGCCCGGAGCGCGCTGAAGACCGGTTTCCTGTTCCGGCCGCACACCATGGCCCACCAGGCATCACCCGCTGCCCTGCGGCTGCAACTCAGCGCCGATCCGCCTGGCACCCGTATCCGGGTGCTCAAATGCCAGGGCCAGCGGGCCGCTGAATCCATTTTCATTCGTCATTCTCCACACTTGCCCGGTAAAACCCGGCCCGTAGCCGGTCCGGAACAAGACAGCGCCAAAGGCCTGTCCCGGCCGCAGTCAGCGCCGATGGAAACACATCAGCCCTATGCTCACTGAATACCATGCCCGCCGAGCCCATATCCACCACCCAGGCGCTTAGAGCCGCCACCCCCTCCTCCGCCCCAGAGCGGACATGGTCCACAGAGCCCCAATGGATGGCCCTCGAGTGCCCGCGCCTGGCGCTCGACCTGGCCACCCGGGGGCTGGCTTCCGGGCAGGAATGCGCGATCGCCATTCATGACAGCGACCGCCGCCGCCAGGCCATCCTGGATTGCAACCCGGTGGCTGGCCGCGCGGGCGTGCGGGCAGGCATGGCGACCAGCGCCGCGCTCGGGCTCGTCACGGATCTAAAACT
>Ga0181594_10004445_pt1 | contig 12462 bp, 8 predicted proteins | sample 071ome_18_FD_145603 | JGI IMG/M metagenome (GOLD analysis project Ga0181594, IMG submission 145603) | Coastal salt marsh microbial communities from the Groves Creek Marsh, Skidaway Island, Georgia - 071413BT metaG (spades assembly) | ecosystem: Environmental > Aquatic > Marine > Intertidal zone... | reverse complement strand
CTGCAGATCGCCGTCCAACGTGGCGATGAGTTCGGAATCCGTGGACTGAATCCCCGTCCAGAGCGCGGCGCTCTGCCCGGAATTCTGCCGGTGCCGAAAACCCCGGACCTTCTTCAACTTGGCGCGTGCCTCCTCGATCCGCTCCCAGGTGCGGTCGGAACTCGCGTCGTCGACAAACGCAACCTCAAACCGACAGCGCGTTCCTTTCATCGCCGCAAGCGTCTGTTCCGCCAAGGGAAGAACATTGTCCTCCTCGTTATACACGGGAACGATGATGGAGAGTTTGACTGGCACGCCGCCAGCATAGCCCGCTTTCCCTCCGAATAAATCATTTTTCCAAGGCGTCGTTTCTGCCATCTTCATTCCTCTCACACGCCTCCCGATGAAATACCGCTTTCTACTGCCGCTTGCGCTGCTCACTCTGGGACCGACCTCCGGTTCCGCCGCCGAAAAGACCCCGCCACCGCACGCCCCGGCGCTGGCCGATTGGGTCGAACCCGATTTCCCCTTCTTCTCTTCCGTCGTCGATGCGAGGAAAGCCGCCGCGGCCCTGCCCACGGACAACCTCACCCCGCGCGGCCTCATCCTGAATCTGGGCCACGACTGCTGGGCATGTTTCGACACCGACCTGCTGCGCGTCTCCGCCATCTGGCGCGGTCCGGGCGTCACTCCGGACGCGCTGGCCCCAAAATCCCATCTTCCCGGGGGAACCAAGACCCGGGGCGGCCAGTCAATCCTTCCCAAACCAAAGGGGCGCGTCTGGTTCGCCAATGGCATCTATCCCGGTTGGCAGAAAGGATCGAGTGTCTCACTGGACGATCCACGGACACCGGCCCCGAGCGCCGAGGAAGTCGGACGCGGGCCCCTCCCCGACAGGCTCGGCCGCTTCGAGGCCCTTCGCCTCACCGACCACGGCGCCGTGCTGGAATACCGGATTCATGCCGTCGCCATTCGCGATTGGACGACCTCGGAACTGCGCGACGACAACGCTCTCATTCGCCGCACGCTGGAGATCGCGCCTTCCGCCTCAGACCTGACCCTCGTCCTCGGCCGGGCGAATGACTGCGATGTCGCGCTCGGTCAGTCGCCCGAAACCAAGCTCATCCGGTTGCGAAACCAGGATGGACTCTGGACCGTTCACGTTCCGCCACACAAACGCGCCCAGCGAATCGCGGTGACTTTTTCCGAGCGGGGCCCGGCTATCGCTTCCCAACCCGACGCCATCCCCTCCACACCCGCCAAACGACGCTGGCCCCAGACCGTGACGACCCGGGCCCAACTCTCCCAGGCCAGAAAAGCCTACGTGGTCGACAATATCAACCTGCCGTTCAACAACCCTTGGAAGAGAATCGTCCGCCCCGGCGACATCCAGTTTTTATCGGACGGCACGGGCGTCATGGTCACGGTGGACGGCGATGTCTGGAGAATCCGCGGCTTGCGCGACTCGTTGGACAAGATCCGTTGGAATCGCTTCGCCTCCGGTCTCCACGAACCCATGACGGTCGCCATTCGCAACGACCAGATCCACGTCTTCGACAAGAACGGCATCTGGCGATTGCTTGACACCAATGACGACGGCGAGGCGGACCTGCATGAACTTTTCTCCAATGCCTTTGCCCAGACCGCGGACATGCGGGAGTTCCCCGCCACCATCCGACTGGCTCCCAAAGGCGAGTTCGTGATCGCCAAGGGCGGCCAACAGGCGGCCACCTTGGGCAAGCACAACGGCAGCGTCCTGCGAATCTCCGCGGACGGACGAGTGGCCTCCGTTCTTGGCTACGGTTTTCGCCAACCCGCCATCGGCGTGAACCCGCGCACCGGGCTCGTCACCGCCGGCGACCAGGAGGGCAACTACATTCCCTCATCACCGCTCCATATCGTCCGCGACGGCCAATTCTATGGCTTCCTTTCCGAGGGACTCCACGAACGCGAAAAATATCCCGCTCCGCCCGCAGATCCACTCACGTGGATCCCGCACTCGGTCAACGCCTCGGCCATTTCCCAGGTGTGGTTGTATGGCGCCAGGATGGGCCCCTTGAACGACTCCATGGTCCACATCGGCTTCAACCGCCCCGAGCTCTTCAGCGTGATTCTGAACAAGCGGGAGAAGCAGCCCCAGGCCTCCCTCGTGAGCGTCACCCAGGACTTCCTGTTCCCCCCGCTGAACGGCTCCGTCAATCCGGCCGATGGCCAACTCTACATCGCCGGTTTCCAGATCGCCGGCTGGGGCAACCTGCTCAACGCCATCACCGGCATGGGGCGCGTGCGCCATACCGGCCTGCCTTCCGGCCTGCCGCGCGAGATCGTTCCCATGGACAAGGGCGTCCTGTTGCGCTTCCACGAGAAAATCGATCCCGCCGTCGCCCGCGATCCCGCCAATTACTCACTCGCCAGCTGGCACTATCAGCGGACCTACAAATACGGATCGGCCCAATACAACGACGCGAACAAGCCCGGAATCGACTGGATCACCCCCAGCAGCGCCTACCTTTCCCAGGATGGCCGCAGCGTCTTTGTCGGCGTTCCCGGAATGAAGCCGGTCATGCAACTGCGCATCGGCTGGTCATTGAAGACCGCCAAGGGCCACGAGTTCGAGAACAACGCCTACACCACTCCCTACGCCCTGTCCAAGTTCGCGCCCACGGCCGAGGGTTTCGACAACGTTGAAGTCGACCTGACTCCGCGTCTCGCCGCCACGCGCAAGGAGGGGCCTGTCACGGTGGCCGAAGGGCGCCGCCTTTACAAACTCATGGGCTGCGTGGCCTGCCATTCGGTCAACGGCGACGACATCGCCAAGGTCGGCCCCACCTGGATGGGGCTGTTCAACAGCGAACGCCCGGTCATCATTGACAAGAAAAAGAAGAAGGCGGTCGCCGACAAGGCCTACCTGCGCGAGTCCATCCTCGACCCGCTCGCCAAGATCGTGAACGGCTACCAACGCGGCGAATACGCCATGCCCAGCTACGCCGGCGTCGTCACCGACGACCAGGTCGACGCCCTGCTGCTCTACATCGAGGCCGTCAAGGACGGCGACCCTGAAGCGCAGACCACTACCGGCGAGAAACCGGAAGACCCTTCGTCGTTCGAATAGGAGACCCGCGCCGCTCGCCAACCAACTCAACTTCCGGGCGCGACGACCGACACAAACCCGTCGATTTCCCCGGCGATGCCTTCTTGATCACGCAGCCCCGCCTTCCACGCGTCCATGCCATCGCCTCCGACCGCCCCGACCAACATTCCAAGAATCATGCCACGGTGAACGTTGTCGCCGCCGAGATTCGCGTTCGCCAACAGGGATTCCCCCAAGTCGAATTCATGCCTGCCGACCAGGCTTAACAAGAGCGGCAGCCCATGTTCCGAATAACAGGCGGTGGAAAGCCGACGGCAGACATCGTCATCGCTGGCATGCTCCGCCAGGAACTGTTCGATATCGAAGGATTCCGCGCACAGTTCGTTGTGCAATTGCCAGATCTCATCCGCCGGAATGTTTCCCGGCCCGCCGCGCTGCCGATAGATCTCGCGCAACCCCTCCCCGGTCACCTTGGGAAGTCGCAGGTGATTTGAATGCGTGCGCAGGATCCGGGCGGGATCGGAGCCCTTGAGGAGGCCATGCAACAGGGGAACCAGCACAATCAAGGCGCTGGCCACTGCCTCCGACCGATGTGTCAGATTCTGGTGCTCCACCGCCACTCCGAATCCCTGGCACGCGCCGGCCGCCGTCAATGAGGCAACCAGGGGCCGAATAACGCCGCCCAGCGATCCGATGGAGAAATCGTCGCGCTGAAAGGCCGCGCACAATCGGGGCTCCCTCCCGCGAGAATAGTTCTCAAACCAACGCCGCAGGTAGGACTCCAGGTAGGCGTCACGATTGGTTCCGGGCGTGGTCATGAACGAAACAAAATCCGCGAGAAAGGCGTCGGGATCGTAGCGCCTCTCGCGAATCACCGAACGCATCAACACCCGGACCAGATGAGCTCCCAATGTATTGTCGCCCGCTTTCAGATCATGGTGGTAGTGGAACCGGGTCGTTTCGTCGCTGTCCGACTGGGAAGATTGGCCGGATGCCGGTCGATCGCCCGTATCGTAGAAGCGCGCGTGCTCGTGCAGGATATCGACAGAACGGCCATGCCGGCGGGCCGCGTCACTGTCCGGCCGGTAAGCCACGCCTGACATGAAGCTTTCCGGATGCGCAGCCGGCGCATCCATAAACCCGGTCACCCCGCCGGCGAAAACCTTCCGAATGTTCTCCCGGTCGTAGAACCAATGCGCCGGCATGGCCAGCGCGTCGCCGATGAACAGGCCCCACAAGGCGCCGCGCATCCTGCGCGCGGGTTCCATCTGTGATTGATCCAGTTGTTTCACGTCCCGAACCATAGCGCTCCGCGGTCCCAACGAACATTCTCCAACATTGACCAATCTCACCGACCGCCCTATCAACTCAACGGTGCGCCGCCGTTGCGTTCAATTCATTCTTGTCCTGCCGTTGATTGTCGCGGTCGGCCTCCCGTGGGTCGCCCTGCAATCCGCGGCTTGGGTGGGCATGCTGACCGACTATGCGCGAACCCTCTCGCTATCCGAGGCCGCCGCTCGAACTTTCGACGGCGACGCTCCCTGCAAACTCTGCGTGGCAGCCGCCCAAGGCCAATCTTCCGAGGATGAGCCGGGGTCCGCAAGCGCCGGCGTTCGCTTGGAGGGGATGCCCGAGGACGCCTCCGTGTTCCTTGCGTCTCCGGTCGTGTCGGAGCCTCGACGCCTGACCGTGTTTCCCGATTCCCCGGGAACCTCTCCGCCCAATCCGCCCCCGCCCGAATTCGGCTGATTCTTCTTTCGGCAGGCGGCTCCTTGCCCAACCTCCCGCCCTCAACCGGACGGAAGCCGACGCGCATACCGCGTCGCGACCTTTCGCCCCCACAAGCGCCGCGCGAATCTCGTATTCGCCGTTTCAATCCACCCATTTCAACCACGACTTTGACATCAGATGAAGAACAGCAAACAGAACTCCAAAACACGATTCGCCGCCCTCTGCGGATTGCTTGTCGCCGCCACTTCCGCAACCGCCCATGACTGGGGCGTCATGGGAGCCCGTCCCGACGGACATGCGCCCATCGGCGTCATGGGCGAACACACCCATCACCAGGGAAGCTGGATGGCCTCCTACCGCTACATGAACATGTTCATGTCCGGCAATCGCAGCGGCTCCGACCAACTCTCCGTGGCGCAGGTCAACGCCAACTACCCAGTCGTCCCCACGGAGATGAGCATGGAGATGCACATGTTCGGCGTGATGTACGCTCCCATCGACCGCGTGACCGTCATGTTGGGCATTCCCTACAAGCGCATCTCCATGGACCACATTGCGCCGGGACCCGGCATTTCCTTCAGCACCGAGGCGCACGGCGTTGGCGATCTCAAGCTGGGGACGTTGACGCGACTCTGGAGCGCGGAAGGGCATGGCGTGCACCTCAACCTGGGTCTCACGGCCCCGACCGGCTCCATCGACAAGACGGACGCCACCCCGGCGGGCGGGCCCAACACGCCCCTGCCCTACCCGATGCAACTGGGATCCGGCACGGTGGATTTCCAACCCGGCATCACCTACAACGGCCAGACCGAGAACTGGTCCTGGGGCAGCCAGGTCTCCGGCAACATCCGGCTCGGCGAGAACGGCAACGACTACACCCTCGGCAACGAACTGAACGCCACCGCCTGGGCCGCGCGCCGAATCTGCGAGTGGAACAGCTTCTCGTTCCGGCTCAACTCCAAGACCTGGGGCAATATCAGCGGGGCCGATTCCCGCCCCGGCTTCCCGGGCGTCGGCTTCGTGCCCACCGCCGATCCCAATCGTCGCGGCGGCTCACGCGTGGACGCACTCGTGGGCATGAATCTCTACGCGCCCAAGGACAGCAAACTCAAGGGGCATCGCCTCGCCATCGAGGGCGGCATGCCCATCGCCCAACACTTGGAAGGTCCACAATTGGAAACCGACTGGATCATCACCGTCGGTTGGCAGTTCAGCTGGTGATCCGATCCAGGCGCGCTCTCATTCGTGCGGGACGGCGGGTTGTCAAACTCCGCCGTCCCAGCGCCATGCGATTAGACGCGGGTGGCGAGGGAGACATGCTGCCTCGTCCCTTCGGGACGTTGATATGGGCTCGACGGAGTCTCTCCCCACCGGCTGTACGAGCCATCCGGCAATAAAGAAGCGCTGTTGGCAGCGGAGTCGTGGGTTGCGCTGGCATGGAATGAAAGGCGCTGAAGCGCGCGACAGCGAATCGAAAAGGCGGTGGGTCGATCCCACTTCGACACCCTGCAGGGGTGAAAGCGGCGAAGGGAAAGCGCTGTCCCACCCCCCGGCGTTTTTGACTGTCGTTCAAAGCCCGGGGTTGGCATGCTTCGCTCCAGAAGCATCGACATGGTTTCCGCTCTACTCAAATACATCCCGCTTTACGCGGCGGCCCTCGGGCTGGCGCTGATCGGCTCGGGCTGCGATGAGAGGAAACTGACGCGCTACGGCGAATCCGAGACCTACATTGGCACTCACCAGGTCACCATTCGCCCGGGATCGCCCTACATCCACCATTCCACCGAGGGCTCCGGACGTTCCAAGAAGCATGAGTTCACCTGCGCCGAACACCGCGTCATCCTGAACGGTCGCGAACTGCTCATCAACAACCTCAGCTACGGCGAGCCGCCTCCCCATTCCTCCGTTCTCATCGAATACGGGAATGTCTTCATCAACGGCGTCCCCAGCCAGGGCAAACCGCCCAAGAGCTCAGGCGAAACGGTCGATTCCCGCGAGGAAAACGAATCCACCACCCGCCTCGGGGGCTACCCGCTGAAGATTCGTCCCGGCCATGCGGTCCGAACACGCTTTCACATCGACGGCGCCCATACCCTGCGCCTCCGCGACAACCGCTACACCGTCAAGGAGGATGAGTTCTTCATCAACGATGTGAGCTTCGGCAAGCTCTACCCCGGCGATGAGATCGTCGTCGACCACGGGACCGTCCTGGTGTCCGGCCGGGAACGGGCCCCGGCCCCCAACGACGCCGCCAATTGAACGCGCGCCCTACCGGGATGACGATTCATCCCAGCGCGCCAATTCCTTCGCCAACCGCCCCAACGGCAGTCCGATGACATTGGTCAGCGAGCCGTGCACCGACTCGACGATCATTTCTCCGTGATCCTGAATGGCATAACCACCCGCCTTGTCCAAGGGCTGAATCACCTCCAGATACCGATCGATCCGGGACGCCGACAGCTCACGAAAGGTCACCCATGTGGTCTCCGAAATCACCCGCTCGAATCGTCGGTCCGGCTGCAACAAGGCCAACCCGGTGACCACCCGATGCGTCGTCCCCTGCAGGGACTCCAGCATACGGTGAGCCTCGCGAAGATCCCGAGGTTTGCCAAATACGGTCTCCTCCAAGCAGACAACCGTGTCGGCTCCCAAGGTCAATCGATCCGGATGATCCGCCGCCACCGCCCGCGCTTTGCGCCAGGCGTTCAGCATGGCCAACTCCTCCGCAGTCAGATGGGAGTCGCTGCTTTCCTCCGCTTCAGAGGCCATCGTCACAAACTCAATGTCGAGATAGCCAAGCAACTCCCTTCGCCGGGGCGATTCGGATGCCAGTATGAGGTTGGGAACGGACATGACCGGGACGCCGCTCAAGCCGGGGCGGCATTCAATGGCTCGCGAAATGCGGCCAGTTTCGCCGCAAACATCTCATCAGACAGGACCGGCCGCGCACCGTCGCCGGACACATCCCGCTCCACCTCGATCCACGACTTGCAACCGCCGTAGCTCTCGCGCAGGGGCAAGTCCACCGGTTCGGCAAGCCGATACACCCGCACCGCCAAGGCGAACACGCCCTTGCTGCGCCCCCATTCGTAGCGCTGCTCGATCACCTCATCCCGCCAAACATGCTGTCCCTTCAATGCGCGAACCGATTCCAATGAAGCCAGTTCCCGCCACTCGGCCACTTCCGCAAAATACTCAAAACGAACGGTGTCCTCGCCCGGCATGGCGGCCAGAACCTCCGCGCTGCGGCCAGCCGCAGCGCCGACCACGGACTCGCCCTGTTGGTGATACCCCGTGGGAAACAGCAGAAACCGATCGTGCCCCACCTGAAAGCCGCCTCGTCCCTCGTGAATGCCTCCCTTGCGCAGGATCAGGATCTGCTCTCCCCGCCCCAGGGCGTCCACCACGATGGCCCATTCTTTGAATGCCGTCTGCATGTCGACAGCCTAGCCCAATGATGCGGGCGCGTCGAGCGAAGCGGCGTTCGCACGGCCGGCATTTCAAGTTCACGCCGCCTCCCAGCCCGCGACCGGGGCGTTCCACCTCGGCCTTCCGCGTTCAAACGCCAGCAAACCGGATAAATCCCGTTCCAAACTGCTTCGCTCCCTGTAGCGCAGCCGTCCCGGCTGCGGGTTCCGGCGGCGTCCCGCCGCCAGTCTGAAACACCGGGCGGGGAAGTCCGGCGAACCCGCAGGCGGGACGCCTGCGCTAATCCACGCCTTCTGCCGCCAATCGGATGTCATCATTCGGGCTTCCTTGGGTGTCTCGGTCCTTGGGGCCTTCGTCATTCGGTCCCGCGCCCCCGCAGCCTCCGCGCTTGCCACGCCAAACTGCTTCGCCTAACGTCCCGAGCATTCCGAACCATTTCTTTGAATGAACACCAACATACGCATCCAACTTTCCATCATGATGTTCCTCCAGTTCTTCGTCTGGGGGGCATGGTATGTCACTGCGCCGAATTATCTCGCCACCATCGGCTTCACCGCCGAGGACTTTGGCTGGACCTACTCCGTGGGCCCCATCGCCGGGATGATATCCCCGTTCTTTGTCGGCATGGTGGCGGACCGCTTCTTCCCGGCGCAGCGCGTCCTTGGCGTGATGCACCTCGCGGGCGCCGGGCTCATGCTCGCCGCCACCACCATGATGGGCGCGGAATCGCCCTCCCCCAAGTCGATCAACATCGTCTTCTTCGGCTACATGCTTACCTACTTCCCGACGCTGGCCCTCACCAACACCCTGGCCATGCGCAACATGAACGACCAGGAGAAGGACTTCCCCCTGATCCGCGTGTTCGGGACCATCGGCTGGATTGCGGCCGGCTTCGCGCTCAGCGGGCTCAACTGGGGCACCAAGGTCAACATGTTCCACCTCACAGCCGGCGCCGCCGCGGCCCTGGGCATCTTCAGCTTCACCCTGCCCCACACCCCGCCCACCGCCAAAGGCAAGGTTTCCGCGCGGGAGATCCTCGGCCTCGACGCCCTGGTCCTGCTCAAGGATCGCTCCTACCTCATCTTCATGGTCAGCTCCATGCTGATCTGCATCCCCCTCGCCTTCTACTACCAGATCGCCAGCCGGGTCGTGGAAATGACCTTCGGCGGCCCCAAGGTCGGCTTCGTCATGGCCTTCGGTCAGGTCTCGGAGATCTTCTTCATGCTCGTGATGCCGCTGTTCTTCCGGAAGCTCGGAGTCAAATGGATGCTCGCTGTCGGTATGCTGGCCTGGGTGGCGCGCTACGGTTTGTTCGCCATTGGCGCCTCCTCGGAAGTGCGCTGGATGATCATGTTCGGCGTCGTCCTCCACGGCATCTGCTACGACTTCTTCTTCGTCACCGGACAAATCTACACCGACCAGGTGGCGCCCAAGGCCATCCGCGGACAGGCCCAGGGCATGCTCGTCCTCTTCACGCTCGGGCTGGGCATGTTCATCGGCGCGCAGGTCGCCGGCAAGATCGAAGCCAAGCACACCACCGCCGAGTCCAAGGCCTTCGCCTCACAATTGGTCGCTCTCGACGATTCCGCCACCGACGAGGACAAGGCCGCCATTCGCAAGCAGGAGCTCAAGGCCATCGAATGGAAGCCCCTCTGGGGCAAGCCCGCGTTCTTCGCCGGCGCCGTCATGCTGATCTTCATCGCCCTGTTCCGCGACAATCGCCGCAAGGACAAGGCGGGCGGGAACGAATCAGAGAGCGCCTCTGGAAGCTGATCCGGCTGGACTGTTCCCGTCCCAGCGCCCAAGCCGCGTCTTATCCCGGCCCGGGGCGATGCCCCGGAACCCGTCCACTGACGTCGCCGAGGGCGGAGCGCCGGATTCATTCTCATGCCGCAATTCGCCCGCTATCTCGGTATCGACTACTCCGGCGCAGCGACGTCGACAAGCAGCCTGCCGGGGCTGCGCCTTTACGAGGCGACGCCGGACCGACCGACCGGTGAAGTCCCGCCGCCGCCGAGCCCCCGCAAGTATTGGACGCGCGCGGGACTCGCCGAATGGCTGGCGGAACAACTTGCCGACGGCCCGCCCGCCATCGTCGGCATCGATCACGCGTTTTCCTTCCCCATGCAGTACTTCATGACCCACGCGGTCCCGCTGGACTGGCGCGCCTTCCTCGACGATTTCCACAAACACTGGCCCACCGACGAAGAACACACCTATGTCGATTGCGTCCGCGATGGACTTGTGGGCAGAGGCGAAGAACGCGGCGGGGATTCGCGCTGGCGGCGGCTCTGCGAGCGCCGAAGCAAAGGCGCGAAATCCGTTTTCCATTTCGACGCGCCCGGCAGTGTCGCCAAATCCACCCATGCCGGGCTGCCTTGGCTGCGCTTTCTCCGCGACCGCTTGGGCGGGCGGGCGCATTTCTGGCCCTTCGACGGCTGGGAGCCGACGTCTGGAAGCCACGTCTTCGCGGAAGTCTATCCGTCGCTGTGGAACAAGTCCTTCCCCCGTGAAGATCGCACCCCCGACCAACACGACGCCTACACGGTCGCTCGCTGGCTGAGTGAAACCGACGCCGCCGACAAACTGCCCAGGTTCCTCCGCCCCGAGCTCCTAACAGAAGAACGCGCCATCGCCGACATCGAGGGGTGGATTCTGGGAATAAACTGACCGGGGGGATCTGAAAAAAAGCCCCGGCAATGCCGGGGCTTTTAAATTGGTTGCGGGGATAGGATTCGAACCTATGACCTTCAGGTTATGAGCCTGACGAGCTACCGGGCTGCTCCACCCCGCGGTGAGGAACGTGGAACGTGCATCATCCGAACCATTGTGACAAGCAGGAAACAGATCTTTTTTTAGGCCTTGGCGGCGGGACGGCTTCTTTTCCGTGTGTTCCGTGTATTCAGCAGTTAAAACATCTTCATGAATCCCAAGCCCTACAGCGCCTTGACTCGACGCGGATTCCTCGCTTCCTCCGCTTTGGCCGCGGCGTCCTCAGCCTTTGCGGCATCTCCGCCAATCCGCCATCCCCGCGCCACTTCCGGCGATTCAGTAGTGGAACCCGACTGGGCTGAGCGCCTCACCATCACCGTCGGCAACCGCAACGGCGATCTCATCGGCTCCAATGAGAAGGTTCTGCAGGCTGCCGTGGACTGGGTCGCCCGTATGGGCGGCGGCACGGTGAGAGTGCTTCCCGGCGTCTTCCGTCTTCGCAACGCCGTCCATCTCGCGTCCAAGGTTCGCCTGCTCGGATCCGGCTCTGACAGCGTCCTGATAAAGGAACCCTCGGTCACGACCAAGCTCGCGGCCGACAGCGATTGGTTCGACCAGGAGATCACCCTGAAGGACGCCTCCGGCTTCCAGGTCGGCGACGGAATCTGCCTGCAGACAAAGAACCCTCATCACGGCGGCAAGGATGTCTACAAGGGGACGCTCATCGCCCGCTCCGGCAATCGCTTCAAACTCAGCAAGGCGCTCCGCAAGAACTTCTGGCTCATGGGCGACAGCCAGATCGCCACGCTGTTCCCGATCTTGAACTGCGAGTTCGTCGAGGACGTCGTGATCGAGAACATCACTTTGGACGGCAACAAGGCGCAGAATGAGAACCTCAACGGCAACTACGCAGGCGGCATTTTCGCGCAGGACTGCAGCCGGCTCACCTTCCGCGGCGTCACCTCGCGCAACTACGACGGCGACGGCATGAGCTGGCAAATCTGCCATGACGTGCGCGTCGAAGGCTGCCATTCCCACGACAACACCGGGCTCGGCCTGCATCCAGGCTCCGGCTCGCAACGCCCGGTCATGCGGAACAATCGGCTCGAACGGAACAACATCGGCATCTTCTTCTGCTGGGGCGTTCGCAACGGCATCGCCGAGCAAAACAAGTGCCTCGAGAACCGCAGCTACGGCGTCTCCATCGGACACCGCGACACCGACAACCTGATCCGCGACAACGACATCCTCCGCAGCGGCAGGACCGGCGTGCTCTTCCGCCCCGAACGCGGCAAGGACTTCGCGCCCCACCGCAACCTCGTGGAAAACAACCGCATCATCGACAGCGGCAAGTCCGACGGAATCGGCGTCGATGTGCAGGGGCAGGTCGAATCGATCACCCTGCTGAAGAACGACATCAGGGAAACGCGCGAACCGGCCGCGCGGACGGGCATCCGCATCGGCCCGGAAACCCGGGACGTGAAGCTGATCGAGAACCGCATCCATGGGTTCGCGACATC
>Ga0181594_10004443_pt1 | contig 12470 bp, 11 predicted proteins | sample 071ome_18_FD_145603 | JGI IMG/M metagenome (GOLD analysis project Ga0181594, IMG submission 145603) | Coastal salt marsh microbial communities from the Groves Creek Marsh, Skidaway Island, Georgia - 071413BT metaG (spades assembly) | ecosystem: Environmental > Aquatic > Marine > Intertidal zone... | reverse complement strand
CTTCGCACCCGCCTCGACCGCGTTGCGGACAAGGTTGGCGAAAACGCGGAACAGTTCCTCGCGGTCGGCCTCAATCTCAAGATCGCGGGGAACCGCAATTTCCAGCACGGCGCCACAATCGGCAAGCTGCCCCACCTCGTCGAGCATCCCGGCAAGATGGAAGCGCGTCAGGTTCAGATCCCGGCTTTCTTCGACATATTTCAGGGTCTGGGTACAAAGCGAAGCGGCGCGGTCGATCGCGGCTTCCAGTGTCGGCAGGGCGCGGCGCGTATCGGGATCGGCGCTGGATGCAAGCCGTTCAGATACCAGCCGTGCCGTGGCCAGCATATTGCGCAGATCGTGGTTGATCTTGGCCACTGCCTCACCCAGCGCGGCAAGATGCTGACGCTGGGCCAGCGCCGCGCGCAGGCGCGTATGCATGGTCGCCAGTTCCCGTTCGGCAATACCGATTTCATCGCCGCGCTCACCCCGGATAACCGTCCGCGCGGAAAGATCCGGATTATCGCGAAAGGCGATCATGGCCCCGGTGATACGCCGCATCGGTAGCACGATCAGGGCATGCAGGGACACGTAGACGAGCGCCGCGGTAAAGATGGAAATGACGATACTGAGAAGCAGGATGCGCTGGGAAAAGGCGTACATGGCTTCGCGCAGCGGCGTTTCATCCAGCACCACCGCTACCAGTTGCCCACCCCGGGGCGAACGCCCCTTGACCTGCAGCACCCGGTTTTCACCCCGCGCCAGCGCGGCGAAGGCGTCACCGATCAGAGGGACGACGCCCATCCGCGTCAGGTCCACCATGGCATCGATCTTGGGCGGCATTTTCGACGACAGCATCAGGCTTTTGGCGTTGTCCTTGTAAAGGATGACGCCATAGGCGCCGACATGGTGCAGAAGTTCCTTTTCCAGGTCCTCGCTGACCATGTTGTCGGCCGTCGCCTCCAGCGCCAGGGTCGCAAGATGAGCGCTGGCGATCCGTTCCGCCAGCCACGATTCGCGAAACCGCGCGATGGACGGCGCATAGATCAGCACTTCGGCCACCATCACGAAAAAAATCGTAAGCACAAGCAGTCGCGCAGAGAGCGAGCGGATAAGCGGTGGCATCTGGGTGTTTTGCGGCTTCATCGCAGCAGCAGTCTATCCCATGCCGATGCATCCGGCCACTTGGCGCGCAGGCACAAAAAACCGGCGCCGTTGGGCGGGGAAGCCCCGAAACAGCGCCGGTCAGGAGCGGCGGGAGAAGGAACCCGCCATCAAGGGATCACTCCGGGTTGCTACTTGGCCGCACAGGGGTTCTTTGCAGCGCAAGGGCCACAAGCCGCGACCTGGACCGGGGCACTGCCATCGGCGGCAGATACGGCAGCAGGCAGGGCCATGGCCGTGGCGGCGGCGGTAATGGCGAGGGCCGTCAGGGATTGCTTCAACATGTTCATCCTCCTTGGTCGATATGGGGGCGATGATTTCGCCTTGAATCCATCAGACCTCTTTTCGGGGCACGCGGTCCAATGAACTTGCTTCACGGTTACGTGAAGGATCAGCCGAAGCGCGACAGAAAGCGCACGACGCGCCGGGTGCGTTCGGAAAACAGGCCCGGCGTGTACCAGCTGCCAGCGGCGCGCTTGGTAATTTCGGAAAGCGTCGGATAGGGCGCGATCACCGAAGTCAGGTCCTTGATCCTGAGCCGCCCCTGCACCGCCAGCACCCAGGGCAGGATCAGCTCACCCGCCCGTGCCCCTGCAATCCCCGCCCCCAGCACCCGGCCCTTCGGCCCCACCACGGCCTTCAGCAGGCCTTCGGTGGCCCGCTCGGCGCGGGCGCGGTCAATATCCTTGAAGGCGCTACGCAGCACTGTGTGGGGCAGGCCCTTTTCGCGGGCCTGGGCCTCGGTCAGGCCGACATTGGCCAGTTCCGGATCAGCGTAAGTGACCCACGGCACCGCCGTATGATCCGCCTTGGCGGGCAGACGGAACAACGCGTTGCGAATGACGATCCCGGCGTGATAACCGGCGACATGGGTGAACTGGTAGCCACCGGCGACATCGCCGATGGCAAAGACCTTCTTGTTGCTGGTGCGCAGGCGGTCGTCCACCTCGATCCCCCGGCGTGAATAGGTGATCCCGGCGTCGTCCAGCCCCAGGCCATCGACATTGGCGGCACGGCCTACCGCCATCAGCAGGTGCGTGCCCTTGATAATTTCGCTGTTGCCATCGGACGTGACGTTGACGGCGACCCCCGGCCCGTCGGGCGCGACGGCGGAAACTCTCGCGCCTTCCCTGACGTCGATGCCTTCGGCCACGATGCGCTGGCGCACGACATCCACCAGTTCGGGATCGTCCTTGCCGAGAATTTTCAGCCCCTCGACCATGGTGACCCGGCAGCCCAGCCGCCGGTGCGCCTGGGCCATTTCCAGCCCGATGGGACCGCCGCCGATAACAACCAGATGCGCCGGGCGTTCGGTCAGGTTGAAGATGCTTTCATTGGTCAGCACGTTGACGTCATCCAGGCCGGGGATCGGCGGCACGAAAGGCCGCGATCCGGTGGCAACAACGAAGCGGCGCGCACGGATACAGGTATCGCCCGCCACGACCGTATCGCGCCCGGTGAACCGGCCTGCCGCCTGGATGACTTGCACACTGAGACCTTCGAAGCGTTCGACCGAATCATGCGGCGCGATACCGGCGATAACGTCATGGACATGGGCGTTAACGGCGGCAAAATCGATCACAGGTTCAGCGGCGCCGATGCCGAAAGCAGCACCTTCGCGATGCGTGGCCGCGACATGCGCCGCCGCGATCAGTGCCTTTGACGGCACACAACCGGTGTTGAGGCAATCGCCCCCAATCGCGCCCTTTTCGACCAGCGCCACCGATGCTCCCATTTGTGCAGCACCCGCCGCCACCGACAGCCCGCCGGAACCGGCGCCGATGATGCACAGGTCAACCTTGATATCGCTACTCATCAGCTATCCTTTCCCGGACCGGCGTTGTTGCCGCCCCTGAGCTTCTTGTAGATGACAGGCACCAGCGCCAGCACCGCCAACCCCAGGATCGGCAGCAGGATTTCGGGCTTGAAGATGATTCCGAGATCGGGCGTGCCACCCTCATCGAAGACCGCGCCAAGGCCGTTGCCGACAGACGCGTAGATGACACTGCCGGGAATGATGCCGAACAGGGTGCCGATCACATAAGTGCGCAACGGCACGTTCAGGAATGCGGGGACTAGGTTGACCAGCCAAAACGGGAACAGTGGCACGAGGCGCAGAAACAGAAGATAGCTCATCGCATTTTCGCGAAAGCCCGCCTCCATACGGCGCACCATGTTACCGGCGCGCTTGCGCAGAACATCGCCAAGCGCCGTGCGCGCCGCCAGAAAAATACCCGTCGCCCCGAGGGTGGCGCCGATCACGACATAAATACTGCCGAACACGGTGCCGAACAGGAATCCCCCCATCAAGGTCAGCAGCGCGCTGCCGGGCAGGCTGGCCGCCGTGATGATGGCATAGAGGACGATGAAGCCGGTTGCCGCCGCGACACCATTGGCGGCGACGAAGTCGATCAACGCCTGGCGGTTGCGGCCCAGGGCTTCGAAAGACAGGTAGCGGTCAAGGCCGAGCAGGAAAAACGCGGCCAGCGCCGCAATAATGACGATCAGCGGCGCGAAGCGGCGCCAGGGGCCCGGTTTGCCCGCTGTCATGGTGTCCTGCCCCTTCCCGGTGGTGGTCACGGCTGCGGGGGTGGCCCCCGTGGTGGTTGAGCGCGTCATGTTACTCCAATCGCGGCTGATGGGACGCCTTGGCCCCGGATGTGGCGAAAATCGCCCGAAACCGCCACTTCGGTCCAATCAAGCCCGTTCAACTGTCGGTGAGAAGGGGTGAGTTAACCCCCAAAAATCAACCGTTTCCGGCTTATTTTCCCATACGCGCCCGAAGCCTGCCCGAAACATTGACTTCCGCCGCCCAAGCCCGTATACAGCGGGCCACCGACAACAACGCCTTCCCTACGGAGCGCGCCGTGAAACGTACCTATCAGCCCTCCAAACTCGTCCGCAAGCGCCGGCACGGCTTCCGTTCGCGCATGGCGACAGTTGCCGGCCGCAAAGTCCTGGCCAATCGCCGCAGGAAGGGCCGCAAGCGCCTTTCGGCCTAACCGGGCCATTCTCGAAACATGACCAGTGCGCCCCACCGCCTCAAGCGGCGCCGTGAATTTCTGCGCGTGCAGGCTTCGGGCCGCAAGGCCGCGATGCCCGGCCTGGTGCTGCAAGCGGCCGCACGCGACGATGATGCACTTGGCGTCGGCTTCACCGTCAGCAAGCGCGTCGGCAATGCGGTGACCCGCAACCGGGTGCGTCGGCGGCTTCGGGCGGCGGCGGCGGAAATTCTGCCCCAGGGGGCAGCCACGGGGTGCGATTACGCGATCATCGGTCGTGCGGGAAGCGTCGATAGGCCCTATGATGCGCTGCGCCGCGATCTGGTGGCGGCACTCAAGCGACTTAAGCTGTGGACGGCGACCTCCGGTGAGGCCGCGCGGCAGGAAAGCCTATGAAGTTCGATTACCTTGAACCGTTTCGTCTTTTCGCCAAAGCCCTTGCATTTACCGGGCGTTGGGCCGCCTGGGCGCTGATCTGGGGCTATCGCCTCCTGCTGCGTCCGCTGTTCCCCGCCATCTGCCGGTTCGAGCCGAGCTGTTCCGAATACGCCCTGGTCGCCGTCGGCCGCTTCGGCGTGCTGCGTGGCGGCTGGCTCACACTGCACCGTCTTCTGCGCTGCAATCCCTGGGGCCCCTGGGGTCACGACCCGGTGCCCGATTGCACGTCCCACTCACATTCCATCCGCATCGATTACCGTCGGGAGCACCCATGAACGACCAAAAGAACCTCATCTTCGCCATCGTGGCGTCGGTCCTGATCATGGTGGGCTTCCAGTACTTCTACGAGAAGCCGAAGATCGAGCAGGCCAAGCAGCAGCAGTCCCAGCAAGCCAGGGTCGCGCCGCCCGGCACAGAAGCGGCCCCCGGCACACCGGGCGCTTCCGCTCCCGCCGTCGCCGTTCCCGGCAGTGGCCCCGAAGTTCTGCCGCCGAGCGTGCCCGCAGCCCCCGGCGCACCTGCCGGGACTGCCCACGTCGCCCCGCCCGCCGGGGCACGCGCCGTGATCGCGGGCCCACGGGTTCGCCTCGACGGCAAGAGCCTACACGGCTCCATCGCGCTGACCGGCGGCGCCATCGACGACATCACGCTCAAGAACTACCGCGAAACGGCCAAGCCCTCGTCGGACAACATCCGCATTTTTGCCCCCGCCGGCGGTCCCGGCGCCTATTACGCCCAGTTCGGCTGGACGCCGGCCGATCCCCAGGTAAAGGTGCCCGATGCCAGCACCGTGTGGCGCGCCTCGGCCAGCGCCCTGGCGCCGGGCAAGCCGGTGACCCTGACCTGGAACAATGGCGCGGGCCTGACCTTTACGCGGATGATTTCGGTGGACGACAACTACATGTTCACCGTGACCCAGCAGGTCCGCAACAACGGCACGGCACCGGTCACCCTGGTCCCCTACGCGCTAATCAACCGCACCGGCACGCCCAAGACCACCGGCTTCTATATCCTTCACGAAGGCCCGCTCGGCGTGTTCGACGGCAAGCTGAAAGAGGTCAAGTACGACGACCTGGCGGAAGAGAAGCAGATCGCCATGAAATCCACCGGCGGCTGGCTTGGCATTACGGATAAATACTGGCTGGCTGCGGTGATTCCGGCGGCAACGTCACCGGTCAACGCACGCTTCGTGCACTGGAAACAGGGCCAGGTGGACAAGTACCAGGCAGATTACACCGGCCCCGCCGTCGCCGTGGCGCCCGGCGCCAGCGCCGAAAGCAAGAACTACCTGTTCTCCGGCGCCAAGGAAGTTCGCCTGCTCGACGATTATTCGGAAACCCTGGGTATCACCAACTTCGACCTGGCCATCGACTTCGGCTGGTTCTACTTCCTGACAAAGCCGTTCTTCTACCTGCTCGACATCCTGTCGAAGTTCCTCGGCAACTTCGGCCTGTCCATTCTTGCCGTCACGGTGCTGGTCAAGATTCTGTTCTTCCCGCTGGCCAACAAGTCCTACAAATCCATGAGCCAGATGAAGAAACTTCAGCCCAAGATGGTCGAGCTGAAGGAAAAGTTCGGCGACGACAAGCAGCGCATGAACCAGGAAGTGATGGCCATGTACAAGCGCGAGAAGGTCAACCCGGCCTCATCGTGCCTGCCGATCCTGATCCAGATTCCGGTGTTCTTTGCGCTTTACAAGGTTCTGTTCGTTTCCATCGAAATGCGCCACGCGCCCTTCTATGGCTGGATTCACGACCTGTCGGCCCCGGACCCGACGTCGTTCATCAACCTGTTCGGGCTGCTGCCCTTCGGCGTGCCGGACTTCATTCCGCAGTTCATCTCCATCGGTGCCTGGCCTATCGTGATGGGCGCGCTGATGTTCCTTCAGATGAAGCTGAACCCGCCGCCGCCGGACCCGGTGCAGGCGCGCATCTTCATGCTGATGCCGATTTTCTTTACCTTCATCATGGCGCCGTTCCCGGCAGGTCTTGTGATCTACTGGTCGTGGAACAACCTGCTCTCGATCAGCCAGCAGTACTACATCATGAAGCGCATGGATAAGGCGGATCGCGCCAAAAAAGGCGGCGCCTGAGGGCCGTGAACGCGGACAGCGCCAACGGCGTCCCCAATGAAGCGGCAGAAGCGGCCGCCGCCACCGAAGCCGCACGCAAGTTGTTCGCCGGCCCCTGCGACTTCGTCGCCGGCTCTACTCATGTCGACAGCCTGCCCGAACCCACCCTGATCGAGGTCGCCTTCGCCGGGCGCTCGAACGTCGGCAAGTCGAGCCTGGTCAATGCCCTTACCGGGCGCAAGACCCTGGCCCGCACCTCGCAGACGCCGGGACGGACCCAGCAGATCAATTTCTTCGACCTCGGCCACCGGCTGATGCTGGTGGACTTGCCGGGCTACGGTTATTCCCGCGCCGGCAAGGGCAAGGCCAAGTCGTGGAACCGGCTGATCGATCTTTACCTCAAGGGCCGCGCCCGGCTGCGGCGCGTGCTAGTGCTGGTCGACGTGCGCCGGGGTATCGGCCCGGGCGACCGCGAAGCGATGGACAAGCTGGACGCCGCCGCTGTGAGCTACCAGATCATCCTGACCAAGGCGGACAAGGCCGGCGGCAAGGCCACGGAAGTCGCCCAGGCCGCCGCCGAAGCGATCCGGGCGCGCCCCGCCGCCCATCCCGACATCATCGTCACCTCCGCTCGCGACGGCATCGGAATCGAGGAGCTTCGAACCCTTCTTGCCGCGCTGGCCCCACCGGAACAATTGGGCTAAAGTCCGCGCGCCATGACCGAAAAGAAAAATACTCCGCACCCGAGCTGGCTGGAAAAGGCCCGCACGCTCTCCGAAGCGTTGCCGTACATGAAGCGCTATGCCGGGGAAAGCTTCGTCATCAAGTACGGCGGCCACGCCATGGGCGAGGACGACCTGGCGCGCGCCTTCGCGTCCGATGTGACCCTGATCAAGCAGGTCGGCATCAACCCGGTGGTCGTCCACGGCGGCGGGCCGCAGATCGGCGCCATGCTGGAACGCCTCAAGATCAAAAGCTCCTTCGTTGACGGGTTGCGCGTTACCGACCGCGAAACCGTGGAGATCGTGGAGATGGTGCTTTCAGGCTCCATCAACAAGCAGATCGTCACCATGATCAACGAAGTCGGCGGCAGCGCCATCGGCCTGTCGGGCAAGGATGGCGGGCTGATCCGTGCGGAAAAACTGCGCCGCACGCGGCGCGTCACCGACAGCAACATCGAAAAGATTCTCGATCTCGGCTTTGTCGGCGAACCGACGCGGATCAATCCGCACCTGCTGGAAAGCTTCGAGGAATCCGACATCATCCCCGTGATCGCCCCAATCGGGGTCGGCGCCAAGGGCGAGACCTACAACATCAATGCCGACACCGCCGCCGGCGCCATTGCCGTCGCCGCCGGCGCGACGCGGCTCTTGCTGCTGACGGACGTGCCCGGCGTGATGGACAAGGATGGCAACGTGATCAAGGAATTGACTACGCGCGACGTCCGCCGCCTGATCGACGACGGTACCATTCACGGCGGCATGATTCCCAAGGTGGAAACCTGTCTGCAGGCAGTGGAAAACGACGTCGATGCCGCCGTCATCATCGACGGTACCGTACCCCATGCCCTGTTGCTGGAAATTTTCACCGACGCGGGCGTCGGCACCCTGATCCGCCGGTCCTGAACGCTGCGGTCAGCTCGCGTAGAAATCGAGCTGCCAGGTCATATCTTCTTCCGACATCGGAAAATCGAAGCCGTCGCGGGGCTGAAGAATCTCGCTCGACGGGACATTACCGAACCGTGCCTGCAGCTTGAGCGCAAAGCACATGGAGAACCCCGCCTTCCATGCCAACGCCGTGACCGCCTTGGCGCTGCGCGCCGCGGCAATGCGCTCGACCACAGCGGCGGGAAGCCCGGACTTGAGCGCCATCGCCTGACTGACGAAGGCACGGTTGCCGCTGGTCATTTCGGCGCTGATACGCGCATCGTTGAGCTTGCCTTCCTTGAACAGGCGCTCGACCTCATCGGAACCACCCGGGGCTTTTCGCGCCTTTTTCGATTCGATCTTTTCATCGCTGGCCGCTTCGCGCATGCGCTGGCGCACCGTATCGCCGACCAGCGCGGCGGTATCCGCGTCCAGGTCGTCGCGGCGCATCAGCGCGGCCAGAACTGCATCGGCTACGAAATTCGCGAGCTTCTGCGTCGCCCGCAAGGGCAGGCTGGGCCGCAACGCCAGCGACATCTGGATAACCGGCGCGCGGCGGGCGCCGTCTATCAATTGATCTAGTGTTTCTTCGCGGATCTGGGCCGAAGGGTTGGCCAGCAGCACCGCCACCGCGTCCCAGTCCTCGCTGCCCGCAATGGCTTCAGATACCGCCTCCGACACACCTGCGCGGCGCGAAATGGCAGCCGCCGCCCCGGCGACGGCGGAGGAACGAATGATCTCCAGAAGATCGTCGTCATTGAGCAGCGGCGAAAATGCCAGCACCGGTTCCGCGACCGCCAGTTCGCTGTCGCGGGCCAGGCGCTGGATCACGTGACGCGGCGCGTTGGCGACATCTTTCAGGGCCTCGGCCAGTACCTGGCGCACCCGGACGATCTCGTCGCGGGCCAGCATTTCCAGTGCCTCCAGGGTGAAGATACGGATACGGTCGCGATCATCGCTGGACAGGCCGGGGGTCAGGCGGGCGATCTTTGCCGCCAGGTCGCAACGCACGTCCTCGCTTACATCTGCCGCAAGCGTCCGAAACGTATGCGGCGGCGTGCGTCCGAACTGGCCTTCCAGATGGCAGACCAGCCCGTTGACGCGCTGGCCGGTAGCGGCGACGGCCAGGGCCTCACCGATCATGCCCCGGTCGGCGGGGCAGACGATCTCGGCAAAGGGGCGCCCGGTCAGCTCGGCCGGTTCGGCCCCGATCAGGGCGCCGACGGCACCGACAGCAAAAACCACGCACCGGTCGCGGTCCAGTTCGAACAGAAGGTCGGCGGAGGAAAAGGCGAGCGCGACAAAACGGTCCCGGTCATGGCGAAGTACGCCAAGCGGGTCGTGATCTGCCGCTGCCACTGTGTCGATTGCCATGCCCTACCTGTGCGCCGGATTTGCCGCTTCTTGCGGCCTGCCAAGGCTATGGCGAATGGCTTAATGAACCCTTACGCAACCCGCCGCAAAGCCCATAAAATCAGAGATTTTTCCCCCTACGGGCTTGCCACCGGGGCACGCGTACCCCACTCTAGGATCATGATCGCGCCCACGCCCGCCCCGGCCCTTGCCCTCGCCCATGTCGATACTTGGGTTTTCGACCTCGACAACACGCTCTACCCGGCGAGTTGCGAACTGTTCCATCAGGTGGACCGGCGCATGGGGGAGTACATCGGCCAGTTGTTCGGCCTCGATTTTGAGGCGGCGCGCAAAATCCAGAAGGATTACTACCGCAGCTACGGCACCACCCTGCGCGGGTTGATGCTCCGCCACCGGGTCGATCCCCAAGCCTATCTCGACTACGTCCACGATATCGACCTTACCGTGATGGACCCATCCCCGGCGCTCGATGCGGCGCTGGATGGCCTCATCGGCAGCAAGGTGATCTTCACCAACGCCAACCGCGGCCACGCGGAAGCCGTGATCGAGCGGCTCGGCATCGCCCGGCATTTCGACGCCATTTTCGACATTCACGCCGCCGATTACATCCCCAAGCCGGAAACCGAGACCTACCACCGCTTCCTCAAGGCCTGCGCGGTGCGCCCGGAACGCGCGGTATTGTTCGAAGATACCGCCGCCAACCTGGCCCCCGCCCACGCGCTGGGCATGGCCACGGTGCTGGTGCGTCCCGGCGAAGCGGGGGTCGAGAACGACAACACCGCGGCCCATGTCCACCATGTGGCCGACGATCTGACGGCGTTCCTGGGCACCCTCACACGGGCCTGAAAACGGCCCCGCCCGGCGCCCGGGCGGTTGACTAAGGCCGCGCCGTCCCGCATCTTGACGCCCCCCGGAAACCTCCAGCCAGAACAGGGAAAAATGGCCAATTCAGACCTCGAAAAAACCATAGATGCCGCCTGGGAAGACCGTGAAAACGTGACCCCCGCCACCAAGGGTGCCGTGCGCGACGCCGTCGAAGCCGCGCTTGACGCGCTTGATAGCGGCGAACTCCGCGTCGCCGAAAAGATCGACGGCACGTGGACCGTCCACCAGTGGGCCAAGAAGGCCGTGCTGCTGTCGTTCCGCCTCTATGACATGGCCCCCATTCCGGGCGGCCCCAAGGATCCCGCCAAGGGCGACAGCCCGTGGTTTGACAAGATCCCGTCCAAGTTCGCGGGCTGGGGCGATGGCGATTTCCGCAAGGCCGGTTTCCGCGCCGTGCCCAACTGCGTCGTACGGCGTTCGGCCTATATCGCGCCGGGCGCGGTGCTGATGCCGAGCTTCGTCAACCTCGGCGCCCATGTCGGGCCGGGCACCATGGTCGATACCTGGGCCACTGTCGGCTCCTGCGCCCAGATCGGCGCCAATTGCCACCTGTCCGGCGGCATCGGCATCGGCGGCGTGCTGGAACCGTTGCAGGCCGGCCCGGTGATCATCGAGGACAACTGCTTCATCGGCGCGCGTTCGGAAGTGGCCGAAGGCGTCGTCGTCGAGCAGGGCTCGGTGCTGTCCATGGGTGTGTTCCTGGGCGCTTCGACCAAGATCGTCAACCGCGAAACCGGCGAAGTGCTGGTCGGCCGCGTGCCCGCTTATTCGGTCGTGGTGCCGGGAACGCTTCCCGGCAAGCCGATGGCAAACGGCCAGCCGGGGCCGTCGCTGTACTGCGCCGTGATCGTCAAGCAGGTTGACGAGCGCACGCGCTCCAAGACCTCTATCAACGACCTGCTCAGGGACTGATCATGGCCGGGGCGCTCACCCATCCGCTCGACCTCGCGCAACGGCTGATCCGCCACCCGTCGGTGACGCCGAAGGACGAAGGTGCGCTCGATACGTTGCAGGGCGCGCTTGAATCCCTCGGCTTTGCCTGCACGCGGCTGCCGTTCACGGCCCCCGATACCGATCCCGTGGATAACCTTTACGCCCGGCTGGGCACGGCGGAACCCAATTTCTGCTACGCCGGCCATACCGACGTGGTGCCGGTGGGCGACCCGGCGGGCTGGACCGTGGACCCCTTCGGGGCCGAGGTGATCGACGGTGTTCTTTACGGACGCGGCGCATCGGATATGAAATCCGCCATCGCCGCCTTCGTCGCGGCGACGGCGCGGTTCCTCGACGCACGGGGACCGGATTTCGGCGGCTCGATCTCGCTGCTGATTACCGGCGACGAAGAAGGCGTGGGCACCAACGGCACCCGCAAGATGCTGGACTGGCTGAAGGCCGAGGGCGAGGTGCTGACCGATTGCCTGGTGGGCGAGCCAACCAACCCGACCAAGCTGGGCGAGATGATGAAGATCGGCCGGCGCGGTTCGCTGGTGGGCTATCTCACGGTTTACGGAACGCAAGGGCACACCGCCTACCCGCACCTGGCGGACAATCCCATCGACCGGCTGCTCAGGATGCTGAATGCCATCACCGAAATGCCGCTGGACGAAGGCACCGAACATTTCCAGCCGTCATCGGTGGCGATTTCCACCATCGATGTCGGCAACCCCGCCACCAACGTCATTCCGGCGGTAGCCAAGGCGACCTTCAACATCCGCTTCAACGACCTGCATACCCAAGCCAGCCTGGGCGAAAAGCTGCGCGGCCTGTTCGATGCCGTCGGCGGCGAATACGAGTTTCGCCAGCAGACAAACGGCGAAGCCTTCCTGTGCCCGCCCGGAAACCTGGCCCATATCGTCGCCGATGCGGTCAAGGACGTGACCGGGATTGCGCCGGACATGTCCACCACCGGCG
>Ga0181594_10004439_pt1 | contig 12479 bp, 10 predicted proteins | sample 071ome_18_FD_145603 | JGI IMG/M metagenome (GOLD analysis project Ga0181594, IMG submission 145603) | Coastal salt marsh microbial communities from the Groves Creek Marsh, Skidaway Island, Georgia - 071413BT metaG (spades assembly) | ecosystem: Environmental > Aquatic > Marine > Intertidal zone... | reverse complement strand
AAATCGTCCTTTTTTGTCTGATGAACTTTCTTGTATGTATCTGCGGTCCCTGCATTCAATGACACCTTGATCCAAGTCACGTGTGGTAACGCACTCAAAATAAAGTCATCTCTTATTACTGAAGCATTAGTCGTGAAGGCTGTATCAATTTTTGCGTCTTTGCAGATAAGGACATGCTCAGCAATGTCGGTGTGGAGCATTGGCTCTCCTTCTCCTGCAAACATGACACTTTTCACGCCTAATTCCGCCATTTCAGGAAGTCTTTGCGCTAGGACTTTCGTATCCATTCGGTTTGATTTGTAGCCAATGTAATCAACCGCACAGAAAGTACAGCGATGATTACATGCACCAACAGGCGACAACTCCACATAGATAGGATAGATAGATTTAGCCTGAGCCCAGTCTTGATGGCCATCCAGCCATTGAGCCACCCGTTTCGGATGGTAGTTAATCTTTTGACCGTCAATCGCGTAAGAATCAGTCATATGTTCGCCAAATCTTTATCACAAGGTTAGCACGCGAGTAATACCCTCACCCCATGCTTCCAAAAATCTGTCACCGGCTAGCTTTGAAGCAACTGCAATACCGTCGCCGGCAATTCATTCGCCTGCGCAAGCATTGCCGTTCCCGCCTGCTGGATGATTTGCGTTCTGGCGAGTTCCGAGGTCGCCTCAGCGTAATCAGTATCCATAATGCGGCTGCGGGTCACCTCTGCATTGGTCACAACGTTAGTGAGGTTATCAACCGCATGAATCAGTCGATTTTGCGTGGCGCCAAAATTTGCTCTTTGCTTCGATACCGCCGTCATGGCAAGGTCCAATTCGCCAATCGCGCCGCTGGCCACCCCGATCGCAGAAGCAATAGTCGCCGCAGACAATGTCTTGGACGCCAATCCGGATAGGCTGCCAGTAGAGTCGGTAAAGTTTCCAAAAGTTACAGCGACGGTTTGAGCAGCGTTCATACCCACCTGATAAGAAACTGATGACAGCCCCCCTGCGATAGTGGTGGAAGCCCCTGCATTGCCATTCAAAATGGGGCGGCCATTCCATTCTGTACTGGTGGCAATTCTGTCTACTTCTGCGCGAAGCGCAGTAAACTCTGCATTAAGATAAGAGCGATCAGAGGAGTCTGTGGTGCCGGTGCCAGACTGCAGCGCAAGCTCCCGCATTCTTTGCAGCATCGCCGTCATTTCATCCAGCGCACCCTCAGCGGTTTGCACCATGCTAACCGCGTCGTAAGCATTACGAATGGCTTGTTCAAGGCCCCGTATCTGAGACGTCATCCTTGTAGATATCGCCAGCCCGGCCGCGTTATCGGACGCCGAATTGATCCTTTTGCCGGTAGAAAGCTGCTCCATTGCGTTGCCAAGCGCCCGCTCATTTTTTGCAAGCGCGGCCTGCGCAATAGAGGCTGCGATATTGGTATTTACAACAGCCATAATCTAGACCTCATTCCTCGTAGTTTTGGCGCGTTTTCAGGCACCGCGTTCTTCAGTTGTTCTCGGCGCAGCTATAAAAAAGCAAGACCGACTTCACATATCAAGCATGGAACGTGCCATAAATGAGTGCAAAAAGCGTAAAGCCGTGAGGACAGCCAAATCCGCAAAAAATAATCGAAAATGCTATTAGTTCGTTACAAATGACGGCAATTAGGCGCAATTTTGAAGAATTTACGATTTTTTTGTTTGCGCCAGAATGGTTTAAAGATCACCGTCAATGACCATCGCAGCGCTGGGCCAGTCGATGCGGCATCAAATTGCCGGTTTTGGCAGCTGGAAAGCGCTGGGAGGGGAGGGATTAGAATCCGGGGGGACTAGCCTTTTAGGCGCCACCTCACATCGACTTTGACGTTAAGCATTGCGGCGATCAGACAGGTAAATCCGGGCTCGCTCAAGGTCACTTGGCTCATCGATATCAATCGATGTCTCTTGAGACATAAGGTATCCCACAGTTTCCGGTGAGACGAAAGATCTCGACGCAATCAGCCAATCAATTTCAGCAATGTAAATGGCCCCGTTCAGTGAATACGCAGGTGGCAGATCCTGCCGCCGCATCGATACGCTTGGGTCGATTTTCAGGAAAGCGTCCAGACGAGAATCCGCCGCCATTGAATAGACGAGAAAAGGATGGTCTCTCGCCTCGGATACCGACACTACAGTAGCGGCACCCTTAGCAATCAACAGCTCTAGGCAGTTGTCTATGTCGGATGCCTCCCTCAGAGGAGAAGTGGGTTGCAGCACAACGACGAGGTCAAACCCCGGGGTTCTGTCGATGGCGTCTAGCACAACATCCATTGTCGTGGCGTCATCGGTCGCAAGCTCGGACGCCCGCAAAAAGGGGACGTTGCAGCCTGCGGCCTTGGCAACCGAACAGATGCGTTCATCATCTGAAGAGAGAATAAGGTGATCGATATATCGGGAGGATCGCGCCGCCTCTATGGTCCAGTTAATGAGTGGTTTGCCCATCAGGGACACCACATTTTTGTTTGGAATGCCTTTAGATCCACCCCTGGCGGGGATCACTGCCAGCACTTTCTTGTTTTCTATCAACGCGCGTCGTTTCCCGATTAAAGATGGAAAATTCAGCCGCTGGCAATTTTTAGCGGCGTCGAGCGAGCGGTTTTCAAATCATCGGGCCGCCCTACATCCAACCAGGGTTCGTACATGGGGTAAGCAACCACCCTTGCGCCTTGTTCCGAGAGCATCTCAAATACCGTGGGCATGTCGCAGTATTCGTCTTTCGGCAACATTTGCAGTACCGAGGGAGATAACGCGTAGACCCCGGCATTTACATGGCTTCTTAGTACAGGCTTCTCGGAGAACCCCGTGATTTCCAGGCCTTCCATTTCTACCACCCCAAAGGGGTTGGTCCACTCGTGCAGCTTTACCGCCATAACTGCCTGTGCGTCATGCTGATTCAGAAAGCTCAGGAGCTCGGTATAATCAATATCCGTGAGCACATCCCCGTTAGACACCACAAAATTTTTGTTGGGTGCGCGCTCAATTAAGCTGAGCGCACCGGCAGTCCCCAGCGGCTCACTCTCCTCCACGTACTCAACCTTGATACCAAATTGGCGACCATCACCAAAAAAATCCCGAATCATCTCGCCGTGATAGTTGATGCAGAAAATAAAGTGTCGAAAGCCTTGTCCGCGAGCCCGCTCCACAATGTGCTGCAGCATTGGTTTGCCGGCGATCTCCAACATGGGTTTGGGGCAGGTTTCGGTAAAGGGTCGGAGCCGTTTGCCTAGGCCACCCACCATCAACACCATGACGTGATCATGATCCTCGGCGGGGCCCAGCTCATCCCAGAGGTACAAACCAACCACACGCCCTTCGTCATCCACGGTGGGGACCTGCGCCACTTTATTAGCCCTCATCAGTGCACGCACCGTGGTCCAGTCGGTATTTTCTGGCACTACCAGCGGGTTGCGGTTAATGACTTCCGCGACCGAGTCATCCATCGATAACCCCCGGAGCAAGCCCCGCCGCAGATCACCGTCTGTGATCAAGCCAATCAAGCCGCCCTCTTCATCGACGCAAATACATAACTTAATCGCAACATCATTCAGATTCTGGAATGCCTGCTGGAACGTCGCATGTTCTGAAATAACGGCTTTTTGCCAATTCACTGCTTCAATCATACCGCTACCCTCCCCATCTCCTCTGAGATCACGTTGAGGTCGTAAAAAAGTTTGTTGCCGCACTGCGGCTCCCACTGCTCAAGCACGGCAACCGTCCGCTCTGCGGCACCGCCCTGGCCATAGGGATTTTGGATACCTGATCGATTGCGGGCGCGAGTCTCGGGATTTATTAGCAAGGCAATCGCCTCACGAATGGCGCCTCGCTCGGCAGCACAATCAATCACGCTCGCCGCCTTGAGACGACCACGCTGTCGAGAACCGATATTCACCGTGCCCACACCCAATGCGGGCGCCTCGAGTAACCCGGAAGATGAATTCCCCACGACACCTGCGGAGAGCGCCAATACCGAAAGATAAAGGCGTTGACCCAGAGAAGCGCGCGCACAGGCGCGCGCCGGGTTATCGGCGACAAAAACGTTTATCAAATCAAATACAGCTCGTCCGCCAACATCCGCATTGGGCAGGGTAAATACCAGTGTTGCGTCCACTGCCTGCAATGCCGCGAGTAGCTCTGACATTTGGGCATGCGCATCGGTGTTGACATGCCCGGTCTCGGGATGAAACGTAATCAACAGCACTGGTTCACTAAGCGAAATACCGAGTTGCTCTTCTACCTCGGCGCGCGCCATCAAGGGCGTTTGCAGGGCTGAATCGACCCCGAAGCCCCCTACATTCCAGACCGTGTCTGGTGCCTCACCCAACTGAATCACGCGCTGGCGGTAGGCCTCGGCAGCGGTAAAGTGCAAACTGGACATCTTGGTAATCGCATGCCGAATGGTGTCATCCACTGACCCTTCGGTGATTTCTCCCCCATGTAGATGCGCAATCGGGATCCCCGCAAGGGTCGCGCTGGATGCGGCAGCAAAAATCTCGAAGCGGTCGCCGAGTAGCACAACGAGATCGGGTTGCAACGCTGCAAATGCATCCGCAAACCCGGTGATTGCCAGCCCTACCGATTTGGTCACAGCCACTGCGGTATCAGCGCCTAGGAGCATCTCGACCTTCCAGTCGATATCAAACCCATCCGCCTCAATGCTGCGCCAGGTGTAGCCAAACTCGCTTGCCAGATGCATACCCGTCGCAACAATTTGTAGGTCGCATCTTTCGGAATCACGCAGCCCGGACATCACGCACCGCAACAGCCCATAATCGGCGCGAGAACCCGTGACAACGCAGACCTTTTTCATAGCTCGATCACTTCGTCAGGCAAAAATGATCGGGCAGCCCGCGTGCCAATCACCCCGTCCCATAGCATGGGCGACAGGCCTGTGGCGGGGCGCTTGACGGTGAGGTTATCTTCAGAGAGCACCTCGTCTTTTTCGATCGCTCGCGCAGCCACAATCGATTTACGCACCAACGCGATATTTTTTCTTTCGCTGCGAGTGCATTGTTTCTCTTCGCTGCCCAACGCTCGCTCTATTCGGCGAATGCCCGCCACCATAGCTTTGAGCTCCTCCGGCTCGAGACTGGCGCGGTGGTCCGGCCCCGGCAGATTACGGTCGAGCGTAAAGTGCTTTTCAATGACCGTAGCGCCCAAGGCGACGGCGGCAATGGCCACGTCAATCCCGTCAGTGTGATCTGAGTAGCCCACCGCCACGCCAAAGGCCTTACCCATCGCGCACATGGCCCGCAAATTCACCTCATCTATGGGCGCGGGGTACTCAGTGGTGCAATGCAATAGCGTGATGCTGTCTTTCGGCAAGCCGGCAGCCTCAAGACAACGGATGGCCTCGCCAATTTCATCCAGACTCGCCATGCCAGTAGACATAATCACCTCTTTTTGGAACGAAGCGATCTTTCTGAGGTAAGGGAGGTTGGTAATCTCGCCCGAGGGCACCTTAAATCGCGTGGCACCGCATTGAGCAAGAAAATCCAGACTGTGTAGATCAAACGCAGTCGAGAAAAACTCAATACCACGGGCCTCACAATGCGCCATTAACTTGCGATGATCATCCTCACTCAGCTGTAATTTTTTCAGCATCGTCAGCTGACCTGTCTCGGCAGACAGATCGTCACCACCCGAAGCCTGCTCTTGATAGTCGGCCAGCGCTGCATTGGCTGTAGCCAACATGTCAGCATCGAAAGTCTGGAACTTAACAAGATCAGCACCGGCATCCGCCGCAACATCGATCAGTTGCAGTGCCTGCTCAATATTGCCGTCATGATTAACGCCCGCTTCGGCGATTACCAAAACACGGTCAGCTCTGAAATCAGCCATGAGCCGCACCTCGCTCCCGGATCGAGGATGAACGCGTTGTCGATACGCTTGATCGCACTACAGCGCCAGCGGGGATGATCGCGCCCTCACCAATTTCAATATCATTGTGTAAGACCGCACCCGACCCGATAAAGCACCTTGGGCCAATCGTCACGCCACCGTTGACGCGGGCGCCGGTAGCAATATGGGTGTGATCCCCAACCGCCACGTCGTGCTCCACAAGCGCCATCGAATTGACGATGCAGTTCTCGCCAATCTCGCAACCTGCATTCACTACAGCACCATGCATCACGATGGTGCCCGCGCTGACTCGAGCATGGCGAGAGACATGGGCTCTTGGAGAAACAATGGCGGGCTGTGAGGCACCCGCGATTTTTGCAGCGATGAACGCGCGGGCTCTAATTTCCGCCGTCTTGATTTGACCCATCGTCACCAAGACGCCCACGCCATCAACAACAAAACGGGAGAGATCATCGTCGGCACCTAATACGGGATACCCGAGCACTTCCGAGGATACAAAAGAGGGCTGTTCCAGGACGCCAATAATGTGGTGACATCCCTCAGCCTCGATCACATCAATCGCGGACCGGCAGTGCCCGCCGCCACCCATCAGGATTAACGGGCTCATGGCAGCAACTCCACGAGTTTGGCCGAGGAGGGTAAATTAATAATTCTTTGCGCCAGCACCTCGGTTTGGGGGAGTCGCGCGCGCGGAGCATCGGCGTAAATACTCAAGGTATGCATCGGTTCCCAGACCGGCCTTGCCATAAAACCCGCGTCGTTGAGACGCTGGAGGATTTCATCGCGGCTAAAAGCCGCATGAGGCTCCAAAATTAGAGTATTGAGCCAATAGTTGGAGGTTGCGTGCTCGGGTTCGCGCATAACTCGTAGATCCGGGTGATCCGAAAACTGTTTGATATAGGCAGCTGCTAGCCTGCGCTTTTTGGCTATTCGGTCAGATAATTCCTCAAGTTGGGCGACACCAAGCGCCGCGTTGAGATTCGGCATGCGGTAGTTGTAGCCCACCCTGTCGTGACTAAAAGCCCATGCATGGGGGAGTTTGGCAGTGGTAGAAAGATGCCGGGCCTCGGCGGCGAGGTCACTATCATTGGTAATAACCGCACCACCCCCACCCGTGGTGATGATCTTGTTGCCGTTAAAGCTTACCGCCCCCAATCGACCCAGCGCCGCGCATTTCCGCCCCTTGTACTCGCTACCCAGCGCTTCGGCCGCATCTTCGATTACAGCAATACCAAAAGTCGCCGCTACTTTGTTCAATGCATCCATTGCAACGGGGTGGCCAAACGCGTGCACCGGCACCAGTGCCGAGATCACTCGATTGGTTTGGCGGTTATAAAGGCGGCCCGCTTTGGGTTCGGCAATTTCGTTTAAGTGCCGCAGTAATGCCTCTGGATCAATACCGAGCGTTTGCTCGTTGACATCAACAAAGTGGGGAACCGCATTCAGATGGCTGACCGCATTGGGCGTGGCGACGAACGTCAAACTGGGCATCAGCACTTCTGTATTCGGCTCGACACCTGCGACCCGCAGCGCCAGTTCCAGCGCCGCGGTGCCGTTCACTACAGCAACGGCATGAGCGGCGCCACAAGCGTCGGCCAGCTGCGCCTCAAACTCGCCGACAAATGCACCGACGGAAGACACAAAGGTTGAACGAATGCATTCGGCCACATTGGCCTCGGCCTGCGCGCTGAACTCGGGTTCGTGAAGCGACAACGGGCCCTCTCGGGCCGGGAACAGCGCCTGCAAACGCGCGGTAACCTCGCTCGCCAAGTCCTCCGGCATTAAGGGAAGCCTGTGCTCAATCTGGGCATTCATAGGTTGTATGCACCCGTCTTGTAACGCGCCAGATTGCCGGGGTCCTGAAACCACTCGGCGGTTAGCTGCAGGCCTCGCTTGAGGCCCTCATGCCCCGAGAACTCCGGAGACCAGCAGATAAGGTCGCTTGCCTTGCGGGTACAGGCCACCAGGCGCTCAACCTCTGAGTTTGGCGGCCGTTCGCGCTCCTCTTGCTGCTTTACCTCTACCGAGGCACCCATCACCTGAGCAATCAGCGACACGGTGTCTCCTATAGAGATCTCATATCCGGTGCCAAGGTTTGTGACCTGCCCAATACCCCGATCGCTGCTCATCAGCTGAATAAAGCCTCGCGCGGTATCAGCAACAAAGGTGAAGTCACGGGTAGGGTGAAGGGAGCCCAATTTAATCTGATTTTCCCCCGCTGCGATTTGTCCAATGACCGTTGGAATAACGGCTCTGGCTGACTGCCGTGGGCCAAACGTGTTGAAAGGCCTTATTACAGAAACAGGCAGATCAAAAGACTTGTGAAATGACAACGCTAACTGATCGGCTGCTATCTTGGTGGCGGCGTAGGGCGATTGCGCATTCAGGGGGTGTTCCTCATCGATGGGCACACGCAGGGCGGTACCGTAGGTCTCCGACGTAGAGGTACACACCAAATGCTGAATGTTGTGTCGCCGCGCGGCCTGCAACACGTTGAGTGTGCCCGTTACATTGGTCTGCACATACGCATCGGGGCTGTTGTAGCTGAAAGGGATCGCGATCAGTGCCGCAAGATGCAGAACATGGCTGCAACCGTCCATCGCTGCATCGACTCCCGCCGCGTCACGAATGTCACCGGAAACGACTTCTATTTGACTCAGTACCTCACGGTCAGCGCTATCGAGCCAGCCCCAGGCATTAAAGGAGTTGTAGTAAACAAACGCACGAACGTCATGGCCTGCTCTCACCAGTTGTTCGGTGAGGTGGGAGCCAATAAATCCATCTGCGCCTGTTACCAATACCTTGTTTGCCATGATTTGGTGCCATTAACCGCGTTGTGTTTCCTTCCTGCTCAGGCGGTTTTTAATACTGAGGCTGTCTACCACGACGGGCCATGAAGGTACCCGGCTCCGCTCACGCTCGACGTTAAAAACCGCGTTACTTGTTAAAATTTCCCATGTTGCTCCATGTATCCGTCAGCGACTCTCTGGTGCTATTGAGCTGCTTAACCAACGTTTCCATCACGGTAAATTGCGAGAGGTAGCGCTCGTATAGCGCATCCATGCGGGCTTCAAGATCAATGAGCTCTTTGCTGTAGGTCGAGAGTTCTTTTCGGGCGGATTCCGTTCTCTGCGCGAAAATGCCATCGATGGAATCTGTTAACACTTCCAACTTCGCGATTGCATCGATTGCCAAACCCTGCGATTGCCCGTCGTATCGGGATTGGTTATCTGTCCCTGCGGAAAGCATTGTGGAGATATCATTAAAACTGACCGAGGCTTTGGCATCGTAAGCCGCCTCATCGAATTGGAGCTCACCATAGCCCGTGAGTGTCACACCAATGTCTCTCAAGCCGGTTATGCCGCCGGAAGGGGTTGAGGAATCCTGCGTTACCGCGTTATATATCGTGTCTCTGACCGTGCGAATAACAGCCAGATCCCTCGCGAGAGCACCTCCCACCTCTTCTTCTTCAGAATCGGGATCCGAAAGCTCATTGACTGCGAATTGGACATCGTTATAGGTAGTGACAAGGTCCTGAAGCTTGGTTTTCAAAGTAGACCGATCGCTGACCACATTTAAATTCACCGTATCACTACCCGATGTTGTGCCATTGAGGGAGACGGTGATGCCCGGCAACACATCAGTCACCACATTAGTCGAGCGAGTCAGACCCACCCCGTTGTAGGTCAAAGAAGCATCGCCGGGATTCTGAAGTGATTGGGTCCCGCTGTTATTCGCCACATTTCCATTACTTGTGTCATGAAAGCCCAGATCGCTATCTGCAAGCGGTGAGCTGATCGTAAAACTGTTACTCGCGCCCGTCTGACCCTGTAGCGCAATGCGATACGCTGAGCCCGCTGAATCAGCCGCAACTAACACGGCAGTCACGCCGAGTCCCGCAGCGTTGATGGCGTTTGCCACTCCCTCAGGATTATCGTTGCCGGCGTCTATAGCAATATTGGTTGCAGTGCCACCGGCAGGCGTTGTCACGGTTAAGGTGAAGCCACTACCGGCATTGAGTGATTGTGTCTTGGAGGAGTAAGCGTTAGAGATATTACGCTGCTCAGTCGCTAGTGCAGATACGCTGAATTCATAAATTCCGCTGAGCGCCGAGCCATCGGTCGACAACACTGACACTTTGGCAACGTCTGAGCTGGTCGCCGTCGGCGTCGCCAATTCCTGAGAGTCATTGAGGCCATTGAGCTGATCAACCAAGGTCTGAACATTAAACTTCAAAACGGCGAGTGCCGAGATCTTTGCTTCCGCCGCTTCTTGAGAAGCAGTAATCTTCTCCTCAGCAGGGACTTTTTCAACATCAGTCAAATCGCGCGCGAGTTTGACAATATCAATGCCAGAACCGCCTCCCAGTGTCTGCATAACCGATGATGCGATGTTGTCAGTGGCCATCTGTTATCTCACTCTCACCCTAATCACTGCTGTTAACTGATGTAGTTGAACAACGTGAGCTGGCTCAGCTTCGCAAAGCTGGCCTGTAGTGCCTGCAACGCCACTGACTCTTGCGTCAGTTCAGTCACCGCCGTGGCATAGTCGAGGTCGTCTTCGCGCTGCAGCAATTCGGTCAACCGCAGCTCGATATCCTCAGTTACGGCCCGCTGCGTATCAATGGCAACGATTCTGCCCGCCATGGTGCCGTAAGAGGTGGTCAACTTGTCGCTGATGGTATTCAGCTTTGTGAGAGCAGACCGAATACCAGCCCCGTCGTCGCTTGTGAGGCTTAAAACGAGGTCATCCAGCGTGGCAAAGTCGTCCGCAGAGAACAGCTCTGGGCCTAATGTGTTGATGGTCATTTTTCTCACATCCGACACGTTAAGCTCCAACCTGCCATAGTCGCCGTTGTAGCTGACAGTGCCTGAGGGGTCCTCTATAAAGGCTGGGTGCTCGACCTTATTGCCCGAAAAAATGTAGTTGCCATTGAGGTCCTGAGCATTCGTCAGCTTAAGGAGCTCATCGCGCATAGCCCTGACCTCGGCACCGATCACATCGCGGTCTGCCGCTGCCAGGGTGTCGTTACCCGCTTGAACCGTCAGCTCAGTAATGCGCTGCATGATTTGCGTCATAGAGGTGAGCACGGTTTCTTCTGCAGTCAGTCGGGTTTCGGCGGCATCGATATTTTTCCCGTACACACCCTGGCGCTCCCTCGCGCTCTCCAGCCGTGAGATAAGGTCGGCCTTAGAGGGGTTTTCACTAGGATGCAACATTTGCTTCCCGGACCCTAGCTTGGCCTGAGACTCTGCCACCTTATTTTGGCGCGCCTGCATTTGCTCGGCGTTAACGCGATAGTACTGTGCTGTTGAGATTCTCATCGCTCAATCAACTCGCTTGAAGTAGTGTGTCGAAAAGTCGCTGGGACATCTGTATGACCTGCGCCGCAGCCTGATAAGCCTGCTGGAATCGAATCAGATTGGCTGCCTCTTCATCCAGGTTTACACCAACGGCAGATTCTCGGCTCGCTTGTGCCTGATCGCGAACCACCATCATCGCCTCTTTACCCAGCTCCGCCAGTTGCGCGCGAGACCCGGCTCCTGTCACGAGGTCTCTATAAGCGGCAGAAAAAGTTTGGCCCGCTATAAGCGGTGCGCGACCCAATTCGATCATCCGCAATATATTTTCATTGCTGCCTAAGCCATCGGTGTTGGCTTCAATGGTGTATGTGTCGCCTGCCTTGGGCACGTTGTTGAACTGGACCCGGATACCCTGATACTCAATGTCTGCGCCCGTTGTGTACAGGCGTGTGGCAACCACCGTATCGGTTGCGGTATCCGTAATCGTATAAACACTATTTGAGCTGAAATCCACTCTAAAAGGCGCTGCTGGAAAGGTCGGGGGCACCGACTCAGGTTTGGCGTCGGCTCTGAGCGTGGCATCCACCGTGCCCGATCCTGTGACGAAAATCGCCAGATCATCAGCGGCGGGACCATCAATCAGCACACCCGTATCCAGCGCCATGCGACCCAGATCAGCAGGAGAACCCGTACCGGAAAGCGTCAATGAAATTTCAGTCGGTTTGTTGATGCCCGTTTTGCGATTGGCAAGATCGTTGAACCCCAAGTCGGTATCGGGCGCGGCAACCGGATTACCTGCATAGTCGTTGGGGTAATAGTCTGCGATGTCGGAAGAAACCGTAAAAGCATTGCCCACACCTGTGGTGTCACGAAGCGTAATACGATACCCACCGGTCTCGTCAGCCAGCAGCGTGGCCGTGATGCCAGGTATTCCCGTAGCGACATCATTAATCGCGTCTACAATGCCCTGAGGTGTATCGCTGCCAGCGGCGATCGTAACGGTGGTGGCGCCACCCCCCGAGCGGGTCACGGTCAGATCAAATGTCGCGCCATTATTGAGTGTTTGACTGGTGGTCGAGAATACATTGGAGACCACCTCTTCTCCGGTGGCAGAGATCTGGTAGGTCCCCTCGTAATTGCCCGAAACGAGGCCCAACGAGGTGAGTCCGGATCCGCCACCCACCAACCCCAGAATAATGTTTTCACCTTCGTGGCCGGCGGTATTGGTAAGTGCTATACCAGTTTCGCCGAACCATTCAGCTCGGACATTGGTCTGGTCAGACTCTGCATTGATT
>Ga0181594_10004436_pt1 | contig 12480 bp, 16 predicted proteins | sample 071ome_18_FD_145603 | JGI IMG/M metagenome (GOLD analysis project Ga0181594, IMG submission 145603) | Coastal salt marsh microbial communities from the Groves Creek Marsh, Skidaway Island, Georgia - 071413BT metaG (spades assembly) | ecosystem: Environmental > Aquatic > Marine > Intertidal zone... | reverse complement strand
TAGCAACTTCAAACAGTCCTCATCACTATGCCGCTTGCGTGCCATCTCATGCTCCTCCCTCGAAAACACAGTGGCACAGTTCTAGGGGGCTAAGACAAGTGCGCAATCAAGGCTCCCAGCTGGTCAGCATTCTGTTCAAGGTCAAGAGGCTCGACAGGCGTAGTTCGAGACGCGGCATTAAGGATGACATGTGCCAGCTCATGTCCAACGATTAGCGCCAGCTCGTCATCGTTTTCGGTGAAGTCGATTAGCGCTGAAGTCACGGCCAGATCGTCGCTATCGCTATAGGCCTCAAGCAAGCGGCCGGTCTCGAGCGTGGTGCGCGATGAGCAAATCGGGATTGGAACAACAGTCTTGCGCAGGCTTGCCTTGCCGCGACGTAGCACCAATGTGGCTGGCTTGTCTGTGGGCAGGGCCTCGATCAGGTCCGTCACGTCTTCGGCGAACAGTGCAGGATCCGGCGACTGCATCAATGCCTTCGCCATCCCGACCTTGCCTATAGCGACAATCTCGTCACCGGGCCGCAGCCCTGACCGCGCCGCAGGACTCCCCGCCACGACAGCCACTACTTGCGGCAAGTCGCCAAGCCGCAGCGTCCGTGCGAGCGTTTTCTGTTCGAGTTCAGCATAGGCGCCCGCATGATCGATCATCACTCCGATGCCCGATACACGCCGCGGGCATTGTGCGGCAGCTGCGACGCGCGAGCGCCAGTCGACCTCGGCAAGGCGGAGCATCTGCACACGAAGGGAAAATGGCCAGGTGTGCGCATCCTCGGCGGCGGTCAGAGGCGCACCGGAAAGCAGGCAAGCGAGGAAGACAACCGGAAGACAAAGGATGCGCATCGCCAAGTGCATAGGCGATATTGCCCGCCTTTTGCTATAGCGGCAAAGCCGCTTAGCGTTGCGATGGTAGGGATCTGAAACTCCGTTTCCGGGCCCGGTGGATCGTCTCGGTTACAGTTTTCCCGATGCATAGGTTTCAGGCAGGTTGGCAGCCTTGCCTTAGGACAGCAGCAGCTTCACCCCGGATATTGCGAGCATGGCCGATAGCGCAAACCGCACCCAGCGCTCGTTGATTCGCCCGGTGAGCAGCGAGCCGGCAATGATCCCAGGTATCGAGCCGATCAGGAGCCAGCCCAATAGGTGCCAGTCGACATTGCCAAACAGGGTGTGGCCGATAGCCGCGACAAGTGCCAGCGGCACGGCATGGACGATATCGGTGCCCACAACCGACTTCGTGTTGAGCCTGAGCGGATAGAGCAGCATCAGCATGACCGCGACCAACGCGCCGGCCCCCACGGAAGTGAGGGTCACGAGGCATCCGATAAAGGCCGCGCCCAGCACTGTGGAGGCGATTTGGCAAGGTCGCAGCATCGCGCCCAGTCGTTCTCGCAGGGCAGAGAGCGGGGCATGCAGCCTGTGCTTCATCGGCGTGATTGCTGCAGTTAATAGCAGTGCCGCTCCCAACAGGCGCATGAGCACATCCGCTTCGAGCCGTCCGCCCTTGCTGGTTCCAAGCCACAACAGTGTGAGGATCGCGGCCGGAACGCTGCCTAAGGCAAGCAAGCCGGCAATCCGCCAGTTTGGCGAGCCCATCTGCCGATGAACATAGCCGCCGGCGGTCTTGGTGATGGCCGCAAACCAAAGGTCGGTGCCGACGGCCACGGCAGGCTGAAAGCCCAACATCAGAATGAGGATGGGCGCCATTAGGGAGCCGCCTCCGACCCCGGTCAGACCGACAAGAAAGCCGACCAGCGCGCCAGGGAGAATATAGACGAATTCCATTCGGGTGTGGTCGCTTCACTCAGTTTGCTCATCTCAAGGATGAGCAGAGCGCGCTAGGAGAGTCCAAGGAAAAACTCAATCGGCGGGCTATGTCTGGGGTCGTGAAATCCGACGCAGAGGAGTATTTGGCGCGAATTTGGTGTGCGCAATCAAAGCGTCAACACTGTGCGCAATCCAGCTCAATCTTGGCGGTCCAGATGTCCCGCTCGCCGATCCTGATGATCTCGAGCTTCTCGGATGCGGGATACCTCATTCGTCGTCTCCCCCATCCGCGATGATGCTTTTTTTGAGCAGTCGGTTCTCGAGGGTGAGATCGGCCACGCATTCCTTCAGGTCACGTGCCTCGCGGCGCAGGTCCTTCACCTCGTCCGTCGTCGCGGCACGGGCCGTGTCATCGGCAAGTCGGCGCTTGCCGGCTTCCATGAACTCCTTTGACCAGGTGTAATACAGGCTCTGAGCGATCCCTTCGCGGCGGCACAGCTCGGCGCATACGTGCTGTTCGGCTTCAGCCCGGTCGCGCACCAGATCCGCGGCAACGGCAAGATTCACAAGGAATTCTCCACGACCGGGCAGGGCTCGCTCGGCAAAGAGCGGCAGGAAGCGGTGATGGCGGCGACCAAGCGCTATGTCGCGGAGCATCCCGACGCGCCCGAGGCCATGCGCGAATACCGCGAGCTTGCTCCGGTCGAGGCGCTCAACGCCGATCTCGCCGCACATGGCGCGAATTTCCGCGTAAGGTCGGTGCAGGGCGCCAAGGCGCAGTTCTACGATGTTATGAGCTAGAGCATCGCCGGTTTTTTGCACCAGCGATGCGACCATAAATCAAGTTGACCGGCCGGGCGGCTAACCCGCTCCCTTGTTAGCCGCCCGTGTCGTCATCCTCGTCGGCAAGCCCCTTTTCTCTCAGCCAGTTCTCGCGCATGCGGTCGAGCTGCGCGTCGATCTCGGCGTAGATTTGGTCGGGGCTCTGCTCCTCGCGAGCGGGCAGGGCGGGGCCATGGCGGTGCCGCCGCTGGCGCAGCAGGAACATCAGGAGCTGCGTGTCATAGCGCGTGTAAGTGGTGACGAGCCGCCCGGCCGAGACGACCGGACGCTCCTCGCCCTCGATCGCGCGTTGCAGCGCGCAGTCCTCCAGCCGCGCGACCCCGGAATCGATCGCCGCTTCCCAGGCGCGCGCAAACCCCTCCGCGCCGGGCCGCTGGAGCAGCTTGTAGAGCGCTTTGAGGGAGGCGCCGATTGCGCGGGCGGCCTGCTTGACTATGCCGGTGGCGGCGAGCCAGGCTTCTATTGAAATCGACTTGGACGAAAGTCTGGTAAATTCCATCCTGGCACCCAGCGATTTCCTGGGAATCCGTCTTCAACCGTACGAACCCGCTGACGTTGGGGACTACCGGAGGCGATGTAGTCGGAACAGTGGAGCTATTTTTTTCCATGTTGGCTGAACTATCTCTCCAGTTCGCGTGATTCCGGTCCGAGATGCCCCCGCCGGCAACCTGCTTCACGCAGCACGCAATCGAGTAATTCCTGCGTTCAAAAGAGTCTCAGGCAAGGTCGCAACGGAGCCGATTATATTGATGGGAGAGGGCAGCTTGTGCTCTGCGGGCACCAGTGACGGATTTGTTGGCCGCCCTTGACCCCAATCCCAACCCCCGCTAGGGGCCATGACGACCGGGCGGCCTTGCGCCTCACCTGGGCCATATCGAGCTGAACATTGGCGGTGCGTGCGGTCTTTCGAGGTCCGCGTTCTCCGGCAAAGTAATCCGGTGGCTCCTGCCGGGTGGAGCGTTTCAGGTCTCGCGCATCGCATTGGGTGCAGTCCGTCCTTATATATGGGCCGGCCAAGCACGAACCGGTTTTCGCGCGAACCCGCACACTCCATCCAGCCAGACGCGCCGCAAAGCGAATGTTTGCCAACGGGCGCGCCCGCCCGCACACGAAGGATTAGATATATAATGCCAACGATCAACCAGCTGATCCGGAAGGGTCGCGAGCCGCAGAAGGTCAAGAGCAAGGTCCCGGCGATGGAGCAGAACCCGCAGAAGCGTGGCGTCTGCACCCGTGTCTATACGACCACGCCGAAGAAGCCGAACTCGGCGCTGCGCAAGGTCGCCAAGGTGCGCCTCACCAACCAGCGCGAGGTCATCACCTATATCCCCGGCGAGGGCCACAACCTGCAGGAGCACTCGGTGGTGCTGATCCGCGGCGGACGCGTGCGCGACCTTCCGGGCGTGCGCTATCACGTGCTGCGCGGCGTGCTCGATACGCAGGGCGTCAAGGATCGCAAGCAGAGCCGTTCGAAGTATGGGGCCAAGCGGCCGAAGTAAGAGTTTTTGATTGGGTGCGGTCAGCACATCCGTGCTGACCTCGGCGCCGGCCCGTCTCCCCCTCCAAACCACCCAGGGTATTATCCGCAAGGGTGGTTGGGAGGCGGAGCCGGGCAAAGGACCGGACCCACACTCCGAAGGAGTTAGAAAAGAATGTCACGTCGTCGTCGTCCAGAGAAGCGCGAAATCCTCCCCGATCCCAAGTTCGGGGACGAGGTGCTGTCCAAGTTCATGAACAACCTGATGTATGACGGGAAGAAGTCCGTCGCCGAACGCATCGTCTATGGCGCGCTCGAAACCGTTGAGACCAAGGCCAAGGCCGATCCGGTGGCGCTGTTCCACGATGCGCTCGAGAACATCAAGCCGCAGGTCGAGGTCCGTTCGCGGCGCGTCGGCGGCGCGACCTACCAGGTGCCGGTCGAGGTTCGCCCCGAGCGCGCCCAAGCGCTGGCGATCCGCTGGCTGATCTCGGCGGCGCGCGGTCGTCCCGAAACGACCATGGCCGCGCGGCTGTCGGGCGAGCTGATGGATGCGGCGAACAATCGCGGCAACGCCGTCAAGAAGCGCGAGGATACGCACCGCATGGCCGACGCCAACCGCGCCTTCTCGCACTATCGCTGGTAAGAAGATTTTCCCGTCCGTGCCGGGCTGAGGTCAGACGCGGACACACCTGGAGTAAGTACAATGGCACGCAGCCATCCCATCGAGCGCTATCGCAACATCGGCATCATGGCGCATATCGACGCCGGCAAGACCACGACGACCGAGCGTATCCTCTATTACACCGGCAAGTCCTACAAGATTGGCGAGGTCCATGACGGCGCCGCGACGATGGACTGGATGGAGCAGGAGCAGGAGCGCGGGATCACGATCACCTCGGCTGCGACCACGACCTTCTGGAAGGCTGAGGACGGGCAGGGCGAGGAGCACCGCATCAACATCATCGATACGCCCGGGCACGTCGACTTCACGATCGAGGTCGAGCGTTCGCTGCGCGTGCTCGATGGCGCGGTCGCGGTGTTCGACGGCGTTGCCGGGGTCGAGCCGCAGTCCGAGACGGTGTGGCGTCAGGCCGACAAGTACGGCGTTCCCCGGATGTGCTTCATCAATAAATTGGATCGTACGGGCGCAGATTTCTATTACTGCGTCCAGTCGATTATCGATCGCCTTGGTGCAACACCTCTGGTTCTTGCTCTGCCGATTGGTGCAGAGAGCGATCTCAAGGGAATCGTCGATCTTGTCAATATGCGCGGGATTGTCTGGGAAGACGAAAGTCTTGGTGCCAATTTCAACTATACCGACATCCCCGCAGATCTCGCGGACAAGGCGGCCGAATATCGCGAGAAGCTGGTCGAGCTTGCAGTCGAGCAAGACGATGACGTGATGGAAGCCTACCTCGAGGGCGAGGAGCCGGATGCGGCGACGCTCAAGCGGCTTATTCGAGCGGGCACGCTCAACCAGTCCTTCGTGCCGGTGCTGTGTGGTTCCGCTTTTAAGAACAAGGGTGTGCAGCCGCTGCTCGATGCGGTGGTCGACTACATGCCGAGCCCCATCGATGTTCCGGCGATCAAGGGTATCATCCCCGACACCGAGGCCGAGGATGAGCGCCCCAGTGACGATAACGCACCGTTCGCGGCACTGGCGTTCAAGATCATGAACGACCCCTTCGTCGGCACACTGACTTTCTGCCGCATTTATTCGGGCCAGCTCACCAAGGGGCAGGTGCTTAATTCGGTCAAGGACAAGAAGGAAAAGATCGGTCGAATGCTGCTGATGCACTCGAACAACCGCGAGGACATCGAGGAAGCATCGGCAGGTGACATCGTCGCCATCGCCGGCCTCAAGGAGACCACGACGGGTGACACGCTGTGCGCCTCGAACGCACCGATCATCCTTGAGCGCATGGAATTCCCCGATCCGGTCATCGAGCTTTCGGTTGAACCGAAGACCAAGGCCGACCAGGAAAAGATGGGCGTTGCGCTCAATCGCCTCGCCGCCGAGGATCCCAGCTTCCGGGTTTCGACCGACCATGAATCTGGCCAGACCATCATCAAGGGGATGGGCGAGCTTCACCTCGACATTCTCGTCGATCGCATGAAGCGTGAATTCAAGGTCGAGGCCAATGTTGGCGCGCCGCAGGTCGCTTACCGTGAATCGCTCGGCCGCGAGGTCGAGGTCGACTACACCCACAAGAAGCAGTCGGGCGGCTCGGGTCAGTTCGGCCGCGCCAAGGTGGTGGTCACTCCCGGCGAACGCGGCCAGGGGATCATTTTCGAGGACGAGATCAAGGGCGGCAACATTCCGCGCGAATATATCCCGGCCCTCGAAAAGGGCATGCGTGAACAGGCGGAGAGCGGTTCGCTGGTCGGATTCCCGATCATCGACTTCTCGATACGCCTGATTGACGGCGCCTACCACGACGTCGACTCTTCGGCGATTGCGTTCGAAATCTGTGGACGCGGCGCGATGCGCGAAGTTGCCGACAAGGCCGGCATCAAGCTGCTCGAGCCGATCATGAAGGTAGAGGTCGTCACACCCGAGGAATTCATGGGTGACGTGATTGGCGACCTCAACTCGAGGCGCGGCCAGATCCAGGGCACCGACACGCGCGGAAACGCGCAGGTTGTTGAGGCCAACGTGCCGCTCGCGAACATGTTCGGCTACGTCAACGAGCTGCGTTCGTTCACGCAGGGACGCGCGCAATACACCATGCAGTTCTCTCACTATGACGAAGTTCCGGCCAATGTCGCCGCAGAGGTCAAGGAGAAGCTTGCCTGAGAGGCAATCCTCGTCTAGGGGCGGCGCCTGATTTCGCGGGTGCCGACTCTTCCCGCACATTCAACTCGTAACGAAAAGAAGGTTCTACAAATGGCGAAGGCAAAATTCGAGCGGAACAAGCCGCACTGCAACATCGGCACCATCGGTCACGTCGACCACGGCAAGACCACGCTGACGGCTGCCATCACCAAGATCATGTCCGAAGCTCACGGCGGCGAAGCCGTTGACTTCGCGAACATCGACAAGGCTCCCGAGGAGCGTGAGCGCGGCATCACGATCTCGACCGCGCACGTCGAGTATGAGACCGACGCACGCCACTATGCGCACGTCGATTGCCCCGGCCACGCCGACTATGTGAAGAACATGATCACTGGCGCTGCCCAGATGGACGGAGCGATCCTGGTGGTGAACGCCGCCGACGGTCCGATGCCGCAGACTCGCGAGCACATTCTGCTTGCCCGTCAGGTCGGCGTGCCTGCGCTGGTCGTTTACATGAACAAGGTCGATCAGGTCGACGATGAGGAGCTGCTCGAGCTCGTTGAACTCGAAGTGCGCGAGCTGCTCAGCTCGTACGATTTCCCCGGCGATGACATTCCGATCATCAAGGGCTCGGCTCTTGCCGCGCTCGAAGGCCGTGACGACGAGATCGGCAAGAACTCTATTATCGAGCTGATGAAGGCTGTCGATGAATCGATCCCGCAGCCGCCGCGTCCGACCGACAAGCCGTTCCTGATGCCGGTCGAGGACGTGTTCTCGATCTCGGGTCGCGGCACCGTTGTGACCGGCCGTGTCGAGACCGGCATCGTCAATGTCGGCGACGAAGTCGAGATCGTTGGCCTCAAGGATACCCAGAAGTCGGTCGTTACCGGCGTCGAGATGTTCCGCAAGCTGCTCGATCAGGGCGAAGCTGGCGACAACATCGGCGCGCTGCTGCGCGGCGTTGCCCGTGACGACGTCGAGCGTGGCCAGGTTCTCTGCAAGCCCGGCTCGATCACGCCGCACACCGAATTCGATGCCGAGGTTTACGTGCTGTCGAAGGACGAGGGCGGCCGTCACACGCCTTTCTTTGCGAACTATCGTCCGCAGTTCTATTTCCGCACCACCGACGTGACTGGCGAGGTCATCCTGCCCGATGGCACCGAGATGGTCATGCCGGGCGACAACGTCACGATCTCGGTCAAGCTGATTGCGCCGATCGCCATGGACGACGGCCTGCGTTTCGCTATCCGCGAAGGCGGTCGCACCGTCGGTTCGGGGGTTGTCAGCAAGATCACTAAGTAATATAGGCCGCGCACCGCCGGGGGATTCGTCTTCCGGCGGCCGGTTTTTCGACTGATCGCCCCGCTCTTTCACTGCAAGCGGGAGAGGGCGGGACGGTCGGTTTTGTGTTTGCTCTTTCTCATCGGTAGTTGGACATGGAAGCTCAGAATATCCGCATACGCCTGAAGGCGTTCGATCACCGCGTGCTCGACCAGGCGACCGGCGAAATTGCGGAAACCGCACGCCGCACCGGCGCGCTCATCCGGGGCCCCATTCCGCTGCCGACGAGGATCGAGAAGTTCTGCGTCAACCGTGGACCGCACATCGACAAGAAGTCGCGTGAGCAGTTCGAGGTGCGCACCTACAAGCGGTTGCTCGACATCGTGCAGCCCAACGCCACGACCGTGGACGCGCTGATGAAGCTCGACCTGGCTGCTGGCGTGAACGTCGAGATTAAACTGGCCTGAGCCGGTTGGGGGCCATCGGCTCCCGAAGACATTGGAATACCGCCGGACTTGTCCGGGCTGCGTTCCCCGTCTCGCCTTCCACCCGGAAGGCAACTCAGCCCGGACGGGGCTCGCTTACATCATCGGGCTGACAAGCACGCGAAGGATGGTCCTCGTGTGCCTCTGTTGAGGAGTTCAGATCATGCGCACTGGCGTGATCGCGAAAAAGGTCGGCATGACCCGCCTGTTCCAGGAGGACGGACAGCACGTTCCCGTGACTGTCCTTGCGCTGGAAGACTGTCAGGTCGTCTCGGTCCGCACCGCCGACACGGACGGCTATGTCGCCGTCCAGCTCGGCGCGGGCGAAGCGAAGCAGAAGAATGTGAACAAGCCGCAGCGCGAGCATTTCGCCAAGGCGCAGGTGCCGCTCAAGCAGCGCGTCGCCGAATTCCGCGTGGCCGATGACGCCGTGCTGGAAGTCGGCGCGACGATTGCTGCTTCGCACTTTGTGCCCGGCCAGCTTGTCGACGTTGCGGGTCACACGCAGGGCAAGGGCTTTCAGGGCGCGATGAAGCGCTGGGGCTTCGGCGGCATGCGCGCCACCCACGGCGTCTCGATCAGCCACCGCGCCCATGGCTCGACCGGCAATCGCCAGGATCCGGGCAAGGTGTTCAAGAACAAGAAGATGGCCGGCCACATGGGCGACCGTCAGCGCACCCAGCAGAACCTAGAGATTGTCCGCACCGATGATGAGCGTGGCCTGATCTTCGTCAAGGGCTCGGTGCCCGGCGCGAAGAATTCGTGGCTCATGGTCGCCGATGCGGTCAAGGTCGCCAGGCACGCCGATGCGCCGTATCCCGCCGGTCTGAAGGGCGAGGGCTCGCCCGCCGAGGAAGAAGAGCAGGTCGCGGCCGCTCCGGTTGAGGAAGAAGTGGTCGAGCAGGCTGCACCTGAAGCCGAGGCTCCGGCCTCTGAGGCTCCTGAGCAGGAAGCACCAGAGCAGCAGGCGGAAGCGCCCGCCGAAGAGGCTCCCGCAGCGGATTCCGGTCCCGAAGGCGACGATGATGCCGCCGATGGCGAAGCGAAGGAGGACTAATCAATGAAGGTCAAGGTCCTCAATCTCGATGGCACGTCCGCCAAGGGCGACATCGAACTCTCCGATGACGTGTTCGGCCTGGAGCCGCGCGCCGACATCCTGCACCGGGTGGTAACCTGGCAGCTAGAGAAGCGCCGCGGCACTGCTCGCCCGACGCGTGAGCGCTCCGACGTTGCCCGCACCGGCAAGAAGTACGGCCGGCAGAAGGGCGGCGGCACTGCCCGTCACGGCGCCCGTTCGGCCCCGATCTTCATCGGCGGCGGCAAGGCGCACGGCGCGCGCAAGCGCGACTTTAACCCGTCGCTCAACAAGAAATTGCGCGCACTCGGTCTCAAGATGGCGCTTTCAGCGCGAGCGAAGGAAGGTCTGGTTGTCGTCAACTCGCTCGAGCTCAAGGACGCCAAAACCAAGGCACTCAAGGGCAGCCTTGCCAAGGCTGGCTGGGCCGGCAAGATCCTCGTGATCGGCGGCGACAGCGTGGACGAAGGCTTCGCCCGTTCGGCCCGCAACCTGCCGGGCGTCAACGTGCTGCCTGCCGCAGGTGCCAACGTCTACGACATCCTGAAGCATGACACGCTTGTTCTCACCAAGGACGCGGTCGAGAAGCTGGAGGCGCGTTTCGCCATCCCGGGAGGGGCTGAATAATGGCTAAGTCGAAACAGGTCGATACGCGTCACTACGACGTCATTCTCTCTCCCCACATCACCGAAAAGTCGACGCTGTTGTCCGAGAACAACGCGGTCGTCTTCAAGGTGGCGGGCGACGCCAGCAAGCCGCAGATCAAGGATGCGGTCGAGGCGCTGTTCGACGTCAAGGTTACGGGCGTCAACACGATCGTCACCAAGGGCAAGGTCAAGCGCTGGAAGGGCAAGCCCTACAAGCGCAACGATGTGAAGAAGGCGATTGTCACGCTGGCCGAGGGCCAGTCGATCGACATCACCGAAGGCGTGAGCTGATCCGATGGCACTCAAGAATTACAACCCAACGAGCCCCGGCCGTCGCGGCCTGATCCTCGTCGACAAGTCGGCGCTGTGGAAGGGTAAGCCGGTCAAGGCATTGACCGAAGGCAAGCGCAAGACCGGGGGGCGTAACAACAAGGGCCACGTCACTTCGCGCGGCATTGCGGGCGGTCACAAGCAGAAGTACCGCTACATCGATTTCAAGCGCCGCAAATGGGGCGTGCCCGCCACGGTCGAGCGGATCGAATACGATCCCAACCGCACCGCGTTCATCGCCCTCATCAAGTATGAGGATGGCGAGCAGGCTTACATCATTGCGCCGCAACGGCTGGCGGTCGGCGACAGCGTGCTGGCTGCCGAGAAGACCGACGTGAAGCCGGGTAACGCCATGTTGCTCTCGCAGATGCCGGTCGGCACGATCTGCCACAATGTCGAGATGAAGCCGGGCAAGGGCGGCCAGATTGCCCGCTCGGCCGGCAACTATGTCCAGCTGGTCGGTCGTGACCGGGGCATGGTTATCGTGCGCCTCAACTCGGGCGAGCAGCGCTACATTCGCGGCGATTGCATGGGAACGGTTGGCGCTGTGTCGAACCCCGACAACCAGAACCAGAATCTTGGCAAGGCTGGCCGCAACCGCTGGAAGGGCAAGCGCCCGCTGACCCGCGGCGTTGCCAAGAACCCGGTCGATCACCCGCACGGCGGCGGCGAGGGCCGCACCTCGGGCGGTCGTCACCCGGTTACCCCATGGGGCAAGCCGACCAAGGGTGCGCGCACCCGCAAGAACAAGCAGACGGACAAGATGATCATCCGTTCGCGCCACGCGAAGAAGAAGAGGTAAGCGAGACATGGCACGTTCCGTCTGGAAGGGTCCGTTCGTCGACCTTTATCTGCTCAAGAAGGCAGAAACCGCTCAGGAAGCGGGCGCCCGCGCCGGTCCTATCAAGACATGGTCGCGTCGCTCGACGATCCTGCCGCAATTCGTTGGCCTGACCTTCCAGGTCTACAATGGCCAGAAGTTCATCCCCGTCTCGGTCAACGAGGACATGGTCGGCCACAAGCTCGGCGAGTTCGCGCCAACGCGCAACTTTCCCGGCCACATCGCCGACAAGAAGGGCAAGCGCTGATGAGCAAGGATAAAGCCCCCCGCCGCGTCGCGGATAACGAGGCGCTGGCCGTCGGCACGCAGATTCGCGGCTCGGCTCAGAAGCTGAACCTCGTCGCCGAACTGATCCGTGGCAAGAAGGCCGAAGATGCGATGAACATCCTCAGCTTTTCGAAGAAGGGCATGGCGGTCGAGGCCAAGAAGGTGCTCGCCTCCGCGATTGCGAATGCCGAGAATAACCACAACCTTGATGTCGACGCGCTCGTCGTCGCCGAGGCCAGCGTCGGCAAGTCGATCACGATGAAGCGCTGGCACGCACGCGGCCGCGGCAAGTCGACCCGGATCATTAAGCCGTTCAGCCGGCTGCGCATCGTCGTGCGCGAAGCAGAGGAGGCCTGAGATGGGTCATAAATCGAACCCCATCGGTCTGCGTCTTCAGATCAACCGTACCTGGGACAGCCGCTGGTATGCGGAAGGCCGCGATTACGGCAACCTGCTTGAGGAAGACCTCAAGATGCGCAAGTACATCATCGATACGCTGCCGCAGGCGGCGATCTCGAAGGTGGTGATCGAGCGTCCGGCCAAGCTGTGCCGCGTCTCGATCTATGCTGCGCGTCCCGGTGTCATCATCGGCAAGAAGGGTGCGGACATCGAGAAGCTTCGTGGCAAACTCGCGACGATGACCGAGAGCGAGGTCAAGCTCAACATCGTCGAGATTCGCAAGCCCGAGA
>Ga0181594_10004420_pt1 | contig 12515 bp, 4 predicted proteins | sample 071ome_18_FD_145603 | JGI IMG/M metagenome (GOLD analysis project Ga0181594, IMG submission 145603) | Coastal salt marsh microbial communities from the Groves Creek Marsh, Skidaway Island, Georgia - 071413BT metaG (spades assembly) | ecosystem: Environmental > Aquatic > Marine > Intertidal zone... | reverse complement strand
TTGGCAACTAATAGTTTGCAGCTTTGGATTTACGTGATTGGCTACCATCACGGCATGCACCGCAGGTTTCGTTACCGTCGTCGAATCCGTAACGCCCCCGTATTGGAGCCCGGTAGTGTAACGCATAAGCCAGCAGGACCAGTGAGTAATAATGCGCAGCACGATTTGGCATGTGTCCCAAGCCTGAGGTCACGTGCTCCTCCGAGATATTGCTCAGTTCGAGACCTGTATATAGCGCTCGTCGTGCTTTTCTCGATTTCTAGGCTCTGGTACAACGACGGACTGGTCACACACTAGGAGTAGCCCATGTTTCGGCGCCCAGCGACTTTCCTCTTTCTTGCTCTGATGTGGGTGCAGTATGGCGTCGCACAGGAGCTTGTGCCGGAGGCGCGAACCCTGGATGACGTCATCGCCAAATATCGGGCCGACCAAGTATTGGCATCTGGAGACGAAGGGCGGTCGAGTCCGCTCTTTATGACGCTGGGAGAGCGTCGTTTAGCCTTTGCCCACTTCGACGCGCTATATCCGACACAATTGATTCCGGCCAGTGGATCGCCCACCGAGTTACCTGAGGATCTGATTGATCTCGGTGACCTGATTTTTTCGGCGAACGACGACACACACACGTTGTCGGAGTTTCTGAAAAGTGAGCACCTCATGGGCTTGGTAGTGATTCAGGACGGCAAGGTGCGGCTCGAGCACTACGCGCCCGACCACAGTCGAGAATCGCGCTGGGTGAGTTTTTCGGTCACTAAATCGGTGACATCCCTGCTGATCGGTGCGGCGATTCAGGATGGATACATCGGTAGTGCCGATGACCCGGTCGCAAAGTATCTGCCGCGCTTGGAGGGGTCGGAATATGGTGAGTCCCGTATCCGAGATATTTTGCAAATGGCGTCGGGGATACAGTGGAATGAGGATTATCAGGACCCTGCCTCCGATGTCGCGATCGCTGGAGCCTACAACGGTATTACGCTGACCGAATACCTTTATGCCAAACCCAGAGTGGCGCCTGTGGGCACACGGTTTAACTACAACACCGCAGAGAGCAATCTGGCAGGAGAAATACTCCGGTCAGCGATCGGCATGAACGCAACCCCTTATTTGATTGAGAAGATCTGGCATCCGATGGGTATGGCCTATGACGCTAACTGGCTACTGTCGGCACCCAATGGCCGGGAGACGGGCGGCTGCTGCATCAGCGCTTCGGTTCGGGACTACGCTCGGTTGGGCTTATTGGCGCTGGCCGATGGCGTGCTACCCGATGGCACTCGTGTGTTACCACCGGGTTGGATGGCCGTTAGCACTTCGCCCTCAAAAGGTTACGAGGGCTATGGATTTAAGTGGTGGCTCTACGGTGATGAACGGTATGGCGCGCGCGGTGTGTTCGGTCAAGCTATCTTCGTCGACCCCAAAGCCAATCTTGTGATCGCCGCCCACAGTAACGGTCAGATCGCGTCGGGTAGTGATCACAACCGTGAATTGGATGCGGCACTACTGGCGATCAGTCAGTCTCTGCGAGACCGCAACTAGGCGCAGCGCTCTCAAGCGTCGCTGGCCATAGCGGGAACAGGGTCAGCATTGGGCGCCTCATCCTGCGCGTCGATCACTTTGACCCGGCCAATCCGGTTGCTGCTGCTTTGATGAATCAGCAGATCCTTGTCGCGCGTCACCCAAACGTGGCGAATGATGCCGATACCAGAGGGAATGGCCCAGCTCTGAAACGTCTCTGTCTCGGGGTCAAACCGCACTAGAGCATCAGGTCGCTGTCCCGACTCGTTGTACCAGACGACGTCATCGATGACAGCGATCGCGTAGGGATGCGACTTGGGTCCACTCGGTGAATCCCATTCCCGCACTGCACCGGTCTTGGGATCGAGATGACCGATCTTGCCGCGACTGGAATTGACGTACCAGATGGTCCCGTCGCTGGCGATGTCCAGCCGCCGGATACGGCTGTCCTCATGGGGAATAGCGAAGTAATTGACCTCAAGCGTCGCAGGATTCACCTGGCCGATTGCATTCTCGCCATTGAAAGCGACATATAGGTAGCCATCAGGCCCCACCTTGATGCCGTACGGACGAGGGCTGGTATTGACGCTGAGCACTGCTCCGCTGACAGGATCGAGGCGGGCTACGGCGCCGGCCCGCTGGGCGGAAAAGTAGAAATACCCGTTGGGGTGAAAGACACCGGTGTGGGGGTCAGCGAGGCCAGTATCGTACTCGCGAATGTCGCCGGTCAGAGGGTTAAGCTTACCCACAGTGCCATTGGAGTTACCCAGGTACCAAATAAACCCCTCGTCGTCGGGGACGATGGAGTGGGGCCGCGCGCTTGGAGGCAGTGGATACTCCCTGACATCGCCGGTTAAGGGGTCGAGGCGCCCCACCAGTGACGCCCACATACCGGTCCACCAGATCGACCCGTCCAGTCCCTCTACGGGGTCTCTGGAGCGCTGACCCAGCGTGGGTACCAGCCACTCCTCTATCTCAATGTTGACCTGCCCAGGCACCAACGTGGGAGAGAGTTCAGGCTTGGATTGGAAGTGCGTCGCCAGATAGCGGGCAATCAGATCAGCCCTTGGCTCGTCGAGCGCTACCATCGTCGCTATGAGCTCACGCCACTCGCTTTTAGTGTCGTAACCCTGTGCCCGCTCAAGAATCTCAGGTCTGTGGCAGCTGGAACAATGTTCCCTGACCAGACTTACTCCCTCGCCCTGAGGTAACGCTGAGGCCACCGCCTGGCTTAATAAGAGAGCCGCGAAACCAGCAATAGCAAAGCGCATGGAGACCCCTCTCGCTTATGACGTGGCGACAGAATACCCCCGTCTTGTCGTTCGGGGTATCCAGCGCGAAATCAATTGAGGCGGTTGAGCACACCTTGGGGCAAAAATTGGGCCTGAAAAAAAGAGACCAGCGACCGGGGGGATGAGTCCGGCCGCTGGCAAATGGCGGGGGAGCCCCGCCTAGGAGTGATACAAGGTCAGACCGTGACCGCGTTACCGCGGAAGATCTTGGACAGGTATCGGCTCTCACTGGGAGAGGGTGCGGGTACAGCACATTGCATGACCGCGTGCACCAGGCGCGTCATTTCTTCAGCCAGTTCCTGATCGTTTGAGGGCTCTTCGGTGTGCGCACGTCTTGTCAGCTGCACCTGATTCACTGCAGGTACTGTTGGCAGACGCTCACCTTCAACGCCCAAAGTCACCGTAAAGGCATGGAGAGAGTTCTTCACAAACAGCGCCAGCGCGAATTCTTCCCGCGTCGAAGCCAGTGAAGTATCGGGAGTCAGCAAGACGATCTGGCAGTTGGGTACCAGTGCCGAGATTCTTGCTACCCGGAAATGATGAGTGAGTTGGTCGTTGACGAGCTCCCGGAATTGCTGATCGCTCAGCACCCGATCCCAGCTCTTGTGACGCTCACCTGCCAGCGCGTTAAGCGGCAGTCTCTCAAATGGACTGCTCACCACGACATCAAAGCCACCTTCCTCACGCAAAATGTGATCCAGTGCACCCTCGATATCGTCGCCGACACAACGCACATCGAACGCCACGGAATCCGTGGCGTCGATGGCGTGTTGAAGCTCACGGGCGCTATCCTCTGAACGAGTCAGTACCGTGAGCGCTGCGACATCCTGCCCCACAAAACCATTGCCGATCGCCGCAAGCTCTTTACGCATACTGTCACCCACCATGACCACACGTTTGCCCTGAAGCTTGTTCAGGTCAGTCTGGCTCGGGGGTAGCAGCAGTTCTCCCTCGGTTACTGAACGGTCAAACTTGAGACCGCCCGAGGGGTGGAACGTCTCGCCACTGACGATGTCATCGGCGAGATGGAACACAGTAGACAGGCCAACCTGTTCATCGGTTGGCATTTTATGCAGGTGAAGCCGGTTCAGGATGCCGGACTCAATCTGCGTCGCTGACTTCTTCGACTCTGTTTTGTCAAAGAAGGGATCTGGCGCATCAACAAAGGCGTCCATGAAGGCGGTGCGTTGCTCGGGAGTCAGAATGCCGCCATTCAGAAGCCGGTCGACCAGCTTGCTGGCAATGCCTTCGTGCATCAGAAAGCGCGAGGAATTCCCTGCACCGCCCGCATCAATGACCTGGCCTACGAGGCGTGTCAGCGCCTTGGGCATGTCATTGCCCGAGGGCAGATGGGCCACGTCATTGGCCGCCAAAGCCATAATGGTGTCCACACTGAGGCCTTCCTTGAGATCACTCAGGATGGCTTTGTGAACCTGATTTAGACGCTTGTTCTCGAGTACCAGCCGGCCGCGACGATCAAACAGACCCGGCGCATCGCCGAGGCCGCGCAGTCGCGCACCGTCTACGGGTCCCGGGGCGAGGGCATTAATCTGGATCTCAGGCCCTAAGTGCCGTGACAGGATCTCTGCCAGAACTCGCTGCCCAGCCTTCGAGACCGCGTAGTCGCCGCGGTTGGGATAGGCCACGGCGACATACTTCTCACCACCGAAGTAGCTGGACACGTTCAGGATGGAGCCCTTACCTTTATCTTTCATCACCGGACCGAACTTACGGATCAGTGAGTAGTTAGAGATCAGGTTGGCCTCCATGGTGCGGTTCCAGTCCGCAAGGGACATGTCGACCACCATTTCTTCCGCACCAGAGATACCGGCATTGTTGATCAGAAAGTCGACATTGCCGAAGAGCTCAATGGCGCGGTCATATAGTGCATCCAATGCCTTGGGGTCGCCCACATCAATGTCAGCCATGATGCTGACCCGCGTGTCGGCTTGCGGGTAACCGATGCCTCGTAATTCTTCGACGATCTCGTCCCGCGCTTCTTCCAGCTTGGCCGCACTACGTGCGCTCAACAGGACGCGACAGCCGGCAATCGCCAGATAGCGACCCAGCTGCAGACCGATACCCAGGCTACCACCCGTAATCACGGCGGTTTTACCCTTGTGCAGACCTGGCAACACGCGCATCAACGGCGAGGGCATGGATTCTTTGCCGGTCGCGCGTTTGATGCTCTTTGGGATCCAAAGATTGATCGGATCCATTTGGCGCACGCGGTTGGTCAGCGTGGCTGCCCAGTCTGCGGCAAAGGTCAGGTTGTCCTTGTCGTCACTGTCATAACGAACCAGCTGGTTGGGTCGTACGGCCCACTCCAGCTCGCCTGCATTGAGCAACGTCTCGTCTTCGTGACGCCAGCCACGGATCAGTGCCTCAATCGACGCGCGAATCACTTCATTGAGCAGGTTGCCCTGAGTGTCACTGCCGTTGGTGGCGTAAGTAATAGCCGGTGGCTCGCACTTGCCAAACCAGCGCGACAGGTTACTGGCTAGCATGCTGGCGAAGGCGACGGGTGCCACTACTTCTTCGCGAACAAAATTTTCGACGTCTTCGTCGGTAGCGCCGCAGAGCGAGTGCCCATAGTGACCATTGGGCTTGCGCGGCAACACGATCACACCGTCCAACCGGCCAAAGTGGTCATCGATGAACTGCATGGTGCGATCCACTGATTCGCGCCGCAGGGGATCGAGGTGCGACAGTTGGATTTCATCCAGCCCTCTGGTTTGGATGAGTGTGCGAGCGTGACCAACGGATTCCAGTGAGCGGAATGCCAGCAACACGTGGGCGCCACTGTTGATCTGGCGCTCGGCGTAGGTCAAAGCCTGCTCGTAGTCCGATCCACCGAGAATCAGCACGACGTTGTTGGTGAGGTCCTCAAGGCGCTTATCTGGCCAGGACACCAGCTGCGAGCGACTCTGCGCCGGCACCTGCATGCCATTGGTGACCTCAACGTGGTGACCTGACACCGCGGCGGACTCTTCGGAAGCCAACCAGACGATGCCATTGGCTACGTCGGTGGGCGTCGGGTAGCGATACTCTAGACCCTCTTCGCCATTACGCGTGGTGATCATCAGATCACGGAATTCCTGGCTGGTACTGCCTGGAGGGATGTTCTGTAGCTCATCCATCGTGGCGAAAACCGTATCGATGCGCTCTGACTCGATGGGGCCGGGGAAGAGGGTGTTCACGCGAATACCGCGCTCTTCACCCAACTCCAGCGCCAAGCCTTTACCCAGCGCATTGAGGCCCGACTTGGGCACCACGTAGGGGATGCGGCCGTAATAGTGGGTGCGCGAGAAGATGGTCGAGACGTTGACGATCGTGCCACCGTCACTCAGGTTGGCAGCGGCCGCTCGCGCCATATTCCAGGGGGCGCCGAGCAGGTTCATGGCGGAGTCAAACATGGTCTGGTCAGACCCGGCCGCGCGCATTTCCACCTCGGTGAATGGGATATCACGTAGTGTGTACTTGGGGCCCGCGGCGCCAGCGTTATTCACTAGCACGTCGAGCTTCCCAAAGCTGTCTATAGCGCGCGCGACGATGTCGCGACAGACCTGCGGGTCGGCACAGTCGCCCACAATCGTGGTGATGTTTTCGGCATCAAAGCCTTCTTCCGAGAGCTCCTCGACGAAGGCGTCGAGCTTGCTCTGGTCGCGGCCGGTCATAGTGACCTTGGCGCCTTCGCGTAGCAGATGGCGAGAGATGTAGCGGCCAATAGAGCCCGCAGCGCCCGTCAAGATGACAGACTTGTTTTCTAGCCGGCGTCCGGCCAGAGACTGCGAGGCCACCGCATTGGAGAGATTGGACATATCGTTCATCGGAGTGCTCCGGCTGATCCAGTTTCGACTTTGGTAATGACTTCTCCGCGCTCGGCTGCATCACGCAGCGCCCAGGCGCGGTAAAGCTCGTCTTTCGTTTTGAGGCCCATACGCGGTAGGGCATGGGTGACCACATAGTTGGCACCGCCGTGACGGTTCTCCCACATCGCCTGATGGATCTCGGCGATGTCTTCGATGGGTCGCGCCAGCGGCGGCAACACATCGATTTGACCCGCGGCAATGCGTTCCTGCATTTCGGCAAACTCACGCGCCGTGTTGAGGTGCGTACCGCGAATCTCTGCGCTCGGCATGATGATGCGGCGTTGACGCATCCACACCTGCGGCGCATAGAAGGTAAAGCGCTGTCCGCTCAGTTCCTCGGCGTAAACAACCTTGCCCACATTGGGCTTCACCAGTGAGGTGGCGAGGGCGAGGCCGTCGCGACCCGCACGTTCGAAGACCACATCAGGCAGGCCGCGCTTGTCGAGCGTGTTGCGCAGGAAGGGTGCGATCGCCGAACCAATTGGCTTTAGCGTGCGGTCAGAGAACAACCGGACGGCTTCTTTAAACGCTTGCGACTCGGTGAAGGGATTGGGCATCTGCGCAAATGGCCCGGGTGGGTCGTAGTCATCACCTAGCCGCCGCTCGATCTCCTCAAGACTGACGACACCTTTTACTTGCGCACCAAAGCCAAGGGAGTTGACGAACTCACGCTGCGGGACGGTATCCACCAAAACGGCGATTTGCGCGCCGCGCTGGCAACCCACTTCAATCGCTTCGATCGCAACACGGTCGACAATGCCGTCTTCGGCGCCGGGGCCGTAGACAATCAATAGGCTCTGACCCGCACGCAATCCTGCGCGCGTGAACATCTCAGATGGACTCGAACTGCCTTTCTTACCCATAAAGGTGAAGCGATAGCCTGAAGAGGCGCCATAGAAAGTCAGTACGCCACCTTCGCCCAGTGTCTGGAAAGAGCGGGGGAAGGCTGTCTCGCCTGCGTGGGAGACGACGTAGTCGACACTGCCACCGGCAGCGGTTTCAGTCGCGGCGACAAACTCTGCGCCTTGCGCTTCCCAATTTGCCCACTCAGCCGAGTCATCGGGTACGGGTGTAAAGGCGTCCGCCCACTGCGGATCCTTTCGGTCGACGGCGGCACCACCCACGGCTTCAACCCGTGCGGCACGTTCTGCGTTAGAGACCATTCCCACCACGGTGAGGCCACTGCTCACGGCGCTGCGAAGGCAGTCGTAGCCGGTACCCGTCGAGGCGCCCTCTACAAACAGCCGCTTGTTCGGCTCAATATCGAGCGTGTGGTATAGCGCACGGTGAATCGTGCCCAGCGTTAGGCCATAAGAGCCCGCTTCTTCAAAGCTCAGGCTGGGCAGTTTGGGATGTAGCTGCGGGCCCTGCACCGTCAGGAACTGGGCGTGGCTGCCATCGTTGCGCTCATAACCTTGAATGCGGAAGTCAGCCGCCATGGGGTCGAGGCCTTGGTCGGGGGAAAGCAGTTCACTCTGACCCGAGTACACTGTGCAGACGTCGCCGACTGACAAGCGGCCCTCGGCGATTAACTCACTACCAAGGCGGACAATCATGGCCACGCCGCCAGAGCCTGTGACCTGCACGTCAGCATCGCGCGCATCGAAAGGCGACACCGGGATACCGGTGATAGCCCAGATGTCGTTGAAGTTCATCTCGGAGGCCAGCACATAAACCAGCGCCTCGTTAGGCTCCGGTTCTGGGGTCTCAAAAATCAGTTTGATCTCGGCGTCGACCGGATCACCGTGTGCGGGTTTGCCGTCTTCGGCTGACTTAGGCACACCATAGCCATACTGGTAACGTGGGACCGGTGTCACGCCCGGGAAGAAACTCGCGCCCATGGGCAGCAGTTCGCCCGATGCCAGCAATTCATCGACCTGCTCGCCAGAGGCAGTTGGGGGCACCTCTGCGTATTGCGTCGGGAGTGGCGCACTGCGCTTCTCAAGGAACGCGGTGATCCCGGTAGGCCCCGATTCAGGGTCGCAGACTGCTTCGGCAAAGAGCTCTGCTTCATGCAACAACCCAGCGGACTGGCCTTTTTCTGCTCCCACTGCGACGGCGTCTAGCACGCGCGCAACCTGCTTTTCGCGACCACTAGCACGAATCTGCGCCAGCGCTTGGCGCAACGCCGGTTGCTCAAGGATGGACTCGGAATAAGGAACGGCCACGTCGCGCGCCGCAAGCGCCTTTTGGTGCTCATCCTGTGCCGCCGCTAACGGCCCATTGTTGGTAACGTAGTCCCGCAGGCGCGCCATGGCGATCTCAACAGGTGAGGCTGCGGATTCCGTGACAACTTCGTCCACGAGACCGCAATCGATCGCCTCCGCGGCGGAGATATTGCGGCCACTCACCATCAGGCGGAGCGCCTCGGCTATGCCGGCTTCGCCACGTCGCCGGTGTAATTTGCGCACCAGTCGCTGTGTGCCGCCGTAGCCCGGTAGTAGATTCAGATTAATTTCCGGCTGGCCGAACTGCGCGTGCTCTGCGGCAATCACGTAAGAGCAGGCCAGCACCAGCTCGTTACCGCCGCCCAGTGCGGGGCCATTCACCGCCGCGATGACCGGCTTGCCGAGCTGCTCCAGTGCAGCAAACGCCGCCTGTGCCGCGTTGGGCGGTGTGCGTGCCGATTCAAGATCGCCGGCCTCACCGACCTCCAGCAGTTCCTTCACGTCAGCACCCGCGACAAACGCGCCGCGCGCGCCGGTAATGACTACCGCGTCGACATCGTCCTGATGCTCGAGCTGCTGCACCACGGTGTGCAATTCGTCAAGGGTCCGCTCATTCAACGCGTTGACCGGCGGGTGGTTAATCACCAGCAGTGCCACTTTGTGATTGTCGTCCAGGCGGTGCGTTTCAACCCGCAGATAGCGCCAAGACTGAATAATCTGTCGCGCCTCGGCCAGTCGGCCGAAGTCACGCCACTGCGCAACGGCACCCTGAATTTCTTCTACAGACTCGGGGTTTCGGAGCGTGGATAAATCGCCCAAAGGCTGGTCGAGCAAGATGGCGCGCAGGGTGCGGCGCATGTACTTGCCTGATCGTGTCTCAGGGAAGGCCGAGACGACCAAGAAATCTGACGGTACGGCGGTGGCGCCTTTTTCGGTGCGGACCAGATTTTGCAGGCGAGACAAGTCCTCGTCAGAGAGCTTTCTACCTGCAGCGGCGACCAAAAACGCCACTGGCGTCTCGCCTTTCTCGTCGTGGGGTGCACCGACCACAACCACGTTACCCACCGGAGAATCCTGTCGCAGCGTTTTGTCGCGCAGAATTGCCCCTTCGATCTCTTCGGTACCGATCCGGTGACCTGAGACGTTGATCACGTCATCTGAACGACCATGTAGTGTGAACGCGCCCTCGTCACCCCGGCGGGCATAATCACCCTGGGTGTAAGTCAGCTCCCCGTCCCAGCGACTGAAATAGACTTCGGTGAACCGGTCGATATCGCCGCGCCACTCGCTGGAGCCCAGCGTGTCGCCGTCTCCCCACAGTGTGCGTGCGAGATAGGGGTAGGGCTGTGTAATAACCAGCTCGCCTTTTTCTCCGGCCTCGGCCTCTCGCCACTGGCTCACGGTGCCGGCGTCACTGGTCTCTTCAACAATGCGCACCTGTGCCTGAATCCAAGGCAGGGGCCAGGTTTTGGCGTCCGCCTCCAGCGGCTTAAAGTCACCCCAAGGACAGGAGAAGACGATGCCACCGTGCTCAGTTGCCCAGTAGGAGTTAATGTAATGAGAGCAGATGTTCTCCATTGCAAACTTCTGCACCGCCGGCGATACGGGCTCGGCGCAGAACGTGCCCACTTTCAATGTCGACATGTCGTAACGCGACATTTCTTGCGTGCTGGCCGGGTCGGTCATCACTGCTTTTAAGAAAGTGGAGCCCGCCTTGAACAGCGTAACGTTGTTGCGCTCAATGATGGAGGCAAAGCGGCCGGCGTGCGGGAACAGCGGCGAACCCTCGGCGATCACAGTAGACATCCCGAAGGCCAGGGGTGCGGCGATCAGATACGATTGACCGGTAATCCAGCCTGGATCACCAATGACATACAGGCAGTCATCTTGATCGCCATTAAAGACGGTGCGCATGGTGTGGGTGATGCCCGACAGCCAGCCACCGTGGGTATGCACCACGCCCTTGGGCTTCCCGGTTGAGCCCGACGTATAAATAATGAAGAGCGGCCAGTTGGCCTCCACGGGCACTGCGGGAATGGTTGAACCGATCGCTTTCCAGAATGCGCTGTCGTCGAGCGCATCTAGCGCGTCACGATCCGCAACACCCGCATCGGCCAGCATGTCGGCTTCGACCTCTGCGACCAGGTCGTGGGACCAGCTGTCGCGGCTGTGCTCAACAATGTCATTACCCGTGTAGCGGACAACGATCACGTTGCTGACAGCGTGGCCAACGTTGGCCAGTTCGCTGGCCACGGTAGTCCGCAGTTCCGCGATAATTTCCGGGGCAGTACCGCGCTCACGCTCGAGCGCCAAACCCAGTTCGCGCATCACATCTGCGCGCTCCAAAGTAATCTCGCCTGAGACGGCGTCGGCAACCTGAGTTTCAAGCCGCTCGGCAACGTCAGCCGGCAGTCGAGATTGCAGTGTCTCAGAGAGCGCCTTTAACGCTGCGGGTCGCGGCACGTAGTTGTCCAGCGCCGGATCAGCATAGGTACTTTTATAGGCGACGACCTCTGCATTGCGGTACCCGCCATCTGCGGTAATGACCACCTTGGCGCCCGCGTCGTGAATACGATCCGAGAGGGTTTTCGCTGAAAAACCGCCAAAAACCGGGGTGTAGATAACACCCAAGCGCTGAGCGGCCAAAATGTAGAAGATTTGCTCAAGGATATTGGGCAGGTTCAGTGCGATTCGGTCGCCGGCGGCCAAACCCAGTTTTTTCAATGCGCGCGTGCGGAGCGCAACCTCGATCAGGAGCTCGCGGTAGCTCAGCCGCTGCTCAAAAACGGGGCCGCCGCGGCCATCGTTTTTAGAGGGGTCCCAGCGGTCGCCCTCAAAGACGAGCGCCTGTTTGTGGCCGCGACCTGAGAGGACATGACGGTCTAACAGGTTGAAGCAGGCGTTGGTCTGACCATCGACAAACCAGCGATAGAACGGCGCTGCAGAGCTGTCGAGCGCGGCAGACCAGGGCGCCCAATCGGCGTCGACTTCGGCGTTTGTGGCTGTCGTGCTACCCCAGCCTTTCCAATTACCAGAACTGTCTTTGGATACCCACTGACTCTGGCTCGCATCAAACCAATGCAATTCTCGTGCTGCGATGCCTGCGTGGTAGTCAGCGGGACTGCTGACCGCCTGTGAGCGTGCCTGATCTTCGTCTTGCTGGGAGCTCAGGATGCCCCAGTTATCGTCGTGATGTGTCACAACGCCTCCTCTCTCTCGAAAGGCGCAGACTGACAAGCCCCGGATATAACCGGTCGCTTGCAGACGCGCACTCCAATGTGTTTCCGGCGATACGGCATGCCCGAAGCGACAGAGTCATCCCCAGAGTGGCCTTCTTTGCGGTTCGCAAGCGGCCTGTAGACACTGACTGTTCGGGTTACGCCAACTATTACCGAGCGGATCACTTGTTTTGACGAGACGAAACCATCAGTGGTGACGCCGGGACAGCGAGATCCTGCGAGCTCACTCTTCCCCAGCCCTGTGCTCACCCGCCGCGTCGGGGTTATGCTCTGTGATCCGGGCGGTCTTGATCTCAAGCTAGGTTGGTCCTGTGAATCGCCCCCTATCCTCACGCGGCAGGAATTGGTCATGTCTGAGCGCAAAACCCCTCTAGATCGGTACCTCGGCACGATTGGGGAGGGCAGTGTGGAATGGATTGGCGTTCGCCCCAG
>Ga0181594_10004417_pt1 | contig 12520 bp, 6 predicted proteins | sample 071ome_18_FD_145603 | JGI IMG/M metagenome (GOLD analysis project Ga0181594, IMG submission 145603) | Coastal salt marsh microbial communities from the Groves Creek Marsh, Skidaway Island, Georgia - 071413BT metaG (spades assembly) | ecosystem: Environmental > Aquatic > Marine > Intertidal zone... | reverse complement strand
CAGGACGTTGTTCATGTCGTGCGCCACGCCACCAGCAAGCCGCCCGAGAGCCTCGAGCCGCTGGGACGCAGCCAGTCGACGGCGCAGCTCGCGCTCGTGGTTCTGCGCCGCCACGAGCGCAGAGAGGTCGACCACCGACGTGAGGATCCGCTCCCCCGACCGCCCGGCATAGCGCACCTGGTCGACCCGAGCCGGGAAGGTGCTGCCGTCTGCCCGGGTGCAGAACCGGGGCGCCGCGCCTGCAGGGGGTGTTGCACCGAGCCCAGGCAGGCCGAGCGACCCGAGCGGACGCTCGAGCAGCGCGTCCCGGTCGAGTCCGAACATGCTGCACGCCGCTGGGTTCGCAGCGAGCCCCACGCCGTCCGCCGCATGCAGGAGGAATCCGTTGTTCGCCTGCTCGAAGACCCGACGGAACCGGGCCTCCCGCTCCTGCAGCTGTCCCTCTGCCTCCCGACGCAGGTCGTTCTCCCGCTGCAGCTCGCGGTTCCGGCGCCCCACGGACCGCACCTGCAACACCAGCCCGGTGACCGTGAGTCCGAAGAAGAAGATCGCGATGAGGGGAGCGACCCAGACGCGCTCCCACCAGTGCGGCTCGATGCGGAACGCGAGCGAAGCGAGCGGACCCTGGCGCCCGTCCCGTCCGACCCGGCGCACCTGGAACGTCCAGTCTCCCGGCTCGAGGCCTCGGTAGACCGCCGACCGGACGTCGGCGACGGACTCCCACGCCGATGGCTGCCCGTCCCCGACGAGGCGGTGCTCGAACCAGGAGTCCCCCAGCGGGTCGAGCGCAGGAGCAGAGTACCGGACCTCGAGGCGACGGAACGCACCCGACGGCACCACGCCCCCTCCCGGCACCTCCAGCATGAAGTCCCCGACACGAGCCTCCTGGATGAGCGGCGGAGCCGCGTCGATCGTGGCGTCGAAGGCCCCCGTGTCCAGAAGGGAGATGCTGTCGACCCCGGCGAGCCAGAGGGTTCCGTCCCCGAGCAGTACAGCACTCCGTCGGAGCCAGCCGTTCGCCTCGCCGACCGGCACGAGGAGGGTCCGGACGACGTGGTCGGGGTCGACACGAACCGCCTGGAGGTCTTCCTGCCGGATGCGCGTGACGCCTGCATTGCCCTGGAGCCACACCACTCCGTCCTCGTCGAAGACGACACTCGAGACGTACCGCTCTGCGACGCCGCCCGGGCCCCCAGCGACCGCGCCAGGCCCCTCTGCGTCCAGCCATCCGAGGCCCCCGCCGTACGAGCCGAGCCACAGTCGGCCTTCCGCGTCGGTGGTCACGTCACGGATGGCACCGGCCACCAGACCATCGGACTCGTCAAGGCACCGCCAGGCGCCCTCGGCTTCGAGACACAGGCCACCGGCGCGCCCCACCACCAGTCCGTCGTCTCCCCGGTCGAGGATCGTCGTGACACTCCCCATGGCAGGTGGCATCGCGACCGGGTGCAGAAAAAGGTCGCTCCCGTCGAAGGCGAGCAGGCCGCCGAGGTTCGTGCCGACCCACGCGCCCCCGTCCACGCGGCCACCCAGGGCAGTCACCGAGCCCAGCTGCTCCAGCCCCTCGATGCGAGCGACGACCTCGACCCCGGCCTCGCTCCCTGCAAGCAGCTCGTGCGCCCGGGCGGCATAGACCCGATCGCCATCTGCGAACACCGCGTCGATGCAGCTCCGCTCGCCCTCCGGGCCCAGACCCATCGGCACACGCTGGACGCCGCCATCCCCCGTCGCCCGGTGCAGATCATCGCAGCCAACGGTGAACCAGGCCGTCTCGCCCGCTCCGTGGAGCGGGCCCGAGCCGCGAGACCCTGGGGGAGGACGGAGCTCCAGGCGCGCGAAGCCCTGGGGCGACAGCAGTCCGAGCCCCTTGCCCACCGTTCCGACCCACATGTCCCCCGAGGGACTCGCGAACCAGGACCGGGGGGCGCCCACCTCGAAGCGCCGCGTACCCACGGCCTCGCCCGCCCGCATCGACTCCCGGAGCACGTCGACCGGCCCCACCCGCCACGCACCAAGGTCGTCGGCTGCCCAGAGGATGCCCGAGGGATCGATCGCGGGCCGCTGGCCCCACCGGGCCTGCAGCGGGAGGCCATCCAGGCGGCGGATGTCACCGCTCGGGCCCACGTGCCAGAGCCCGCGGTGCGCGAGCATCCACCAGCCACTGACGGGATCCGGAGCGACCCCGAGGCACGTGGTCGCCCCCACCGGCAGCGCGAAGGCAGTCTCCCGCCCGTCGCGCTCGATGACGAACCGGCCCGAGGTCTGACAGCGGAGGCTCCCCCCGTCCGGGCTCACCGCGACGTCGAAGGTGGTCGTGGTGTCCCGATGGTCCCACTCCCCCGATGCGCCCCGAACGAAGACGCCCAGGTTCGTCGCCACCGTCAAGGTCCCCGACGCTGCCTCGATGTCGTAGACCGTCGCTCGAAGCAGGTCTGCAGGCTGCTCGAGCTGCGTGTATGCCCCGTCAGAAAATCTCCAGACACCATGCTCGACAGTGCCCAGGTACAGGACTGTCGGCTCCGCCGGATCGACTCCGAGCGCTCCCAGCCGAGAGACCCGACCGAGGCTTGCCTTCGACGGCGGAACCGGGTGGGCACGCTGACCATCGAAGCGTGCGAGGCCGCCGAACGTCGCGAGCCAGAGGGACCCGTCCGGGGTGGGCGCGATGCCCGTGACGGTGGCCTGGGGGAGACCACTGCGGGGCCCCCACGACGTGACATCGACGGCGTCCGTCCGGTCCCCGGCCAGCACAGACCGACCGGGCGTCACCATCAGCAGTGCTGCCAGCAGCGCTCGCGCCAGTCTGGACGTGTCGGCCCCCTCTTACGCCTCCTGCGACCCTACCCCAGGTTGCAGTCACAGCCGACAGCGCGACAGAGGAGGCAGAGCGACAGCGGACGCAGCCCACCGACAGCGAGGAAACACGAACCGCAACACCGGATGCAACATCAGGGTCTGGAAGAGGCTAAGCCCTGCGGCAGCCACTCCACCACCTCCCGCCGCACGGGACCGACCGAGGCCAGCATGACCCGAACCATCACCACCGCACTCCTCGCCCTCACGCTCTCCACGCCCGCCCTCGCCTTCGAGGCCCAGAGTCCCGATCTCGCCGACGGCAAGGTCGCGAACGACTTCGTGTTCTCCGGCTTCGGCTGTACGGGCGGCAACCAGTCCCCGGCGATCACCTGGAAGGATGCACCCGAGGGCACGAAGAGCTTCGCCATCATGGTCCACGACCCCGATGCTCCGACGGGCGGCGCGGGCTGGTGGCACTGGGTCGTGTACAACATCCCTGCCGCGGTGAGCTCCCTCGAGCGTGGCGCGGGCAGTGAGGGCGGGAAGCTGCCCGAGGGTGCGATGCAGAACGCCACCGACTTCGGCGCCCCCGGCTGGGGCGGCCCCTGCCCCCCCGAAGGCGACAAGGCACACCAGTACAACTTCACCGTCTACGCACTCGGTGTGGAGAAGCTGGAGGTTCCTGAGGGAGCCCGCGCGTCCCTGGTCGGGTTCATGGTGAACGGCAACGCCATCGGCAAGGCCACGTTCAGCGCGTCGTACGGCCGGTGAACCCGACACCGTCGGGGGGGAGGGCTCCGGAAGGTCCGCAGCGAGGGTTCCGACCGACCTTCGCCGTGGTGGCGTTCACGGTGCTCTCCCTCCTCGCGGTGCTCCCCGTGCTCGTCCTCGGGCTCCTCGAGAGCCAGGAACGGGAGCAGCAGCTGGTCGAGGCCTTCGACGAGCAGGCCGCCCAGCAGGCAGCCACGGTATCCGACCTGCTCACCCAGGTCCTCGCGAGCAAGGCCGAGGTCCTCGCGGTCACCGCAGGCACGCTGCGGGCCCTCGACGAGTGGAATCCGGAACGCCTCCAGGCGATCGGCGACGCCCAGCTCACCACGACACGCTCCTTCGACTCCTTCTACATCGCAGATGCCGACGCCGTGTCGATCATCTTTGCGCCATCGATCCGCCCGGACGGCACCCCCACACGGGCAGGCGTGGACTACTCCGACCGCTCCTACTACCAGGAGCTGATCCGAACGAAGGAGATCACCTACTCCCACGTGCAGGTCGGCAAGCAGTCCAAGATTCCGAACATCGTCGTCGCGGTCCCGATCGTGGACGTCGATAGTCCGAGGACGTCCCCACGACTTCGAGGCTACGCGGCAGCGGGCATCCACGTGCCGATCATCACGAAGCTCGTGCGGGATGTGATGCACATTGGCGACGGGCTCAGGATCCTCATCGTCGACGCCAGACAGAACGTGCTCGTGGACTCCATGTCGGGCCTCAAGCTGCTCGAGCGCGTGCCGAGCGACACGGTCTGGGACCAGCCCTGCACCGCGCCCACGAGCGGCATCGAGGGTCGCGACGACCTCGGGCGTGACGTCCGCCTCGCGTGCGCGCCGATGGCGCTCGGGGAACACACCTGGACCGTGTTCGCCGCCAGCCCGAGGACCGTCATCGTCAAGGACGTGGCCACCGCCCAGGCGTCCACCATCCGCTTCGCCGCGCTCGCCCTCGTCCTCGCGATCGCGGTCTCCGCACTCCTCGCCGTGGCCATCGGCCAGCAGATGCGACGCTTCTACGACATCGCCGACCGCATCGCAGCCGGCGAACGGAACCCCCCCGTCGAAGAGATTCCGTGGTTCAGCCCCAAGGAGGTGGAGGTCCTCAGCGAGGTCGTCCGCGGCACCCTGCGAGAGCTGGCACGCGCAGACGACGACGTCCGGGCACTCGTGGAGGACCTTCGCGAGACGAACCAGCGAATGGAGCCGCTTGCGACAGCCTGGGAGCAGATCACCGACGCAGTCGAGGTCCTGGACTCAGACGGGATCGTGCGCTTCGTCAATCCTGCCTGGCGGGCGCTCATGGGATCGGAGACCGACGACCCGGTCGGGACCCGCTCCCGGCTGTTCGCCTCGGACGACCTCAAGGCTGCGGACACCAGCGGCTCAGCGCTCCAGGAGCACGTGAGCACCGGGCAGGGATGGTCCGGAGAGGTCAGGACCCGTACGGGCAGGGGCATCCGAGTCCAGGGCGTCGTCGTCACACCGGTGCTCGGGAGCTCAGGCGAGGTCCGGGTGGTCATCGTCAGCCGGCGCGACCTCACCGAGCTCCGCCGCGCCGAGAGCACCGCCGTCCAGAACGACCGCCTCGCAGCCGTCGGGACCCTGGCTGCCGGTCTCGCGCACGAGATCAACAACCCCCTGACCTACGTCCAGACGAACCTCCACCTCATCCGTGAGGGAGTCAGCGGAGAGGCCGACCCGCTCAACCCGGACGACGTCGTCCTTCTTGCCACCGACGCGATGAGCGGCGTGGAGCGGGTGACCCGTATCGTCCGGGACCTGCTGTCTCTGGCGCGGAGCACTCCAGACGCAGAGACCCGACCGATGACACCGTTCCGCATGACCGAGGTCGTCCGGGCCGCGGTCTCGCTCGCGGGGCCCCAGACGAACTCGGTGACCCAGGTGGTGCAGGAGGTTCCCCCCCACCTCCAGGCTGTCGGCCGGGAGTCCGAGCTCGTGCAGGTGCTCCTCAACCTCGTCATCAACGCCGGCCAGGCCATGGCGCACCGCCCCCGGGCCGAGAATCGGATCACGATCATCGGATGCAGCGACGACGAGCACGCGTGGCTCGAAGTCGCCGACAACGGACCCGGAATCCCCGATGACGTGATCGGTCGCATCTTCGAGCCCCTGTTCACGACGAAGCCCGTCGGCCAGGGGACCGGCCTGGGGCTCTCCGTGAGCCGAAGCATCATCGAGGCCCACGGCGGCCAGCTCATGGTGACGTCGGAGCCTGGTGAAGGGACACGGTTCACCATCCGACTGCCCATCCACCGCGCCGAGGCCCGACCCAGGCAGTCGGAGTCCGCGGCCGCTCCGGTGGTGCGTCCGCGGACGGGACCGTCGACCGCCCGGGTGTTGCTCGTGGACGACGACCCTCTGGTCGCCAGGAGCCTGGGGCGCGTGCTGCGCCCCCTCGGCGTCGTCGTGGTCAACTCGGGACAGGAAGGCCTCGACGCACTGGCCGCCGGTGACTTCCAGGTCGTGGTGTCCGACGTCCGGATGCCCGGCATGAACGGACTCGAGTTTCACGAGAAGGCACGGACGCTCAGCTCCGCCCCGTTCATCTTCGTCACGGGCGGCACGTCGCCAGAAGACCTCGCAGCGCTCGACCTGTTGGGGTGCCCCGTGCTGGGCAAGCCCGTGAACACCCGACAGCTGCTCGACCTCGTCTCTGCGTCACTTGCGTCGGACGAGGAGCCGCCCACGGACATCGGAGCCTGAGTCGCCGGCCCTCGGCGGCAGCGCATCCATCCGCCATCGAGGCGCTCTGCACCTCTTAAACAGCTGCACAATTCGCTGACACGCGACCGGGAGATTGACGATCACACTGGAGTCCACGGTCCCTGGTTCGTGGAGGTCCGATGGCTCCATGTTCGCTCCTGGCACTGGTCCTTCATCCGCTCCTGTCGTTGACGGCGTGTAGGGAAGCACCGACGACCGACCAGTCTCCAGCTCCCGCTCCAGGGCGACCCACCCGACAACCGGAGGAGCAGAGCGCCTGGCATGCCCGTCGCGCGCTGGAGCTGTCATCCGAGGACGGCGCGCGCGCACTCCAGCATGCGCGCTTCGTGGAGGACACCGCGACACGGGACCTCGTGCTGCTGGCACTCGCCCGACGGCTTCCCGACACCCCTTGCCGGATGATCTCCGACCCGCGGCTGCACGCGGCCTGCCGGCGCGACATCGATCGGCCACACCTGCGTACCGAGAGGCTCCCCTCACCGCTCCCCGACCGGAGCGTGGCCACCCCAGAGCAGGCACTGGAAGCGCTGCACGATGCATCGACGATGGCGGACTGCGTGGCACTGCCGAGTGCGCTGCTGCGCTCGGAGTGCATCGTGGACCTCGCAGAAGCAGTCCCATCCCCCGGCACGCCAGCCGGGGTGGACAGCCCGTGCCTGATGCTCGACGACGCTCCCGCCCGAGCGGAGTGCAGCTTCCGGCTCGCAGAGGGCCACGCTGCGACCGACCTCGCAGGGAGCCTCGCCCGCTGTCGCGATGCCGGTCCGCTGGCCTCACGCTGCGCGACGCACGCGGTCCGCCGGGCGGTCGTGGCAAGCGTGCTCTCCGAGCCCGAGCCGCAGGGACTGTTCACAGCCGTGCATCGGCTCGAGGCGAGCGTGGCTCCCATGGCCGACCCCGCCCTGGAACCCCAGCTCTGGGCCGACAGCGCCCGAACCCTGGCGATCGGACTCCAGCTCGACGGTCGCAGCGTCGCCGAGGAGGCTCTTCCTCCGGGATGGCGGGGCGACCTCGTGCGCGACCTCGCTCCGACCACGCCCGACGGTTCTCCACCTGCGCGACAGTGGTCACCGGCAGCTCGCGAGAGGCTGCTCTCCAGCCTCGCACACGGTCTCCCCGAGCCCTGGGTGACCGAGGGAGACGGGCAGCCGGGCGCGGACCTGCCGCCGGGTCTCATGGGCGGAGCGCCGTGCCTGGCCAGGCACCTGCGCCCGCTCCTCATGGACGCCTGGCGCGCAAGCCAGAGCACGGAGGACGGTGTCGACCGCGCCCTGCCACTGCTCACCCACGAGGACCTCGCTGTCCGCTCCGGAGCGTGGTTCCTCATCGCAGCCAACCTGGAGCGAGGAGCTGGCGAGGACCGCGGTACCCCGCCTCACCTCCTGGCCGCCCTCGACGAGGCTGCAGCAGCCGAGCTCGACGCAGGGATACGCATGGAAGCGTCGCGGGTGCTGCACGGCCTTCGGACCGGTCGGCCGGAAGGCCCTCCGAGGGCGGGTCCCTCCGTCTGCGGCTGAGGCGACGAAGACACCGACGGACGCTCCGGGACATCCAGTCTGGCACTCAGCCCGGCTCACCGATGATCGGAGTCGCAGCGAGACCGTCCAGGAGCGTCCGGAGCCCCCCGGGTGCTCCCACTCCGTTCACCGCAGCGTGCAAGGCATCCGCATCCTCGGCAGAGACCACCCGCTGCGCGCATCGAAGGAACTTTTCCGCAAGCAGGTCCTCGGAGGCGGGCTCGCGCCAGTGTCCCGCCCACCGATCAGCGGTGGCCTCGCGCCCGTCATCCACCGAGACGGTGACCGTCATCCCGTCGAAGCACGTGGGAATCCCTGGATCGAGGACGAGGCGGGTCCGACCCAGGAGCGCCTGCAGGTCCGGCGCTCGGAGGCGTGCCGCCGTGTGGGTCGAGAAGTCGACCTCACCGTCGAGCAGCGCGACCGCGACGTTGTACTGGAAGCTGAACCGGGCTGCGTCGCTGTCCGCCGGCGCGGGCCGATCGCAGTACGGCATCCGCGGAGCGCGGATCTCGACATGCCCGACCGAGCCACCCGCGCCCCGAGCCTCGAGGCCGGCCTGGATCGCGACCTGCATCGCAGTGTGGGCCGGCCAGCGCTTGAAGGCGAAGCCCGGGTCCGAGAAGCACCGGAGCGTGCGCATCCCGACAACCAGGCTCTCGACGTCGAAGCCGGGTCCGCCGAAGACCTCCCCCCAACCGCTCGGCGCGTCGAGGATCCCAGCCGATGCGGTCATCCCCCGCCGCGCGAGGAGTGCGGCCTCCACGCCCACCCTCGCGGCGTGCCCACAGTGTGTCGCCTTCGTCATCGTTCCGATGTTCGCGCAGACGGCGCCCGCCCGGCTTGCTGCGATCCCGAGCGCCATGGCCACCTCCCGGGGTGGGAGCCGCAGCCACATCGCGCAGGCCAGCGCCGCCCCCATCGGCCCGACGGTACCCGGAGGATGGAAGCCCTGGCGCTGGAAGGGAAAGTGACGCCCCGCCGTCGCTGCCGTCCGGTCTGCGAGACCCGCTGCCCGCCGAAGATCCGCCTGGAGCTGGAGGCCGACCGCCAGCGCACCGAGGAACCTCTCGCCGTCCCCGTCTCCCTGCCCAGGCTCGGCCTCGACGAGTGCCAGGAGGCTGCCCAGCACAGGCGAGACCGCATGGGTGGGTGGCAGGAACATCGGCTCGAAGTCCAGCACGTGCATCGCCGTACCGTGGACGAACGCCGCCTCCTGGGGCGCGGTCGCGAGACCGGTCCCGATCAGCGTGCTCCGAGGTGCGCACCCGAGCTCCCGAGCGTGCGCGACCAGGGTCTGCACCGTGGGGTGTGTCATCCCCGCGAGGAGCACGGCGACACCGTCACGCAGCAGGTGACCGACGACACGCGACGGTCCCGGCGGGAGTCTCGACCACCCACGGGCAGCCTCGATGACCGCGCTGGTCACCGACATCGGCGGACCGATGCGACTCAAGTGCTCGCCTCCGCAGCGTCCACACGCGCGCGGATCTGCGCGTCCCGAGGACCGGGCCGCTCGAGCGACACCCCGTGCGGACCCAGCTGGAAGATGGGGTAGGAGCCGGAACTGCTTCCAACAGGTTCGCACCGGATCACCAGGGGAAGTCCCACCGCCTGCGCAAACGCCCGGGCCGGACCCCACTCGGTGATCGAGCCGTCAGGGTCGCCGCTCCAGTTGGCGCTGGTCGCCAGGGGCGCGGCACAGCGGCCACCGCAGAACATCTCCGGCTCCGCGAGCTCTCGCAGCCGCGCCTCCAGCAGACAGACGAACGCCCGGTGTGGGCCGTCCTCCAGCAGGAGTCCCTGGTGCGTCCCCTCGGAGACGGTGGGTGTCCGTGCGCCCGACTCCCCGACCTGCACCCGCATGAAGCCGCCCTCGAACACCTGGAGGGCTCCAGGAGCCCGGAGCCAGGGAGGGAGCGAGGCCGTCCGGGCCAGCTGCCGGAAGCGGTCCAGGCTGCCGATCAGCGAGCCATAGGTCTTCCCAGGCATGCGTCGCTTGGCGGCGTCGAGCGCCGCTGCGCCCGCGGCCGTGGGCGGCGCGACCAGCGCAAAGACGGTCGGCAGCTCGAGCATGAGCACCGGCTGCGGACCGACCAGGACCGCTGCCGCAGCCGACAGGGCGGTCGGGTCGGCCAGCTGCAGGGTCTTCATGGCGTCAGGCCTCGAGGCTGTGGCCCCCACCGCCGGGCATCCGGTGGTGGGGGCCGCACCCTATCAGCAGCCGTACACGTGCCTCAACCTGCCGAGATCGCGTCCTCGTCCGAGCGACGACGACGGGCAACGACACCGAGCGCGAGGAGTGCAGGAACGAACCCGACGGCGCCTCCAGCCGCGCAGCCCGAGCAGGACTGGTCGTAGTCCACCACCGAGCCCTCGAAGTCCGCGTCTGCGGAGAGGTCACCGAGCGTGATCACGGCCCGCTTCGTCTCCCCGGCGATGTACCGGTAGCGAAGGGCCTGGCCATCGCCCCGGACCTCCGCGGGCGAGTCCTCGATGGTCCACTCCACGGGCGCACCCAGCAGCTCCTCTCCGTCCGCGTCATAGGCGCGGGCAGCCAGCTGGAAGTTCTGCCGATGCTTCGCCTCCGACGTGTCGGGACCGGTGAGCTCGAGCGCCGCGACCGCGGTGCGCGGAACCACCTCCACCGCGAGCGAGATGGCCTCGCCCTCCGGAGGAACCAGGGAGACCGTGTAGTCACCAGCCGACGAGGCGCTGAGGTCGATCCACGGCCCGGGCTCTGCTGCGAGCGACGAGCGCCACTCGACCGAGAGCCCCTCGGAGGACTCCAGACCCACGACGTTGTCAACGGTGCCGGATGTGTACAGCGGCCCTCCGTTCCACATCCCGGTCACGTGGATGGACGCCGTGCCACCCTTCACGATCCGTACGGAGTCGACACCATCCGTGACGTCCTCGAACTTGTCGGCAGCACCGATGAACACGTACGAGTCCGGGTACTCCGCGTGGAGCGGCAGGGTGTGCAGCTCGTCGCCGTCCTCTGCGTCCCGGAAGATGAGCGTCGTCTCTCCGACCCCGACCAGCTCCAGCCAGATCGACAGCCGCTCGGACTCCGAGTTGATCTCGACCGAGACGACCTTCGCGATGCTCTCGTCGGCAACGGAGACGTCGAGCTCGCTCGCAGACTCGTACCGCCCGGCCTCTCCGACCAGCTCCACCTCGGAGCCGGCAAGCCACGGCTGGTTGATGCCCGGCTCGTCGCCCAGCTCGTCGCTGAGCTCAGGGTCGAACCCTCCGCACGCGCCGAGCACGAACATGGAGAGACACGATGCGGGAGCGATGTAGCGGGCGAACAGCATGGTTGGACTCCGGGTCAACGGGCGCCCTTCTACCGCACCGCCGCACTCCCTGGGAAGGGCGAACAGCAGATGTCGCCTGGACCGTTTCGTTCCAGCCCCTCATGGAAACCGCCGGGAGTTCCGAATGGGAACGAGCCCGAGCGACACGGACGCGGTCCGCCTGCGCCAGTCGCTCCCCAGGAACCCACAGAGTCACCCATGTCACACCTCACTTCGATCCTCCTGCCCGTTGCCCTGCTCGGTGCCTGCGCGCCGCCCGATGCCGAGGTCGACCCCCTCGACCTGTCGGACGTGCCCCGGACCACCGAGCGAGACACCTCGTTCTCCGGCGTCCTCGAGGTCTACTTCACCCAGCCCGGGACCGAGCCAGGGGACGGCGCCGAGGTCGAGCTCGACGACGCGCTCGTCGCGCTGATCGACGCGGCCAGGGTCTCCGTGGACCTCTGCCTCTACGAGTTCAAGGACCCGAAGGTCACCGACGCCGTCCTCGCCGCGCTCGAGCGCGGGGTCCGGGTCCGCTTCGTCGGCGACGGCGACGAGACCGGGGACAGCGGGTACCTCGCGCTGGAAGCAGCCGGCGTCGAGCTCGTCGCCCGGCCGGCCGGGGACCGCATCATGCACAACAAGTTCGTCGTCGTGGACGGACAGGCGGTCTGGACCGGCTCCACCAACCTCACGCAGAACGGCATCTACCGGAACAACAACCACGCAGTGATCATCGAGTCGTCCGAGATGGCGACCGAGTACACCCGCGAGTTCGAGCAGATGTACGAGGGCGAGCTCTTCGGTCGAAGGAAGACGGACCTCGACGGCCGACGCTCCGTCTCGCTCGACGACCAGGACGTGACCTTCCACTTCGCGCCAGAGCATGACCCGATCCAGGAGATGGTCGCGCTGGCCGACTCGGCAGACCACACGCTGCACTTCATGGTGTTCGCCTACACCCACCCGGACCTGCTCGACGCCATGCTGCGCGCCCAGGACCGGGGGGTCGAGGTCGTGGGCGTCTTCGACGAGTCCCAGGCTCGCGGCCAGTACTCGGTGGACGAGCAGCTCGCAGCAGCGGGCGTGCCGGTCTACATCGACGGCAACCACAACGCGAGCGGGTTCGCCGGAGGCAAGCTCCACCACAAGGTGATGCTCGTCGACGTCGGCGTCGGGTCCAGCGACCCCGTCGTGACCTCAGGCTCCTTCAACTGGTCGAAGTCGGCGACGCTCTACAACGACGAGAACCTCGTCGAGATCAGGGACCCGGCCCTCCACGCCCTGTACGCCCGGGAGTTCTGCTCGGTCCTCGAGGTCGCGACCCTCCACCCCGGCTTCGAGGGTGAGGCGGTCGACCCCTGCGACCGCGTCCCGGAGCTGTTCA
>Ga0181594_10004415_pt1 | contig 12523 bp, 13 predicted proteins | sample 071ome_18_FD_145603 | JGI IMG/M metagenome (GOLD analysis project Ga0181594, IMG submission 145603) | Coastal salt marsh microbial communities from the Groves Creek Marsh, Skidaway Island, Georgia - 071413BT metaG (spades assembly) | ecosystem: Environmental > Aquatic > Marine > Intertidal zone... | reverse complement strand
CATACCTCACTTGAAAGATGCGGATCTGATTGTGTCGTGCAATTGTCTCACCCAGTTGGCAGGGCCATTTACGGATTACTTCGAAAAAACGCGCGGTTTTTCCGAATTGGATTCGGACAAGGTCGCCTATCAAATCATGGAGCAGCACGCGAAAGCGATTGCGGAGGAAGCGACCGGTATCGGTGAGATTATCACCGACGAGGACCGCATCGCGATGCAGGACGATAATATGGTCTCGCGGAGCAACCTGCTTAAAGCCTTAAAGTTGCCCCCTACGCCAACCGTCGTTCACAATGAAGAGTGGGATTGGCTGATTGCGCCTCATCCGGAAGAGCATGCAACGCACGACTATATCCATACAATGACTGCAAAGATTTACGAACGGAATGTCGAGAAGGATGAAAACGCCGAAGGTGAGGCGTCGAAGAACGATGAACCGCTTCCGCCCGAGCTCGAGGCGGAACTGAACGAAGGGCTGGGCGATCCGTTGGGTGACAATTGACGCAGCCCTGTTTACTTGGGCGCTAGTGTCGTTTTCTGCAGCACGGTGATCGCCGAGCGCCCATAGGTCCGTCGGTCAAGGATCTTAAATCCCTCCTGTTCTGCCACTTCGTCCAGCACCTCAGATTCGATGCAAATCAATGCGTCAGGGGTTAACCATTCCTGCAAAGATAAGCTTGCGAGCATGTCACCTATCAAATCTTCGCCGTAAGGAGGGTCCGCAAGAACAAGATTATGGCGGACCGAGGACCGAGGGAGCTTCGCGCCGTCGGCAACGAGAACCGTCGATCTGTCTTCTGCACCAAGCTTAGCTATATTTCTTCGAATTCCTTCGGCCACGTTTAAATCTTTTTCGATAAAGGTCGCGTGGCTTGCGCCGCGCGAGAGCGCCTCCAGGCCGAGTGCTCCTGCTCCCGCGAAGACATCAGCGACATGTGCGCCGGGCAATCTAAAGCTTGTTTCCGCAAATCCATGGACAAGCCGATTGAAAAGTGCCTCTCTAACCCGATCGGATGTCGGGCGAACTTTGTCCCCGGCGGGAACCTCTATTTTACGGCCCCGCCAAGCACCGGCAATGATGCGGAGTGTGCCGGATTTATCGCGAAGCGCGGTTTTTTGCATTTTTCTTTATGCTGGCGGGTGCGGATGCACCCAGCTGTTGGCGAATGACATGTGCAGGTATTTCCTCCAATAAACCCGGCTTCAAATTTCCCAATTGAAAAGGTCCGTACGCAACACGGATGAGGCGCGATACCGTCAGCCCCAAGTGCGCCATGACACGCCGAACCTCTCGGTTTTTCCCCTCGCTGAGGGATACGGTCACCCAAACATTGCGTTTGGGAGGCCCTTTCGCAGGGTCTGTTTCGCTGTCCAAAGTTGCTGTAATCGGCCCGTAACGAACACCGGCGACGGTAACACCCTTCTTTAAGGACTCTAACGCTTTCGGATCAACGCCCCCGTTCACACGTACGCGGTATCGGCGCACCCATCCGCGAGAGGGGTGTTCCATTTCCCGCGCCAAAGCACCGTCATTGGTCAAAAGCAGGAGTCCTTCGGATGTAATATCCAGGCGTCCGACGCTGACGACCCGCGGTAGCTCAGGCGGAAGCACCTCGAATACGGTCCTGCGCCCCTGGTCGTCCCGGTGGGTTGTCACGAGGCCGGACGGTTTGTGATAGCGCCATAGGCGTGTTCGTCCGGGAGGCGGTAAAACTTCGCCGTCGACCACAACGGTATCCGTCGAAAGCACGGTCATGGCGGGAGACGTTAATACCTCGCCGTTCACTTCAACGCGACCGTCAGCGATCCATTTCTCTGCATCGCGCCGCGAACACAAGCCGGCGCGCGCCATTACTTTTGCAATCCGCTCCGGTTTGTCTGCTTCTTGATTTTCTGATTTCGTCATGCGGCCGGGTTTTTGCTGAGGCAGGCGTTGATGAAAGCGGTGTAAATCTGTTGGTCCGCGGGGCTGATATGAAACTCGGGATGCCATTGCACACCCAAGCAGAACCGGCGTTCGGGGTCTTCAATCCCCTCCACAATGCCGTCTGGTGCATGCGCATTTATAATTGCTGGTGCGGGCACGTCTCTGACCGCTTGGTGATGAGCGCTATTTACGGGGATATGTGTTTGCCCAACAATTTTGTGCAGCAATGTGCCTTCTTTAATAATCGCCCCGTGTCCGGCCCGATTGCGCGGGCCCGGCTGTTCGTGGGGCAACGCGTTTGGCACTTCGTCGGGGATGTGCTGAATAAGCGTGGCGCCCAGCGCGACCGCGATGAGCTGCTGGCCGCCGCAGATTCCGAATATCGGCTTATCTTTTTGCAGAATTGCGCGGGTCATGGCCATCTCAAAGTCCGTGCGGCCGGCTTTGACTTTTACTTTGGGGTGGCGTTCCTTCGCGCCGAAGAGCGCGGGGTCCACGTCGAAGTCACCGCCCGAGACGACCAGTCCGTCGATCATGTCCGCGTACTGATCCACCAACGTCATGTCGTGAGGCAGGGGCACAGGCAGGCCGCCCGCCGCCGCAACGGACGAGCAGTAGTTTTCTCGAATGGCAAACCAGGGATATCGGGAGTACCCGCCTTCCTCGATATCGACGGTGATGCCGATGACCGGCCTTTTCATGGAAAACCTCACGAAACCAAACGCATGTCCGCAAGGTATCAGAAACCCGAGGCTTTGCAGAGCCTATGCTTGATCTGAGCTTTTTGTATTTATGCCGCGAAGCGCGGCCGTGGGAGAGAACCGTGCCTCGTATGCCGCAGCGCTGCGGTGGTGATCGGATGGGTTGGCGCGGTCGGGCCCCTTGGACCGGTCCGCATCGGACTTCATGGCCTGCATAAATGCTGTTGCAAATTCTTGCCCCTGAAATCCGGGAGATGTCTGCGCATATGGGTCTTCTGGCGTTTCGTTTTCCTCGAACCCGTCCAGCATATTCATGGGCTCGGATGCAATGAGCTTTGCCATCTCTTCAAGCACCATCCAAGACACAGCCATAGCGTACGAATTCGAACCTGTCAGGTTTGTCCGGAAATCCATGACGTTAAAGTCGCTTTTCGGATTGAGCGCGAGTCTGGGTTTGGAGTCAGGGCTCACTTTGAAATCGTCGCCCCAATATGTCGCAACTTCGGCGTAACGGTCCATTTGGTTTGAAAATCTATCGCGAATGAGATCTGCAACTTCCGTCACGGTTCGGGCGCGGCCTTCAGCTGTATAGAACACCGCCTTGTTGGCTGCTGCAGCTTTGGGCAGGAGTGTTGCCGCAATGGTCTTTGGGGCCGTTTCTTCGGCGCCAAGAAGTTGCGATGCGCCGTTCGCTCCTAGAAAGTGAGTAAGATACAGGTCTGACGCGTCCGCTCCGCGCCCTAAATTGTTCTGTAGAGTTGTCGCATTTCCCCGAGCGTATTCGGCTGCCATCAGAGCTGAAGCTTCAGGGTCTTGCCGCAAATCCAATATGCGCCGCTCCACGGCTGGATCGCTGACCTTGGCGTGACCTTCCGCATCAATTGAGATTTTTGCCGCCAGTTCACCGAAGCCGTAGCGTTCGCCGTGGCGGTTCATCATGTCCAGCCAAGTCCCGCGCGTGAACTGAAACAAACCTTTGGCCGAAGACGTGGAGGCCGCCGCATTGGTCTTGAGACTGCTTTCCTGAGCGGCTTTCGCCACCAAATACTGAAAGCTCACGCCGCTCTTTGCGCTCGCGGTTTTTAGGCCGGTCAGGGTCGATCGCTCAATCGACTGCCCGGCGATTTTCACCACGTCACCAAGGTGCTGGACCATGGACAGGGCTCCAAATGAGGGTTTTCCATGCCAAATCTAGGGGTTCATGGTTACTGAATCCTTACCATTCATTAACGACTTGAACCCAAGCGGTTCTTGACGGCCACGGCGGACTCGCCGACTGTTAGCCCATGGGCAAAAACGACAAAAAACCGGGAAATTTCATGGCTTTGGCCCTCGAGGTTGCTTCCGCCGCCGGCCGGCGTGGTGAGGTGCCGGTGGGGGCGGTCGTGGTGGACGGGCGTAGCGATGAGGTGCTGGCCGAGGCCGGAAACGAAGTTGAAGCTCAAGCGGACCCGACCGCCCATGCCGAAATTCTGGCCATTCGCCGTGCCGGCCAGAGGATCGGCGCACCAAGGCTGACAGATTGTGACCTGTACGTCACCCTTGAGCCGTGCGCCATGTGCGCTGCCGCGATCTCCTTTGCGCGATTTCGACGCGTCTTTTTTGGGGCCTATGATCCAAAGGGCGGCGGGGTTGACCATGGGCCGCGCATATTCGAGCAGCCGACGTGTCATCATAAGCCTGAAGTTGTCGGCGGCATTGCAGCCAAAGAGTCGGAAGAACTTTTGAAGACATTTTTTGCGGAGCGCCGTTGATCCCAACAGCTTTTCAGGAAGTACACAATCACGTACGATGTCAGGCATGCATAGATTATTGATCGCAACAGTTTTGTGCAGCGTTCTGGCGCCCGCCGTTTATGCCGCTGAGAGTGGCGGTGAGGAAGGTGAGGGTGCGATTGGATATGGCGGCCCTCGGGTGCAGCTCACACCGATCATGGCGCCCTACCAGACGTCAAATGGCGTTCAGTACGAAGTCCTCACAGTGCGGCTTCAGTTGCCCGAAGGGGAGGAGCGGCCAGGCTGTTGGATGATCCCTATCGTTCACGAAAAAATTCTAATCTATCTCTACAACGCGAACCTGACGCAGGCCGATTTTCGGGGACAGAGGCGGGAAGTTCTCAGAAAAAATCTTTTTGACGAAATTATTCGGCAAACAGATCGAAGCCTTTATACGAACCTGACTCTTGTGGACGCGAACTCGGAGCCGATCACCCCGGAAACAGACCCGCGCTCCGCGACACTGACCAATCAGTGCAAGTAGGCCCTTGCGCCTAACCGTTTTTTTCTCGTGCAATAGCGCGCCATCCGATGTCCCGGCGGCAGAACCCACCCGGCCAATCAATCGCATCAACCGCTTGGTAGGCGCGCGCTTGCGCTTCGGTGACGGATTTGCCCGTCGCGGTAACGCCCAATACGCGTCCACCGTTTGCGACAATGACCGGCTTTCCTTCCCGCGTGTCGGCTTTGGTGCCCGCGTGAAAAACGGTGACGTTCTCGATTTTAGAGGCAGCTTCCAGCCCGCCGATCACGGTGCCTTTCTCCGGCGTGCCGGGATAACCATTGGCCGCCATGACCACGACGATGGCGGTTTCCTCCCGCCAGCGCAGATCAAAATTCTCAAGCTGTCCGTCGGCGGCTGCAATCAATGCCGGAAGCAGGTCGGATTTAAGTCGTGCCATCAGCACTTGGCATTCCGGATCGCCGAAGCGCACATTGAATTCGAGGGTTTTTGGGCCGGCATCGCTGATCATCAGCCCGGCAAATAAGACGCCGGTAAATGGCATGCCTTCCGCCGCCATCCCCTGGACCGTGGGAAGGATGATTTCTTTCATGATCCGGTCTTGCATGGTGGCGTCAACGACTGGTGCGGGTGAGTATGCGCCCATACCCCCTGTATTGGGACCTGTGTCACCTTCACCGACGGCTTTGTGATCCTGCGCGGCAACCAGTGGAAGGGCATGTTTGCCGTCAACGATTGCAAAAAAACTCGCTTCCTCACCGTCCAGGAATTCCTCTACCACCACTTCATTGCCGGCATCTCCGAACGCTTTGTCGGTCATGATGCTGTCGATGGCGGCGCAGGCTTCATCCACGGATTGGCATAGGATGACGCCTTTTCCCGCCGCAAGGCCGTCGGCCTTAACAACGATGGGCGCACCTTTCTCTTTTATGAAATCTTTGGCTTTTGCGGCATCGGTGAACCGCCCATACCAGGCGGTTGGTACGTTGTGGCGGGCCAGAAGGTCTTTCATAAAGCCCTTGGAACCTTCCAGTTGTGCCGCCTCGGCGCTGGGGCCGAACACCTTAATGCCCGCGTCCTTGAGCCGGTCGGCGAGCCCGGCCACCAGCGGCGCTTCCGGACCGACGACGACAAAATCGATCTTTTCTTCACGGCAAAACTTCAGAAGGCCGTCGATGTCTTCCGCACCGACGGAGACGCATTTGGCGACGTCCGCTATGCCGGCGTTGCCAGGCGCGCAGAACAGCGCATCGCACAGCGGGGAGGCGCTGAGGGCCCAGCAGAGGGCGTGCTCCCGTCCGCCGCCGCCTACAACCAGTATTCGCATGGCCAGTTCCCCGGTTAAGTGTTGTGCCCTGTCCGCCAGCGGGCCGCTGTGGCATAACAGAGCCATGAGCGAGATGCCATCCCCCAGTGCAGCTGCTGATCTGGAGTCCAATCTTCCGTCGTTCACAGTGACCGAGTTATCGGCGGCTCTTAAAAGAACGGTTGAAGACGCCTTTGGATTCGTGCGGGTGAAAGGCGAAATTTCCCAGCCCAAGGTCGCAGCCTCCGGCCACTGCTATCTCCGTCTGAAGGACGAAACCGCGGTTCTCGACGCTGTGATCTGGCGCGGCGCCATGCGTAAACTCTCCATACAGCCGGAAGAGGGTATGGAGGTGGTGGCCTCGGGGCGGCTGACCACCTACGCCGGACGCTCCAGCTATCAAATCGTTATCGAATCCATGGAACTGGCGGGCGAAGGCGCGCTTCTCAAGCTGCTTGAGGAGCGGCGCAAAAAGCTCGCTGCCGAAGGGCTGTTCGACGAGGTCCGCAAGAAGGACATTCCCTTATTGCCTGAGGTGATCGGGGTTGTCACCTCGCCCACGGGCGCTGTTATTCGCGACATTCTTCACCGCATCGCCGACCGGTTTCCACGAAAAGTTCTCGTTTGGCCGGTAAAGGTCCAAGGTGATGGTGCAGCCGAAGAAATCGCGGCAGCGATCAGAGGGTTCGCTCAATTTAAACGGGACGGGATAGTTCCCCGACCCGATGTGCTGATTGTCGCGCGCGGCGGCGGCAGTCTGGAGGATCTTTGGGCATTCAATGAGGAGGTCGTTGTTCGGGCGGCCGCGGCTTCGGACATTCCGCTGATATCGGCGGTGGGTCATGAGACGGACTGGACCCTGATAGATCATGCCGCGGATCGGCGAGCACCGACCCCGACGGCCGCCGCCGAGATGGCGGTGCCGGTGCGCCTTGACCTGTTGGCCGATGTCCAACAAGCGCATGGGCGACTGACGCACGCTATGACTCGCATGCTTCAAGAAAACCGCATTCATCTCGAAGGCCTCGTGCGCGGCATTCCCCGGCTTGATGTCATTGTCGAGCAAAAGGTCCAGGACCTAGATGTTTTGAGTGGACGGCTTCAACGCGGCCCGGAGACACTTTTGCAGTCAAAGAAGCAGGAGATGGCCGTGCTTTCAGCACGCCTCAATCTCGACAGTTTCCGGCGCGATATTGTTCGTCATCAACAAGATCTTGCAGCGACCACCCGCAGTTTATTGCGCGAAGGCAAAAGAGTGCTTCAGGATAAGGCCACAGAGTTAAAAGGGCTCTCTGCTCGCATAGAATCGGTCGCGCCAAAGCGCGTGTTGGAGCGCGGCTACGCCATGGTGAAATCGAGTGACGGCAAAGTTGTTTCAAGGGCCTCCGACGCATCGCCAGGTGCGGCGTTGAAAGTTTCGTTCGGCGACGGCGATATTGGCGTGCATGTAGATGGCGTGCCGCTCAAACGTACGCGGAGCGGATCGAAAAAGAACGAGGACAAAGATCAGGGGCGCCTGTTGTGATATATCGCGCGATACTTGTCATTTTGGTTTGGGCCTTTCCCGCGTTCGCCGTTGACGTGACGTTGTCGGGCAAACTGGAACAAGGGGGTTTGGTGCTTGGGACAGCGCCTGCTGGAAGCAAGATCGCGTATGAAGGTCGCAGTGTGCCGGTTTCCGAAACGGGTACCTTTTTGCTTGGGCTGCACCGCGATGCACCTGCGCGCGCAGATTTGACGATTGAACTGCCCGGCGGACTCAAGGAAGCCCAAAATTTATCGATTGCACCGCGCGATTGGCATATCGAACGCGTCGATGGTGTGCCGCAGACGTTAGTAACACCGGACCCAGAGACGGCGGCGAAAATTGCAGCCGATAGCCGGAAAATGGCCGCCGCCCGCGCCCAAGTGAGCCTGACGCCATTTTACGAGACTGGATTCTTGCGTCCGGCAGAAGGACGCATCTCAGGCGTTTTTGGCAGCCAGCGTATCCTGAATGGATCGCCCCGCGCTCCGCACTCCGGGCTCGATATTGCCGCACCGCAGGGCACACCCATACGCGCGACGGCGGACGGTATAGTGTCCCTTTCCGATCCCGATATGACCCTCACAGGCCAAACCGTGTTTATCAATCACGGTTTTGGATTGCAGTCCGTCTACATTCACATGAGCGCTATTCACGTTGAGAACGGACAGAGCGTGAAGCAAGGGGACGTCATCGGCGAAATAGGAATGACGGGGCGGGCGACCGGCCCGCATTTGCATTTCGGCGTGACGTGGTTCGATACGCGCCTGGATCCTGAAACTGTATTGACTGTCCTGCCGGTAAATTAAGTCCGCACTCTCGCAGACTCGAGGGCCCGATCCAATAGTTTGTCGAGTGCGCCGGGGTCTTCCCATTCAACATCCACCGATAGCACGTTGACCTGTTGCCGTTGATCCGGATCAAGGCGGACCGCGTCTTTCATTGTTGTGATTGGGACTGCGCCGATGGAAAAGGCCTCGTCCAGTATGGTTTGAATATCCGCGCCGGCGTATCCGTAATGATCACCAAAAGGGTGCGCAGAGACAACGCGCGCGCCGATACCGGCTAGCGCCTGGAAAAAATTAATTGGATCTCCAATACCGGCAAACGCGACAACCTTCTCGCCCTTCAAATATTTTGCTTCTGGTCCTGGAACCAACTGCGCCCGCAAAATGGGCGTGTATTTTGAAATACCCGCCGATAGCTGATGTGGATCGCCGCCCATGACAATTGCAGCGTCTGCACGCCTGAGTCCGCTTTCGGCCGGCTCACGTAGTGGTCCGGCCGGTGTAATGCGGCCGTTGCCAAATCCAATCCGGCCGTTAATGGAAACCAGTGATAAGTCCTTGGCCAAGCTGGGATGCTGATGTCCGTCGTCCATCACCAAGACGTCCGCACCATCTTTGATCGCTTCGAGCGCTGCGAGTGCACGTTTTGCCGAAACCCATGTGGGTGTCGTCACGGCGTGCAATAGGGCTTCGTCTCCCACGTCTTCAAATGTATGGAGTCGGGAATCCACTTTAAGCGGTCCCTTGAGTTTGCCCCCATACCCTCGTAACAAAATAGCGGGCCGATTGCCGCGCTGACGCAATCTTTCTGCAATAGAGGCAGCTATAGGGGTTTTGCCGGTCCCGCCGACGGTGAGGTTCCCGACGCATATGACCGGCACATTCACTCGTAGTGGCCGTGCGCTTTTGATTTTATGCGTCGTAATTGAACCGATAATGCGACCTATAGGGTCCAAAAACCGCGCAAGTACATTATCGGAAAACCAAAATGAGGGAGGAGTCACGCACTGTGTCCCGTTGGCTCGCCCACGATGGCGGGGTCCATTGGCCGGTGTCCGGCAAGTTTATCAGCGAGGGCGCTTACGTGGTTCAAGGATGCTTCCAGTTGGAGGCGCAAGTCTTCTGTACTTTTTTCATCTGTTTCGCGAGGTGCAAATATCGGATCTCCCCATACCATGGCCCCGCGCCCAAAAGGTACAGGCACAATGAGTCGGTCCCAGGTGTTCAGCACACGGCGGCGCGAGACCGAAATGGACGCGGGAAGTATAGGTGCGCCGGAAAGCCGGGCGAGCGCAATGGCGCCATCACGGGCGCGCATGCGCGGCCCACGCGGTCCATCCGGCGTGATGCCCACACTTTCCCCAGCGCGAAGGCGCTGCAGGAGAGATCGGAGAGCATCCGTCCCGCCGCGCGTCGAGGAGCCTGCGACAGTGCTGATCCCGAAATATTTGACGGCGCGCGATATCAGGCGCCCGTCGGGATGCGCGGAGATCAGCATGTGGAATGGTTTTCGGGATTGCCAGCACATTGGCATCATGGCGAGCCGGTTGTGCCAGAACGCAACTATAACCGGCGACCTGCCTTGCCATGCTTCATGAACCACGGCTTCATTTTCCGTCGACCAGTAGGTCGTAGATTTGAGCGCGTGCACCATACCCGCGATGGCGCCTGCAGCGACGCTTTGCACAAATGCCGTGCGGCCGATCTTTTTCGTAAATGCGCCCAAATCCCACCGTGTTCGCTACATTCGATGGGCAGACAATAAAAGAGATTCGGTGCGGTGAGAATGCCGGAGTGTCGGCTATATGGCGGACTCTCTATAGATGTGATGGAAAATGGGCGCGATTTCAGCGTGTCGTGACGGCCACTGTTTCCTCAGGCTCAGCAGGACTCGCGTCGGGTTTGAAAAATTGTTCGCTGTCGAACGGGCATACGTTGGACAAGAATTGGGCGACGCTGGCACCCCAGGAAAATTTTTGGGCATGTGCCCGGCACTCTATGGGTGACGCCGATAGGGCTTTGTTCACTGCAATACTGAGATCGTCATGCAAACACCCGACTGGCGCGTCACCAATAACGTCTAAAGGCCCAGCCACGGGGTATGCAGCCACCGGCACGCCGCATGCCAGAGCTTCCAGCAGGACCAATCCAAACGTGTCGGTGAGGCTGGGAAACACAAACACATCTGCTGCGGCGAAATGCCCGGCAAGGTCTTCGCCTTCCTTCACGCCGACAAAGATGACATTGGGATATTTTTTCGATAGATGCTGAAGCTGAGGCCCATCACCCACAACGATTTTGGTGCCGGGGTTGTTGAGCCTCAGAAACGCTTCGATATTTTTCTCAACGGCAACGCGCCCGACATATAGAGAGATGGGCCGAGGGAAATCGAGAAAGTCTTTATCTCTTGGTCTAAAGAGATTTGTATCTACGCCGCGACTCCATCGCTTAATGTTTTTAAAGCCGTAATGCGCCAATTCATTCTCTACGCTATCGGTCGCAACCATAATGCCTTTGGATGGAGCATGAAAACGATGCATGAAGCCGTAAGTCCACTCAACAGGGACTTTGAATCGGGCGTTCAAGTATTCAGGAAATTTCGTATGAAACGCTGTGGTAAAGGGAATGCCGCGTTTTAGGCAGTATTTTCGCGCGGCCATGCCCAACGGGCCTTCAGTTGCGATATGAATGACGCACGGGCTAAATCCCTCAATTGTCCTGGCTATTTTCCTCCGTGGAAACAGAGCTAGACGAATTTCCGGATACGTCGGACAGGGGGCGCTGCGAAACTGATCCGGCGATATGGTGATCGTTTCGTGGCCCGCTTCTATAAGATGGCTTTTCAGTGTTGTGAGTGTTCTGACGACGCCATTGACTTGAGGGTGCCAAGCGTCGGTGACGATGAGTATTCGCATTCTTTTGCCTTGGTTGTGGCTTCTAACGGTATGCGCGGACGCCCTTTTACCGGAGATAGGTTTGGAAGTTCCGGCTGTTGCTCCGCTTCAACTTCTTCGATGTTTTTCTGATCAGGTATAAAGCCGCGCATGTCGGCCCAATTTAGAATTTCCCAGCGGCCGTCAAAGTGCTCGACAAGCGCCGTGCAGCTTTCGACCCAATCGCCGTCGTTCATGTAAGCAACGCCATCAATGTTCTTCATCTCGGCGTGGTGGATGTGACCGCATATCACGCCGTCGGCGCCCTTCTCGCGCGCCATGCGCGCCATCGCTTCCTCGTAATTCGAGATAAATTGAACGGCGTTCTTGACTTTGTGTTTTAGGTATTTGGATAGGGACCAGTACGGCAGGCCCATTGCGCGGCGCATGGCGTTGTACCAATTGTTTAGAGTGAGCGCCGCGACGTAGGCTTTATCGCCAAGAATGGCGAGCCACTTGGCGTAAATCATAACGCCGTCGCATTCATCGCCGTGTGCCACAAGAAAACGGCGGCCATCGGCCGCCGTATAAATGGCATCACGCCGTACCTTTATCTCTCCGAATTCAAGATTGAGAAAATCTCGGGCGAACTCATCGTGATTACCCGGAACGTAGTAAACGTCGGTGCCTTTTCGAGCTTTACGCAGAACCTTTTGCACAACGTCGTTGTGCGATTGCGCCCAAAACCAGTTTTTCTTCAAGCGCCATCCATCAACGATGTCGCCCACAAGATAAAGCACGTCCGACTCTGTGTGCTTCAAAAAATCGAGAAGGAAATCAGCTTTGCAGCCGCGCGTGCCCAAATGAATATCGGAAATAAATACGGCCCGATACCTGAGCTGACTAGATATTGCGCGCAATGGGTGATCCCTAAATAAATGTGCGGTGCGCGGCTTGGATATATGTTATGTGGACTCGCCTGACTAGAGTCTGGGCAGGCATCTTCTTCAACTGTTCACGTTGCTGAAACGGAACTGTCATTTTCGATCTGAATTAAGCCAATTTTGGAGTTCGACGTGGCGCAAACGTACCCAGACGTCGCCGCTAAATCCATGGCGGCGCGAAGAATTCTCGTGGTTTTCAACCCTGCCGCCGGTCGGTCGCG
>Ga0181594_10004413_pt1 | contig 12524 bp, 6 predicted proteins | sample 071ome_18_FD_145603 | JGI IMG/M metagenome (GOLD analysis project Ga0181594, IMG submission 145603) | Coastal salt marsh microbial communities from the Groves Creek Marsh, Skidaway Island, Georgia - 071413BT metaG (spades assembly) | ecosystem: Environmental > Aquatic > Marine > Intertidal zone... | reverse complement strand
CGCCCCTTGTTCCTTGTTGGAGCCCTTGGCCTTGTCCAGCGCCGCCAGCGCCGTCAGCGTCGCCGGCAGGGATTCGGCGTGCTCCACCTTGACCAGGCTCTCGACCGCCTGCGCCAACACCAACGGAGAAGCGTTCGGATTCCTCGCCGCCCGGAGCAACAACGGCTGTGCCCGGGACGGAATGTCCTCCAACCCCGCCAATTGCGCCACCGCCGTCGCCGAATGCGATTCATCCTCGATCGCCAGGTCAATGATCCGCTCCAACGCGTCGTTGGACTGGATGCGATTGCGGTTCATCTCCTTCACCAAAGCCGCGGCGTCTGCGGGCTTGGCGGTTCTCAACTCGGATTTCAAGGCCGCCAGAATCGTCTCCGACTCCGACCAGGTCGCCAGCTGGTAATAAGGGCCGCGGGTATCGGGACGCGTGCCCCAGCTGTCGCCCTTCCATTCCGCCTCGCGATGATGGAGGCGGCAAAGCGCGGAGAGGACGGCGGCGCGGGAGGCGGGCTGCCCCTTGCGCTCGAGCCGCTCAACCAAACCGGCGACAACATCGGCCCGGTGCATGCGCATGAGGGCAAAGGACGCGCCCTCGCGCTGCGCATCGGTGGATGCGGCCGCATCGAGGACATCGAAGCAGGCCTTACTGGCTCCCAACCTGGCCAATGCGCGAAAGGCCGTGTGCGCAACGACAGGATCACTGTCGCCCAGATGAGCGGCGATGGCGGCGGCGGCGCCCATGGCTCCTTGACGGGCCGCGGCGACCATGGCCTCGACGCGTGTGCGGGGATCTGCGACGTGAAGCCCCCGCACGAGGATCTCGACCGGCGCCGTCCCTGCCCGTCCCGCCGTGATGCGATCGACGCCCATGTCGCCCAGGACGCGCAGGACGAACGGTTGCAGCGTCGCCGATCCGGCGAGCGGCGAGAGGGCCCGGACTGCGGCGGCGCTTTGGGCCGCTTTCACGCCGCGTTGCGCGATGGCGTACAGCGCGGCGACGCGGGCGCGGAGTTCCCGGCTCTCGTCCGCGGCCAACCTTACCAGGGCGGCGGTGGTTCGATCGTTCGGATCGCGTCGCAGCAAGGCGCGCTGCGCGGTGAGCGCGCGAATGTGACTCGGCGATTCCAATTGCTTGATCAACTCGACATCGCTGAGCTTGTCAAACTCCGGCAGGGGTTCGGGAGCGAAGCCGGACGGTTTCACGCGGACGATGTAGCCGACCTCCGGCCCTTCCCAGCGGAAGGTCGCCGGCCCCTTCCAACTGGCTTGGTAGACGCGGCTCAGGGCGTCCACGTCGGCGTCGGTCGGACGCGTCATCCGAATGAACGGCTGAGGCTCGGCAATCTCCTTGAAGGTCGCCCCTTGGCGTTCCACCGAATGACGAAAACTTGCGGCGCGGCCCCAGTCGCAGGTGAACGGCGCATTGGCCCACTCCTTGGGGAATCCCGGCTCGTGAATGTAGACCGAGCCGCATCCCGACCCGCCGCCGTAATCAGCCAGAGGATGGATGTGCTCTTCGCCGAAGTTCTTGTACATCCGGGGATATCCGTGATCCTCGAGCCCGGTGAAGTGATGGAAACGCACGTCCCAGCCGCCGCCGTCATTGGTATTGTCGCGGGCAAAAAGGTCCAGCAACGGACTCGTCGGCGTGCCGAGAATGTTGCGCGTGCCGGTCGCAAAAAGTTCCAGGCCGCTGCCGTCCGGACGAAAGCGAATCACCCCGCCACCGCGATGCTGCAGGCGCCTCCCATCCGTCCCCTCCGCGTTCAGAAACCCGAAGTCGCCGCCGGCAATGTAGATCCAACCGTCGATGCCGAGCTCCAACCCATTGGTCGTGTGATCCGCGGGACGCCCTTCGAATCCGAAGGCAATGCCCTTGATGAGGACCTGTGAATCCTCGGCGACGCCATCGCCGTCACGATCATGGAAGACGCTGATGTGCGGCGGATGCAGAAGATAGAGCCGGTCGTGATCCCAGATCAGCCCGCGCGGGGAATCGACGTCCTTGACGAACTCCGTGACCTCGTCGGCGCGGCCGTCGCCATCCTTGTCGCGCAAGCGCAGCACACGGCCGCGGCCCGGATCGCGCCCGAGCGAACCATTGCCGTCGCTGGAAACGAAGAGATCGCCATTCGGGGCGGCGGCGACATAAACCGGATAGTTCGCCGTCTGCCAGGGCGCAAACAGTGAAACATCAAAACCCTCGGGAACCTTGGTGTCCTTCAGGATCGCGGCTTCCTCCTCGGCGGTGAGTTTGACGATCTTCGGCTTGATGTTCCCGCCCTTGGCAAACGGGTCGTTGGCTGTTCTGTTCAGCGCTTCAGCCGCTTGCTTGTCCTTGCCTTCGAGCTTCGGATAGAGGGACTTGATTCCTTTGCCTTTGACCGTGAGTTCCCAAAGGCTGATCCACCCCCCGCTGGTCTTGACGCCGGTGACGCGGAGAAAACGCAGTTTCTTCGCGGGGAAGGCATCCGTCGTGTTGCCGCGTTTGTCGTTGTCGACGGCATCCTTGAGCAGTTCCCACTTCTTGCCCTCGAGCGAACCTTCAAGCCGGTAGCCGTAGATGTTGTTCGAGTTCTCCCAGACGATGGAGACTTCGGTGATCTCCTGTTGTGCGGGGAATTCGATCTGAAGCCACTGCGGTTTGTCACCGTTTGACGCGCACCATCGAGTGCTCTTGGCGGCGTCGACAGCCATCCACGGGAATCTTCCACCCTGCACGCTGCTGGCGGTCATCTTGACCAGCGTCGCGCCCTTGGGCGCCGGACCCAGGACCGCCTTGGCTTGAGGCTTGGGCTTGGGCTTGGGCTTCCCCTTCACAAACTTGATCTCATTCTCGCCGGCGTAGGGTTTCAAGAATTCGTCCTCCAGACTGTCGCAAGCCCAGAGCAACCCGCGCGTGACGAGGTCGAGGTAGCGGTCGTCGGCGACGGTGGCGGTATTGTGCCCGAGGGTCGTGCTGAAGCTGCGCGCGCCCTGCTTCTCATTGGTCCAGGCGATGACATACGACACGTATTTTTCCTCACCGTTGCGCTGGATGAGTTGCGTGCCGGTCGCGAGCGGGTGCGCGTCGAACACCTTCACGTTGTTGTAAAGCTCCTCGCGCCCGGTGGTCCAATCCTTGAGCCCCGAGGTGATGGGGTGTTTCGTGTCGACGAACTTCACGTCAATCGGGACCTGCGGGCCATGACTGGTGGACTGGATGCCGAGATGCTTGAACCAATCGTCCGTGCCGGTGCGAAAGCTGTGCATCGCGCAATGCAGATGAACCGCCGGAATCTTCTGATGCGCGGCCAAGACACGCTGGAGGACCTGGCGGTCGCGGTTGCCCGCGGCGCATTCGTCATGGATGATCACGTCGTAACCCTCGGCCCAGTTGGGTTTAACGTAGAGCGGCAGCGGCGGATTGACTGATTTGTCATCCGTCCAGACCACGTCCACCCGCACATTGGCCCGCGCCTGAATGCCCTCGGAGAGGACCTTGTGTTGACCGGCGTAGTCGTGACAGCAACCGCCGGCGACCAGGAGCGCGCGAAGCGGCTTCGTCGGGGCGGCGATGAGGGACAGGGAGGTCGCCAACCAGGCGACAACGGCGGACAGGGAGTAAGTCAGATTGCGCTTCATCGGAAAAATGGCGCGTTTTTAGAGGAAATCAGGCTGAACGTCGATTCAATGTTTGGGGATTTAAGGAACCGGAACTAGACTCCCCAGAAAATGGAATACGTGTTCGGCATCCTGGTCGTAACGGCAATCGTTTTTGCGATTGTCAAGCTGGCGCGAGGCGGTCTCGGAAGCCGGGCCGGCGGCGGCGCCGACGCCGAGATGAAACGTCTGGCGAACATCGCGCGCATCGCCGCCGAACGGGAGTACCGTTTGAAACTCACCCACGACCGGGCCTCGGTGAAAGATCTGGAAGACGCGATCCTGCAGGACCTGCATCACAACCAACTGATCAGCCCCTACCCGGATGAAGAACTGGCGGAACTCAGCCGCCTCTGGGGCGCCTACCTCGGCGAAGTCCTGCGGCGCGTCCGCCCCGGCGCCTGGCAAGCCCGGTCCCGGCATGGCGGACGCCGCCCCATGCCCTTCGTCCTCGATCGCCATCACGAGGTCTTCCCCTGCTCCTGGGTCTATCGCCGCATCAAACACGGCCCCGAATACGGCGTCCACGCCAAGGCCTGCGAATTCGCCGACAACCGCGACAACCCGGAATACGCGCTGAAGGGAGCCGAATAGGCGGTTTCCTCAACCGGATCAATTCAGCCCGAATGAAAGGTCGTCACCGGGGGCGCAATGGCGAAGCAAATGCGGGAGCCAGGACCAGAGATTTACCGCGCTCGCTCTCCCGACAAGTGAACTGCCCGGCAGTGTGACTCCACTTGACCGCGCTCGATCCCTCCATCCCTCCATCCCTCCATCCCTCCATCCCTCCATCCCTCCATCCCTCCATCCCTCCATCCAAACAAAAACCCCGCAGGACATCGCCCTGCGAGGTTGGGATTGAGAAACTTCGAAAAGCTGTGGTCAGCTCTTCTTCTTGCCCTTGCCTTTGCCTTTGCCGCCGGGCGTGCGGCCATTGAAACCGGCGTCGCGCAAGGCCTGCTGCAAAGCGGCGGCGGAATAGCTGCCCTTGACGGTGAACACCTTGGAGCCCTTCTTGGCGTCGTGACCGGTTGCTCCCTCCACCGCGGCAACCGCCTTGTCCACGGCCTTCACGCAGGAACCGCAACAGAGATGCACGCCGGCGACCTTCTGGTCCGTGACCTTGGCGTCCTTGGCCTTGCGCCCCGGAACGGCAAGCTTGGCGTGGCTGGATTTGCCGTAGTAGCCAGCGCGTCCGATGGCCGACAGCGCCTTGCGCGCCGTGGCGTCGTCACCGGCGGTGACCGTCACCGTCTCGGCGTCGCGATCGCAGGCGACGGAAGCGCCTTCAACCTTCTTCACCGCATTGGCAATGCCCTTCACGCAACCGCCGCAGCACAGATGCACGCCGCTCAGCTTGACCGATGTTTCCGCCGAGACCGACGTCGCAAACGCCAACGACGCCGCCAGTAGATTCAGAATATATTTTTTCATGGATGCCGACGATACGCGGCGGAACGCGATGCTGTCCAGCCCTGGCTCAGAATCGATTCGGGAGAAAAGGACCGCGCCTCACTCGCTCCCCTCAGCCCCACCCGCGTCTACTCGAACGCGCAAGAAGGAGGGGAAACGCGGCAAACCTTTCCGAGTGAGCCCGCGAAAACGGTAGGTGACCGTCGTCCCTACCGGCGGCGGCGATTCGCGCTGCGCGTCGGAAAACCCTGTGCCAATCGAGAACTCACGTCCGTCCGGCGCCCGCACGCGCAGGGAGCCCAAACGCCCCTCGTTCCGCCCCTTGCCCGGGAGATGCGCAATCACCACGGCCTCGGCGTCATCGTAGGGCTTCACCTTGAGCAGGGTCGACGAACGCCGCCGTTCATAACCGGATTCCGGTTTTCGCAGCATGAGCCCCTCGCCTCCCGCCTTCACGATCCGGTCGCGTTCCGCCAGGAGATGCCTTGTTCCCTGACAGCGATACTGGGGGACGGGCATCACGTGCCTCGCATTCGCCGGCAGGATCTTTTGCAGGTAATCCATCCTTCGCTCGAAGGCCCCCTCATGATCCGGCGCATCGAAAACCATGAACTTCACATTCCGCCAGCGTTCATCCGGTTCGTGCCGCCGCACAATGCTGACGGTCTCTTCAAACCGCCCACGCCCCAACCACAATTCGCCATCCAAGGCGACCCCTTCAGGAAGCTCCTTCAAGAAGTATTCCGGCGCTTGGACCAGGCCGCCGCCACGCATCCTGAGTTCTTCTCCCGTCCAATAGCCCCGCATCCCATCGTACTTCTCACTGATCCACCAGCCGGTCGGATCGATCGATTCGTCCCAGACATCAGCCAGCAACAGCGCGGGTTTGGATGCGGGAGGTTCGACCGCCCAAAGGCCTCCGGCCAGAATGCAAGTGGGAATGATTGTTGGAAATAGACGCAGCAAACGCGCCCCCAGCTTGGTCTCCATGCCGCAACGCTCTCGCCAACGCGCCGCCCTGTCAATCTCCAGCGAGAGTTGCGAGCGCCCGCCGTTGGTTCAATTCCTTCCCCCTCCTTCGAATCGCCGCCGTCTCAATGCTCGCGACCGCCGCTCTCGCGCAAGCGCAACCCAAACCCGAACGTATTCTGCTCCGGCCCCATGCGGCTCCGAACGGCGACGGGACCACCGTGCAGGCGGACGCGCCGATCACCGTGCATCTTCCCGCACCGAAACCAAGCCGTCCTGAACGCCAGGCGCCGGGCGCGCCGAGGCCGCCCCTCGTCCGGAGCGGCTCCACCATAACGCGTTCCCGGCCCGCCGACCAAAGCCATGTTCAGATCTCCCCTAGAGAAACCGACACGTGCGCAGGTCCCGCGATTTCCCTTTTTCCATCTGTATTGAGGCGGCATCCTGTGCGCCATGACGCAACGCCCTGTGCCCCGCCTGCCGCTCCCGCTCCTTTGGCTTCTGCTCGTTTTCGCCGTTTCCGGACTGCGCGCCGCAGCGCCTGAACCGGTCGAGGGCGGCTACGGCATTGTCGTGCTGCCGGACACGCAGATGTATTCGTGGAAGCATCCCCACGTCTACGAGGCGCAGACCGAATGGATCGCCGAGAACGCGAAGCGTTACAACATCGCCTATGTCATCCACGTCGGGGACGTCACCCAGAACAACGTCAAAGTGGAATGGGAGGCCGCCGCCGCCGCCCACAGAAAGATGGCGGGCGTCGTGCCCTGCGCGCTTGTGCCCGGCAATCACGACCTCGGCCCCGGCGGCAAGGCCCGCTCCCGCGACACGTTGATGAGCGATTACTTCAGTGTAGCGCAGTTCCGGAAAATGCCGAGCTTCGGCGGCGTCTACGACAAGGAGCCCGATCGCATCGAGAACAATTACCACCTCTTCTCCGCCGGCGGGCGCGACTGGCTGATCCTCGGACTCGAGTTCGGTCCGCGCGACGACGTTCTGCGCTGGGCCAACGAGGTCGTCGCCGCGCATCCGAAACGCTCGGTCATCATGGTCACCCACGCCTACCTGCGGCCGGACAACTTTCGCTACAACCGGAGCCGGCTGGTGGGAAAAAAGCAGAGGCCCGGCGGGATTGATGTCTACCCGCTCTCCAAGGCCGAAGGGGGTTACAACGACGGCGAGGATGTGTGGAACAAGCTCGTCTCCAAACACGCCAACATGACCCTCGTCCTCAGCGGACACGTCTGCTACACGGGCCTGCTCAGCTCAAAAGGCGAGGCCGGCAACACGGTTCAACAAATGCTCGTCGACTACCAGCGCGACCCCAACGGCGGCAACGGCTTCCTCCGACTCATGCAAGTCCACCCCGACGGCGTCACCGTGAAGATCAACGACTACAGCCCCTATCTCGACAGCGACAGCAAACAACCCGGCGCCCACTTCGAATTGAAGCTGCCGGAGGCGAAGTAGCGGGGCGAATTCCGAAACGTTTCCCAGAACGAAACCGCGCAGGTTCACGAGAAGTAGAGGAAACTGAGAATCGTTCGTGGCGCCAGGGCAAATGGGCGAACGGAGAATCTGCATCGGCTTCTGCCAATGGTGAGACCGGACCCGTTTCCACCGGAAAAGAAAGTCGCCCAATGACTGCGGCGGCCGCCAAGTAGCGGCGAATTTGTCGCCGCCGGCCCGGAAAGGGACGAAGCGGGCGTCAACTGCAACCAACGCCAGTTTTCAACAGCAACGCCCTGGCGCCCCCCAAGACTGCTGCGCCTCTGGGCCCGCCTCATCGCTTCCCCGGACATCACGTTTTTCCGAACGTTGCCAATCCAAACTTTTCCACCGCCGCGAAATGGATAATGTCTGCCTCCCTTGAGCGACTTTCCACTTCCAGTAGATCCCGAGCTGATCGCCGAGTATCTCGATATGTTTCCGTCGAAGATACGCCGTCGCGGGAAGCAGTATTATCGCGACCGGGCGGTCCAGCGCATCGAAGTCCACGAGCCTGGCACACACTACGTCGTTTACGTGGAGGGAACGGAACTCTACGAGGTCGATGCTCTCTACGACCACGGCGAGTGGTTGACGGAATGCACCTGCCCCTACGGCGTCGATTGCAAACACGCCTACGCCGCGCTGCAAAACCTGCTGGACATCGCAAGCGGCAAGGCGAATGTCAGCCCGGAAAAAAAAGCGTCAAAGACCCCATCCACGCCGCCGCCACCTGCGCGTCCCTCGGCTCTGCGGAAGGCGTTCGAACGCGCCAAGGGCAAGCCCGCATCCAAGCGCGAGATCGCCTACCTGAAACAGGTGACCGATCTCTACGAATCACTCCGGCCGGACCGGGCCGATCCCCAGGTCGCCTGGCTGGAAAAACTCGGCGTCTTTTCGCCCTTGAGATCCTGGGGCAGCGTCAAGATCTGGCTGGAGTTTCCTGAAGACGATTTCAAATTCTGGCTCTATGCGCTGAATCACCACCTGGAATCTGACCGGAGATCCGCGGAGTTTGGACGCGACATCCCCGACTTTATGGGCCATGTCAGCGACCTGTCCCCCATTGCAGCCAACCTGAAGCGCATGAATCGCGCCCGGGAGATCGACGGATGGCGCGATTTCTTCTGCGGGAACCGCGCGCTCATCCTTGCCGACGGCGAAGCGGCGCAACGCCAGGAGAATGAGTTGCGCCTTTGCCTGAAACCAGAGTTCGCCGCGCTCGAGATCCGCCGCCCCGGCGCCGCGGATTTCCGCATTCTCAGCCTGGCGGACTTCAAGGCCCTGACCGACCGATACAAGCCCAACCGGCTGCCATTCGACACCCGCTCCGAACTGCTTCTCCGCCGCATGGATCACAAGGCCTACTTTGGCAACAGCCACAGGCTGCGCAGGGAAGACCCCGAGGACATGCGCGCGCTCCACAACATCCTGAGTTCACCGACGCTGCGCGGCGCCATCGTCAATTCATCCGGCGAACCATTCGCTTGGCCGGCGGAGAAGTTGATCTGGAACGTGCGGGAGGATGAGAAGGATGGGAGCGCCTACCGCGCCGAAATCACTTTGGAGAACGGAGATCCGATTGCCGGCATCAGCTTCGCCCTGTCCGGAACACCCGGATACTACGTCGTCGGAAGCCGCATCCACGAAGGGCCGCCCTTCGATCCCCGACGTCTGGATCCGCAGAAGGGCGCCACACTGCCCCGCGAAGCCGTGGAGCACGCCGTCGGACTTGAGTTCTTTCATCGCGTCGGAGCCCGCCTTCCGGAGGAGCTTGCCAACCGCATCGAAGACGTCCAATTGCGCCTGCGCCTGACCTGCCGGTTGCGCCGCGACCACAACGAGCAATGCGAGTTGATCGCCCAAGCTGTCGATGACGCCGGGACCGTGCTGGAAACCTGGCGGCAAGACGAGTGGCAAACGGAACTCCGGGCGCTGCCGGAGATTGCGCCCGATGAATCGCCGGATCCCGCAGAGAAAGTCCGCGTCTTGGGCCGTTCGGCGCTTTCGGTCGTCCCGGGAATCTTCGACTCCATCGGCGCCAGCTTCAACTGGCAACACGGCCTCAGTATCCAGGTCAACCGGAACTTCCCCAAGCGTTTCAGCGAATGGCTGGAAGTTCTGCCCGACGATATTGAAATTGTTCTCGAAGGCGAACTCGCCGCCTTCAACCAGCCCGCCACCGCCGGTTCCCTACGCCTTGAGATCGAGGAAACCGGCATCGACTGGTTCGACCTCAAGGTGGAGCTGGACATCGAAGACAACGATCTGACAGACGAGGAAATCGAACTCTTGCTCAACGCCAAGGGCGACTGGGTCCGCCTCGACGACAAGGGCTGGCGACGCCTGGCATTCGAGCTCTCGGAGGAAGATGACGAACAACTCGCAAGCCTTGGGCTCAATCCCCGGCAGATGTCCTCCGAACCGCAGCGGATCCACGCCCTGCAACTGGCCTCTCCCGCCGCGCAGGAGTTCCTGCCCGAGGAACAGGCCGAACAACTGCGCAACCGCGTCAACGAAATCCAGGCGCGCGTCACGCCGGAAGTTCCCAAGACCGTGACGGCCAAGCTGCGCCCCTACCAGATCGAGGGCTTTCACTTTCTCGCCTACCTTTCGGAAAACCGCTTTGGCGGCATCTTGGCCGACGACATGGGCCTCGGCAAAACCCTGCAGACCCTCGCCTGGATCGCGTGGCTGCGCGAACGCAGCGAAACCGGCCCCTGCCTCGTCGTCTGCCCCAAGAGCGTCATGGACAACTGGCACGCCGAAACCGGCCGCTTCACACCGGGTCTGAAAGCAAGGGTCTGGCATCGCGCGGCGGCCAAGGAACTTCCCAAACGCGCCGATGAAGCCGACATCCACATCATCAACTACGCCGCGCTCCGCAAGCTCGGCGAGGCCCTGAAGTCCATTTCCTTCACGGCGGTGATTCTGGATGAGGGGCAGAACATCAAGAACCCGTCTTCCCAGACCGCCAAAGCCGCCTGCGCGCTCGTTGCGGAACATCGCCTCATCCTGACCGGCACCCCCATTGAGAACCGCTTGATGGACCTCTGGAGTCTGCTCGCCTTCGCCATGCCCGGCGTCCTCGGCGGACAACGACAATTCGGCAAGCTCTACAACGCCAAGGACGATCCCTTCGCCCGGCTGCGACTGTCCTCCCGGGTGCGTCCTTTCCTGCTTCGCCGCACCAAGTCGCAGGTCGCCCAGGATCTGCCGGACCGGATCGAGGAGGACCTCTACTGCGAGATCGAGGGCGAGCAACGCAAGCTCTACGACGCCGAGCGCAAGCGCGCCCGCCAACTCCTGCTCGGGGTCAAGACGCAGAAACAGTTGAACCAGCTCCGCTTCAACTTCCTCACCTCCCTGCTGCGTCTCCGTCAGATCTGTTGCCACCCCAAGCTCATCCGCGAATCCTCCCGCGCCAAGGCCGCGAAGCTCGAATCCCTGCTCGAACTCGCCGAACCGCTCATGGAGGAAGGCGTCAAGCTGCTGGTGTTCTCCCAGTTCGTCGAGGCCCTGGACCTCATCGAGGCCGAACTCAAGAAACACGAATGGCCGATCTGGAAACTCACCGGCTCCACCGAGAACCGCGGCGCGCTGGTCGATGAGTTCCAGGCCCACGAAGGCGCGGGCATCTTCCTCATCTCACTCAAGGCCGGCGGCGCAGGACTGAACCTCACCGCCGCCAGCTACGTCGTCCTCTTCGATCCCTGGTGGAATCCCGCCGTGGAGAACCAGGCCATCGACCGCACCCACCGCATCGGCCAGACCGACAAGGTCATCGCCTACCGCCTCCTGATCAAGAACACCGTCGAGGAGAAGATCCGCGAGCTTCAGAAGCAGAAGCAGGCGCTCGCCGAAGACGTCCTCGGCGAGGAGAAATTCTCCCAAAGCCTCACCGTCGAGGATTTCCAGTTCCTGTTGGAGGATTGAAAATCTGATTCGCAGGGCGGCGGTGTTCCTGGAAATATCCCCATGTCTACGAAGCGCACACCGAATGGATGGCCGACAGCCTGGTTTCAATCCGGCTCATTCCGATGATGCAACCAGAATCCAAAAAGTGACCACGGGTTGGAGTCCAAAGTTTGAATCATGCGGACCCAGTTTGTTTGAAATCATGAAAGACCACACAGTATTGTGGGCTATTTCGATAACCCGCACCATCTAGTGTGTAAGAGACATGTACTCAGATTCTGAACTATCAACAAACTATCAATTGAAAATAAATTGATAGTTTGTCGTGCGAAAGCCTCAATCCCCGCGTCCCTACGAAGAGCTGTTGGCCGGACTGCCGAATCCGGGGAGAATGCTTGCCATAATGGAAGCGGTGGCCAGTCCAACCAGCCGGGGCCGCTATTTTCATTGGGACGAACTTCGTTTTCGGAAACCGCCAAAGGGTCTGAGTGTCCCGAAGAAGATGTTGACGGACCGCCGAAAACCGCGGGATCCGGATGAGCAGATGATCGTAAACAATTACGTGACGATGCAACGCATTCTTGAATGGAAGGGCGAGCCTCTCGCTCCGGAAATGGTCTTCACGATTCATCGTCAGATTTCGGAGAACACATTGGATGTGGCGGATGGCGCGGGCAGGTTTCGCTGGCCCGATGAGCCAAGGGTTGTGTCCGATTTTGAGGGCACCGTTTTTCATAAACCGCCGCCTTCCGAAGAATTGGCGTCGCGCATGGAAGCCATGTGTGATTTCGCCAACGGGCGGACCCCCGACTATTTCATTCACCCCGTCATTCGGGGAATCGCCCTTCACTTTTGGCTCGCCTACGATCATCCATTTGTGGATAGAAACGGTCGCACCGCCCGTGCGCTCTTCTATTGGGCCATGTTGCGCGCCGGATACTGGTTGTTTCAGTTCATTTCAATTTCCCAATTCCTCCGCAACGCGCCGGCGAAATATGGGAAGGCCTTCCTCCATACGGAATCGGATGGAAATGACCTGACTTACTTCATCCTTCATCAGGCGGAGATCATCAAACGAGCGCTCAAGGAACTGCACG
>Ga0181594_10004411_pt1 | contig 12527 bp, 5 predicted proteins | sample 071ome_18_FD_145603 | JGI IMG/M metagenome (GOLD analysis project Ga0181594, IMG submission 145603) | Coastal salt marsh microbial communities from the Groves Creek Marsh, Skidaway Island, Georgia - 071413BT metaG (spades assembly) | ecosystem: Environmental > Aquatic > Marine > Intertidal zone... | reverse complement strand
TCTTTCAGGAGAGGAGCAACTACATCTTCGAAAAGAGGAGCCGCCCACACGGAAGCGCTCGACAATAGCAACAAAGCCAGTGCCACTCGAAGCTGGAATCTGCCTTTTGAAAAACACATACCGATCACCGCATTATATCGAATATATCGCGACGCGGCGATTCGCGATTTTCCGTATCCACGTCAGCCTGAACCGAAGGTCTCTCTACGAAGCCTTCTTCGCTATATCACTAACGCTCACCATCAACTCGCGAAATTTCTCGGAATCATATCCGGCTAGATTTGCAGCATCTCGTATCGATCTGATTTCCTGCGTAGTAAGCACATGGTCAGCAACTGCGATCCGAATGAGGTTTTTCAAATGCGTTTCCGGTGACTCCAGGGGTGGCGGGTTTTCTCTCACTTCCTGAAGGAGATTCTCACGGCCCCCCTTTTTCCATCCACTCTTTTTCGCAAAGCGATCCAGCGCCTTTGATTCCGTCTCCCCGATTCCGTTGCCGCTGGAAGCCAGCATCCCCGCCATTTCTCTATACTCAAGTTGCTTCATCTCATCGGAATCCAGTGATCGCCCATATTCGGTTTCCAGCTCCTTCCGAATTTCCCTGCCTGTTTCCTTCTGTCGCTTCGAGGCACGAACCATCGCCCAGATTCCAGCAAGCAGGAACGCTCCGACAACGGCCAGAAGAATGGGGTGACCCGCAATATACCCCAGAAGAATCGTAATCAGCGCCAACGGTAACCCTATGGCCAGAGAAAGAAGAAACGCCCCCAACTCCGCAACTCGACCAATCACAGGGATGGCATACAAAAACCGGAGGGCCGCCCCGAAAAAGAAGATGAATCCAAAGACGACCAGGAAAGCCCCTATACCGCGAACAATCCACTTCAGCCTCTCGATATGACGCTTCATCGTCGCCAGGGCGAGTTCCCTCTCACCCGCCACGAGGTGGTGAAGTATGCCGGAATTTTGGATGATTGAATTGATCATTCCCGACTTTTGCTCCGCCGCATCAGCAACACCTTTCCCTTCGGAAAAACGCCCGAAATAAGTCGCCACCCTAGGAACAGGAATCGCACGGTAGCTGATCCGCTCATCACCAAGATTGCTGGACTGCCCCTTTCTGATCATGAGAAATTTCCCCTCGACGCTGAGTCTTTTTCCCTCGTTTGTTTTGGGAAGTGGACCGGGCTGAACTCCAATGCGGGGGTCCACAAATTCAATCATCTCAGAAACCACCTCGAGATCAGCAACCTGATATGATGGCGGCAGTATGCGGCCTGATTGCAATTTCTGATTCACACCGCTGTTCCGGGAATTGCTCTCCACCGAACTCATCCAAGTCATGCGCCAGGTCACGTCGCCATCATCATCCTCATCGCGCTCCCAACAATAGATTTCCGCGTAGCGATGAACGATCAGGTATCCCGTAAAGGTCTCGATATACTTTCCGGGAAGCGTCAGCCCACCATCCATTTCTCCGGTATAGGAAAAGTTATTCCCCGTTTCCACGCTTCCGAGAGAAGCGGCCTGCTCGGTTTTTTTCGCAGCCTTGTGATAATCAAACCTAGTCTCGTTTTTCCAAAGCGCAGACAATGCCGCGATCACCAGGATCGGCCCGACGATGAACCCACCTGCTTTACTTTTCTTTTTTCGGGATGCCATGATTTGGAAAGACGAATTTTTTGTCCGGGATTCCTAACCTAGCGTTTATCGCAAGACTCGGGAAGTATATCTATGAATCGAAATTCAAATTACGTTTTCACGGAAATTCTTTTATTTCATTGAAATAAAACTGGCCGACAACTGTGATGTGAAAATAACGATTCAGTCAGTCGCGGATCACGCCGGCGTTTCTATCGGAACGGTCAGTCGGGTGCTCAATCATGATCCATCTGTCAGCCCGGATCTCCTGTATCGAGTCAAACAGAGCATCGAAGCGCTCGATTATTCGCCCCTGCGCAAACGGAAAGGCAGTTCCGCTGATAGCAGTGGTATCGCTGGAAGAACGGTCGGCCTTCTCACTCTCGGAATGGACCACTCCCTTTCTCAGCTCCCCGTCGTCACCGCCGCCATCGATGGGATTCGGGAACAACTCAACATCGAAGGGGCAAACCTTCAGTGGCTCGATGCTCCGGACCCCGGAATCATTCCCAACTGGCTTCCCCGAACCCAAGTCGATGCGTGGATCATCAAAGGTGCGATGCAGGGAGACCTCATCAAGGCGACTCATCCCGATCTCCGGGAGCGACTTGATATGGCGACCTGTGTTTGGTTTCACGGAAGACCGGAAGGAGCACCCGGCCATGCGGTGGGAGTCAATGACTGGGAAGTGGGAAGCCTCGCCGCGACACACCTGCATGATTCTGGACACCGCTCCGTTGCCTTTCTCTCACCGAAAAACAATCACGCCCTTTTGAAACGCAGGCAACATGGCTTCGCCGCCCGCTGTGAAGAACTGGGCATGAAACTGACGACTGTTTCCGAAAACCTACAAACTTGGAAATTCCCCCTGGAGCGACCAAAGAGCCTAGACGGCGTGAAGACACTCCTCACTCCAGTTCTCGATAAAAGGCGAAAGGTCACCGCGATTTTCACTCCGGCTGACAGCATCGCAGTGCTTCTCTATCACGCTCTCGCCGAACGTGGACTCACTGTTCCAAACGACTTCAGTGTGATTTCAGCCAATCGGGAAGCAGGACTCATTGCCGGTCTATTCCCGGCTCTCACTACTGTAGATATTCACGCCACCCAGACCGGACGGGAGGCCGTGGCGCTGCTGAAACGAGCACTCCAACGTGGACCCGATCCTGCCCCACAAGACATCCAGATTGTCCCCTCGCTCAGCGAGGGAAATTCTGTCGCAAACATTTCATGAAAAGCCGATTTCTTCAATTTGCAGCAGGTCTTTTGCTGCTCTCCAATTCAATTGGGCGATCTGAGGAGATCATTCAACTTCAAGCTGTACCCCAACAGGAACAGGGCAGGACGATGCCCAACGTCGACCCCAACGCTGACTGCTTCGCCATCGAAGTCAAAATCGATCCGACTCTCGCGGAAGGTGGTGATTTTTATTCCGTGGCCAGTCTCGTTCTCGGCCTCACCAACGAAACCGGCAACCGCACAGACAATTCCCTCATGGTCGATTTGCGTGAAGGGAGCAACCGCTCCGTCTTCACTCTTTGGCATCGCGGCAACAACCTGACAAACACCCTGCCGAATCCCAAGCCACCTGGTTGGAAAGACAACGGCGAATACCAGCACCCGAACCAGATGATGTTCCGCGACGGCGAAAGCTATCGCCTCCGCCTCATCGTCTGGCCCGAAGGCGACGGTTCGCGCATTCGCCTCTTTCTCGATGCAATGGATCGGCCCAAAGAAGAGCACTTGATCGATGAACGCATCACCGCCGGACACGTGAAACTGTTCGCCACCGGTGCAGGAGTCGCCGGAAGCCCGACGAGAACCAGTGAGTTCTCCGCGTTCCGGTTCAAAGCGATCACTCCGGAAAAAGCCCGACAACTGCCAGATCATGCAGAGATCGTTCTCAACGCGATCAACCCTGACTATCCGCCGATGAAACCCATCCTCAAGGCCGTGGCAGATGGAAAAAGAGAACAGGCCATCACTCTCTTCCTGCGCCACATGAAGAACCGAACCAAGCCGCGTGGCGAGACACCAGATCAAGTCTCTCCTTCAGTTCTCCATCCCGACTGGCAGAAAATTTCGGACGAAGCACTCGCCGGCCGCTACGGAACAGTCGGCTACTTCACTCAGTTCACCGATGCGTGGACCGACACCAATGGCGACACGCATCAGTGGGTGCTGCAAAAAGATCCGCTCCAGGTCAATTGGGCCAGATGCAACGGTCATCTCAATCGCCATTTTCACTGGGTCTCGCTCGCAAAGACTTGGCAGGAAAGCGGGGACGGGCGCTACGCGAAACAATTCTCCAACGAAGTCTACGACTGGGTCTCCCGCGAGCCGTTCTTCTGGGATGCCACGCCTATCGTTGGGGGACTTCATCTCATGGACGGCACCACCTTCCGCTGGGGCTACATGAACACCAGCAACATCGGTCGACGTCTCGAACTCACTTGGTGGGCGGCCTACGAAGTGTTTCGCAAGGCGCCGGAGTTCAGCGACGAAGCCCACCTTGCCATGCTCGTCGGCATGATCCGGCAGGCCGAACTGATCACCAACCCAAGCAGCTTCGCGGTCCACGATGACGGAGCCGCTCACACCTCGATGGCACTCCTCCAGACCGCGATTCTTCTTCCCGAATTCTCGGCCTCAGCTCGCTGGAAAAAACTCGCCCTGGAACGCTGGGACGAAGTTCTCGCGCGGCAATTCCACCCTGATGGCAGCCACGTCAGCCTCAGCACCGGTTACAACTGGGCCACGATTCTCTCGCTGGAAAACTTCATCCGTTTCTTCGAACAACTCGGCGAAACCGTTCCGCAGCGATACATCGATCAGTTGGAAAAAACGCTCGAGCACACCCTCATGTTGTCGACGCCCAGTCAGACACAAATCCCCCTCAACGACGGCGGCTGGAGTTTCGTCGACGAACACTACCAGCGCTCTCTGCACTGGTTCCCGCATCGCAAGGATTTCCAATGGCTCGCAACCCGTGGAGCCGAAGGATCGCCGCCTCAGAAAAAATCGGCCTACTTTCCCAACGCCGGCCAATACCTGATGCGCACTGGCTGGGGCGAAGACGAACAGTTTCTCTTTTTCGGAGCGGGCCCCTGGGGAGCGAGTCACGGCAAGCAGGATGCCTTGAATATCTACACGCAATTTGGGAACCATCTCTTCATTCGCGATGCCGGGCGCGGCTCCTACAGCGGTGTTGGCAACACCATTCACGCAGGACGCTCGCTCTCTTTCAACACCCTCTCACCCGATTGGGCGCAAGAGAACAGCATCCCTCATTGGAAACAGGAAATGCACCGTGGCTTTGGACCTCCCAAACGCCGCTGGGTCAGCAACGAGCGCTTTGACTACGGCGAAGGAACATTCGAATACGGATGGTACAATCCTGACGAACACATCAAAGGCAAATGGATCCGGCAGGTTGTTTTTGTGAAAGGCAAATTACCTGCCCGCGATGGCTATTACATCGTCATCGACACCGTCGAACCCGCTGATGACAAGACACGAACATGGCGGCACCCCTGGCAACTCGCTCCCAATCCGAATCAAATTGCCGTGCGCGACACGGACAAGTCTGTCACTGCAATCACTGACCATGCCGCTCTTCAGATCCTGCCCGTCGATCCGGTCGGAGATCTCAAGGTGCGCATCATCGAAGGACAGGAAAAGCCGGAGCTGCTCGGTTGGCGGGTCTACGACACCACTGCCAGTCCCTATCCCGTGCCGACCTACGAGTGGCAAACGAACGAGACCTTCTCCCGAGCCTGGATCATTCAGATGCAGGATAAGGAAGAAAACTGGCCCGTCGAATCAGTGGAGACAATCACAGCAGAGACGTCCGGCGAGTTTCGTTTTCTCGTCAAGCGAAAAGACGGCGGCACCGACGCGGTGATTCGCCGCTTTCCGGGGAGTCCCGAGACGAACTGGGCATCGAAAACAATCACCGGAGATCTTGTCGTAATATCCCGCGACGCAGAAGAAAAGATCATCACCCAACTGGAACTTACCGAAGGTGAAGACTCCGTCGCCGCCTCTGCAAAACCCTGACTGTACTTCATGCGCAACTGCCATACTCGTGTTTACCTGCCGGCGATCGCCTTCCTCGTATCGCTGACATCTCCCGCGTCTTCCCGAGACGACTTCCCTATCGTTGCCGACGACCTCGAAGTTGCGCTTTTTGCGCGCGATCCCCTCGTCCGCAATCCTTGCGCAATCACTTTTGATGCCAAGGGCCGACTCTGCGTCGGAATGGGACCGCAATACCGCGCTCCGAAGCCGGACACCCCACCCGACTCGGTATGGATCGTAACAGACGAAGACGAGGACGGCACTGCCGAAACCCGCAAAGAATTCGCTACGGGCTTCAACGCAATCCAGGGGCTCGCCTGGAAAGGTGACTGGCTCTGGATTGCCAACTCTCCCGAGTTGACCCGGGTTCGCGATACCGACGGTGATGACATCGCTGACGAATACATTCGCGTCTATACCGACCTCGGCAATCTCGAACACGCTCTTCATGGACTCCAGTTCGGACCCGATGGCAGACTCTACATGTCGAAAGGAAATTCCAAAGGACTCACGATCCTGCCCGATCGCATTGCCCCCGCGCCCTTCCGTGAACTCTGGGGAATCGATGTTCCCGAAGGCACACCCGAACCGAAACCCAAACACTTCACTGCAGCTACCTACGAAAAAAACTACCAGGACCCGCGCGATGACTGGGGCGTCACCGGAGGCATTCTCCGCTGCAACGACGACGGCACCGGCCTCGAAATCGTCTCCCGTGGTTTTCGCAATCCCTGGGACATTGCTTTCGACGATCAGTTCAACTGGCTTGGAACCGACAACGACCAGACCATGGGCGACAAACTCTTTGCCCCGTTTTACGGTGCCCACTTCGGATGGGGCCACAACTGGAGCTACGATTGGAAAGGCGACGACCACCTTCCGACCGCTCCTTCCAGCGGCCCACTCTTCGAAGGCTCCGGAGCCGGAATCATTTTCTGCGGCATTACCAATTACCCTGACAAATACAGAAACGCTTTTCTCTACAGCGACTGGCTCAATCGCGAAGTCCGCATCTTCCGATCAAAATGGGACGGAGCCTGGCGGAAAGCGGATCGGGAAAATCTTGAGATCCTCGCCCACGCCGGCGGCGGACGCAGCATGCCCCTCAGCGAAGGCCGCGCCTTTGATCCCGTCGATATCGAAATGGGACCCGACGGAGCAATCTGGATTTCGAGTTGGGGACGGCAATACGGAGCGCACTACGAAGACAAGCAGCTCGCCAACGAGGGACGCATCTACCGCATCTGGCCCAAGGGATACCAGCCTGTACCGATTGATTTAATTCCCTTCGATTCTGACACCGACCTGATCGCCGCCCTCGGGCATCATCTCCCAATCTTGAGAACCGAAGCGCAGGAGAAGTTACTGCAGCGAGGTGAGGAAGTGCTCCCCACTCTTTTCCAACAACTCGCATCTAACGACATTACTACGGCACAGGAAACCTGGCTCGTCTGGACAGCGCGACGAATTGATCCCACTCGCACCTGGATGGATCGCAATACCAACCAGAAAATCCAATCCCTGCGAGTTCAGGGTTTCCTCAAAACCGACCACTCTGAACTGCGCCCTTCGCTCAAAGACGCCGAGCCACGTGTCCGCCTCGCCGCCGTTCTCGCCATCCGCGAAAGCGGCCTCGTCAAATATGCCGATGCCCTCATCGACCTCGCTGCCCGCGAGACTGACCGCATCGTCTACTACGCAACCTGGGGAGCTCTCATGGACCTTCTCCCTGCCGAGCAGCACCTGACCCTGTTAGGTCAAAGACCCAACAAGGTTCGATTGGCGGCCTTACTTTGTTTGCTCGAGCAAGATACCCTGTCCGATGCCCAACTCGAATCATTGACCAGAGACTCCTTTTCCCCCATCGCCGAGCTCGCCGCAAAACGTCTCGGTGGAAAATACGAGTTTGAACATCGTGGACGCGCTCTCACCGCCACGGGAAAGGCTCCTGCAGAAAAACAAGCGATCGTGATACCGTTTGCCAACGTGTCTGCCTCGAGCAATCGCAACTACGGACCTGCCGTTCTTGCAGCAGGCTCACGCCTTTACACCGACCGCGACTACCGCATCACCAAGGTCCCTGCTGAATTGGAAGGCCTGACATTCCTCCAAACTGCCTGCGGCGATGCAGACGCAACCGAGGGAATTTCTGTCCAGATCGATCTCAAGTATCCATCGAAAGTTTACCTGATCGATGATGCCCGTGCCGAAAATCTTCCAGCATGGGCGCAGGGAAAATGGGAGCCAACTCTCTACCGAATCGAAGGCACGGATCCGAAAGAGATGAAAGTTTACGAGGCCGAATTCCCCGCAGGCCCGCTCACACTCGGAACCAGCCGCGATGAAATCCAGGCACGGAAGGGAAACTACATTGTCGCGTTTCGTCCGAGGCTCATTTCTCCCAACGGCAGCGTCGCCACGGAAGAGACGATTCTCCCGCTGCTGGAAACAGCGGACATCGAGCGCGGTCACGATCTCTTTTTCAGCCCGGCCGGAGCCAACTGCGCTTCCTGCCACTTGGTCGACGAAGCCGGCAACAACCACGCTCCCGACCTTACCAACATTGGATCACGTGCCGACGCAGAAACCCTGATCGATTCCATTCTCAATCCCAGTTCCGACATTGTCGAGGGCTTTGCCGCGCACGCCGTCGCGACGACCTCCGGCGAAGCCTTTTCCGGCATCATTCTGAATGAGACCGGACGCTCCCTTACCATGGCGCTCATGGGCGGGGCCACCGTCGAAATCCCCCGCAAGCAGATCGCGAGCCGCGAAGGACTTCCCGTCTCCGCTATGCCCGCCGGATTCGGTGCCATGATGACCAGTCAACAGCTCGCCGATCTCACCGCGTATCTTCTTTCGCTCAAGGCACCCGAACCTGTCACCGGAGAACCCGACGCATTCGAGTTCCGTCTCGACAGAGGCAAATTGAATCTCTTTCTCGGTCAGAAACGAATCGCCACCTACCTGCTTGAACATGACCAACTCACCCGCCGCGCTTTTGTCAATGTCAGGACACCGTCCGGCATCCCCGTGACCCGTCGGTTTCCACCGCGCAAACCCGAAGACATCGACCCCGGCTATAAAGGGGGAAACGGCATCATTCATCCTGTGATGCACCCCGGTCTCTGGATGAGTTTCGGCTGGATCGACGGGAACGATTACTGGCGCCTGAAGTCAAAAGTGAAGCACGAAGGTTTCTTCGAAGTGCCAATCGGAAAAAGAGGCGAGGCCAGCTTCAAGAGCCGCGACCGCTATCTCAGTGCGGATGGAAAGGAAACCATCTGCATGCAGGACACGCGCTACCTTTTTCGCCAGATCGATTCCGGAATCCTCCTCGACTGGGACGCCGAGTTCTACAACGACGAACGCGACTTCACCTTCGGTGACCAGGAGGAAAGCGGTCTCGCCCTCCGCGTCGCCAGTCCTTTGCGAGTGCAGGGAGGAAACGGTGAAATCGTTAACGACCGCGATGAGAAAAATGGAGCCGGGACCTGGGGTAAAGAGTTCGAGTGGATCAACTACTCTGGCAAGGTTGATGGGAAACGTGTCGGTTTGTTAGTCGTCCCCCACCCGGAAAACCCCAGACCATCCTGGTCCCATAGCCGGGATTATGGAGTTCTCGTTTCCAACCCTCTCCCCAAGCAACCCAAAGAGCGGAGAGAGCCCTACGTGACAACTACGGTGAAGAAGGGCGAGCGGTTTCGGTTGCGCTACACCGTGCTGATTCACGAGGTGAATGCGGAGGGATTTGACGCAGCGGCACTGGCAGAACAAATTCGGAAGGCAATGAATCCCGAATAAATGGGATTTCACCGCTTCGGTATTCCCCGGCAAAAGCGGGCACCCCTATCAAACCAACCACTCACTCCCGCTCCCAAACGGCGGGCAGGTTTTTCGATTCTTCGCCATAGGTCTGAGACACAATGAAGCCACTGGCCTGGGACATGTAAAAAATCCGCCCGTTGGAGACAACCGCTCCGAGACATTCCCGCGAGTCGATGGCGGGACCGGTGGACACAAGCTTACCATCCTGTGAGAGATCGATCATGTCCATATTGGCTCCAAGAACGTACGGTTCCGACAAGGTGAATCGGCAGCAGGCATAGTTGTGCCCCACTGTGCTGACCACCTTTCCGGTTTCACGATCATAGATATTTCCAACGCCGCGGAGTGCATTGGAAAAGATATATTCTTCGCCCACCGAGACGACATTGAGCGCTGATGTCACCGGGTCCGATTGCCAAATCAAAGAGCCGTCTTTTGCATCGAGACACCACACGAAACGGTCCTGAGCAGACTGTTGTGCTGCAGCAAAGCCGCCCATGTAGATGCGGCCGTCCCGGGCACTGAGCGTGCACTTCGAGGTGACGTGATATTTCGTCGTCGACCAGACGACCTCCCCCGTGGCGGGATCCATGCAGGCGGTGAACCCGTTATTTTCGGCGGGCAGTCCCCGGCGCCTTTTCTGCTCCGAGTCGTAGCCGAAATAAACGGAGTAGTAGAGCTTCCCGTCGAGAATGCAGATGCCGTTGTCGTTACCGCCGCGGCCATACTCAGAGAAATCCTTGTGCCAGACTACCTTGCCGGTATCGAGATCCCATGCCCAGACCTGGGGCTTGTGGTCCTTCGGAGTGTAGGGAGTCGCGTTTGCAAAAATCCAGCTCATGACCTCGCGCCCATCTTCGGCAGGCTTGGGATCACCTTTGAAGACGAAAGCTTTTTCCGATCCCTGCGCGGCGTAGTCGCCGGAGCCAGATGCGTAAATGGCCACATTACCATGGACCACCGGTGGAAACTGTCGGCTCCAACCTGGAGAGCCGGTAAATGGTGCCTCCCACAGCAATTCCCCGTTCGAAGCATCGAGACAGCGGACGAGCGACTGCTGAATGCCGCCCTGGGGTATGAGCAACTTGCCCTCGTAGTAGAGCGGCGAGGTAAAGGAGAGATAGACATGCGGCCAGTGCCTGCGCCAGAGAAGGCGTCCGGTATCCTGCTCCACCGCCATGACCTGTCCTTCGGCGGTGTGGAGATACATTCTGCCACCGCCGCACACCGGCAAGTGTTTTACGGTACCTTCCAGCCGACGCGCCCAGCGCATTCTCAGGGGTGGCTTCAGGTCCTGATCGTTCGCATTGGAGCCCTGAAAATCACCGTAGTTGGAATACCAATTGTATTCCTTCCCTGCTCTCGCTCCTGTCAGCGGGCTGCGAACCTCAGTAACTCCGAGATCTTTTTCCGGGAGAGGTGCCTTTCCATTCGGACCAAAAACATAGAGGTATCCATCTTCCGAGGGAGCGTATATTCGTCCGTTTGCGAGTCCTAGAGGTGCAGAGAGAGGAACATTCCCAGCAGTCGAAAGCAACCGCGCTTCGCCGCCATGCATGGGAACGATACGAACCGTTCCATCGAGACCTCCATAAATGACCTGCTTGCTGGTTACGAGTGGCGGGCCGATGGATGGAGCTTCGCACATCACCTCTGCTTCTTCCGCATCCGGCGCGTGACGACAAAGACCGAAGCCGTGTTCCGGACGCGTGCGCCAGGCCACGCCGTCGCGGACGGCTACACTGGCAAAGCCCAGCAGACCGGGAATATTGATAGCGGTTTCCGTGCCCGGCACGAAGTCCGTTGTGATCTCGTCGTTTTCCCCGAGCCGCAGAATCTCGACACGTCCGGCGTTGTCGCGACGATGCCATTGGATATAGACGTTACCTTCTTCATCTGCGCTTTGTCCGAATGTCGCAGGATACTCCTTTCCCGCATACGAAGGGATTTCGCCAATGGTGCGCAGCTTTGGCTCGTCGCCCGCGTCTTTGACGAAAACGGTCCGTCCTCCTGCGGGCATCACGACGGTATCCCCAACCAGACTGATGTCGCGAGAGCAGACGAAATGGTCCTTCCAATTCACCCGATCTCCGCGGAATTTGACCCAATCAGATCCGAGCCAGCGGTTGCCCGTAAAGCCCACAACCTCCTCAACGAAATCCCAGTCCCATACCTGTTTGCCGTCCGGCTCCACCGCATAGATCCGGGCACCGAGCGTGGCAAAGTAAACGCGCTCATTGCCTACGGCGGGCGCGGAAAAAATCGGTTCGCGGCAGTCAATTTCGTTAACCACTTTTCCGGTCGCGGTTTCGAGGACCGTGTAGTAGCCAGCAGTGGTCCCCACGTGGAGAAAGTCGCCGGCGACCGCAGGAGCAGCAACGTTGTTGCAATTTCCTTTACCGCCCTTGGTCGCGTGTTTCCAGATCACCTCGTGCGATTCGGCATCGATCGCGAAGACGACTCCCGATCCATCGATCACGAAAATGCGACCATCGGCAATGACCGGAGCAGCAAGAATCGCATCCGTAGTCGGTAAGGCAGCAAGCAACCCGATATCAGCAGAAAGCTCTTCGCCCGGAGCATTGCCCGATCGTTGCGCGTTGCCCTGAAGCTGGTTCCATTGAGCAGCGGCGGAAGATGCGAACAACAAAAGAATCGCGCTGAGAAGGAAACGTTTCATCCTTCCTTTATCACGTTTCGCTCAACTTCCGAAAAGCCTTTTCTTGGTCGGGGTTCCGTGATGGGGAGGTGGGATCAGATATTCGATAAATCTCATTTTCAGCGTATTTTCTGCCGTGAACTCTCCTTTCGATCCCACCGGCGTCATACCCGCCTGCCTACTGCCTTTCGAATCAAACCTCGAAATCAACGAGGCTGCCTTCCGAAGTCATCTTCGTGACCTCGCCAGTGTCGACGACATCACAGCGATCACCGTAAACGGCCATGCGGCTGAGGTTCACGCCCTTTCTTTCGACGAG
>Ga0181594_10004397_pt1 | contig 12542 bp, 8 predicted proteins | sample 071ome_18_FD_145603 | JGI IMG/M metagenome (GOLD analysis project Ga0181594, IMG submission 145603) | Coastal salt marsh microbial communities from the Groves Creek Marsh, Skidaway Island, Georgia - 071413BT metaG (spades assembly) | ecosystem: Environmental > Aquatic > Marine > Intertidal zone... | reverse complement strand
CTGATCAATGCCCTGGCTGCCTATGAACGGCTTTCGCATCACTCCAGACCGGACGCAGCCGTGCTGGCGCGTCAGCTGGAATCAGATGCCGCGCCGCGCATCGAGGCCCTTGTAGCAACGGAAGAGGCTTCCGGTGCGTGCGTCGGTTTTGCGCTCTTCTTTCACAACTATTCGACCTTCCTGACCAATTTCGGTCTGTTTCTGGAAGACCTCTTCGTTGAACCGGAGCATCGGGGTGCCGGCGTCGGATTCGCCCTTTTCCAGCGCTTGGCCACCATTGCCAGGGATCGTGGATGTCAGCGCTTCGAGTGGAATGTGTTGGATTGGAACGAGCCCGCCATCTCCTTTTATGAGCGGCGCGGCGCAACCATGCTGACCGAGTGGGAAACCATGCGTCTTGAGCGGGATGCCATCGTGGCCCTCGCCGGGTAGCCGGCTAGAAGCCACTGGCCGGAACGATACGTCCGTCGCACGTGATGCGCTCATCGGCGTCGGGCTCGCGTGTGGGTGCATCGCCCGGCGAGAGGGGAGGGTCGCAGTCCTTGGGCACGTAATGTGTGTGACTTCCGTGGGGCACTACGTAGTAGGGCCGCGCGTCAAAGGTGCCCAAGGAATCGATGAAGACGACGACCAGAAACAATCCGATGATAAGCAGCAGGTAGAAACGGGCTCGTTTTTTCATGGAACGCGGGGGCAGGCTTCGTAACGGAAGATCCACAGTTACCTTGGGGATCACAGAGCACCAACCCTTGCCGCTGGGCAGTGTTCTCGCCCCCGTTGAAATTCTCTTTGCTGTCGAATGTACCCTGCCTGTTCGGCGTCCAAGAGGCCCCTTTCGAGCCTCCAAGGCACGGACCGGTTCATTTGCGCATCCCGGCTGACCATTGATCGATGCACGACTACATACGCGATGGGTGGCCCCACTCTTGGGCTGCTGTCTGCTCGGCCTCTGTGTGGTGGCGGGTGATGCAGAGGCCCAATCCCTTTCCGGGCGGGTTCTTGATGGCGAAACCCGAACCACGCTTCCCGGCGCCACGGTGTTGCTCATGCAGAATGGCGTGCGCATTTCCGGACAGATTACCGATGGAAGTGGTGCATTCGAATTTGCACGCCTCTCAGCGGGCCGTTACGAGATTGAGTCGTCGTTTGTCGGGTACGATGTGCGGCGAGACACCATCGACGTGCCCTTGTCGCGTCCGCTCGAGCTGATTCTGACGCCGGGTCGAACGATGTTGCAGGAGGTTGTGGTCGCGTCCCAGCGGGTGGATGCCGATCGCTATGCGGCCGGCCTGCAGGTCATACGCCCCTCCGATTTGGCACGCATTCCAATGCCGGATGTGACCTATGACCTGGCCGGTTATCTGCTTACGCTGCCAGGCGTGGTGTCCACCGGAGATCGCGGAGGACAGCTTTTCATCCGGGGGGGTACGCCAACGCAGAATCTGGTTTTACTCGACGGGATGCGCATATTCCAGCCGTTTCACGTGGTTGGCTTCTACAGCGCCTTCCCGGCGGACATCATTGCGACCACCGATGTCTACGCGGGCGGCTTCAATGCCCGCTACGGAGGTCGGATATCATCCGTCGTAGACATCCGCACCCGTAATGGCAGCAAGGAGCGCGTCAGCGGATCGGCCTCGGTGGCTCCGTTCGTAAGCGGTATCCGACTCGAAGTACCGATTCGAAAGGAGGAGGCTTCGCTCATCCTCTCTGCCCGTGAGTCCATTATTGACCGGATTGCGCCACAGGTCCTCGGTCAGGATCTGCCATTTCGATTCGGCGATCGGTTTGCCAAGTTCCACGCATTCCTCACGCCAACCTCGAGCGTCACGTTCACCGCCCTGCGCACCTCGGATACAGGCAACCTCGGCGGAAGCGATGGGTCAGCGACACCGCAGCCACAGCGACGCTCCACCTGGAAAAATGAGGCCTACGGCGGTCGCTTCATCTACATTCCGGAGGAGGCAGCCGTCATGTCCGAGCTGTCCGTCTACTATTCGTCCCTGCAGAGCCGATACCGCCAAACGGCCCAGGATGTGCGGCAGGCCGATGTATCCGAATTGTCCCTCAATATCGGATTCACGTACCTCCTGGGTCTGAATCAGATCAACTTCGGTCTGTTCGGCAACACCAATTTTTTTGATTACACGTTCGGTCAGGGCCGCAGCGAAGTGAGCAGCGGTGTCAGCAGTGGCGGCGCCTTCATCGAGGGGCGGCTCGTCACGAGCGAGCATCTTCAGATCGAGCCCGGGCTGCGCATCGAAGCGTTTTCGCGTGGCTTGCGTCGAACCATGGCTCCCCGGCTCCGGCTGCTTTTTCTACCCGGTGGTACGGGCAGTCGCCACCGGTTGAGTCTGGCCTGGGGACGCTATCACCAACAGATTGTGGGCCTGAACAATGAGCAGGATGTTTCGGACGTGTTCACCGTCTGGACCGCATCCCCGAGGGGCACCCAGGTGCCTACAGCGGTTCATTACATTGCCGGTTGGCAGGTGCGCCCACGGCCTTGGCTTGAGGTCTCCGTTGAAGGGTATCGAAAGGACCTTTCGAACCTCTCCTTCCCCGTATTCTCGGACGAGGTAGGAGTGCTTGCCGAATTCTCTCAGGTCAATGGCCGCGCCGAAGGGATGGATGTAAAAGCCGAGATTACCTCCCGTCGCCTCTATATGTCGGCCACCTACGCGCGTGCCCGCGTAGCCTATGTTCGGCCGGTCCAGCGCTCGCGCGCCATCTTTTTGGCGGGCACGGGACAATCCATCCTTTTGCCCCGAATCGACTTCAGCCCCCCGCATGACCGCCGTCATCAGGTGGGCGCTACGGTTCGATTGACGGCCGGCGATTGGGCCTTTGGGTCTCGTTGGCAGTTCGGATCGGGCTTGCCGTTCACGCAGGTCAACGGCTACTACACCGGCCTTGAGGCGGACGAACCGGGGACGACCGATTTCCTGTTCGATGAGGGCTCTACGCTTGTCTCGCGCGCCCGTCCCTACGGAGGGCGCATGCCCACCTACCATCGGCTGGATGTCACGCTGGAGCACACGCGTGTGCTTTCTGCGGCCGACCTGACCGTGCAAGCAGGCGTGATCAACATCTATGACCGCGCCAACATCTTCGAGTACAATATTTTCTCCGGAGAGCGGGTGGATCAACTGCCCCTGGTACCATCGCTTGGATTACGGGTGGACCTCAGATGAGTAGACATGCTGTTCACATCGTCCTGGTTCTGATGCTGCTCGCAGGGGCGGGATGCCATAATGTTGTTGATCCCATTTCGGATGATCGAAACGGCTCGGTGGCCATGTATGGCGTGCTTGACATGCGTACCGAGCGACAACTGCTTCGTCTTGAAGCACTTCGATCCACCATTGAGGAAGCACCCGGCGGGCTGCAGGGCGTCGACGTGCGCAGTATCGAAGAGGCCACGGGGAGCATCCAGACCTGGACACGGCTTGACACCACGGATCGATCGGGCGCCCCGATCACGCTGTTTGAAGCCTATTTCGAACCTGCCGTCGGGGTGACCTATCGATTGGAGGTCTATCGGGGAGATATTGTGCTTTCCTTTGCCACGACCACGGTTCCGCCGCGGCCCCGCCTGACGGTCGGTCCGGTCGCCGGAGACTCGTCTTCCCTCGCGCAAACGATCTTTCTGGAGAATCTGGAGGGCGTACCTGAGCGTGCGCACGTGGACTACGCAGTGGTGGATACCGGGCAGGCGCTGCCGGTTATCGTCCCGGTCACGTACGGTCGGCTCGCGGCCGGATTGACGGAAGAGCTGCAATTCCAGGTCAATTACGGGTCGGATCGCTACGTGGTCATGGCCCAGTTGGGTAAGCTGGTGGACGAGCCGGGCGTACGCTTTCGGGGGCTTTCTCTCACCTTTGACGTGCCCAGCCAGGAATGGGCCGACCCGGTAGCGAACAATGTGGCCAATGATCTCGGTTTCTTGGGCGCTGTCGGTCGATACACCTACGAGTGGACCGTTGATGGGCAAACCGTCGAAGCGTTGGGATGGGTCAATGAGCAATCCGTGGAATGAGTAGGCGGTCACAGGCGTCTACTGAAGGTTGAAGGAATTGCCCTCACATCGGCTTCATTCTGTATTCATCACGCCGTACCTTTTCGGCTCCCGTGATCCATACCCCTGTATCCTTGCAATCCCACTACCGCGTCCCGTCCCTGGTTCGCCTGATCGTTCTGCTGCTCCTCCTCGTGGCCACTCCGGCCCGCGCACAGAATGGAACCATCCGTGGCTTCGTGACGGATGCCTCCGATGGGCAGCCCCTTCCCGGCGTCAACGTCATTCTCATCGATGAAGCCGGCACGCTGTACGGCAATGCCTCCGATACCGATGGGTTTTATGCCATTTCCCGGGTGCCGGCTGGCGCCTACACGCTGCGTGCCACCTTCATCGGCTTCGAGGACTTCGAGCAGGCCGTGACCGTGGTAGATGGAGAAATCCAGACGGTCAGCATTGCCATGGCCATCGAGGAGACCGAACTCGGTGAAGTGGTTGTCGAGGGAGCGCGTGAGACGGCCGGTGCTGCCAACGTCACGGCAGGTCTGCAGACCGTACGTCCGGCAGACATCTCGCTCGTGCCTGCCCCGGACATTTCGGCCGATTTGGTCAACTACCTGACGGCGCTTCCCGGCGTCGTCTCCCAGGGTGATCGGGGCGGACAGCTCTTCATTCGCGGCGGTGAGCCCACGCAGAACCTGGTGCTCCTCGACGGCATGCAGATCTTTCAGCCCTTCCATGTTGTCGGTTTCTTTTCGGCCTTCCCCTCGGACATCATCAACACGGCGGACGTCTATGCCGGTGGATACGGTGGCAAGTTCGGTGGTCGCCTCTCCTCGGTCATCGACATCACGGCCAGGACGGGAAACAAGCGTCGTCCGGTAGGCGCGGTCACGGTAGCGCCATTCGTCAGCTCGGTCCGTTTGGAGGGTCCCATCGTGCCCGGCAAGGTGTCTTTTTTGGCCTCCTATCGAAAGTCCGTCATTGAGCAGGGAGCAGCAAAGCTCATCGACGAGCCGCTGCCGTTCAAGTTTGACGATGCCTTCCTCAAGCTCCACGCCAACCTGGGAAAGAGTGCGCAGTGGTCGCTTTCGGGCATTCGTACGTCGGACAATGGGCGCCTCGGGATCAACCCCCTGAACGAGGATTCGGACGGGATTACGCAGGATGAGGTCAACTGGGAAAACCTGGCCGTTGGATCGCGCTTCATTTTCCTGCCGGCCACGCTCCCGGTTTTTGCCGAGATCGTAACCAGTTATTCTGAACTGGCCAACGAGTTTGGTCCGCCCGGTGCGGCAGAGCGCACCACGGAGGCCAGTATTTTCGCTTTTCAGGCCAACGTGACGCACTACGTCGGCAACAACAATTTCAACTGGGGCATTTTTCTGAGCTCGGCGCAGCTCGATGCCAACCTCGGGGGCTTGTTCCAGAACGTGCAGCTCCAGAAGGAATTCATTACCGAAGTGGGCGCCTACCTCGAGCCTGAATTCAAGCCTACCGAAGGTCTCAACATCCAACCTGGTGTCCGCTTGCAGTCCTTTCCCTCGAAAGGAGAGACCTTCATCGAGCCGCGCCTGCGTATCGTTTGGAACGCAGGCAAGCACCGGTTCTCCACAGCTGCGGGCGTTTACCATCAGGAGATCACAGGTCTCAATGACCGCCGCGACGCTGGGGACATCTTCACGGCCTGGACGGCAGCGCCCTTTGGGTCGATTCCAGAGGCGCGGCATGTCATTGCGGGGTATCGCATCGAGCCAACGCGATGGGTCCGTCTCTCGGCAGAAGGGTTTTACAAGGATCTGGCCAACCTGAATGTCCCCGAGTGGACGGCATTCCCGCGATTCACGACGAACGTGCAGCTGGCCGACGGTACGGCGCGTGGTTTCGACCTGCGCATGGAGCTGGGCAGCTCGGAAACCTTCCAGGCAACCGTGAGCTGGGGTCGATCGGAGGTGGAATATGAGACCACCGCCCGCGCATTGCAGATCCTCACGGGCGAAGACGCTGTGGCCTATACACCGCCCCATGATCGAAAGGATCAGCTCAATGTCATGGCCAATGTCAATCTGAAGGGGTTCAATTTCTCAGCCCGCTGGCAGTTTGGTTCGGGTCTTCCCTTCAACGAGTCGCTTGGCTTCGATCGCTACGTACTTCTCGATTCCCTGGTATCCGTTACCGAGGTTCCGGGAGAGGAGCGGGTGCTCTATGGACGCCCCTATACCGGCCGCTTGCCCACCTACCATCGACTGGACATATCGCTGGATCGCGAGTTCCGGGTAGGTCCAACGACGTTCCTTACGGTTCAGACCGGTGTGCTCAATGCCTACGATCGCCGGAACCTGTTCTATCTGGACCTCTTCACGTTGCGCCGGGTGGATCAGCTACCGCTCATTCCCACTGTGGGTCTGAAATTGGAGTATAAATAATGCGCAGATCTCAGAATCCCACGGAACGCCACCCTGCCCGGAGCATGATGCGCCCTCGTCTGCAGTCCCTCCCTCTACTGCTTGCCCTTCTGGTTGCCGTCACCTTTTGGAGCGGGTGCGATGATCAGGTGAATCCGTTTGTTGAAGAGGACCGCTATTTCACCATATTCGGTTATCTGGACACGGCCTCTGATCAGCAATTCGTGCGCATCATTCCGCTCAGGACGGATTTTGCGGCCCTGGAAGCGGGTCAGATCGATGCCACGGTCACCACGCTCGAGGTCGAGACCGGACGTGTGATTGCCTGGCAGGACTCCGTCGTCTCCTACCCGGATGGATCCACCGGGCACGTGTTCCACGCGCCCTTCCGTCCTGTCCCGGGTTGGACCTACACGTTGAGTGCGGTCCGAGAGGATGGTAAGCGCGCCGAAGCCAGCACGACGATCCCGCTGGTAACGGGCGTCGAATTGGATGACCCCACGATTTCTGTTGCCGCCGTCTTCCAGAAAATCCGCTGGACGGATATCGACTTCCCGCCCTTCAGGGTAGAGGTCTGGTACCGGTTCCTGAACGCCTCTCCTGGTCAGCCCTTCCTGAGCGCTGTCATTCCCTATGGCAATGTCGCCGAGCAGTTCGGGCAGTTGGTTCAGGGCAACAAGTGGGAGGTCCTGATACGACTTACTGATGACAAGGAAGACGTAACCAAGGAATTGGGGATATCCGACGATGCGGCACCCTTCCTGATGTCCGTAGGAATGCGCCTTACGATGACCAGCGACTCATGGCGCCCGCCCGATGGCGTGTTCGATCAGGAAGTCCTCGTGCAGCCGGGTACGTTCTCCAATGTGAGCGGCGGTTTCGGCTTCTTTGGTTCGGTGAATCAGTACACGCACGAGTGGACGCTTTCGCCCGATATCACATCGCTGATCGGCTACACGTACCCGGGAAAGCGCACGTCCACGGACTGAGGCGTGCCGTTTCCTTGAGCCGCGTGCCCCGAGGGCTTTCCGCGGCCGTAACCCACCCATTCTCGCTTCGATATGACCAAGGCAGATATCTGGATGAACGGCGAGTTCGTCCCGTTTGACCAAGCAAACGTCCACGTTCTTACCCACGCCTTGCACTACGGCAGTTCCGTCTTCGAGGGAATCCGTTGCTACCATACGGATAAGGGATCAGCCATCTTTCGCCATGCAGACCACATGCAGCGTCAGATTGACTCGGCCCGCATCTATCGCATGGACCTCGGTTACACGCGTGAGGAATTGGAGCAGGCGGTCATCGAGACCATCGTACGCTCCGGTTTGAAGGCCTGTTATATCCGACCGCTGTCCTTTCGCGGTGCGGGCTCGATGGGCGTCAATCCGATTCACAACCCGGTTCAGACCATCATTGCCGTGTGGGAATGGGGAGCCTATCTGGGTGCCGAGGCGCTCGAGGAAGGCGTGGATGTGCATGTGGCCTCCTGGAATCGAATGGCCCCGAATACCTTCCCTGCCATGGCCAAGGCGGGCGGCAACTACCTCAACGCCAGTCTCGTCAAGATGGACGCGGTGCTCAGTGGGTTCACCGAGGGCATCATGCTCAGCGCGGGAGGTCATGTGGCCGAAGGGTCAGGCGAAAACATCTTTGTGGTCAAGAATGGAAAGCTCTACACGGCTCCGGTAGCCACCTCCATCCTGCCAGGCATTACGAGGGAAAGTATCGTCACGCTCGCTCACGGGATGGGCCTGGAGGTTGTGGAAGGCTTGATACCTCGAGAAGCACTCTACATTGCCGACGAGGTCTTCTTTACCGGAACGGCAGCGGAGGTGACACCGGTGCGAAGCATCGACCACCACGTTATCGGCAGCGGTCGGCGCGGTCCCATCACCGAGCGCTTGCAGTCAGCCTTCTTCGATGTAGTTCACAGGGGCGAAGACCCCCATGGATGGCTGACCATGGTGCCGGTCGGCTGATAGCCCCGGGCCTGAACGGGCATTCCTGACAGAGCTGCCCCAGCGCCGTTTAGCGACAGCAGTACGTTACCTGCTCAGAACTCGTAGAGGGTAATGATCAGTTTCCCTTCCTGCTCGCCGGTAATGAGGACATCAAGCCGGCCGTTACCATCGGCATCGAACCAGTCGAGCGCGCCGAAGAGAACACCGCGCAGGCGTGCTATGCGCAGGAAGCTGAGGTCGATGTTTTCGAAGACCTGAAGCTGCTGACCTTCCGGGTCACTCAGGTCATCCTGTCCCCAGGTGACGAAGTCCAGGTCCTGATCCCCATCCATGTCGCGGAAGTAGGCCCCTCCACCAAAGAGGCCCGTCAAACCTGACAGGGTGCCATCGAAACGGTTGCCGCCATTGTTGCGGTATACCCAGGTCTCGCCGCGCAGGATGGTTGGTGCCAATTTGCCACCGCTGACCAGGATATCCTCGTCATTGTCAAAATCGATGTCACCGAAGGCTGTACTGGGGAAATAGAGCTCGGGAAAGGCGGTATCCTCCCGCGTGAACACTCCTGTACCATCGTTGGAAAACAGACGGACAGTGGGCCGGCCTGTAGCGGTAAAACCACCCGCAATGAAATCCATGTCTCCGTCAAGATCAATGTCGCTGATGGCCAGTGAGGTCAGCACGAGTGCTTCGAATGAGGTCGGCCCCGGATAGTAGGACCCATCCCCTCGCCCGAGCCACACGCCCATCACAGCCCCCGTCTCCGACTCGCCACCGAGCACGATATCCACGATGCCATCGCCATTGAAATCAGCCGCGTCGGCCCGGCTGCGGTGAACCCCTGGCAGGCCGGAGGTACCATTGACAAAAAAGGTACCCCCTCCATTGATGTAGATGTCGGTAGCGGGTTTGTAGGTCGTCGTCGTAGTGGTTTGCTCCTCGATAGCCAGACCCGTCACGAGGATATCAAGCCTGCCGTCACTATTCAGGTCCCGCCAGATTACCGAGCCGCCCTTGACGTCGCGCTTGGGGAAATCCACCCGCTCATAGACGGCATCGATCTTCGGTGCGCTGTTCGGAATCGGCGTCTCGCGGCGCTCAACGAAGCGGTAGAGGGCGGCATGAATCGTTCCGTTCCTCAGCTCTCCCGTCAGGAATACATCGTCATCCCCATCCCCATCGTAGTCCCCTGCAGCCAAGGCGCCAAAGCGCACCGGAGGCATCCCGACGACCCCCGCAATCTGACGCTGTCCGAAGGCAGGCAGCGTCAGGAAGAGGCACATGGCCAGGATAATGCCAGGGGAGTAGCGTCCGCTCATGATGCTCTTCTCGTCAGACCGTTGTTGTCTCAGCCGCTCTGCTCGTTGAACCATTGCCATCAAACCGGGGTCACCGAACAAGGGTCATGGTGCCTGTGGCCGCGTGACCGGCAGCACGGACCTCATAGAAGTAGATACCCGAGCCAAGAGGCGCACCCGCGCTGCGGCCGTCCCATTCGACATGGTGCTCTCCGGCAGGCTGAACCCCCAACTCCACACGATCCACCTCCTGGCCGAGCAGACTATAAATCGTCAGACGGACCGGGGCGGCTTCGGGCAGATCGTATCGAACGGTTGTCCGGGTTGAAAAGGGGTTGGGGTAATTGCTGTAGACAGCAAAACGTTCGGGGAGAACGGATGCTTCTGTATCTACCGACAGGCCGCCCTGAATGGCGAACGATCCCTCGGCAGCGAATTCAGAAGCAAGAAAAGCATTGTTGACAGCTTGCACGCTCCAATAGTAGGTGCCATCAGCCAGCTCATTGATCGCAAACGCCTTCGATACGTAGGCGTTGCCCGGGCCGCTGGTCCAACGCCGGCCCGTGGTTGCGTCGGCCATGGCTGAAACCACATCCGAGGCGCCGGGCCGGGTACCGATACGCACGTTGTAGGTTGTCTGCAGCATGGCAGCGGTGTCCGTTGCAGGTGCCTGCCAGGAAAGCTGTACCTCCCTCTCGTTGACGTCAGCCACGAGGAGGGACGGCGCCGCAGGTAGCGCAGGGATGACCTGGCGCTTGTTTTCGTAGATGTTGGTGAAGGACGGGCCCAAGCTGGACGTGCCGGTGGTAATCAGATCCAGATCGCCATCCCCATCAAAGTCCCCGAAGGAGGCATCTGAGAAAACGCCACCGACCAGTAGCGTGGCAGCCCGGAATCCTTCATCGCCGTCGTTTCGGTACATGTAGGCCGATCGCCGCCCGATGGCCGCCTCGGCTCCGTAGACCAGCAGGTCCAGATCGCCATCGTGGTCATAATCTCCCCACACGACTTCTCCCGTCAGTACTCCGGGCAATGCATGACTTGAAGCTGTAAACGCGCCACCTGTATTGTCCCAGATTTCGAGGTGACCCTCAAAGATGAGTTCGGAGACGCTTCCGCCGGATACCACCAGATCCAGATCCCCATCGCCGTCGTAGTCGCCCAGGTCCACCGAGGAGAAAGCGACGGCTGGAAAGGCAGCGCCTGAAGCCGAGAACGTCTCGCCATCATTGCGTAGTACGCGGGTCATGAAGCCATCATCCGAAGCACCGGAAAGGACGACATCAACATCGAGGTCACCGTCAACGTCTCCCAGAGCGACGTCACCATAACCGATACCGGGCAGCAGGTCCGTGTGGGTCTCAAACGTCCCGTTGCCATCATTGTATCCGACGACGGTGGTCAGCTCGTCTGCCGACGTAACCCCCGTCATAACGACGTCCAGGTCGCCATCACCGTCCATATCCGCCCAGGCCGAGGAGGCAGAATGCAGATCCGGCAGACCGCTGTTCTCTATCAGGGTCATTGTACCCTGCGGCGAGAGGCGGTAGAGTCGTGTGGATGCGGCGTAGGGCCACGCGGCCGTTGTTGAACCGGAAACCAGCACGTCCAGGTCGCCATCGCCATCTACGTCGGCGAACGAGGAAGAGGAGTAGAGCACCGATTGCAGGGGTCCCTGCAGCGCCCGGAACCGATGGGTGCCTTCCTGCAGGCCATCGTTGACCATCAGTTGCGTTGCGATGCTTCCCGAGATAGAGCCGGCCAGAAGAAGATCCAGGTCGCCATCGCCATCAATGTCTCCCCAGTCGGCTGAGCCATGCTCGATAGCAGGAAGATTGTGTCCGGAGATGCTGAAGGTAAAAGGCTGCGTAACGGGCTGAGCGAACACCGTCTCCGGGAGAAGCCAAAGGGAGATCGCAACAAGGACAGCGATTCTGGGAAAGGCCGTTTGGGCAGGTGCCATAAGGTGTGGCGGCGGCAGGAAAAAAGAGTGGACGGACCGATCTTGGACGCAGCAGCTGGCGCGAACATTCCATCGCGCGCGCGAGAGCGCCGACAGACCGGAAGCGGTCAAAAGTACTGATTAATCGCGTCGGAAACCGCTCCGGGAAGGATCATTCTGATGGTGCACCAGCGCCCTGCACGACCTCGATCGGATGTCCTTCCTCGGCCGCGTGGATCAGCTCCTCGGCCAGCTCATCGCCGAGGTAGCGGTCCATGACCCAGTGGGCACCGTAAATGACCGGTGTGATGAGGATGGCGATGATGAACTTGTAGGAGTAGTTGAAGAGCGTGATGGCAATGATTTCGCCAAGGGAAAGCTGCCCGAAGAATGCCACACTCAACACAATGAACGTATCAATGAACTGCGAGCCGAAGGTCGACCCCGTCGCGCGAAGCCAGAGGTGTTTGCCCTTGGTCAAGCCCCGTAGCCAGTGGAAGAGGGTGATGTCTGCCAGCTGACCCAGCGTGTAGGCCACGAGGCTACCGATAATGACCCGGCCTGTGGCACCGAAGACCGTATTGAAGGCCTCGTCCGGGACCGGCGAAATGGACGAGGTCGGGACACCCATGGCCAGCTGCAGGAGTCCGAATTCGAAGATGATCATGCTCATCCCGATCCAGGTCACGAACCGGATGCCCGGCTTGCCGAAATACTCGTTCAGCAGGTCCGTGATAATGAAGGTAATGGGGAAGGCCAGCACGCCGGCCGTCATGACCACCTCGTTGAACTCTACACCCAGGATCGTGATGGTGAAGGGCAGGGAGAAGGCCGTGAAGAACTTACTGGCCGTGGCTTCGGCCACGACGAGCGCTGTCAGGAAGATGGCCGTGCATACGACGAACAGCTTTTGCGGACGCG